>RCUH01000021.1_pt1 | contig 322144 bp, 232 predicted proteins | sample 2166191 | NCBI WGS metagenome assembly RCUH01 (sample SAMN09932848, study PRJNA488358) | compost metagenome | feature: garden; material: soil; isolation source: compost soil in an enriched community after 214 h of incubation | place: Germany: Experimental Botanical Garden Goettingen | collected...
AGTACTTTACCAGAAGATTTTGCAAGAGAATGTACAGCGCTCATTCGCAAGCTTGATCCTACGGCATCCGCACAGCGTAAAGTAACGACTTGTAACGGCGGCAAAGGAACAGATTGGGATGTGCCGCAAAACTGGACAGGTACTTATGGAGGTGATCCTTTAACCTATGCAGATGATATACAAAGGCAGGTGCTTATTGGCGAATATGGTGCCTGGCGCACCCTTGATTTGCATACCGAAGGTCCCTTTATACAGAAGGGTCCATATAGTGAAAATAACATGACCCAATTGATGGAGACTAAGGTTAGGCTTGCTGAATCTGTAAAAGATAAAACGGCGGGGCATTATTTCTGGCTATTCAGTTCACACGATAATCCGGGTAGGGTGCAAGGTGGCGAGGGTTTAAGAGAACTCGATCGTGTAGGTCCCATAAATTACAAAGGTATGTTTACCCCTTGGGAAGAGCCGCTAGATGTATTTTATATGTTTAGAGCCAATTATGCACCAAAGCAAACGGAACCTATGGTTTATATTGTTTCGCATACCTGGCCTGAAAGATGGTTGAAAGCAGGTAAAAAGGATAGCATCACCGTGTATTCTAATTGTGATGAGGTCGAGCTTTTTAATGATGTAAACAAGGTCTCCTTAGGGAAAAGAAAACGAGCTGAGATTGGCACGCATTTCCAGTGGGATGATGTAGCTATTCAGTATAATGTTTTGTATGCTGTAGGGTATGTAAATGGAAAAGCTGTGGCTAAGGACTATATTGTGTTGAACAATTTACCGCTAGCACCTCATTTTAATGAATTTAATAAGGAGGCTACGAAAATAACAGCTCCTGTAAAAGACTATAGTTATTTGTATAGGGTAAACTGCGGTGGACCAGCATATACAGATCAGAACGGTCAATTGTGGTCGGCAGACAGACAGCTAACTGATGGTGGTTTTGGTTCTCAATCCTGGACTGCAAATTTCCCGGGTATGCCTGCATTTTTTGCCAGTCAGCGCCGCACATTTGATCCGATTAAAGGCAGTACGGATTGGAAGTTATTTCAAACATTTAGATATGGACGTGATCAGCTGACTTATCATTTTCCTGTTCCAGATGGAGAATATTTAGTAGAACTCTATTTTATTGAACCTTGGCTAGGTACTGGCGGAGGCATGAATGCAAAGGGGATGCGTTTGTTTGATGTAGCGGTAAATGGCACTACGCTGCTTAAAGACGTGGATATCTGGGCGGAAGTTGGGCATGATGCCGCTTTAAAGAAAACGGTAAAGGCAAAGGTTAAAGGCGGACAACTCGTTATTTCTTTTCCTCAGGTAAAATCGGGACAAGCGGTGATTTCGGCAATTGCTATTGCTTCGATAACAAAAAATATAACCCCAGCAAAAGAGAGCAGAAGTATTGTTGAACTGACCAGTGGAAGTAGTTTTAAATCTAAGACGTGGATGGATCTGGGTGATCAGCAATATACTGATGATTCTGTTCATTTTACTTCCTTGCCTTCAGCGCTATATGGTGCAGAATGGATACAGGGATCTAACAAAAGAAGTACTGCTTTAGAATTTAAAGTTACTTCCGATGCGGATGTATATGTAGCAGTCGATGCTGCGGCTAAGCGGCTCATTTGGTTAGTTGATTATGAGGATACTAAAACAACATTGCAAAATAACAGAGGACAGCGCTTTAATGTATATAAGAAACGCTATAGCAAAGATGAAATCCTAAAACTGGTCGAAAAGGAGTTCAATACAGCTGTGTATACGATTGCTGTATTGCCGCTAAGCAATATGCAGCCTGCGTATGACCTTAAAACGGTAACAACCTATAAAGCGACAGATGCAAATTTTAAAGGCCCTGGACTGGTTAAAGAAGAGTTAATGGGCAAGGAGCGTGTTACCTTTAAAAAAGCATCTGGCGATATCTTGGAATGGCAGATGGTAGTTGGTGTTGCAGATACCTATTCGCTTACCTTAAAATATCACAATCCATTTGAGCGGTCGTTAAAAGGAAAAATAGAAGTATTGACAATGGATGGTACAGTCTTAAAAGCTGCGGAAGCTGTAGAGTTTACACCAACTAAAAAGGGTAAATGGAATTATTTCAATACCAATACTGGTACAATGATCAACGCAGGCACTTATAGGGTACGGCTAATTGCAGTTGATGCAGAAGGATTAAGTATGGATGGTATGGATGTACAGTAATAAATTCTTATTTATTCATTTAAATATTTCCGCTTATAATCTAGTGGGGTCATGCCTGTTACCTTTTTAAAGTGTCTGTAAAAATTAGATACGTTATTGAAGCCGCAGTCAAAACAGATCATTTCTGTAGGGAGTTTGCTCTCAATTAAGAAGCGGCAGGCATGACTTACCCTAATCTCGATCAGGAAATCGTAATAGGTTTTCTTGGTCATCAATTTAAAATATCTGCAAAATGAGGTGATACTCAGGTTGCTTAAGGAGGCAATCTCTTCTAGTGTGATGTCGTTTTTGTAATTAGTCATCGTATAGGTACATATCTTGTTGATACGTAGCGTTTCCGATTCATTAGATTGGTAAAAAGTATTCTTGCCATTTACAATTGTGGAATACTCATCTGTTTCCGCTAAGGTTTTTAAAATACTTAGCAGGATAATGATGCGATCGAGGTTGGTTGCCTCAATAGAGGATCTCATCAATTCTGCCAGTTTGTCCTTAGCCTTACCAGTGATCACCATTCCGCTTTTAGCTTTCTCGAATAATTTCGGGATCAGGTAAGCTTCAGGTAAGCTTAATAAATTTTTACCTAAACAATCCGGTAGAAACTGAATCACCATGGCCTCTACATGGAGGTCTGGATTGTTTTGGAAGTACTCGTCTTTACAGCGCCAGGTATGCGGAAGGTTTTCTCCCAACAGGATCATTTCATCAGGTGTGAAATTACTGATGTTATCGCCTATAAAACGGACACCTTCACCTTTAACAACATAGTGAAGTTCAAGTTCCGGATGGTAGTGCCAGGTGTTTCCGAAATCGGGCTTAATATCATGGCGGATACTAAAGGAGCTTTGGAGTGTACTTGGTATTTTATGGAAGTGAGGCTTCATTTTTATTTTTTATATTTGAATATAATATTTATATTTAATTATTGAAAACGATGATTTAGCAAATATTGTATATAATTAACTAAAGTTAAGAGATATTATGATAATATCATACAATAATTTGCTAATAAGCATCAGTAATTGATAAGTGCTATTGTTGAGTTTTGTATAAGAGACAATAGGAGATAACCAAAATATAAACCGATATATTCTTTTTATATAAAGAATATATTCATTAATGAATCATGAAAGGACGGGAAAATATGAAAATTTTACTGGTTTTCGACGGAGATTTACGACTGTCAGCAGATCAAAATTGCTGTGAATCGGGGTCTAAAATAAACTGTCATCTGTCCCCTCAAAACAAACAACGCTCTATAGATTTTCAAAGAAATACAATTACTAACCAAACAAATAAATTATGAAACGTGTTTACCTATTACTGTCTTTAATGCTCTCAGGCATAGTCGGTGTGTTTGCGCAAAATAATGCCATTCCCGAGAACGAAAAGACTGCATACTTAAAGGTGATCACTCAGCGCGCCGATAAGATTGCAGCTGTACTTAACATAAATGATGTTGCGAAACAAGAAAAGGTTAGAGACGTTATTCGTGATCAGTATAATAGTTTAAATGATATTTATACGGAACGTGATGCAAATGTTAAGGCAATAAAAGAGGCCAACAGTACGGATAAAGTAGCTGCTGAAGCCGCAATAAAAGTAGAAGCAGCTAAAACAGATGATAAATTAGCAAAGCTCCATAAAAAATACTTGAGCAAACTGTCTTCTAAATTAACTGCAGAACAAGTGGACCAGGTGAAAAATGGAATGACTTATAATGTTCTGCCTATTACTTATAAAGCTTACCAGGAACAAATATTAACCCTTACCGAAGATCAAAAGAAACAAATTTTTACCTGGCTTACCGAAGCACGGGAGCATGCCATTGATGCAGAATCATCGGATAAAAAACATGCTTGGTTTGGCAAATATAAAGGTAGAATCAACAATTACCTTTCAGCTGCAGGTTATGATCTGAAGAAAGAAGGGCAGGATTGGGAGTTGCGTAGGAAAGCTGCTGCAAATGCAAAAGGAAATTAAACAATGGGAGCAAAATAGTAAACCAGTACTAACCAAATTAATAAACGATGAACCTAAAACTACTAAGCAAATTTTCGTGGGCATTATTGCTCATGCTGCTTGCGTGTACTACGTTGTATGCTCAGGAAAGAAAAGTGACAGGGAAGGTTGTAGACAAGACAGATGGGCAACCCATTCCCGGAGTAAATGTGAGCATCAAGGGAAAGCCTAGTAATGTTAGTACAAATGCTCAGGGAATATATACCATACAGGTAAGCTCTGATGCAGATGTATTGGTGTTTTCTTATATAGGATTTCTTAGGCAGACCATACCAGTGGGTAAGCTGTCAAATATAAATGTTTCATTAGCTTCTGATAATAAGGATCTGGATGAAGTGGTTGTGGTGGGGTATGGTACTCAGAAAAGATCACATATGACAGGTTCTGTAGTGGATATTAAAGCTGCTGAGGTTGAAGATTTACCGGCTAGTAACATTGGAGCTGCGTTGGCTGGTCGATTATTAGGTGTTAGTGTAAGTGGAGGTATTTCTCGACCAGGTTCTACAGCAAAGCTTAAAGTTGTAAATCCAAATAGTATTTTTTCAAAAGATGGCGGAAGTACGGAACCTTTATATGTAATTGATGGGGTAATACAGATCAACCCTATAAACGGATTGCCGGATGCTACACTTTTTAATAATCTGGATGCCTCTGAAATTGAAAGTTTATCAGTTTTAAAGGATGGAGCTGCGGCAATTTATGGAACACGTGCAGGGAATGGAGTTATATTGGTTACCACAAAAAGGGGAAAAGTTGGTCCTCCACAAGTAAGGTATAGCGGTTCTTATGCCATTAATGACGAGGCTTACCGCCCTAAAGTTTTAAATGCATATCAATTCGGGATGTATTATAATATTATGAATGGTCCAAATGGAGCAAAAGCCTTGCCTGGAAATGATAACTTTTTTTCTCAGGATGAGCTTGACTACTTTAAAACAATTGATTACGATTGGTTAGATGCTGCCTGGAAATCTTCCTATAACATGAAACATACTTTGAGTGTAAGCGGTGGTTCTGATCGTGCTACGTATTTTGGTGATGTCTCATATTATAAACAAAATGGTAACCTAACAAGTCTTGATTTCAAACGCTGGAATTTCAGAGCCGGTTCTGATGTTAAAGTGGCTAGTAATTTTAAGGTTGGTATACAAGTATCAGGTAACAATGGTGATCTAACCAAAACGTTTAATAAAATCGGAACTGAAGCTGATGACAATGATTATAAAAATTTGGTGTTGGCGCCACATTATGTTCCAATGTATGTGAATGGTTATCCGGTTAAATTACCTGGAACAACCAATGATTTTTCAACCTATCATTTTTATGAGATAGAAAAATTAGGCAATCTTGCGAAAACAAATACTAAAGCGTTTACTGTCAATCTAAATGCAGAATATGAAGTTCCATTTTTAAAAGGATTGATAGCGCGGGCAACCTATGCTAGAAATATGGGCAGTTCTGCAGGTTCACAAGTAGGAACAAAATATAACTTGTATCAATTTGATAGATTAGGAACTAATAAACATATTTATGATGGCTCTCCTTTAGCTGCTAGCACTCCAATAATTGTAGCCTCTAATGGGAATAGACTTTATTACTCAAACACAAATCAAAGTTCTATTCAGTCCAATTTTGTACTTACCTATAATAAAACAATTGGTAAACACAGTTTTAGCGGATTAGCTACAGTTGAAAAATCGGAACAAGCTTATGAACAGCAATTTGTATTAAAGTCTGATCCGATACAACAAACAAACGGACAGTTTAGTACTGCCACAGGAGCTATTGATGGTAATACATCTAGAACAGAAGGAGGATCATTATCTTATGTAGCAAGAGCAAATTATAGCTACTCAGATAAATACCTTGCAGAGTTCTTATTTAGGAGCGATGCCTCAACTAAGTTCGCGCCAGGTAATTATTGGGGTAAGTTTTATTCAGCTTCGATTGGTTGGGTAATTTCACAAGAAGATTTTTTCAAAATTCCTGCTATTGACTTCCTGAAAGTAAGATATTCAACAGGATTGTTAGGTAATGATCAAATGAGAGCGTGGTTATGGAGACAAAGATATACCTTCCAAGACGGTAAGGGTGCTGTATTTGGTGGTAATGGAAATGCAACTACAGGCTATAAAATGGAAGCTTCACCGAATCCTGACGCAACATGGAGTAGTGAATTTAAAAATAACTTAGGTATCGATGCAAGATTCTTAAAAAATCGACTTTCTGCAACACTTAATGGTTATTACAATCATGCTACAGATATTCTGATTGAATTGACGGCGAATATTCCGGTTACGGTTGGTGGTTCTGTGGCATCCCAAAACTATGGTGTAGCTGATTACTTTGGCTATGAGATCGGTTTAGGCTGGAATGATAAAATTGGTAAAGATTTTAATTATGGTGCCGACATAAGATTTACCTGGTCAGATAGTAAAGTGATTAAGGGTAATTTTAATGATGTTGATGTTTTGTATCCCTGGAATGCAAAACCTGGACAGTCGCTTGATAATGGAGTATGGGGATATGATGTTATGGGGATGTTCAAAAATCAAGACGAAATCAACGCTTATGTAAGCCAATATGGGATTAAATCTGTATATGGTACTGCCGTTACTACAGCTAATCCTACAGAGTTAAAGCCTGGTATGTTATATTATAGAGATGTAAGAGGTCCGTTACAACCGGATGGAACATTCGCTGCACCAGATGGAATTATAGATAACAATGATCAGGTGCAACTGGCTAAAAAAGCAAGCAATCATTATGGTTTCGGTACTACGCTAAGGGCTAGCTATAAAGGTATTGGTGTTGAAGCTGTTATCTCAGGAAGTTTCGGAGGTTGGTCGGAAATTGATGGCCGCAAAAAAATGAACAATTCTATAGCGAGAACTTTTGCAAGCGTGCCAGAGTACTGGGGAAATATATATGATCCAGAGCTTAATCCTGAGGGTACTATGCCAAATCCAAACTGGGAATCTATAAGTTTAACACCTACTTCTAATTTTTGGAGAGTATCGGCTTTTAGAATGCGAATGAACAGTTTTCAGGTAAATTATTCATTACCAAAAAAAATTGCGGAGTCTTTAAAGATCAGTAATGCAAGGGTGTTTTGTTCGGCACTGAACCCTGTTAATTTCTATAACCCTTATTCTTACAGAGATGCCGATGCTGCTTTTGATGCTTATCCTAACCTGAAGACTTTTTCTTTTGGGATGAACGTGACATTTTAAATGTTTAAGAATAGATAATTTTAATAATTAAAGACATGAAAAGAAATAAAATTACATATATCCTTGCCTTATCGGTAATAATTGCGGCTGGTTGTAAACAAGCATTTCTTGAGGAAAAAAAGGATTATGCTGGATTCAATGAACAAGTGTTTCAGGATCCTGCTTTAGCCAAAGGGTATGTTGATTATGTTTATGGTTTGTTTTTACCTTCAAATAATGGTACGCCTAATGTACAGGTACAAAATACCTCAGACAATGGAACATACAGCTCTTTATTTACACAAACTACCGATGAATTAGCAGGGGAAACTGACTGGAATAAAGAGTGGTCAACTATATCATATGTCAATAGTAACGCGCTTAAATATTTTGGTCAACGATTAGGAAGTGGTATAGCGAATAATACTTGGACAAGGATGAAAGAAATTAATCTCTTTTTACAAGAGATTGATAAAAATGGTTTGGCGGATGATGTTAAAAATCCATTGAAAGGGCAAATGTATTTTTGGAGAGCATGGCAATATTTTGAGTTGGTAAAACTATATGGAGGGGTTCCATTAGTTTTAGTCCCTCAGGACCCTATTGTGTCTGATGGCGGTAGCCTAGCTGTTCCTCGTAGTTCTTCGTCGGCTTGTATCGAACAGATTTGTGCTGATCTTGATAAAGCTGTAACTATGCTGCCTGGAAAATGGACCGGTGTCGATCTTGGGAGAATAACTTCGGGCGCTGCAGCTGCGTTGAAAGGAAGAGTGTTGCTAACATGGGCCAGTCCTTTGTTCAATCGTAACGATGATAGAGCTCGCTGGGATAGAGCATATCAGGCTAATCTTGCTGCAAAAGCCTTGCTAGAGCAAAATGGCTTCGGTTTATACAAAACAGGCGGAACTGCAAATGGAGTAGCCTGGGGTAATATGTTCTATACGGATAATACATCCGAGTGTGTTATTTCAATTGGTTTTAATTCATTGACAACGGGAAATCCTCAAAAAAATAATGGATGGGAGCAGGCAACACGTTCTAAGGAAATCAATGGCGGAGGGGCAATTTCTCCTACCAAGCAAATTGTGGATGCATTTCCTATGTTAGATGGTAAGCCAATAACGGCATCTTCTGCAGCTTATCCATATACTGATGGTAAATTCTATAAAAATAGAGATCCACGTTTCTATAGAACATTTGTGTATAATGGAGCTACCTGGTCATACTCAGGGAATACCGGCTATAGACAATGGACCTATGTTTGGAAAAAAGCAGCAGGAAATAGTTACAATGCTACAACAGAAACTAAAGGCGCAAATGGAAGTGGTATTTATCTTTGTAAAGCCAATAATCCTGCCGCAAACAATTCAATTGGTAACTTTAGCAATAGTCCAACAGATTTTATGGAGATGCGCTTTGCTGAGGTTGTTTTAAATCTTGCAGAGTCTGCTATTGGTGCGGATAAAACCAGCGAAGGCCTAGAAGGCATCAAATCAATTAGGGAACGTGCCGGAATTTTAGCAGGAACAGATGGGACTTACGGCATAGGACTTGGTTTGAGCAGAGATCAACTATTTGCAGCCGTTTTAAACGAGAGGAAAGTAGAATTTGCATATGAAAGTAAACGCTTCTGGGATTTGAGACGTTGGATGCTTTTTGATGCAGGACCGACAACAAGTCGTTTAGGTTTTACCCCGCTTAACGGAACTCGTCGTACGGGCTTTTACATTGGTGTAAAAACAGTAGCGGGAGCCGATTATGTAGGTACACCAGATCCACTTATTAAACCATCTGCAACTGGTGCAGCGCCTTTAATAGATCGAGATGCAACTACATACCCACCAGGAATAACAACACCAGCTCAATATCTAGACTACTTATATGATAACTACTTCAAAGTTACAGTTAGAGATGACTTAGATAAAACTAGTCCTGCAAATTGGAAGTTTACCTGGTACCCACAATATTATTTCTTTGGTATTAATCAGACTGTTTTGTCTGCTAGCCCTTATTTGGAACAAACAGTGGGATGGGATAGTGCCAATGGTACAGGGACATTTGACCCATTAAAGTAACAGCATAAATTTGGTTAGATATGCTTTTAACGCTCTCAAACGTTTTTAAAAAGTTCTTTATTTGGTTAGAAGAGAACTCCCGTTACAGATTAATTAACTATCTGTAACGGGTTTTTATAACACAGACACAAAAGAAATTAACAACATTAAATAAAACTATTTGATAAAAGCTTTACAAAAATAAATCTGAACTAGATTGACAGCTCATTCCGCACTAAAAAACTGCAGCAGTAGCAGTTTTATAATACAATTCTGTGCTTGTAAAAAGCTGTTTAATCCCCTCGGAATAACCAATTAACCAAACATAAACCAACAAACTAAGTATGAATTTTAAACTTTTACGAACGTTAAAAGGGATAGTCCTATTGTCCCTGCTTTTTTGTGCCTCTTCATACGCACAAATAAAGAAAATTACCGGTAAAGTGACAGACAGCAGTGACGGCGGGCCAATACCCGGGGTTAATGTGAGTATCAAAGGCAAACCCAGTAATGTAAGTACCAATGCAAATGGGGAATACACCATTCAAGCAGATCCAGCTACTGATGTCTTAGTATTTTCTTTTATTGGTTTTGTTAGACAAACGATTGCATTAGATGGTAGAATTACCTTGAATGTAAGTCTATTATCGGATGATAAAGCCCTTGAGGAAGTGATTGTAGTAGGGTACGGTACCAAAAAGAAATCAGAAATACTAGGCTCTGTTGCAAATATTAAAGCGGAGGAGATTCAAGATCTACCGGTGCCCAACATTGCTGCTGCATTAAGGAATAGGATTCCGGGAGTAGGCGTAAATACAGTCTCAGGTAAGCCGGGTTCATCCATTACTATTAATATTAGGAGTGCGACAAGATCGGAATCGGCCGCGCAATTAGGCGTGAGTAATGAACCGCTCTATGTTATTGATGGTATTATCGTACAAAGAGATGATTTCGATAGCCTTGACCCTACTATGGTAGAAGATATCTCTTTTCTAAAAGATGCTTCTGCTGCTATTTATGGAGCAGCAGGTGCAAAGGGGGTTGTATTGGTTACAACTAGAAAAGGTAAAAAGGGAAAACCTCAAATTAGCTATACAGGATTTAGAGGGGTTAACGATAAAGCATCAACAGTAGATATGTTATCTGCTTATGATCATGCTTCATTACTAAATGATGGCTTCCGAGCTGCTAATGCTTCAGCTTCATCGTTTTTTTCAGAGGCCGATTTGGAAAAATTGAAAAACAACACAACAAAGAGTTGGTTTGATGAATTATGGCAAAGCTCGGCAGTCAATAGACATAATATAAATGTGTCTGGAGGTTCAGATGCCATCACCTTCTTTGCTGGAGGAAATTATTATGACGAAAATGGAAACTATGGTGGAATTAAATATTCTAAATATGGTTTTCGATCAGGAATGACAGCTAAAATAATGGAGGGGTTTACTGCTCAGGTGACATTAAGCGCAGATTTTTCAAAAAGAACCAGTGATACTTATAAAAATGGCGGAGAAAATGATCAAGCCTTTTTCCAACAATTAATTACTACTCCTAGATGGGTGCCGATTGAAATTGATGGTAAGCCAGTTAACTTTAACAGCAATAACAATAATCCGCTTGCTGTTATGCGTGCCGGTAACAATATTTATGACAAATCGCAAGGATTGGCGCTCAATGCTTCTTTAGATTATAAGCCGAAATTTTTACCTGGACTTACAGCAAGAGTCCAATTCGGTAAAAACAATAGGAATGGTAATAGCAGTCAATATATTCCACCCTATACAGTCTATACTTTTGAACGTACAGGCCAAAATGGTGCTTTGTTCACCAATAACGTGGTTAGCAGTTTAACGGCTTCAGGACTAGGGAATTCACAATTAGCGCCTTCATCAAGTACAAACTCGAGTTATCAAGGAATAGTTTCATTGAGCTACGATAAAACAATAGGAAAACATAGTTTTAGTGCAATGGTTGCTGGAGATCAATCGGAAGGTAATTCTGAAGAACTATCGGTGTATTGGACAAATCAGATTTTACCAGGTGTTGATGAGTATTGGGCATTTGATCAGTCTTCATTCACATTTAAAAGCCGTAGGATCGATGAAACGGTTAAGCGTTCCTACATCGGTAGATTTAGTTATGATTTTGATAAAAAATATTTCTTAGAAGGTATAGCGCGTTTTGATGCCTCTTCTAATTTTGCACCAGAAAACAGATGGGGGTTATTCCCAAGTTTAGGTATTGGATGGGCTGTAAGCGAGGAAGATTTTTTTAAAGACAACATTAAATTTGTAAATCGGTTAAAGTTAAAGGCAAACCTTGGTCGAGTAGGAGAAGACAGGGTGGCCTCGAGACTATGGCAGGCACGTTTCATCGCTGATGCTAATGGCTACTTATACAATGAAACATTAACGTCGGGCTTTAATCCGGAAATTTATCCAAATCCAAATATATCTTGGGAGAAGGCTCGAATCCTCAACCTAGGTATGGAAGCCTCAATGCTTAATGATAAGTTAAATCTTAACGTAGAGTTTTATCACAGGTTCTCGTATGATATGTATGACAAAGGTAATAACGAGAATTTTCCTATGTATGCGGGTTTTGAAGCCCCCCTTTTAAATTACCAGGAACGTACAAACTGGGGAACTGAAATTTCTCTTGGATATCGCACCAAATTCAGTAAAGATTGGGGATTCAACGTGGATGCTATGTTTGGTTTTTCTAATAGTCGTATAGACAGAATGTTTTACAATGAATTTCAATTATGGGATAATACCTTTCCTGATTTGAAATATCAGTTTGGAACAGACCCTAATAAGTACAATACTTCAAATTATGGATTGTTATCTAAAGGTATATTGAGAACTCAGGCTGATGTAGATGCATTGTTAAGTCAATATCCTAACTATACGATCAATAAGAAAGTCCCACAGGTAGGATGGTTGTATTTTGAAGATACCAATGGAGATGGAACGATAACAGAAAAAGATCAGGTACCCATGTTCAATTCAACAAACTCTTTTGGAGTAGGATTTAATTTCAATTTCTCTTATAAAACTTTGAGTTTAAGTACAAATCTTGTAACCAGATTTGGCGGTAAGCAATTTTTTGATAGCAAATCTAAGGCTCCCGCAAAAGTATCTGTAAACGTGCCTGCGTACTGGAAAGATCACTGGACACCGGAAAATCCAGATGCGAAATTTCCTCGATATGATGATGCTTCGATAGACGCAGGCTGGAATTCTAATTTTTGGGCGGTCAGTGGTACGATGCTCAGAATCAACAACATGACATTGGCATACAGACTTCCAAAAGCATTTTTAAGTAAAATCGGTATTGCAGACTCAAGATTGGTATTGACAGGTAATAACCTCTGGACACTTTATAATCCTCTGAAGTACAGAGATCCATATTCTTCAACGATTTATGACTACCCAACCTTGAGAACAGTATCTCTTGGCCTAAATGTAAGTTTATAGTGTTTACCTATTTTAAAATTAGAACAATGAAGTTTCAATATAAAAAAACATTAACGGCAGCCATCTCAGTTCTGTTAATGGGCTCCACATTAACGGGCTGCAAAAAAGATTTTTTTGAGGTGAAAGATAGAAATGGTATTGATTCCCGGATTTGGGATAACGAAGGAGCGATTCAATTTTTATTGAATGATACCTACGATGTGGCTATGCCAGACTTTCCTTATGAATATGCAGCAAATAATTTAATGTATGCCAGTGAAGAAGACCGTTTCTCTGCAACCGAATCCCTGATGCGGAAAGCAATTGGTGTAAATGGATTGTTGGCTGCAAATGATGTGAAATTTATTGCCACCAAGTATCAAGGGACGAAAGGGGACAATAAATACTTCGATATCGCCAGATGTAATAATGCACTTAAATATATCCCGGAAGGTAGCCTGGATAAGGCTGTTAAAAATAAGCTAAGAGGTCAATTCTATGCTCTTCGTGCACTAACCTATTTTGAGCTGACAAGGTTGTATGGAGGAGTACCGCTGGTATTGGAACCACAGAGTCCAGACAATATTCAACTTTCTGGTAGAGCAAAAGCTTCCGAGTGTTTTAAAGTAATAGTTCGCGATTTAGATTCGGCGATAGTATTGCTAAATGGGGTTCGTTGGGCTGACGGCAACGAAAGAGGGAAATTTACAAGCAAGGCAGCTGCTGCACTTAAAGGTAAAGCATTGATGTACTGGGCTAGTGCGCAGTTCAATCCCACTAATGATCCTGCACATCCTTTTGATCAGCAACGATGGAATGACGCATATATAGCTTGTAAAGAGGCTTATGAAATGTGCAAGGCTGATGGGAATGCGCTTATGCCAAACTACGCAGAACTATTTCAAAAAGAAGGTACAGCTAACACGGAAGCGATTATTGTAAGGTCTTATTCCAATAAATTACCTAAGCGGGGTCAGGATGTGGAGTATAAATTGAGGCCGACTGAAGAAGGGGGGGCTGCAGCTGCTTTCATACCAACTTTAAATATGGTAAATGCGTATACAATGAAAGATGGTATACCGGTTAATAAAGGTTCCCAGTATATATATGATCCGGCTATGTTTTGGTTAAACAGAGATCCGAGATTTGAAGCAACTATTGCTTACAATGGTAGTAGTTGGAAATTAAGCGGGGCTGCAAATAGAAGGCAATGGAACTATACCGCAAATATAACTGAACCATCTCCACAAGGACTTTATATGAAACGGTTTTCTGATCCGGAGTTACCTAAAGGTTCCGTTAGGTATAGTAACGATTTCGGTGGTAATGGGCTAGATTGGATTGAAATGCGTTTTGCAGAGGTTATCATGAATTATGCTGAATGTGCAAACGAAACGGATAAATTGGCTGAAGCTAAAGATCTTGTAAAACAGATAAGAGTAAGAGCCAAAATTGAAGTTGGTACAAAAAATTATGGATTAGATATAGCAACGAGCAAGTTAGAAATGCGAGAGCTGATTATGAATGAGCGAATGGTTGAATTTGCATTTGAAGGCAAACGCTCACACGATCTACGTAGAACACGGGGATATAGTGACTTAGTCGGAAATGTTCAGGTTATAACCTGGGCTACTAAATCACCTGCATTAAAAAATGAACTTGAGGCAATTACAAGTTCGGGTGCGAGATTTAGAGAGACGATTAATATTAATGACAAAGCAACCTTTGATAAATATTTTACAACTGCGATTAACACAGTTGGGGCAACAGGGTTTAATTTTCCAGATTATTACTATTTCTATGCTTTACCTTCCACTTTTATGAATTCAAGCCCGCTGCTCGAACAAACGATAGGTTGGGATGGAGGGACTTTTGATCCATTGTAGTTAACTGTACAATCATACTTAATCAATAATCATGAAAAGAATTTTAATTAAATATTTGGGTTGTGCACTTGTTACGGCCCTTTTTCTAGCTTCCTGTAAAAAGGAAACGACAAATATTTTCAACATGTTTGAAGATGTAAAAGTGACTTTCCATTCAAATAGTCCGTATGCTGTTACCGACTATAAGTTGGTTAACGTTGATGATAGTGTGTATATAGAGTACACAATAGAATCGGCAAAAAAAGGAATGTTTGCGGTTTGTATATTTGAAACTTCATCGGCATTACCTACTAAAATATTCCTGAATTCCAGTCAGCGTAAAAGTTATTCCGGTATAGTAAAACTTAAAATGAATACCAGGGTTGGTAAAATATCTTATCGGATATGGGCACTGGATAGTGCGGGTGTCTATCTGGGTGATGGTTATAAAATGATAACGCTTGAGGTAAAATCTGACTATAACTATTATGCTGGCAGAGAGGTGTTTTCTCCAGATACTTTGGAGAAAGTAAATCCTTGTTATCTATCATTAAACTCAGGAGAGCGATTTAGTTATAGTAATGGTGCCGCAAATTCTGCAAAAATTGACCTGGGGCTGTATAGGGTTCCGGTTATCAATCCAACGACTCAAAAATTAGCTACCTATAAATACGATTTTTATACTTTAAATGCAAATCCATTGCCTTTTACTGCTTATGATATGAGTTCATGGACGAAGAGGGCTACGCTTATTTCTGCACCTAAAACGGGACAGTCTAACACTTGGTTAAATAGTTTAAGGACTGGCACTCAGATAGGGACACTCGGTAAAAGTGCAAAACCTAATCTAAAAGCTACAACTACAGGGCTTTCTGCTGGAAGTTTGTTTTATTTCCTTACACCGGAAGGAAAATATGGAGCTGTGTATGTCAATTCAGTTGAAATTAATAATTTAAAAAGTGGTGTATTTATTAATGTTGACATAAAAGTACAGAAGTAAAAGATTTTATTGTGTGTTAAAAGGGCTGCTACCGAAAAGGTAGTGGCTCTTTTTTCATTATAACATTTTGTAAAATATCCGCTATATACCGCTATTCTGGTGGGTTAGAAACGATCTGGTAAGATTGTACAATTCCTGGAAAAAATGCTACAGTAAACAATGTGCTATTGATTGCATTTTTGAAACCTAGTTCAACAACCTTTTTTATAAACTTAAACAGCAACCAAATTCAGATTAAAACAAGTCTGATTATATAAACCATCTACGAGGAAGTATTGTCTTCAGACAAACCGACCATCAATTCCGCACTCTTTTATTAAAAATATAAACAAGAAAACCAAATTTTAAATCATTTGACGAGAAGAAGTATGAAACAAAAAAGGCTTTTTAAAAGCAAATGGTTAAAGGAATCTTATGCTCCTTTAGTCATAGCGTTATTTTTACCTGTATCTGGTTTTGCAGCCATTCCAACTATTAAAAGAGCGCAAAGCACTGGTATCGTTTCTCCTTTGGTAAACGTAACAGGAACAATTAAAGACGCCAAAGGCCAGCCGTTGCCGGGTGCAAGTGTTAAAATCAAAGGCACAACTACAGGAACTTCAACAGATGCCAATGGTGTTTTCAGATTAAATCTGCCAACAGGAACAGAAACATTGGTAATTACTATGCTGGGCTACAAAACTCAGGAAATATCAGCAGCTGGAAAAACGACGATTTCAGTTGTACTGGAAGACGAAACATCTGATTTAGATGAGGTTATAGTAGTAGGTTATGGAACGGTAAAAAAACGTGACCTTACCGGTTCAGTAGCGTCTGTAAAAGCAGATGATATCGTGCTTACACCAACAGCCAATGCAATGAATGCTTTGCAAGGAAAAGTATCTGGTATGGATATTACGACTACTTCCGGTAAAGCTGGATCTAGTCCGACCATTAGACTTCGAGGTAATCGGTCCGCTTTCGGAAGCAATGATCCTTTGTATATTATTGATGGTATTCAGGGCAGTTACACCGAGCTTAATCCTAATGATATTGAGTCTATAGATGTGTTGAAAGATGCTTCTTCGACTGCCATATATGGTTCCGCCGGAGCAAATGGGGTGGTCATGATCACCACTAAACAAGGAAAAGCAGGAAGTAGCAGCATCGCTTTTGATTCTTTCTTTGGCTATAATGGTTTTCCTAAATATCCACACGGACTTATCGGAGATGCCTATGTTAAGTTAAAGCGTGAGGCATATCGTGGAGCTAACGGCGTTTATCCCGAATTCATGAATAACATCTTTAGTATACCTGGTCAGCTTGCGGCGTACGAAGCCGGGAAATGGGTAGACTGGGTAGATCTTGCATTAAGAGATGGAATACAGCAGAATTATAGTGTTTCCGTTACCGGAGGGACAGAAAAAACAAAGGCTTATCTATCCTTAAACTATAATGACGAACAAGGCCTGATTAAAAATGATCAGAATAAAAAGTACGCGGTGCGCGCAAATATTGATCATACCTTGTCTAAGGTCTTTAAGGTAGGAACCAATTTGCAGTTAACCTATACCGACAATGATGCTGCTGGCCAGAATATTTTTGGAAATAGTTTAACCTTTGCTCCACTAGGAGATGCCTTCGATGCTAATGGGAAAATTAACCCTAAACCTGTAGAAGGTGTGACCAACCCTTTGTCTGATCAGATTGAAAACCAATATGAAAATAATACCTTAAATACTTATTTCGCAGGTAATGCTTATCTGGAAGTCAAACCCATAAAAGGTCTGTCTTTCCGTTCAGTGATTGGTACAACTTTAGTCTCGTCCAGAAACGGAAAATACTTTGGAACACAGTCTATTGCTAATCCTGTGGCTGGTTATAAAATTCCGGCTGCTGTAATCGAGAACCAGAGAACCGTAAATTATCGTTGGGAAAATATCCTGGCTTATGATTTTGATATTAAGAATGATCACCATTTTAATATTACAGGTGTAAGCTCTCTCGCTAAAAATCGGACGGAAAGTAATTCTGCAGGTGCCTCTGGATTTGATATGGATTCCTATTCTTTTTACAACCTTAGTGCCGGAACATCAGCAATTATCAATTCTGCGTATGTACAGGATCAATCTACTTCATTTGTAGGAAGGATGAATTATAACTACAAGGGTAAATATCTGTTTACAGTTTCTAATCGTTGGGACGGCGTTTCACGCTTGTCTGAAGGACGTAAATGGGACGCGTTTCCCGCAGGAGCAGTTGCCTGGAGAATTAGCGATGAAGATTTTTTTAAAGAGGTTAAAAGTGTATCCAGTCTTAAACTTCGTGTAGGATATGGTATTACTGGAAACTCGGGGGGGGTACTCGCCTATGGTACACAGGCAGGGGGCTACAACGCACCACGACCAGTTGGTTTCGGTGATGTTGCAGCGCCATCATTTATCCTAAACCAGTTACTCGCAAACAGAGAATTGGGATGGGAAAAGTCTTACAATACCAACATAGGTTTAGATGCTGAATTTTTTAAAGGCATTGTAAACCTTACCGTGGATTGGTACAATACAGATACAAAGGATATGCTGTTCAAGCGTACACTCCCAGGTTCTCTTGGAGGATCATGGGGATCACCATTTTTGATCTGGCAAAATATAGGTGAAATGAATAATAAAGGTTTGGAAATACTTATCAATACCCGAAATATTGAGCGTGATGATTTCTCATGGGGGAGTACTTTAACCTTCGCAACCAATAAAGAAAAAATTACTTCATTGCCTGGAGGTAAAGATTTGATCACAGATAAATTTTTTTATGGGCAGCCCTTATCAACTTTATTTGATTATAAGTATCTGGGTATCTGGCAGGAAAATGAAGCTGTGGAGGCTGCAAAGTTTAATTCTGTTCCTGGTGATATTAAGTTGGCGACCGATGGTACGTTTAATGCCGATGGAAAGCATGCCTATAGTCCCACCGACAGGGTTGTATTAGGTTCTGCTGTTCCTGATTGGACAGCCGGTTTGCAGAATAATTTCAGATATAAGAACTTTGATGCCAGTGTGATGCTGACCGCGAGGTGGGGACAAATGATAGCGAGTAATTTGATTACCCGCTATAACCCGATTAGCGCTACTTCAGCAAACAGCCCTGATGATATTGATTATTGGACCCCTGAGAATCCCGGAGCATATCTGCCAAGACCTGGAATTCATTCCAACACATCTGGTTATGTAGGTTTTGATGCCCTAAAGTATGTAAACGGTTCTTTCTTTAAAATCAGAAACCTCACTTTAGGTTACACGTTGCCGCAAAGTATATTAAAAAAAGTTGCCATGAAAAAACTTCGTTTTTATGCTACAGCCAACAATCCATTCATCTTTACCAAAAGTGATTTGTTAAAATATCAGGATCCGGAATCTAATGGTTCTGATAACTTTCCACTAACCAAACAGTTTGTACTCGGACTAAACGTTACATTTTAATTTTTTACAGACATGAAGATAAAATATATATATATGGCCATGCTGGGACTGGGATTATTTGCCAGTTCTTGTTCACTAGAAGAGGTTAATCCTTCTGGGGTAACAGTTGATAAAGTTGCAGCGAACAAGGCGGGATTTAATAAGCTGGTGGCTAGCTGCTATTTTGACTTGTCAAGGTATTTCTATGGACGTAACTTGTTGCTGGTGACGGAAGGTGGAACGGATATCTGGACCTCTGATCTAAATACCAACAACAATCAAAATTACATGAAGTACGCTTCTGGGGGTGCAATGTCGATTGATATGGCAAAAGATTACTGGAATGGTGCTTACGATGCCATCAATTACTGCAATATCGTTATCAATAGAGCCGACCAGGTACAGGATTTTAGCAGTGAGCAGGAAAAAAATGCCCTTGTTGCTGAAGCTCACTTTTTAAGGGCATTATACTATTTTCACTTGGTGGAGCAATTTGGTGCAGTTCCACTAAGCATTACCGAAACTGATGCACCTGTTTTAGAGTCGTTCCGCACACCGGCACTAGAAGTTTACGAGAAAGTGATTCTACCTGATTTGCGTTTTGCTGCTGATAATTTACCTACTACGGTAACGGTTGCTCAAGCCGGACGCCCGTCAAAAAAATCTGCTATTGGTCTTTTAGCGAAAGCTTGCCTTCAGACTAAGGAATACGGAACGGATAAATACCTGGAAGAGGCTATTGTTGCAGCTAAAAAGTTAATAGATGCACCAGCAAATTATAACACACGTTTGTACAATAACTTTGTCGACAATTTTAATGCAGCAAATAATAGAAACAATCTGGAAGCACTTTATCAGCTTCCATATTCACAAAATTATGGCTCTACAAACTTGTATGATCATAACAATGACTTTAAGCGTTTCTATTGTACGCCAACTGCATTTGGTGCGATTGTATCAGGAGGATTTGAAACTGTGGTAGGTCGCTGGTCGGGTGGTAATTTTATGCCAACAAAATACCTGATGGACGTATTTAAGAACCCTGATGGAACACTGGATCCAAGGTATGCACTTTCGTTTCAAACCAGTTGGACTGCCAATACTAATTACAGCTGGAATGCGGATGCCATCAGACAGTTTGATAGGTCTGCCGCTATACCTGCGGGCACTGCAGTAACCAGTGGAGAACCAGCTATTAAATTTATACGTCCGGAGGACACCGGTTATACTACTGAACAGGCTACAAAATTAGCTCAGAAGTATATACTTGTTGATTACAAAGATTTATATGGAGATGACCAAAAGATCAAAATGAAGTATACAAGGGTAAACCAGGCACCTGGTGAAGTAGAAAACCCATTTATCCGTTTTTATCCTTCCTTAACTAAGTTTAATTCGGGATCATTAATCAGTCCAAAAGCAAATCAGTTTACCAGTGATGCTTATGCTACAGTAATGCGTTTAGGAGAGGTATATCTGATTGCCGCGGAAGCAGAATTTTACCTTCGTGGTGCAAATGGCACTGCGGCGGGATACGTAAATGCTTTAAGAACAAGAGTAGTAGGGCAGCAAGTTAGTGCTGCTGATATATCTTTACAGTTTTTGCTCGACGAACGTGCGAGGGAGCTTTGCGGTGAATACGGTAGATGGTATGACTTAAAACGTGCCGGAAAGCTAAATAAAACTTACCTGATGGAAAAGAACCCGGATGTAGGACAATATTTTGTTGACGGAAGACATGGGCTAAGACCGATCCCACAGGGACAAATCGATGCGATTAGTAATCCTGCTGGATTTCAGAATCCAGGTTATTAGAAATAAGTTCATTTACATATTTGACACGAGAAGGCTGTTATCGAAAGGTAACAGCCTTTCGTTTGTTGTAGACGATCCCATAGACTCTTTTTAGTTCTGCTATAGTTGTGTTGTCGGATTTAAGAAATAAAATTGCATATAATGAAATTTTTGTTGTTTAATTGCTGACAAATATTTATATATTAGCGGCATCTTAATTAACGAAAGAAATTATATGAGAAAATTATTTACTATTTTACTATTGACAGGGACTTGTTTCACTGCATTCTCACAAGAAAAGGGAAGTTTTGAATTTGGATTTAACGTAGGTTATAATGCTGCGACTGTAACTAGTGGTTCAATGACGAATACCAGTTATAGAAGTGGATTTAATGTTGGTGCTGTTGGGGACTACTTTTTTTCAGATAGATGGAGCATCAAAGCAAAATTAACTTACGATCAAAAAGGTTGGGACAATGGGTATATAACAAATCTGGATAATGGGCAGAGTTTTGCAACCAATTATCGCATGGATTATTTGACAATACCAGTTATGGCCAATTGGCATTTTGGAAAAAAGAGAAATTGGTATCTGAATTTTGGACCTTATGCCGGAATTTTATTGAGTTCCACAGAAACAAAGCTTAATACAGATTTAAAAGAATTCTCAACTAGTGCTGATCTAGGATTGGCACTCGGAATAGGTGTTAAAATCCCTATTGCGAAAAGAGTGAAAATTATATTTGAAGCTGATGGACAAGGTGGGCTTACAAATATTTTTAAAGAAACTGATGGTACAACTATCAGAAATTCCAGAAGCAGTCTTAACACTGGATTAGTATTCGACTTTTAATAGAGATTTAGAAAAGAAAATATCAAAGGGTGATCATCATGATTACCCTTTTTTTGTAGAAAATTGATCCATTTCAGTGCTACTCTTGTAACATAGTCGCGACATAAAACGTTATTTTGACGTATAAAAAGCCGATCTGATAATATTGTACAATAGATAGAAAAAATGCTATAGTAAAAGCCGTTTTTTAGATCGCATTTTTGGATTAGTATACAATCTAACCAAATTTATAAATCGGACATGTCAGACTGATTTCGCATTTATAGTTGAATATATTTTTTATATATAAATTAATTGCGTACTTTTTGATGTTCAATTAAACGAGACATTGATGAAAAAGAGATTTTTGCACTTCGTATTTTCTGCGGCACTTGTTGTTGCGGCGCCCTCAGCTTTCGCACAATATCCTAACATACCTGCTGATGTCAAAAAAGAATCAGATGATATGATGAAGGAAGCTTATCGCCAATCAGATCTTGCATGGCAAAAAGCACTTCCGATTATAGAGAAAGAAGCGAAAGAGGGTAAACCTTATATTCCATGGGCAGGCCGCCCTGTAGACCTTCCTCAATCAGAACTTCTGGCTTTTCCTGGCGCTGAAGGTGGTGGAGCCCATAGCTTTGGTGGTCGTGGCGGTCGCGTAATTGTTGTTACCAATCTAAACGATAGCGGTCCCGGTTCTTTGCGTGATGCTTGCGAGCAAGGTGGCGCAAGGATTGTCGTATTTAACGTATCAGGAATTATCCGCATTAAAACACCTTTAATCATAAGAGCACCTTATATTACCATTGCGGGGCAGACTGCACCAGGTGACGGTGTTTGTGTAGCTGGCGAATCAGTTTGGCTAAATACACATGATGTAATTGTTCGTTTTATGCGTTTCAGAAGGGGAGAAACTTTTGTCGGTCGTAGGGATGATGCTATTGGCGGAAACCCGGTGGGTAACATCATGATTGATCACGTCTCGGCAAGCTGGGGACTAGATGAAAATATGTCTATGTACCGCCATATGTATAACGATAGTACAGGTAAAACAGAAGTTAAGTTGGCAACAGTAAACATTACGATCCAAAACTCTATCTTCTCTGAAGCTTTAGATACCTGGAATCATGCCTTTGGTAGTACATTGGGTGGCGAGAACTGTAACTTTATGCGCAACCTCTGGGCAGATAATGGTGCCCGTAACCCATCAATCGGATGGAATGGGATCTTCAACTTTGCCAATAATGTGATCTTTAATTGGAACAATCGTTCAACAGACGGCGGAGATTATACCGCGATGTACAATATTATCAATAACTATTACAAACCTGGTCCCGTAACATCTTTAAAAGATCCGATCAGTTATAGAATATTAAAACCAGAATCAGGCAGAAGCAAATTACCTTATGTTGTATTTGGAAGAGCTTATGTAGAAGGAAACATCATTGAAGGCAATGAAAAAGTAACCAAAGATAACTGGGACGGTGGTGTTCAGTTGGAAGATAAGAAAGGTAACCTGATGACTTATGATCAGGCGAAATCATACTTTGCTGCAATGCGGGTTAGAAAACCTTTCCCAATGGCTGAAATGACCATTTTGCCGACTATGGATGCACATAAATATGTGTTGGCTAATGTTGGTGCCACTTTGCCTAAACGCGACCCTGTAGATACACGTGTAATTGAACAAGTAAGAACAGGTAAAATTACTTACGCTGCAAATGTTAAATTATCCGATAAACCAGATTTCGAGCACCGTAGGTTGCCAAAGGATTCTTATAAAATGGGGATCATTACCGACATCAGTCAGGTAGGTGGATATCCTGAGTATAAAGGAACACCTTACAAAGATGCTGACAACGATGGGATGCCAGATAGCTATGAAGTTAAAAATGGATTGAATCCTAATGATGCTTCAGATGCAGCAAAAATCACAAAAAGTGGTTACTCAAACATCGAAGTTTATTTAAATAGCGTTGTTCCCTTGAAAATTGTTAAGCCATAATAGCATGAAAGTACTTTCGTTGATATTGGCTGTTGCCGCTGTTGGAATTGGAAATGCCGCCTCGGCACAATATCCAGTAATTCCTCCAGCAATGGAAGCTAAAGCCGATTCTATTTTAGCCGGTATTGAGCACAATTCAGATCTTCAGTTCGAAAAAGTTAAATCTATTGTAGATCGTGATGCAAAAAATGGCAAGCCCTTTATTCCATGGGCTGCTAAACCATCTGATCTTCCACAAGCAAAAATCCCTGCATTTCCTGGAGCAGAAGGTGGCGGTGCATTTTCATTCGGTGGTCGTGGTGGTAAAGTCTATGTCGTGACTACGCTAGCGGATTCAGGTCCGGGATCTTTGCGAGAAGCTTGTGAGCAAGGTGGTGCCCGCATTATTGTATTCAATGTAGCAGGTGTCATTAAACTGAAAACACCCCTGATTATTCGCGCACCCTACATTACTATTGCTGGGCAAACAGCTCCAGGTGATGGCGTTTGCGTGGCTGGAGAGTCTATATGGATGAATACGCACGATGTAGTGATTCGTTATATGCGTTTCCGTCGTGGCGCAACAGATGTTACTCGTAGAGACGATGCCATTGGTGGTAACCCTGTAGGAAATATCATCATGGATCATGTGTCAGCAAGCTGGGGCTTAGACGAGAATATGTCTATTTACAGGCACGTATATGATCCAAAAGATGGTTCAAAACCAGTTAAGCTACCCACAGTAAATGTAACCATACAAAATTCTATATTTTCTGAAGCACTAGATACTTACAATCATGCTTTTGGGAGTACGATAGGTGGTCTAAATAGTACTTTTATGCGTAACCTTTGGGCATCAAATATTAGTCGCAACCCTTCAGTGGGGATGTATGGTGATTTTGGTTTTGTAAACAATGTCGTATTTAACTGGTGGAACCGAAGTGCGGATGGGGGAGATAATAATTCCTTCTATAATTTTATCAATAATTATTACAAACCGGGGCCGATCACGCCTTTGGACCAGCCTATTGCCTACCGGATTTTGAAACCTGAAAGTGGAAGAGATAAGCGATACGCTCATCAATTTGGAAAGGCTTATATCAATGGAAACATTATTGAAGGCAATGAAAAGGTAACTAAGAATAACTGGGATGGTGGTGTGCAAGTTGAAGGTGTGGCTAATAAACAGAGATTATTAGACTCTATGCGTGTAGACAAACCGATGCCCATGGCGAAAGTAACTATAATGGACACGCGTAAAGCTTATGATTATACCCTAATGAATGTGGGTGCAAATTTGCCTGTTCGAGATGCGGTAGACAAAAGAATTATTGAGCAGGTGAAGACCGGTAAGATTGCTTATATAGATGGCGGGAAAACAGGATTGGGTAAATCGTATGTGAAACGGCGCTTACCTGAAGATTCATATAAGAAAGGTATCATATCTGATATCAGTCAGGTTGGTGGATATCCAGAATATAAAGGAACGCCTTATAAAGATTCTGATAATGATGGTATGCCAGATGCATGGGAAGTTAAAAATGGCTTAAACCCTAATGATGCATCAGATGCAGCTAAGATCACTAAAAATGGTTATTCAAATATTGAAAATTACATCAATAGTGTGGTATCTTTAAAAGAGGTGAAACCATAAATTACTCATTAATTCATCAGTCTTAACCAAATATGATACTGACAAATCAACATTTTTCTAACAAGCAAAGCAGGGCAATGATAAGACCTGTTCTACTTTATGCTTTTTTGATTTGTTTAAATGTAAGCCCGGTACTTGCGCAAAAAGTAAAGGTAGTAGAACCACCTAAACCTATATTTAAAGGTAAGGATGGTAAGTTGAATTATACGCCTGATGAAAAAGGCAATCGTATTCCTGATTTCTCTTACTGTGGTTATATGGCCGGCGAACAGGCTATTCCAGATGCCTTGGTTAAAGTTGTTGTACCTGCTAAAGGTGGCGATGCAACCTTAAGAATCCAATCGGCTTTAAATTATGTGGCCAAATTACCTGTAGGTAAGGATGGCTTAAGAGGAGCAGTATTGTTGGAGAAAGGGAAATATGAAATTGCAGGGACTTTAAAAATCAATGCTTCAGGTGTAGTACTTCGTGGTAGTGGTATGGACGAAAGCGGGACTGTATTATATGCTACTGGTTTAGATCGTTCGGGCGTTTTACGTATAGCCGGTAAGGGTAACCTTGTTAAAGAAAAACCAGTAACCATTACCGATAAATACGTTCCGGTAAATGCCATGAAAATTACAGTGGCTAATGCAAGTGCATTTAAATCAGGAGATAAGGTGATCGTGCAACGCCCATCCACAAAGAACTGGATAGATGTCATTGGCACAGATCATTTTGGTGGTGGAATTACTTCTTTAGGCTGGAAACCCGGTCAGCGTGATATTTATTGGGATAGGAAAGTCCTTGCCGTAAATGGTAATGAACTTACACTAGATGCACCTATAACTACAGCCCTAGATCCAACGTACGGTGAGGCTACTGTGTCAAAATATATATGGATGGGTCGGATTTCCCATTCGGGAGCGGAAAATATGAGGCTGGAATCTGCCTTTGACCCTAAAAACATCAAAGATGAGTACCATCGTTGGACAGGTATCTCCTTAGAGAATATTGAAGACGCCTGGGTTCGTCAGGTTACATTTGAGCATTTTGCTGGTTCGGTAGTTACCGTACAGGAAACCGCTAAAAGAATAACGGTTGAAGATTGTAAATCCTTAGTGCCGGTTTCGGAGATAGGTGGCGAACGCAGGTATACCTTTTTAACTACAGGCGGACAAACGCTATTTCAAAGATTATATTCGGAATACGGCTACCATGATTTCGCTGTAGGCTATTGCGCTCCAGGTCCCAACGCTTTTGTTCAATGTCAGGCTTATTTGCCATTTAGCTTTAGTGGAGCAATTGACAGTTGGGCATCAGGAGTATTGTTTGATGTGGTAAACATTGACGGACAGGCACTGAGTTTTATGAACCGTGGACAGGACGGACAGGGGGCAGGTTGGGCTGCGGCAAACAGTGTTTTTTGGCAATGTACAGCAGCAAGGGTTGATTGCTATCAGCCACCAACAGCACAAAACTGGGCTTTTGGTACCTGGGCACAGTTTGCAGGGGATGGATATTGGGATATGTCAAACGAGCAGATTCAGCCGCGTAGTTTATATTACGCTCAATTGAAAGATAGGTTAGGCGCCCAGGTAGATTCACGCGCATTCATTATGCCTGTGGAGACTGAGGCTTCTAGTAGTCCGCCTGTAGATGTCGCAATGAAATTAACGAAGTTGTCTGTGAAGCCTGCAATGACGCTTATTGAATATATAGATCAGGCGGCACAAAGACAAAAGATCAATACAGCTGCCAGTTCTGCTAAAAGTATAGACAAAATTGGTGTAGAAAAACCGGTACAAGCTCCATTGGCGGCAGCAATGTTGGTAAACAATGGATGGTTGGTACGCGGTAATGTCGTAGTCACCGGAGACAGACAGGATGTACAATGGTGGAATGGAAGTGCAAGGCCTTATGGCTTGAAAAGCACAAAGCCACACATTACCCGCTTTGTTCCGGGACGTACGGGAAAAGGTTTAACAGACGACCTTGATCAAACCACTGATTCTATGAAAAATGGAACAGTAAAGATTTTAGATCATAATTACGGACTGTGGTATGATCGTCGTCGTGATGATCATGAACGTATCAGAAGGATGGACGGAGAGGTGTGGACACCCTTTTATGAGTTGCCATTTGCCAGAAGCGGGCAAGATAAAGCCTGGGATGGTTTAAGTAAATATGATCTGACCAAGTATAACTTATGGTATTGGGATAGGCTTAAGCAGTTTGCTGATCTTGCTGATCAAAAAGGCTTGGTATTGATTCATCAGAACTATTTTCAGCACAATATCATAGAGGCGGGGGCGCATTATGCGGATTATCCATGGCGTACGGCCAATAATATCAATAGCACAGGGTTTCCGGAGCCAGTTCCTTATGCGGGCGATAAGCGCATATTTATGGCCGAACAGTATTACGATGTTACCAATCCAACTCGCAGCGCATTGCACCGTGCCTACATCCGCAAATGCCTGGATAATTTTGCTGCCAACACTGGGGTGATCCAATTGATCGGAGCGGAATTTACAGGGCCTTTGCACTTTGTGCAGTTCTGGATTGATACCATAAAAGAATGGGAAAAAGAAACAGGTAAACATCCGATAATTGGTTTAAGTACCACTAAAGATGTGCAGGATGCGATCCTTGCCGATAAAGACAGAGCAGCTGTGGTTGATCTGATCGATATCCGTTACTGGCACTATCAGGCTGATGGAACAGCATATGCACCACAAGGCGGCCAAAATCTGGCTCCACGTCAACATGCGCGTTTACTAAAACCTAAAAAAACTTCTTTTGAACAGGTGTACCGTGCTGTATCCGAATACCGTTTACAATACCCCGAAAAGGCAGTTATGTATTCTGGAGATAGCTATGATTCCTTTGGTTGGGCTATTTTTATGGCTGGCGGTTCATTATCAGACATTCCTGGCTTTAACAATGCTTTGCTTTCGGCAACTACCGGAATGAAGCCTGTCGCAATGACAGGAAAGCCTGCTGGACAATACGTTTTAGCAAATTCAGGTAAAGCATACGTTTACTATAACAGTTCAGCTACATCATTAAAGGTCGACCTAAGGAATGCTTCAGGTAATTTCACCGCTAAATACATCAATCCCCGCAATGGCGCTTTGGTTAATGAGGAAAAGTTCAAAGGCGGATCAATCATCGAATTAAAAAAACGCTCATCAGGAGACGAAGTAGTTTTTATCAATAAAATCTAAAATATTATTACAATGTATAAAAGGGTACTCTTATTTGCCATAATCTCGTTAGCGCTGTTTGGTTGTGTTTCCAACAAAAAATCTGCCGGCTCTAAAGGTCTACATATTTCAGAGAATGGCAGGTATTTAACAGAAGATGGCAAGCCATTTTTTTGGTTAGGTGATACAGGATGGCTCTTATTTAATAAAGTGACTCGCGAGCAAGCAGATCAATATTTGGAAGACCGTAAACAAAAAGGGTTTAATGTGGTGCAGGTTATGGTATTGCATAGTGTTCCATCCGTAAATATCTATGGTGATTCTTCGTTGGTAAATGGTGATGTCTCCAAACCAAAGGTTACCGAAGGCAGTTCTTTTGCCGATTCTACACAATATGATTTCTGGGACCACATTGATTATGTGGTTGATAAAGCGAAAGAAAAAGGTATTTATATGGCAATGGTTCCGGTTTGGGGTACCAATGTGAAAAACAAGAAAGTAACGCCTGAGCAGGCAAAAATATATGCCGAATTTTTAGCCAAAAGGTATAAAGATAAAAGTAACATCATCTGGTTAAATGGTGGCGACATCAAGGGAACTGATGGTGGCAAAGTTTGGGAAGTGATTGGCAATACTTTGAGGGCTAATGATCCAAATCACCTGATTACGTTTCACCCAAGAGGCAGAACTGGTTCTTCGGAGTGGTTTCACGATGCTAAATGGTTAGATTTTAATATGGTGCAATCCGGTCATCGTCGCTATGATCAGGATACTTCGGCTAAAGAAAAATGGCATTATGGCGAAGACAACTGGAAGTACATTGAGAAAGATTACAACCTAAAACCAGTTAAGCCAACAATTGATGCTGAGCCTTCTTATGAAGGTATTCCGCAAGGACTACATGATGTTTCGCAACCAAGATGGAACGATGCAGATGTAAGGAGATACGGTTACTGGTCGGTTTTTGCTGGTGCATTTGGCTATACTTATGGAGATAACTCTGTAATGCAAATGTATAATCCGGAAAAGAAAGATGCGGCTTATGGAGCAACAAAACCATGGCAAACTGCATTGAATGATCCGGGAGCAGGACAAATGCTGCACTTGAAAAATCTGATGTTATCTCGGGATGCTTATTTGGATAGGGTGCCAGATCAATCCCTAATTGTTGGTACAGCAGGCGGTGATGGTGAAAAATACAATAGACTGATGGCTACTAAAGGTAAAGATTACATTTTCGTGTACACTTATACAGGAAGAAACATCCCATTAAAAATGGCTGTGCTTTCAGGTGATCAGGTTAAAGCCTCGTGGTTTAGTCCACGTGATGGGAAAACTACCCTTATCGGCAATATTGAAAATAAAGGAACACATCAATTCGATCCACCGGGAGAAGAAAAGGAAGGCAATGATTGGGTATTAATTGTAGATAAAATATAATGATGAACGGCATGAAGCGTACTTATCGTTTGTTTTTGCTATTTGGTTTGGTGGTGGCATTTAGCTCTTGTTCTAAAAAGGGCTATTTGTTTACCTCTTTTCATGAGCCTGCAAATGAAGGACTGCGTATGTTGTATAGCTACGACGGTTATAAGTGGGTGGACCTGAAGAAGATTTTCCTGAAACCAGAAATTGGAAAGCAAAAGATAATGCGGGATCCTTCCATGGTACAAGGACCAGATGGTGTTTTTCATTTGGTATGGACTTGTGGTTGGAAAGGTGATAGAGGTTTTGGTTATGCGAGCTCTAAGGATTTAATCCATTGGTCTGAGCAACAATTCATCCCTGTATTGCAAAATGAGTCGACAACAGTAAATGTCTGGGCACCAGAATTGTTTTACGATGAGGCTAAGAAAGAGTTTATCATCATTTGGGCCTCGACTATTCCACATCGATTTGCAAAAGGTATAGAAGAAGAAGATAACAATCATAGGATGTACGCGATTACCACTAAAGATTTTAAAACGTTTACTGAAGCTAAGTTATTCCTTGATCCCGGATTTAGTGTAATAGATGCGGTGATTGTAAAGAAAGCAGCTCAAGACTATGTGTTGGTATTGAAAGACAATACCCGGCCAAACAGAAATTTAAAAGTAGCCTTCAGTAATGTTGCATTGGGACCATATACAGGTGTTTCGGAAGCATTTAGTGGTAAGCTTACCGAAGGGCCAACAGTGGTTAAAGTGGGTAAAGATTGGTTGATTTACTATGACGCTTATGGGGATAAAAGGTATGCCGCAATGAAAACCAATGATTTTAAGAGTTTTAAGGATGTTTCTACCGAAACAGTAATTCCTGAAGGGCATAAGCATGGGACCATAGTACCCGTAAGTAGGAAGGTAATTAAGCGTTTGAAATAACAAAAATGAAGATATATAAGAAGATTTGGTTGGCCTCGGCACTGCTCATAACAGTAGAAGCGGCACAAGGACAAGATACGCTACGGTATACCGGCACAACAATCGTTAACGCCGATTATCATCATGGTCAGCTTGTCCCTGCAGTGGGGGTACACAACATTCAAACATTTCGCGCAAACAGGGAGCATCCTGAGCTTGCGGACGGATTAAACTGGACTTATAATCATGCGCCAATGTTGGCTTATTGGAACAATACCTTTTATCTGGAATATCTAAGTGATCCTGTAGGAGAGCATATTCCACCAAGCAGAACGTTGTTGCAGACCTCTAAAGACGGTTACAATTGGTCTAAACCTGATATCATTTTTCCGCCCTATAAAATTCCAGATGGATGGAAAAAAGAAGGTGTTCCGGGTGTTGCGAAAGACTTATATGCTACTATGCATCAGCGTGTGGGGTTTTACGTTTCGAAAACAGATCGCTTATTTGCCTTAGCTTACTATGGCATTGCGATGGATAAAACAGATGATCCAAACGATGGAAAAGGAATAGGTCGGGTAATCAGGGAGGTTAAAAAAGATGGAATGTACGGACCAATTTATTTATTGAGACCTAATGCTACCTGGGATATGAAGCATACGCTTTATCCTATGTATACCAGTAGTAAAGACAAAGGGCTGGTGATAGCCTGTAAAGAAATTTTGGCGAGCCCGCTGATGATGCAGCAAATGGTAGAGGAAGCAGATAGAAATGATCCTTTAATACCTTTGAATAGACCTGTGAAGGCTTTTAGTTATTATCATATGGCCAATGGTAAAGTCGTAGGTTTATGGAAGCATGCCTTAACTTCTGTGAGTAATGATCATGGTAAAACATGGCAGTATACACCTTTAAGAGCTCCTGGCGTGGTAAATAGTAATGCTAAAATATGGGGACAGCGCACGTCCGACGGTCGTTATGCCATTGTGTACAACCCTTCCGAATTTCGCTGGCCATTAGCTGTTTCAACCAGTGATGACGGGTTGAATTATAAAGATCTTCTGCTTGTAAATGGTGAAATATCGCAAATGCGCTATGGCGGCAATTATAAATCTTATGGGCCACAGTATATCCGTGGAATTCCGGAGACCGATGGGAAACCAGCAGATGGAAACATGTGGCTTACCTATAGTATGAATAAGGAAGATATCTGGGTAGCAAGAGTACCTGTGCCAGTAACGGCTAAAGTATCTGGTCCGGTAAACGAAGTGTTTAATTCGCTTCCTGACGGACAAGAGCTTAAGTTCTGGAATACCTTTAGTCCACTTTGGGCCTCGGTTAAAATTGAAAAAGCACCCGATGGTACAAAGGCACTTACCTTAAGAGATAAAGACCCTTATGACTACGCGAAAGCAGACCGGGTAATTCCTGCTGCAAGAAAAGTAAATGTGGAATTTTCGGTAACCCCGGCTCAAAACAACACTGGGTCGTTGCAGATAGAGTTTCAGGATGCGAAAGGAACAGCTGCGGCCAGGTTGATATTTGGTGCGGACGGTGAATTTACAGCGAAAGTAGGCTATCGCAATTCTGGAATTATGAAATATGAAGCTGGAAAAGTATATAACATCCGTGTCGAATTGGATATGAACAAGCGGATGTATAACATTTTTGTAAATGGTGAAAGTAAAGGAACACGGTTAATGTTTGTTCCGGTGAGTTCATTTGAGCGCGTAGTGTTTAGAACAGGCGATGTACGTCGTTATCCTGATGTAGATACCCCTACAGATCAGGATTATGATCTGAAAGATCCTGGCACTCCGGTAAAAGAAGCTGTTTATTATATCAAATCATTAAAAACAGCTGCATTTTAATACTAAGGATCATGGGCTTAAAAAGATATTTTCTGTTGATTGCGTTATTAGGGATGAAGGTTGAAGCCGAGGCAAAAATACTATTGCCGCAAATTCTTTCCAGTAACATGGTTTTGCAGCGCGATAAGCCTTTAAATATCTGGGGTTTTGGTGCAGCAGGTGAAGCCGTAACCGTAAGCTTCGCCGGTCAGCTTAAGCAAGCAGTAACTGATGCAAATGGTAAATGGAAGGTGGTTTTAGCGCCTTTGCAAACCTCAGCTCAGCCTGCCAAGATGACGATTAAAGGAACAAACACCATTGTACTCGACAATATCTTAGTTGGAGAAGTTTGGCTTTGTTCTGGGCAGTCGAACATGGAGTATGGCATGCGCAAGCTTGCGAAAGTGAAAAAGCCTTTAAAAGAGAAATTGGGTTATCCTGTTGATGAACTCGAAAAGGCCAACAACCCGCAAATCCGTATCTTTTTAGTCAACCGAAAGGAGCTAAGCAAACCTGATTCGATTCATAAAAGCTGGAATATTGCTCAGGATTCTGCTTTGAAGAATTTCTCGGCAGCGGGTTACTTCTTTGCCAAAGAGTTGTACGATAAACTACATATACCAATCGGCATCATCTCTTCAGCCGTAAGTGGCAGTCCGATTGAACCATGGATACCTAAAGAAAGTTTGGAAACAGGTTATTTTAAAGGACAGAAGGTTGGGAATGATCCCGGCAAGTTTTATACACCAATGATTGAACCTTTAACACCATTCGCCCTGCGAGGTTTTTTGTGGTATCAAGGCGAAACCAATTGCTTTTTAAAGGAGAACATCAGTTATAGCTATAAAATGAAAGCTTTAATCAATAGCTGGAGAAAAGCATGGGGGGCCGAGTTGCCATTCTATTACGTTCAAATTGCTCCTTTTAATTATTCAACAAGCAAGGGCAAGGTGGTGTTAGATGTAGAAACGGAGCCTGAGTTTTGGGAAGCACAAGCACAATTGCTGAGGATGCCCAATACAGGAATGGTGGTTACGACTGACTTAAACGATTATCCAGACGATTTGCATCCTACCTATAAATGGGAGATAGGCCGTAGGTTAGCCTTATGGGCCTTGGCCAATAATTATGGAAAAAAAATAACCTATTCAGGTCCCATTTATCAATCTGTAACCCTTAAAGGAGAAACGGCTGAATTGGAATTTGATCACATTGGCAAAGGACTACAGAGTGCAGATGGGAAAGCTATTGATTGCTTTACCATTGCTGGTGTTGATGGGAAGTTTGTACCAGCCGATGCTCGTATTAAGGGAAATAAAATCATTGTATCTGCTAAAGGGTTAAAGAAACCAATTGCAGTACGCTTTGGATGGAATGAGACCATGCGACCTAACTTATACAATAAGGATGGTTTACCAGCCTTGCCGTTCAGAACAGATAACCCATTGACAAAACAATTTAAACCTATATAATTCAGATCCTTTATTCATGAAGCTTAGATCGATCCTTTCTGTTATTTTGCTGATGCTATTCAGCTCTGTCCGCGCCCAGCAGACGGAGCAACTCTACTTGTCTGGAACGGGAAATGACGATGGTGTAAAATGGGATTTCTTCTGCACAGCCGGAATGAACTCCGGAAAATGGACAACTATATCCGTACCCTCAAATTGGGAATTGCAAGGTTTCGGAAAGTATGATTATGGTTTTGCTAAAGATAGTGTAAGGGGAAAAGAACAAGGTTTATATAAATACAATTTCAAGGTTCCTGCTTCCTGGAAAGGAAAAAATATAAACATCGTATTTGAAGGTTCGATGACCGATACCGAAGTAAAGATTAATGGTAAATTGGCGGGTCCAATTCATCAAGGCGCATTTTACGTATTTCGTGATGATGTGACTGCCCTGTTAAAATATGGCGCTGGTAATCTGCTCGAGGTGAAAGTGTCAAAGCATTCGGCCAATAAATCAGTAAATGAGGCAGAACGTAAGGCTGATTTCTGGTTGTTCGGTGGGATATTCAGACCTGTATATCTGGAAGCCTTGCCTTCACAACACATAGAAAGCGTAGTAATAGATGCAAGAGCAGACGGACAATTTAAAGCTGAGCTTAAGGTAGCTGGTCATGCAGATAGGGTGGCTGTACAGTTGTATAGTGCCGATGGTGAAAAGTATGGTTTGCCCTTTGAAGCAGAGGTGAAAAAAGGATTAGCAATGATCAGTGGAATGTTTAATTCCCCTAAATTATGGTCCTCCGAGTTTCCTAATCTATATAAAGCAACCTTTACATTATATCATAAAAATAAAGCCGTTCATACCTTATCTAAGAAAATTGGTTTCAGAACCATCGTGGTAAAACCGCGAGATGGTGTTTTTGTAAATGGTGTTAAAATTAAATTTAAAGGAGTAAACAGGCATTCTTTCCGTCCTGCATCTGGGAGGACTTTAAGTAAAAAGAACAGCATTGAGGATGTTGAGCTGATGAAGGAAATGAACATGAATGCGGTGCGCATGTCGCATTATCCGCCTGACGGTCATTTTTTGGATGTCTGTGATTCTCTTGGTTTATATGTAATGGACGAACTGGCGGGCTGGCATGGACATTATGATACGCCAACAGGTAGAAAGTTGGTTGCGGAAATGATGAAGAATGATGTAAATCACCCTTCCATTGTATTCTGGGCAAATGGAAATGAAGGCGGACACAATCGCGAGTTGGATCCATTGTTTACACAGGAGGACATTCAGAAACGGCCTGTTATCCATCCATGGGAAGATTTTAATGGTTTTGATACCCAGCATTACCGTGAGTATAATTATGGTATAGGCAATTACAGACACGGGCATAGTATTGTGATGCCTACGGAGTTTTTACATGGCATGTTTGATGGCGGTCATGGTGCCGGATTGGAAGATTACTGGAATGATATGCTCCTGAATCCACTCTCTGCAGGTGGATTTCTGTGGGATTTTGCGGATCAGGGTGTAGTGCGTACAGATAAAAACAATATTATAGATGCCGATGGGAATCGTGGTGCCGATGGGATAGTAGGTCCTTACCACGAAAAAGAAGGTAGCTTTTTTGCCATTAAAGAAATTTGGAGTCCGGTGTTTTTTGAGCAGCGTGAAATGACAGATGGATTTGATGGAATGTTTAATATAGAAAACCGCTACCATTTTGCTAACCTGAATACCTGTCGGTTTGATTGGAAATTGCTGAATCTGAAAAATCAACAGGAAATCAATGGAAATGCTATAGCACCTGATCTTAAGCCTCTTGAGAAAGGCAAGTTAAGTGTAACACTTCCGGCAAATTGGAGTAGCTATGATGTATTGTATATCAAGGCTACTGATATGCATGGAAAAGAGCTGTATACCTGGAGTTTCCCGATTACACTCCCTAAAAAAGAAGCTTTAGCCATGGTTAAAAAGGAGGGGGCGGCTCCTGTAGCCATTAAAGAAATAGATTCTTTGTTTACCACAACTGCTAATGGCATTTCTTTAAGTTTTAGTAAAAAAACGGGTATGCTGCGCGAGGTGAAAAATGGAAAAGGCATTATTCCTTTTAAAAACGGACCTGTAATTCAGGAAGGGGCAACCAATTTCAGAAATATTAGTCACCGTATGGAAGGGAAGAATCTGATTATTGAATCCTCATTTGATAGAAAGGAAGCTTATAATACTTTGCAATGGACAGTTTATCCCTCAGGTATGCTAAAGTTAAATGTGAAGTATTTTCCTGCAGAATATCTGACGAATTTTATTGGATTGAATTTCTCCTTCCCGGAAGATCAGATTAAAGGGGTAGAATATATGGGAAGAGGCCCATATCGCGTTTGGAAGAACCGTTTAAAAGGAAATCCGTTTGGTGTATGGAAAAAGGATTACAACAACACGGAAACTGGCGAAGCCTGGGTGTATCCTGAATTTAAAGGTTATCATTCTAATATGTACTGGTGTAAATTCATCACCAAAGACCAACCATTTACTGTGATCACTGAGAACGAGGATATCTTTTTAAGACTGTTTAGTGCAGCCTTTAAGACAGACCAATGGCATAACTATGAACCACTTTTCCCTTCGGGCGATATTTCGTTTATGCAGGGGATTCCTGGAATAGGTACCAAAACACAAAGAGCAGATAGAAGCGGCCCAATGGCGATGAAAAACATATTTTACGATTATGAGAAAGACCCTGCAAGGGCGCTCAACATGACCCTATATTTTGATTTTTCAACTCATAATTAATTACGTAAATTGAATAGAAAAAGCCTGAACCAAATGATGCTTAAACGATATATTATTCTTGCAGCTATTTTAATGCTAAGCTTTACTGGGGCACTTGCCCAGGTATCGTTGGGAAATCTGCGCTGTGAACTGTTACAAGATCCATTGGGGATTGATGTGGTTCATCCGAGGTTAAGCTGGGAAATTACTTCAGCTGAGCGCGATGTTAAGCAGATTGCTTATCATATTCTGGTAGCTTCTTCGGTAGATAAGCTTACTGAAAAGGGTGCTGACGTATGGAATTCTGGAAAGGTAAATTCATCGGAATCGATTTACAACCAATATGCTGGTCTGGCATTAAAGAGCAAAAACAAGTATTACTGGAAGGTTAAAATCTCCACAAATAAAGGTGAAACGACCTGGAGCAAGCCTGCATCATGGTCGATGGGATTACTGAACTACAAAGATTGGGAAGGACGTTGGATAGGGTTTGATCGCTTCTTTCCCTGGGATAATCAAGCCGAAGGCCGTTTGTCTGCCCGTTATTTCAGAAAAGAATTTTCAACGAGTAAAACAGTCGCATCGGCTACCGCATATATTATGGGGATGGGTTTATACGAGCTGTACATTGACGGTAAGAAAATCGGTGATCAGGTATTGGCTCCGGCACCTACGGATTATACAAAGAATATAAAATACAATACGCTGGATATTACGGCGCAGCTGAAACAGGGCAAGCACGCTATTGGCGTTATCTTGGGAAATGGTCGTTTTTTTGCCATGCGTCAGGCTAAAGCTTATAAGGTGAAGACCTTTGGCTTCCCTAAATTATTGGTACAGGTGGTTATTAAATATACAGATGGTTCTACTGCATCAATTAAAACGGACGACACCTGGAAAGGTACTGCTGATGGGCCAATTTTGGCCAATAACGAATATGATGGTGAAGTATATGATGCACGTAAGGAGTTTAAAGGCTGGAGCGAACCCGGATTTGACGAAAGTAAATGGCTTAAAACTGAGTATGTGCAGGAACCTGGTGGAACCTATGAAGCACAGCTGAATGAAGGCATGAAGGTGATGAAAAATATTGCAGCTGTGTCGGTTACCAAGCGTCCAAATGGTAAATACATCATAGATTTTGGGCAAAACTTTGCCGGTTGGGTGAAATTTAGTGTTAAAGGGGCTAAAGGCACTGTTGTTTCTTTGCGCTTTGCTGAGTCACTGGAGCCAAACGGAGAACTGTTCAGAACAAATTTACGCGACGCAAAAGCGACCGATACCTATACGCTTAAAGGAGAGGGAATAGAGCGCTGGTCGCCAAGATTTACTTATCAGGGCTTTAGGTATGTAGAATTGAGTGGTTATCCTGGTATTCCGCAAAAAAGTGATTTTATAGGATGTTTGGTTTCCGATGACATGAGAACGGTAGGTACTTTTGATTCTTCTAACAGCCTGCTTAACCAGATCTTTAAAAATTCATGGTGGGGCATTGCATCTAACTATAAGGGGATGCCAGTTGATTGCCCACAACGCAATGAGCGCCAGCCTTGGCTGGGCGATAGGACCGTTGGGGCTTATGGAGAAAGCTTTTTATTCGACAATACTGCTTTATATAAAAAATGGCTGGATGATATTCGCTACGCCCAAAAAGCAGACGGTGCGATACCAGATGTTGCTCCAGCATTTTGGAGGTATTATAGCGACAATGTAACCTGGCCTGCAACCTTGCTTTTTGTGGCTGATATGCTGTATAAGCAAACAGGTGATATTACCGTACTGCATAAAAACTATCCTGCGGTGAAGAAATGGATGGGCTATATGAAGGATAGATATATGAACACTGAAGGGATCATGACCAAAGATAGTTATGGCGACTGGTGTGCCCCACCTGCGACTGCTGCAGACGGAAAAGGTGTAAATGCAGATCAGAAACATCCCAGTGCATTAATCGCTACCGCTTATTACTTTCAGCTGGCAACGATGATGGCCCACTACAGTACGCTTACTGGCAATGGAGGTGATAATGCTGGTTACACAGAATTGGCTTCAGAATTGAAAAAGGCGTTTAATCTTAAATTTTATAATGCGCAGGGGTATTATGGCGACAATAAGTTAACTGATAATCTCTTGCCTGTTTATTTTGGAATGGTTGAAGATCAGTATAAGGCGAAGGTTGTAAAGCAGATCTGTTCCATTATTGAAGAAAAGAACAATGGACACTTGAGTACTGGAGTAATAGGGACGAATTTCTTGATGCGAACACTTACTGATAATGGAAGAAGTGATCTTGCTTATCGAATTGCTGCTCAGAAAACCTATCCTTCATGGGGATATATGATTGAAAATGGTGCGACAGCGATCTGGGAGTTATGGAATGGAAATACTGCTGCCCCTAAAATGAACTCGCAGAACCATGTGATGATGTTGGGCGATTTACTGATCTGGTATTACGAAAACCTCGCTGGTATTAAGGCAGGAGCGCCGGGTTTTAAGGAAATTGTAATGAAACCAGAGCTGATTAAAGGATTGGACAAGGTAAATGCGACTTATCAATCTGTATACGGCCCTATAAAAAGTAGTTGGACTAAAACTGATAGTAAGTTTAGTTGGAACATCAGTGTTCCACCAAATACTACAGCTAGGATCAGTATTCCCGCAAAATCGGCTGGAGAGGTAAAAGAAGGAGCAGCGCAGGCGACTGCTACAAAAGGATTGAAATTTATACAGATGGAAGCGGGTAGGGCAGTGTTTGAGCTTGGTTCGGGCGATTATGCCTTTAGTGTTGCACAATAAAATATAAAAATGATGAATAGAAAAATATACATATCGACTTTGCTAATCTGCATAATTGGTGGATTGAACTTAAAAGCACAATCGCAAAAATGGCGTTCTGGAATTATAACCGATGAGTTTTTGTATGAAAAGGCGTCTTTCCCTTCCTGTCATTCAGCAACAATTGCCGAAACCCCAACAGGTTTGGTGGCTGCTTATTTTGGCGGTACGAAAGAGCGCAATCCCGACGTTGAAATTTACATCAGTCGTAAAGTAAACGGGACATGGTTAGCACCGGTTTCGGTAGCCAATGGCATCCAGAATGAGAAATTAAGGCTGCCTACCTGGAACCCTGTTTTGTATCAGGTTCCCGGCGGTGATTTGCTGTTGTTTTACAAAATTGGTCCTAAGCCATCAGAATGGTGGGGATTGATGAGGACCTCTAAAGATGGTGGTATTACCTGGTCGGATGCTAAAAAACTACCTGATGGATATATCGGGCCAGTTAAAAATAAACCCGTATTACTAAGCAATGGTAATTTATTCTGTCCTTCAAGTAAAGAAGGGGATGGCTGGAAAGTACATTTTGAAGTCACCAAAGATAATGGTCAAAACTGGCGCACAGTTGGCCCGATTGCAGGTGGCGGATTGGATGCCATACAGCCAAGTATTTTAGACCATGGAAAAGGGAAATTGCAAATTTTAGCAAGAAGTAAAAACAGAGCAATAGTGGAGTCATGGTCAGCCGATAATGGAGAGACCTGGTCAGCTTTAGCCAAAACAACCTTGCCTAATAATAACTCCGGTACCGATGCTGTTACTTTAAAAGATGGCCGTCATGTGCTGGTTTATAACCATGTATTGCCTCCGGGTGATCTGGCCAAAGGTCCAAGAACACCGCTAAACGTCGCAATTTCTAAAGATGGCAAGGAATGGTATGCAGCCTTGATCCTGGAAGATTCTCCAATTAGCCAGTACTCTTATCCCGCAGTAATTCAGACTGCCGATGGTATGCTGCATTTCATTTATACCTGGAGAAGAGAGAAGATCAAACATGTGGTAGTTGACCCTTCAAAACTGAAACTTAAAAAGATTGTAAATGGTGTTTGGCCAAAATTAAAAGGATATACCGCACCTGTGGTTACAGCTATTAAAAACGAGGAGTAAGCTGATGAAAAGAATAGCCCTATTTCTAACCCTTGGATTTTCGCTGATTTTAAGCGGCGCTATTGCGCAAATGCAAAATTCCGACCTCTTGTACCGGCAGCCACTTAAAACGGTGCTGACGGAGATAGAAAGTCGTTTTAAAGTGAAGATAAAATACAATGACGATCAGGTGAAGGATCGTTGGGTGAACTATGCACTCTGGCGTTTTAGACCGGAATTGGACGAAACATTGTCTAACGTGTTGGCTCCTTTGGATTTAAAGGTGAATAAGGAGAAAGAGGGCGTTTACAAGCTGAAAGAATACGAGTATTACCGTTGGAATGTACAAGATGGGCAAGATAAGTTGGATCAATTGGCAGCCCAATATCATGATAAAGCTAGCTGGGAAAAACGCAAAGCCTTAATTAAGCCAGGTTTGTATGAGGCCCAGGGTTTATCGCCATTACCCGTTAAACCTGCGTCAAAACCCATTATTACCCCTAAAAGAATAATGGATGGCTATAGCGTTGAGAATATCGCTATCGAAATATTACCTGGACTATATGTGAATGGCTCATTGTATAAGCCTTTAAAAGTTAAAGGAAAGATCCCGGTCATGCTAAGTCCGGATGGACATTGGGCACAGCAACGTTATCGGGCCGACTGCCAGATTCGCTGTGCGATGATGGCGCGAATGGGCGTGATGGCCATAAGCTATGACCTGTTTGCATGGGGTGAATCTTTGCTTCAATTTAAGTCAGAAGACCATAGGCGAAGTCTGGTGCAAACCATACAAACACTTGGTGGCATCCGGATATTGGATTACGTTTTGTCTCTCAAAGAAACCGATCCAAATCGCGTTGGTATTAGTGGTGGATCGGGTGGGGGTAGCCATACGGTGTTAATGGCTGCTATGGATGATCGTATTAAACTAAGCATTCCGGTGGTGTCTTTATCGTCTTCATTTTATGGTGGTTGTCCTTGCGAAAGTGGGATGCCTATTCACCTGTGTGCAGGGGGTACAAACAATGTAGAGATCGCTGCAATGACCGCGCCTAATCCGCAGTTAGTTGTGTCCGATGGGAAAGATTGGACGGTTACTGTACCGGAGCACGACATGCCTTTTCTTAAAAAAATATATGGTTATTATGGTCGACCTGATCTCGTAGAGAATGTTCACCTGCCTGAGGAAGGTCATGATTTTGGACCTTCGAAACGCAAGGCTGTTTATGATTTTGTTATTAAAAACTTTAAGCTGAATGCAGCCTTGGTAAAGGATAAAACCGGTCAATATGATGAAAGCAAATGCACGGTTGAGAAAGAATCGGCGATGTATGTCTTTGGTGATAAAGGAGAACGTTTGCCGGCAAATGCTATAAAAGGATTTGAACAACTAGAACAGGTATTTAAAGCCAGTACTTCAAAATAAAGCTATGGAAAATCGTCGTCAGTTTATAGGGAAGTTGAGTCTGCTTACGGGTGGCTTAATGCTAAGTAATCAGTTTACATGGGCTTTAGGAGTAAAAAAGCAACGGTATAAAGTTGCGGTTGTGGATCTAATGATCTTAAAGCGACAAAAGCTAAGTGCTTTTCAGCTGACTAAGGATATCGGTGCTGATGGTGTGGAACTGGATATGGGTGGATTGGGTAATAGGGATACTTTTGACAACAAACTGGCTGATCCGGCAACCCGAAAGGAGTTTATGGATACGGCCAAAGCATTGAACCTGGAGATCTGTTCATTAGCTATGACAGGGTTTTATGCGCAATCGCTGGCTACGAGACCTACTTATCAGCAAATGATCGGTGATTGTATTGCGACCATGAAAGCGATGAATGTGAAAGTGGCCTTTTTGCCCTTAGGTGTACAGGGTGATTTAATAAAGAATCCTGAGTTGAGACCTGCTTTAGTGGAACGTCTAAAGGTAGTTGGAAGCATGGCAAGGAAGGCCGGAGTGGTGATCGGTATTGAAACTGCTTTGGACGCAACTGCTGAGTTGCAATTCTTAAAAGATATAGGTTCAAGTGCAGTAAAAAGCTATTTCAATTTTTCTAACGCCATAAAAAATGGCCGGGATTTGAATAAGGAGTTGCGGATTTTGGGCAAAAAGAACATCATTCAAATTCACTGTACCAACGACGATGGCGTATGGTTACAGAACGATCCTAAGATTGATATGAAGGTAGTTCGAAGTACATTAGACGATATGGGATGGAGGGGTTGGCTAGTTGTAGAACGCTCCAGAGATGCTAAGGATGCCCGAAATGTAAAGTGGAACTTTAGTGCAAATACAGCTTATGTGAAGTCTGTTTTTCAATCAGATATATAACCCGAAATGATGAACTATAAACCTTGCGGGCTGGTTTTGCTTGTGGGCTTGCTGTTGGGTAGCGCCACTGTTAAAGCTGCCGACATCTATGTTTCCCTGAAAGGATCAGATAGGAACGAAGGTACAAAAGCAGCCCCTGTAGCGAGCTTGTTAAATGCATTGCGTAAGGCCCGAGAATTGAGGCGCTTAAATGATCCATCTATAAAAAACGGGATCAATATTTTTATAGAGAAAGGCGTTTACTATTTATCGGAAAGCGTGATTCTGCGACCAGAAGATTCGGGGACTGCAGAGAGCCCAACAACCATCACTTCATTGAATGAAGATCAAGCTGTCTTAAGTGGCGGTTTGCCTATCTCTGGCTGGAAAAAGGTGGTTGGTAACGTGTCTGGACTCCCAAATGTAGCTAAAGGTAAAATTTGGGTAGCCGATGTATCTTGTCTGGGATCTAGTGTTTTAGAATTCAGACAGCTGTGGGTTGATGGAAAAAAGGCTGTCAGGGCCCGAGATTGGAATGGTGCACAAATGGGGCGGATTTTAAGCTGGAATTTTCCCGCAAAAACCTGCAAGATTCCATTTTCAGCTGCTAAAGATGCCGCTGGATTGGCACAGATTAAAGGCATAGAAATGGTGATCCAGCAATGGTGGGCTATTGCCAATTTGAGGGTGAAATCGATTCAAGTAAATGGAGCAGAAGCGGAGTTGAGCTTTATGGAACCGGAGAGCCGTATACAGTCTGAGCATCCTTGGCCTGCTCCCTGGATATCCACGAAGACTGGTAACTCCCCATACTATTTAACCAATGCCATTCAGTTTCTGGATGAGCCCGGAGAATGGTATGAAGATTTAAAAAACGGCAAGGTTTATTACTGGCCTAGAGTGTCGGAAAACATGAACAACGCTAAGGTCGTTGCACCAAATCTAGAGACTTTAGTGCGCATTGAAGGCACGATTGATAACCCGGTAGGATATGTGTTGTTCAAAGGTGTATCCTTTCAGCACGCGGGTTGGTTAAGGCCTTCTCGCTTTGGTCATGTACCGCATCAAGCCGGGATGTACATGTTGGATGCTTATAAATTGAAAATCCCAGGTACTCCCGACAAAAAAGGATTGGAAAATCAGGCTTGGGTAGGCCGCCCAGCGGCGGCTGTTGAAGTCAGTTATGCCCATCACACTGGTTTTGAAGGCTGTAAATTTGAGCACCACGCTTCAACCGGACTGGATTATAAAAGGGGCACCCATGATAACGAGATTAAAGGCAACCTTTTTAAAGACATAGGGGGGAGTGGTATATTGGTAGGTGTTTTTTCCGATGAAGCTACCGAAGTACATTTGCCGTATAACCCAACAGATCAACGGGAAATCTGTACAAATGAAAGTATCACTAATAATCTGATTACTGATGCGACCAATGAAGATTGGGGCTGTGTCGGTATAGGTGCGGGTTATGTGAGGGGGATTAATATCGCTCACAACGAGATCAGTGATGTAGCTTATTCAGGTATCAGCATGGGCTGGGGCTGGACCAGGTCTAGTAATGCCATGCGCGATAATACCATCCATGCCAACAAGATCCATCATTATGGAAAGTACTTATATGACGTTGCGGGCATTTACACTTTGTCGGCCCAGCCGGGTTCCCTGATTTCGAACAACTATATTGATAGCATTTATAAAGCACCATATCCGCATGATCCTGAGCATTGGTTTTATCTGTATACGGATGAAGGATCCTCCTATTTTACAGTGAAAAATAACTGGACTCCGGCGGAGAAATATTTGCAGAATGCCAATGGTCCCGACAATGTCTGGATGGGTAATGGTCCTAAGGTAGCTGATAGCGTTAAGGTTAAAGCTGGACTTGAATCTGGTTATCTTTATTTGTTGAATAACAGATTAATAAATAGAAATATTCAGCCCTTAAATAGTGTTGAATCTGGAAACGGAAATGAGATTGTAATAGAGGTTGTTCTACCTTCATCTGCAGAATTGAGTAAGCCGTTGATGGTAGAGATTTGTAGAGAAAAGGGTATATCTGCTTCTGCGATCTATCAATGGAATAATCGCTTATTGGTGTATGCAACAACAAATGAAGCCGAGGCTTTGATGCGACAATTTCAGCAACGAATTAAGGGGGCGGAAGTTAGATTGTACAAGGATGTATTTTACAAGTTTGACCGGAAAAAGCATTGCGGACAGGAGCCGGTTAAGGAATGGGACAACATCATCTTGAGCACCAATCTGGTAAAAGATGAAGCGATGCAAAAGGAGTATCTGAGTTACCATGCTACACAATTTGAGAAATGGCCGGAAGTAGCCAAAGGCTTTTGCAATGCCGATTTTCAACAGCTGCGGATTTTTAAGAATGGAAGGCAGTTGATGTTGGTGATCAGTATTCCGAAGGGTGCAAGTCTAGATGAATTAAACCCGAAAACTATGCTGAATAATCCAAGGGTTGATCAATGGAATGCTTTAATGAAGAAGTATCAGGAAGGTATATCAGGCACTAAATCGGATGAGGTTTGGGTGTTTTTTAGTCAAAATAAATAAAGAATTTATATGTTAAAATTAGGAATATTAGGGTTGGGAGAAGGCAGAAGCACGATGTCTGCTGCCCTTGCAAGCGATAAATACGAGTTGGTTAAAATCTGTGATGCGAACGAGGAAGTGTGTAAGCAACGGGCTAAGGAGTTCGACTTTCCGCACTATACCACCAGCTATCAGGAAATGCTGGACGATGCCACTATTGATGTGATCGCTATATACACCCCGGATCATTTGCATGCAGACCACGTAAAACAAGCGCTGCTGCACGATAAGCATGTCGTTTGTACAAAACCATTCATTGATGATTTGGGGCGAGCTAAAGAGCTCTTAGCCATTTCAAAACAAAGTGGTAAGAAAGTGTTTGTTGGGCAGAGCTCTCGTTTCTTCGAACCTTACAAGCGACAAAGAACAGATTATACTGCGGGTATCATTGGAGATTTGATCACTGTTGAATGCCATTACAATGCAGATCACCGTTGGTTTCTAGAAAAGAAATGGGCTTTAGAAGCCTCTTTTAAGTGGCTTTACGGTGGATTGAGCCATCCTGTTGACTTCATTAGATGGTATCTGCCGGAAATAGAAGAAGTGATGGGATATGGAATGATCAGTGCCAATGGCAAAAAAGCGGGTTTAAAAAACGAAGATACCATGCATTTTATCTTCAAATCAACCGACGGCAGGATCGCTCGTGTAAGTGGTTCTTATACTGGTCCGATACAGCCGGCATATCGCGAAAGCGAGATGAGTTGTGTGTTAAGAGGGACAGAAGGCGCTAGCCAGGCCGATTACCACGAACTCCGCTATGCGGTAACCACCAATACCGGCGAAGAACAGCTGATTACCTGGGGAGATGCAAAATTGAAACATTTCTTCCGTTTCGAAGGACAAAGTCACCATGCCGGAGAATACCAGAATTACCTGGAATACTTTGCTGAAAGCATCGAAAATAACACCGTTGCTTATCCGGATTTGAAAGAAGGAATAGGTACAATTGCCTTGCTGCAGGCGATGGATAGGTCCTTGCAAACTGGTATTCCTGTTAAAATCAATGAGATTTTGAATGAATATGAGTTGTTGAGAGCCGATTTAGGACTTTAGAATAAAACCAAACCGATCAACCAAACCAAAAAACATTAAATGGGAAACATTGTAGAACGCTTAACCAATCTGGATTACTTCATTGTAGTTGCTTACCTGGTTATTCTAATCATTATCGGTTATAGGGCGAGCTTCTCGAAGAAGAACGAGGATGAAACCCTATTTCTGGCGAATAAATCCTTGGGCTGGTCTAGTATCGGTTTTAACATGTGGGGAACGAATGTTGGTCCATCTATGTTGTTGGCTTTTGCCAGTATAGGCTATAGCACAGGCATTGTGGCGGTTAATTTCGACTGGTATGCCTTTGTCTTCCTGTTTTTACTAGCTATCGTTTTTGCACCTAAATATCTGGCTGCCAAAGTAAGTACCATGCCCGAGTTTATGGGTAAAAGATACGGAGACTCCACACAGAATATCCTTGCCTGGTATGCACTGATCAAGATATTGATCTCCTGGTTATCGCTAGGTTTGTTCGCCGGTGGCTTTCTAGTTAGGCAAATTCTAGGCATTCCAATGTGGCAATCGGTAACTGTATTAGTTGCGTTCGCAGGTTTGTTTACTTTCTTCGGTGGGTTAAAAGCTATTGCTAAGGTAAACGTCTTTCAGATGATCCTACTCATTTTTGTATCCCTTGCACTCACAATATTGGGCCTGCACAAAGTTGGTGGTATTGAGGCTCTATACAGCAAAACGCCATCGCATTATTGGAACCTGATTCAACCAGCGAGTGATCCTAAATATCCATGGTATGCCATTTTATTGGGATATCCGGTAGCAGCGGTGGCTTTCTTTTGCACGGATCAGGCCATGGTCCAATCTGTGTTGGGAGCTAAGAATCTAGAACAAGGTCAGTTGGGGGTTAGCTTTATCGGTTGGTTAAAAATCTTGTCGTTACCTCTGTTTATCGTCACTGGGGTATTGTGTTTTGTATTGTTTCCAGATTTGAAAGATCCTAACGAAGCTTATATGACGATGGTTACTAATCTATTCCCTCCAGGGATGAATGGACTGGTGATCGTGGTGCTGATTGCGGTGTTGGTAGGAACTATTGGTTCTTCTCTAAACTCTTTGAGTACGGTGTTTACCATGGACGTGTATGTGAAGAATATTAATCCACAAGCTACCAATAAGCAAATCATTAGAATGGGTAGGATATCTGTCATTGCCGGATGCGTACTTGCAGTAATTGTTGTGCTGGCCATAGATAACATTAAGGGATTAAACCTCTTTGATGTTTTTCAATCGGTGCTGGGCTTTATTGCTCCGCCATTATCGGTGGTTTTCTTACTAACCGTTTTTTGGAAAAAGACATCTCGGAAAGCTGTCAACTTTACGCTATCTGTAGGTTCGGTTTTGAGCTTAGGTACAGGGGTGACCTACTTATGGATTCTTCCGCCGGATAAATATCCTTTCTGGCCGCATTACCTGATTCTTTCCTTTTTGATTTTTGCGGGCTTGCTGTTAATCGCCATAGTGATCTCTTTGGCAGATAGAAATCCAACGGTTTACGAGATCAACGAACTGGATGAAAGTGCGATCGAAAAACCAACAAAGCGTGTCTGGGTATCCTGGATTGCGCTGGCAATTGTGATGGTTGCTTTATATATCTTTTTTAACGGACATTAATTTTAATAGACGCATATGAAATTTTTAAAAACAGGTCTACATAAGTTTGGAGCGCTTGTGCTTCTACTAACAGTGTTGTGTACTGAGGCCAGCCAAGCTCAGGGTACCAAAAAAGCTTCCTGGATCTGGTATCCTGGTGATCTTGATATCTGGGTATCCAACAAAATGCAGAACCGCAGGACAGAAAGAGGAGCTTTTCTTCCCCCATTCTGGAAAATGGATAGTCACTATGTGTTGGTTGAGTTTCATAAGGAATTTAATCTGCCTAGTGCTGAAGAGGTAAAGTTGTATGTAGAAGGGCAATACAATGTGAAGATAGACGGGCAAGCCTTTTCTGGTTATCCAAAAAAGATTACCATCCCAGCGGGTAAGCACAAGTTAAGCTTAAAAGTATATGGGCAGGATAAGGTTCCTGCGATATTTGTACAAGGTAAAACTGTGGTTTCTGATGAAACCTGGTTAACCACCTTTGAGGATAAAGAATGGATTGATGAGAGTGGAAAGGCTTCTGATAAGTCGGGAACGACCTTTGTTTCTGTAGGTTCCTGGAATTTAACAGACCCATTATTACCGCCTTCGCAATTTAAGTTGGCCACTAAGCCAATGGAAGCTGTAAAAACCGATAAGGTAGATAAAGGCTTTGTAGCTGATTTTGGTAAAGAAACTTTTGGCTTCCTTAAGCTCCATGGGTTAAAGGGAAAAGGAAAACTGCATATTTATTATGGCGAATCCAGAGAAGAGGCCTTATCTGCTGATAAATGTGAAACGCTAGACTTGTTGGAAATTGATCTTAAAGGTAAAACAGATTCATTAATCGAGTTGTCTAAAGCCTTTCGTTATGTAAACTGTCAACCTGAAGGCGATGTTAGCCTTGATAAGGTAAGTATGCTTTACGAGTATGCGCCAGTAACTGAAAAGGGTAGCTTTCGCTGCTCAGATGAGCAAATCAATAAGATTTACGATGTATCCAAGTACACGTTTCATTTAAACACACGTGAGTTTTTTATCGACGGAATTAAGCGGGATAGATGGGTATGGTCGGGAGATGCTTACCAAAGCTATTTGATGAATTATTATTCCTTCAATGAATCGCCGATAGTGAAACGGACTTTATTGGCCCAAAGAGGAAAAGATCCGGTAACGGCTCACATCAATACCATTATGGATTACTCCTTCTATTGGTTCCTGGGCATTTATGATTACTACCAGTATTCTGGAGATCAGAAATTTGTACAGGATATTTATCCAAGGATGAAAAGCTTGATGGATTATGTGTTAAACCGTAGGAATAAAGATGGTTTGCTGGAATGGATGCCGGGAGATTGGATTTTCATCGACTGGGCGGATAAGTTAAGTAAAGACGGGGAGGTGAGTTTTGAGCAGCTGTTATTTTGCCGAAGTTTAGAAACGATGGCGCTGTGTGCGGATATGGCAAAAGATACTGAAGCTGCTGCTGAGTATAAAAAATTGGCTGCTGATCTGAAAGCAAAGATCTTTAAATTGTATTGGGATGAAGGCAAACATGCGCTAGTCCATAGCAGGGTTGGTGGTAAACCGACGGATAATGTAACGCGTTACGCCAACATGTTCGGTATTTTCTTCGATTACTTTACACCTGCTCAAAAGCTAGATGTGAAACAACATGTGTTGATGAATGACCAGATCAAAAAGATCACTACACCATATATGCGTTTTTATGAGTTGGAAGCACTTTGCGCCATGGGCGAACAGTCATATGTGTTAAAGCAAATGAAAGATTACTGGGGTGGGATGTTGGATTTAGGGGCTACTTCGTTTTGGGAAGAGTACAATCCAGACAAGAAAGGTACAGAGCATTTGGCCATGTACGGTCGTCCCTTTGGCAAAAGCCTTTGCCACGCCTGGGGCGCAAGCCCGATTTATCTATTGGGTAAGTATTATTTAGGCGTTAAGCCGCTTTCGGCTGGATACGAAACTTATGTTGTAGAGCCGGCTTTGGGTGGTTTAGAATGGATGGAAGGTAAAGTGCCTACGCCAGCTGGGGAGATTTCATTGTATTGCAGTAAGAAGGAAATCAAAGTGAAGTCTGATGAGGGTTCGGGTGTGTTGAGGTTCAAAAGTATTTCTAAGCCTGTTGTAAAAGGTGGAAAGGCTATTGAAGTAGGGAAGAGGACTTATGAAATTAAACTTGAGAAAGGTATTGAATATGTTGTAATGTACAAAAAGTAATTACAAAAATCACCATTCTCCCTGAAGTCTGACATCTCTTAAGCTCCTGAAGAAGGAGCAAAGAGCGCCTGAGGCCTCCATGGGAGAAGATGATTTTTTGTTTAAGAGCGAATATATTAATTGTCAATTCGAGCGCAGAAGCTTAAATTTTAATGAATAAGTTTTATTAGTAATTACTGGATAACTGTAAAGGGGCTGGCTCTTCTTAGCCAGGTTCCTCTCGAAAGGTCTTCTACTAAGAAGGAGATACTGCCATAAGTAGCACCTAAAGGGAAATCCTGGGGAATGGTGAGTGTGATTTCTGTATCTGTGATTTGCATAGGTACATTACGGGATATCCTGTTGGTGATGTATATTGTAGCATATCTGCCTGTTTGTGCATAATATTTTAAAATACCTGGTGTTGCGCTGTGTTTAAAAACGATGGATTCTCCGCGTTTTACCGTAAGTATATCAGCTGGAAGGGTAACTGTTCCGAGCGACAGGACAGGACGGTCAATATAATAAGGTCCTTTAGTTAGTGTACGTTTTCCGGTGATCAGTTTGATGTGATAATGACTGGTATCGTCACTAAGTACCAAAGGAATGTTTACGTTGACTCCTGAATTTAATATCGAGTTAATGGTCAGCTGGGTTTCTTTTTTTTCCTTATCTACCAGATACACGGAGGTCTTTGTTACATCAGGTATGAAGTAATCCCCCACAAGATTGAATGTGCCGTTTAGATTTAGAACAGGCTGGTTAAGGTCAAAAAAAGGTACAGGTTGGTTATTGGCGATCTTTAAAGTGTAAATTTTAATGGAGCCATCCTGCGCTTTTACTTCGTAGCTGAAACCTTCTTTGAAGGGGATTTTTAAGCCGCTTACAGGACTGATGACCGCGCGGTCGGAAACTGTAATTTGTGGTTGTATGGAATCGGGTTGTTCTTGAAATGGAGGCCAGTATATAATGATGTCTGAAGCCTGTATAGCAGCATTCAGTTCCGTTCCTGAAATATCTTTGAGACTGAATTTTTCAATTTCATTGTAGGGGAAATCAGGATACTCCTTTTTGCAGGAATAAGTGAGCATTAGCAGGAGTGCTGTCAGTACATAGTTAAAGACTAAAAGCTTGTGTTTAAAAATCTCTTTTTGCATTTTGTGTTAAATCAGATCTGTAGCATCGTAGCTTTGCTGGAGATGCGGATATATTAGAGGCAACATAACCCACGCTGTTGCCTCTGTGTAATTTATTAAGCCGTTAGTTTTACAGCTTGCGGTAACGGATTACAGTGTTCGCCTTGTTTTGCAGGTTCGCGCCAGAACCCCAGCTGATTGCATCGGTAAAGGCTACCAATTCAATAGCAAAAGTATCTGTCCCGTCATTTATAAATACGTAAAAGCCAGGGATTGGTACTGTGCCGCCCGGTGGAACATAATTGTACCAGCCATTAGGAGTAGCACCACCTGTATTCATGCCAATTATACTTGCGGTAGGTGTGGAAAGAGCAGTATAATCAGATATGGTAAGGTCGCAAAGCGATTTACTTGTATCGTATAGGTATTTTAAGGTGCCAGACGTTGATATAAAAGAATTGGAATTGCTCGTAAACCAGGCATTTACACCAAAAAAAGTGGATAGCGAATCCTGATCAGGCGTGTTCAGATCTACAAAAACAGTATCAAATCCTACGCGTGTCCTGGAATAACCACCTCTGCCAAGTACTTTGTAGGAAGAAGTATCGCAGGTACTTGATAAGGCAGAAATACTGCTGCTTCTTTTTCCGTTAGTGGTCAACAGGTCTTCAGTTCCAGCTTGTTCTTTTTTACAAGAAACAGCGATCAGACTAACTGTGGCAATGATTGCAACAGTTTTAAACATAGATTTTATTTTAAGCGTCATAAATTTAATTTTAAATGTTAAGATATATAGATAAGGATTGTGGATTCGGGGTTAATTGGTTATAATAAATGAGGCCGTTTTATTAAGGGTGGACCAATTGTCAAACAAGATTTTCATGGGAATGTAAAGGTGTTCCCCAAGAGGGAAATTGTTGGGGATAGTTAGGGTTACAGAGGTATAGTTAAAACTTTTTATAGGTAAATCATACACAATGCCATTTATAGTTACATTGACAGATTTTAAACCGGTAATTACAGTTTCAAGGGGGGGAGTATAAACAATGTCATCACCTCTCTTCACTTCTTTTGATCCGATGAGCAGATCTGGTTGCTTGTATACAATGTGTATTTGTGGAAGTTCCTTAACATGCCCAAGGAAGCTGATCCTTCCTTTATAATACCCCGTATCAATGTCCGCAGGGATCTCTGCACCATTCAAGGCGTATTCGTAAAGTGCACCACTGGTTACCAATGTGCCTCCATCGATAAGGGTTTCTTTATTGGTTTTTACAGAGATCAGGTATAATTTTACCAGGCCAGGCCCCGTTGCCATAAAATTTCCTTTTATTGTATTCACCGCCGTTCTTGGAAAGTAGAGTGGGGTTGTATTCCAGCTCACCGTGAGCTCGGGTGTATTTTGCTGTACAATTTTAAGCTTGTATACCTGTGTACTACCCTCTTTCGCTTTTACGGTATAGCTTGTACCTGTTTCATTGAGGTCGATAGGTAAAATCTCTTCCATAATTCTGGCACCTTCAGACACTTTAATTTCGGGATCGATAACTGCCAATCCATAATAGTATGGGATATACACTGTAATGGATTTTTCAGTTTGATCAATAGATCCGAATATCACCGTATCCGGCAGGTTGACGATTTTAAACTCCGTGATCTTATTTTGAGGAAGAGGGGCAAGCTCCATAGTCTTTGTACAGGAAACTGTAAACATTGCTGTCAATAGGCAAATTATACACGAAATGTTTAAGCTCAGTTGGTCCATTTTTACTTTGTAGGCGTAATTCATATAGTATTATTATTTTTAATCAATCTAAATAACATTACAAATATGTGTATATTTAATAATAGCACCTTAACGCTAAGCGGATTATCTTTAACCATTTCGGGATTGTATTAACGGAATCGGGTTCATTAAAAACCGGAAGGCGATAGCGGTAGGCAAAAGGGTTTACGAGGTTAAAATGGAAATAGGAAAAGAATATGCGGCGAATTATACCAAGTGATCTTCTCGTTGGGAGTTGACTATAATGAAGATATGATTAAACAATTGCGGACCCTTATCAGATTGTGTTGTATAAAAAGCCTTCTGATTGGATAGAAAGTCAAAGTATGGTGATTGTTCTTGTTCGGGAGCTTTCCTGCTATCAATTTGCTTTGATCTTGCTTTAAACCCGCTTTTTTATTGCTTGAGCAAAAGGATAGCAAAAGGATAGCAAAACAATAGCAAAAGGATAGCAAAAGAAATCTAAGACTTGTACACTGTCTTATCCAATAACCTACTCTATTTTTATTTGAACTGTTTTTTCCAGTGAAAAGGAATTTTTGAAACGACTTAACTCGTTGCGAATAAATTTGAGGAGACCCAGTGCTGCACCATAACAGATAATGCTGGCATAGCTGATAATCTAGGATAAGGATTGGAGCACGTAATTCATTTGTAATGATGGGATTTATATAAAAATAACAAATTTTAAGGAAATTTTGACTTTGAATGTTCCATAAATATTACATTTCAATTGCATCAAAGTTGCAATTGTTGTTTGTGTTGTATTTGTAAATACGCAACTTTGTTGCAAAATAATATTGCAATGGAAAAGAACCAAAATTACGATGTAGTTATCATCGGCGGAAGTTATGCTGGGCTGTCAGCTGCTTTAGCACTCGGTAGGGCAATAAGAAATGTACTAGTTATTGATAGTGGAAAGCCTTGTAACCGTCAGACACCGCATTCTCATAACTTTCTTACCCAGGATGGCAACACTCCGGCAGGTATAGCTGCGTTGGGAAAACTTGAAGTGATGCAATATCCAACAGTAGAATTTTTAACAGATTGGGTGACTGCAGTAAAAGGAGGGAACAATAACTTTGAAGTGATTACGGACTCCGGTAAAGCGATAAAAGCGCACAAGTTGTTATTTAGTACCGGTGTAAAGGATTTGCTGCCAGAGATCCCTGGTTTTGCGGATTGCTGGGGGATATCCGTGATTCACTGCCCTTATTGTCACGGATATGAGTTTAGAGATCAGGCTACTGGTATTCTAGCTAATGGAGACACTGCCTATGAAATGGCATCAATGATTAACAATTGGACAAAGAAATTAACTGTTTTTACCAATGGGAAAGTAGAATTAACTGAAGTACAGCTGCAACAATTAAGTACTTTGAAAATAGATGTTATTGAAAAACCATTACAAGAGATTGAACATAAAGCGGGGTCGATGGAGCGAATCTTGTTTACCGATGGCAGTAGCCATATGCTAAATGCACTATATGCGAGGCCGCCATTTGAACAACATTGTTCCGTTCCAAAAGAAATCGGCTGTGAAATCAATAAAATGGGTTATATACAAGTAGATGATCTTCAGAAAACAACAGTTGCAGGCGTATTTGCTGCGGGCGATAACACCAGCAAATTTCGCGCGGTTTCGGCTGCAGTCGCTGCGGGTGGCAAGGCAGGAGCTATTATTAATCATGAGCTTGTAGCGTGTCATTGAGCGGTGCCTGTGTCTAGTACGGTTTAAGTAGTAAAATTGGTTACTCCGAAAAGACCTTCTGAGCTTTGCTCCCTTTTTCAGGGAGCCGAAGATCAGGTTTCTTAGAGGAGTACACCTATTTTACATTGTTAATACCCCAATCCGCTCTTCAATCTTCTTCGCACATTTAATCGCCTCAACCAAAATATCCTCGTTATCCATGTCCTTATTCACATTTAAGGCGGTAAGACTAGATACTGTTAAACAAGCGATGATCCCGGTGCTTCCGCGACCAATAGGAACGGATACATCTACTACGCCTGCAGCTAAGTCACTGGTCCTGATATAAGCACCTTTAGTTTGGATTTCCTGCAAAGAACTTAAGAACTTTTTCTTGTCCTTATCAGTATATGCCTGGTAGATGTCATTGCCATTCAGGACAACCTCCTGCTCAGCATCCGGCATATAAGCTAGTAATACCTTTCCTGAAGCCGTTAAAGGTAAAGGGAAAAGGTTTCCTTCTTCAATAGACAGTGCGATTGGTCCCGGACTTTTAGCATGAATGATCACCATCACCTGATTCATATATAATATACTCAAGTGACAGGATTGCATCACTACATTGGCCAGGTCTTCGAGCGGGTATTGCGCTGCCTTCCGTAATTCATCAACAGGAGAGTGCCGATGCGAAAGGTAAAATAGCTTTAAAGAAAGCCTGTACTTTCCAGAAACTTCATCCCTCAAAATATAACCTCTACTTTCCAAACTCATCAACATTCTGTAAATTTCATTTGGGCTTTTATCTATACCAGTCGCAATCTCGGTCTGAGAAAGCGGTATAGATTGAGCCGAGAGATATTCAAGAATATCCAAACCTTTATCTAATGCTGGTGCCTGATATTTAATTTCCTTTTCCTTCATAGAAACAAGCGTGTAACTTTTTAATTGACAAACATACTAAATGCTTTTTATTCATCCTTCTATAGTAGAACAAGTAAAAAGATACCTAAATATATACTTTCATATTTGAAATAAATATTTATATTTGAATTAACAACCATTTGTAAACCCAATACCTTGTTAATCTTTCAACTAAAAAACTAATTTAGTTATAGCAGGTGTTAATCTTATCGACTGAATGAGCAAACTACTATATTTCCTTGGTTTATTTATTTTCACCTTACCAGCTTTTGCACAAGGTTTAAGTGCAAGTGATTTGCGGTGTGAGTATAGAATGAATCCAATGGGGATTGAAGTAAATCTACCTTCATTGAGCTGGAAAATAGAGGCTACTGCAAGGAATGTTCAACAATCAGCCTATCATATACTTGTAGCCGATGATGTTGCTTTGTTAACTAAAAATATCGGAAACATTTGGGACTCTAAAAAAGTCGGTTCAGGCAAATCTTTGCAAGTAAGTTATAAAGGAAAACCTTTGGCTGCCGGGAAGACCTACTATTGGAAAGTAAAGGTATGGGACAATAAAGGCAATGTTTCAAGCTGGACTAATACGGCGAAATGGCAAATGGGACTTTTATCTGTTGCCGATTGGAAGAATGCCTCTTGGATCGCTTACGAGAAACTGGCAGATTCTAATGTAAGCGTGTTGCCGAAAGACAATAAAAAGGATACTTATTTTGGAAGCAATGTGTTGCCGCTTTTAAGAAAGGATTTTGCGGTTAAAAAGCCTGTAGCGAAAGCCAGTTTGTTTATCAGCGGTTTGGGACATTTCGATATGAGTTTAAACGGAAAAAAGCAGGGTGATCACTTTCTGGATGCAGGTTGGGTAAAATATGATAAAGAAGGATTATATGTAACTTTTGATGTAACCAGCGACTTGCGTAAAGGAGCAAATACAATTGGTGTGATGTTGGGTAACGGTTTTTATTATGTTCCGCCTGTAAAAGGTAGGTTTAGAAAATCAAAACCAGCATTTGGCTATCCAAAAATGATATGTAGGTTGTTGCTCGAATATAAAGATGGCACTACAGAAAACATCATCAGTGATAAAAGCTGGAAAACCGCTTCAGGACCAATTACTTTTTCCAGTATATATGGCGGAGAGGATTATGATGCGCGTTTAGAACAACAAGGCTGGGATTCGCCATCTTTTAAAGATGAGCATTGGAAAAACGTATTAATTGTTGATGGACCGCCAGCGATCAGGTCGCAACAAGCAGAGCCGCTTAAAATATTTGAAAACTTCAGCGCACAAAAAATTACTAAAATCTCAACGGGGGAATGGATCTACGATCTGGGGCAAAATGCTTCTGGTATTATTCGTTTAAAAGTAAAGGGGAATAAAGGTGATACCATAAGAGTTTATCCAGGAGAACTACTTAAAGATGGAAAAGTGAATCAGAAACCTACTGGGAGCCCATTTTATTTTGAGTATGTATTAAAAGGCGTAGGTGAAGAAATCTGGCAGCCACGGTTTACGTATTATGGTTTTAGGTATTTGGAAGTAAGAGGGGCTATGCCCGTTGGAAATACTAAAGAGACCCATTTGCCAAAAATATTGGAATTAAAAGGCCTGCATACCCGCAATGCCGCTGGCAGAGTTGGCGAGTTTGCCTCTTCAAACCAACTCTTCAATCAAACAGATAAACTGATCGACTGGGCGATAAAAAGCAATATGGCTAGTGTATTTACAGACTGCCCACATCGCGAGAAACTGGGTTGGTTAGAGGAATCGCATTTGATGGCTTCATCGGTTATGTATAATTATGATGTGACTACGCTGGCTACTAAAGTTGTAAATGATGTGATCACATCGCAGTTGGATAACGGCTTAATCCCGGAAATTGCTCCGGAATTTATTCAATTTACATGGGGTGGTGAGATGTTTCGTGATTCTCCTGAATGGGGAAGTACGGGAGTTATCCTTCCCTGGTATTTGTACGAATGGTATGGTAATACTGATGTGATGAAAAACGCTTATCCAACCATGCAACGTTACATCGCTTACTTACAAACTAAAGCAGAAAATCACATTTTAAAACAGGGCTTAGGTGATTGGTATGATATCGGTCCTAAACATCCTGGTATTTCGCAGCAAACCCCAATGGGTGTAACAGGCACTGCGATTTACTATTATGATTTATGTTTAATGCAGAAAATGGCCGCGCTAATGGGCAGACCTGCGGATGGAGCAAAGTATGCTGCTTTGGCCGCTGAGGTTAAACAAGCTTTTAATACAACCTTCTTTAATAAGGAAACCAGGCAATATGCTACGGGCAGTCAGACTGCTAATGCTATGGCGATCTATATGCAATTGGTTGAGCCACAATATAAGGATGCTGTTTTGGCCAATCTGATCAAAGATATTCGCAATAGAAATAATGCTTTAACCGCTGGTGATATTGGCTATCGTTATGTTTTGAGGGTTTTGGAGCAGGAAAACCGTTCGGATGTGATATTTGATATGAACAGCAGGAGCGATGTGCCGGGCTATGGTTATCAGTTGGCACATGGTGCGACGGCCCTAACTGAGTCTTGGGCCGCACTACCCGAGGTTTCTAATAACCACTTTATGCTTGGACATATTATGGAATGGTTTTATAGTGGGGTAGCAGGCATAAGGCAGGAGGCTGGATCATTAGCTTTTAACCACATCCGAATTTATCCGGAGCCTGTGGGAGATCTAACCTCAGCCAAAGGAAGTTATTTATCGCCTTATGGATTGATTGCTACAGATTGGAAGAAATCTGCAAATGCATTTGAGCTTTCTGTTGTGGTTCCTGCAAACTCAAAAGCTACAGTTTATCTTCCTGCAAAGGCAAATCAATTGATCACCGAAAGTGGTGTTGCTATAAAAAATAATACAGTGCTTAAGTTGGCTGGTTTTGAAAAAGACAGAGCTATTATTCATATCGGTTCCGGTAGTTATAAATTTAAAGTTTCCTCTTTTATTTCATCAGCAGCTTTAGCGCAGTCGGGAAAACATTCGATCTCTGCGGCTAAAATGCAGCAGATTTATGAGGAGGTTAAAACACCTTATAAATATGGATTGGTGATGGTACCGGAGGATGAACAGCATAAGATGGACTGTCCTACTATTTTTCGTGAAGGAAAGTTTTGGTACATGACCTATCTGATTTACAGCGGTCGTGGTTATGAGACCTGGTTGTCAAAAAGTAGCGATCTTTTGCATTGGGAAAATATGGGCCGTTTAATGTCTTTTGGTGATGCCGGTAAATGGGATGATAATCAGAAAGCAGGCTACAATGCTTTAACAAGTGCCAAATGGGCTGGCGACTACAAGCTTGGTAGGTTTAATGGCAAATACTGGATGTCGTATTTTGGAGGTAAAGAGAAAGGTTACGAAGTGGAACCATTGAGTATTGGAATGGCATATACCGACAAAAGCCCTGCTATAGTTCAGGAATGGCAGCGTTTAGAAAATCCGGTTTTAAGTTCAACAGACGCAGATGTAAGGTGGTGGGAAAACCGTCATAAGCTTTTTAAAAGTACGGTGATTGAAGATAAAAAGAAGCTAACCGGGCACCCTTTTGTGATGTATTATAATGCTGTTGGTGATTCACTGGAAAATAATAAAAAAACAAGATGGTATGAGCGGATTGGTATGGCAGTGTCTGATGATATGTTGCATTGGAAAAGATTTGGTAAAGATCCTGTGGTGCATCAGCCTGTCGGAATTACCGGTGATGGCGTAATTCAGAAGATTAAAAATACCTGGGTGATGTTTTATTTCGGTGCGTTTTGGCAAGATAGAAAAGGAGCCTTTAATCGCTTTGCTGCTTCCGATGATTTGGTAAACTGGACGAATTGGACTGGAGATAATTTGATCCAATCCTCGGAACCTTATGATGCGTTGTATGCCCATAAGTCATTCGTATTAAAACATAAAGGAGTGGTTTACCATTTCTATTGTGCTGTAAATAAAAAAGATCAGCGTGGCATTGCTGTGGCTACTTCTAAAGATTTAGGGAAAAGTAAGCTTGACTTTGTTGCGGTTAATAATAAATAAAGGATATTAAAGTATGATGTTAAGAAAGAATCTGGTATTGCTTTTATTGATGCTGATTGTTGGTGTTAAGGCCAATAGCCAGTCTCGTATACGCCAAAGTTTTAACCAGGACTGGAAGTTTTTTTTAGGTGATGTTGCTGCGGCTAAATCATCTGGCTTTAACGATTTAAGCTGGAGAAAGTTAAGCTTGCCTCACGATTGGAGCATTGAAGGGAAGTTTGATTTAAAGAACCCAGCAAAGCCAGAGGGTGGAGGTTTGCCTACAGGAGTTGCCTGGTACAGAAAAACCTTTACACTACCAGCTACTTTACAACGAAAGAACATATTCATCGAATTTGATGGCGTGTATAAAAACAGTGAGACATGGATAAATGGTCATTTGTTGGGCAAACGTCCTTATGGCTATTCTTCATTTAACTACGAACTGACAAAATATTTAAAGCCGGGGAAGAATGTGATTGCTGTTCGGGTAGATAATTCTGCTCAGCCGGATTCCCGCTGGTATTCTGGATCGGGTATTTACCGGAATGTATGGTTAACCGCAACGGAAAATGTGGCAGTTGACCACTGGGGAACATTTGTCTCAACAACATCATCCAGCAAAACCAAAGCAAGCATTTACTTCAAATCGCAGATCAGAAACCTGAAACGCGTAAAAGGCAAAATAGATCTAAAATGGCAGATCTACGATGCGCAGGGAAAAACCGTTTCCTCAGCTGAAATGAAGGCAATTTCCATAAAAGATACCCTGTTTGAAGCAGCGCAATCTGCTATTGTTAATGAGCCGCAATTATGGTCGGTGAAGAATCCATATTTGTATAAATTGGTTACGCAGGTATTCATCAATAAAAAACTCAGCGATAGTTATGAAACTCCCTTTGGCATCCGTCACTTCAGCTTCGATGCCGAAAAAGGGTTTAAACTGAACGGCGAATACATGAAGATTCTCGGTGTTTGTCTGCACCATGATTTAGGAGCTTTAGGTGCAGCGATCAATGTAAGAGCCATGGAACGCCAATTAGAGATGATGAAAGAAATGGGAGCAAATGCCATCCGTACTGCGCATAATCCACCTGCACCCGAATTACTTGATTTATGTGATAAGATGGGCTTCCTCGTGATGGATGAAGCTTTTGACATGTGGGCCAAAAAGAAGAACAAGCAGGATTATCACCTGAACTGGGACGAATGGCATGTGAAGGATTTACAGACTATGGTGAAACGTGACAGGAACCATCCTTCGATTATTATGTGGAGTATCGGAAATGAGATCCGTGAGCAGTTTGACAGTACGGGAGTTGCCATCACTAAAAAATTGGTGAAACTGGTAAAGGATTTGGATCCAACACGTCCGGTTACATCTGCACTTACAGAAACTGATGCTAAAAAGAATTTTATTTACCAGTCAGGTGCCTTAGATGTTTATGGTTTGAACTACAACCACAAACTGTATAAGGATTTTCCTAAAAATTATCCCGGGCAAAAGCTTATAGCGACGGAGACAACCTCTTCATTAGATACCCGCGGTTTTTACGAAATGCCTTCGGATAGTATTCGTCGCTGGCCAAAAGATGGCAAAACCAAGTTTACCGAAGGCAATGCTGAGTTTGCCGCTTCGTCCTACGACAATGTTTCTGCTTACTGGGGCTCTACACATGAAGAAACCTGGAAGGAAGCTAAAAAGTATGATCATGTTTCGGGCTTATTTGTGTGGACAGGATTTGATTATTTAGGTGAGCCATTGCCTTATCCATGGCCTGCGAGAAGTTCTTATTTCGGTATTGTCGATCTTGCAGGATTCCCTAAAGACGCTTATTATATGTACCAAAGTGAGTGGACAAACAAGCCAGTATTACACCTGTTTCCACACTGGAATTGGACAGCTGGTAAAATGGTAGATGTATGGGCTTATTACAACAATGCAGATGAAGTAGAGCTGTTCTTGAATGGGAAATCATTAGGGAAAAGGACGAAACAAGGAGAGGATTTGCATGTGGTATGGTCGGTGAAATACGAACCGGGTACCATAAAGGCTATTTCTAAAAAAAATGGGCAGGTGGTATTGGTTAAGGAAATTAACACTGCTGGTAAGCCGGCTAAAATAGAATTACTTGCAGATAGAAATCAAATTGGAGCAGATGGAAAGGATCTTTCCTTTGTAACGGTAAGGATTTTGGATGCCCAGGGAAATTTAGTGCCTGATGCAGATAACCTGGTTCAGTTTAAACTAGAAGGTGAAGCTACAATTGCAGGCGTTGATAATGGTTTTCAGGCAAGCCTGGAACCTTTTAAAGCTAATTACCGCAAGGCATATCGTGGCTTATGTCTGGCCATAGTGCAGGCTAAAAACAAAGCTGGTCAATTAAAATTAACAGCAACATCTGCGGGGCTGAAATCCGCGGAAGTATCGATTAGTGTAAAAGGAATAAAGTAAAAATAGGTCATGAGTGACAAGATTAATTTAAAAGGAATAACATGGAACCACAGTCGGGGCTTTGTACCCATGGTGGCCACGGCACAGCGATTTTTGGAACTTAACCCATCAGTAGAAATTACCTGGGAAAAGAGAAGCTTGCAGCAATTTGCTGATTTTTCGATACAAGAGTTGGCACAGCGTTTTGACCTGTTGGTGATCGATCACCCATGGGCGGGTTTTGCCGCTAAAACTCAATCTATCCTGCCATTGGATACTTATTTGACGAAAGCCTATTTAGATAACCAGCGCGTCAATACAGTTGGACATTCGTTTGAGAGCTATTCCTATGATGGTCACCAATGGGCTTTGCCTATAGATGCCGCAACACCAGTGGCTTCGAGCCGCCCTGATCTGTTGAAGAAACATGGTTTTGAGTTGCCAGCTTCTTTCTCAGATTTACTGAAATTGGCCGATAAAGGCTTGGTTGCCTTTGCGGGAATTCCTATAGATGTACTGATGAATTTCTATACTTTCTGCTGTTCACTGGGTGAAGACCCTTGTCAACAGGAAGATTTGATTATATCACATTATACTGGTGTAAAAGCATTGCAGATGTATCGTGAACTGGCTTCAAAAATTCATCCGGATAACTTTAAAAGAAATCCGATACAAGTCTATGAGGCGATGACTTTGAGCGATGATATTGCTTACTGTCCTTTTGCTTATGGTTACTCCAACTATTCAAGAAATGGCTATGCGCGCAAACCGCTGCATTTTCATGATATGATTAGCCTGGATGGAGAGACAAATCTACGTAGTACATTAGGCGGTACAGGATTGGCGGTGTCATCTGGTTCGGAAAATATAGAGATGGCAGTGAAATATGCAACCTATGTAGCTTCTCCAGCCTGTCAGCAAACAGTTTTCTTTGATAATGGAGGTCAGCCCGGACATTTAAGTGCCTGGACAGCTGCTGATGTGAATGCTAAATCAAGTAATTTCTTTGCGAATACATTACCTGCTTTGCAGCGCGCGTTTCTTCGCCCTCGCTATCACGGACATATGTTCTTTCAGGATCATGCGGGGGATATCGTAAGAGATTACCTAATGAATGGTGGATCAGAATTACTGGTGCTGGAGCAGATGAATAAGTTATATGTGGAATCAAGAAGCTTAACATTATCATGAGAAGGCCACTTGAAGGAATATTGGTTTTAGAGTTTTGTCAGTTTTTGGCAGGACCTTCTGCTGGATTAAAACTGGCTGATTTAGGGGCTCGTGTGATTAAAATTGAGCGTCCGGTAAAAGGCGATGCATGCAGACAACTGGCGATAAAGAACCTGTTTGTCGATGAGGATAGTTTACTTTTTCATACCATCAATAGAAATAAAGAATCATATGCGGCAGATTTGAAGAATCCTGAAGATCTGGATCTCATCAGGAAACTGATTGCAAAGGCCGATGTGATGACCCATAATTTCAGACCTGGGGTAATGGAGAAAATTGGATTGGATTATTCTTCTGTACAAAGCCTAAATCCTAAAATTATATACGCTGCGGTAACGGGTTATGGTAATGAAGGACCTTGGGCAGCTAAACCTGGACAAGATCTACTTGTACAATCCGTTTCGGGATTAACTCATCTATCGGGCAGTAGCGAAGAAGGCCCTGTGCCATTCGGATTGTCGGTAACTGATATTATGTGTGGTAACCACCTTACCCAGGGGATTATTGCGGCTTTAATTAAGCGAGCCAAAACAAATAAAAGTGTGCTGGTAGAGGTGAGTCTGCTGGAATCTGCACTGGATGTGCAGTTTGAGGTACTGACAACTTACCTGAATGATGGAGGTCAATTGCCTCAAAGAAGTAAGGTGAAAGGAAGTGGACATGCTTATTTAAGTGCACCTTATGGAACTTATCAGACTAGTGACGGTTATATCGCATTAGCGATGGGCGATTTAGGTAGGATTAGCAAGCTGATTGGTTGTGATATTTCAGCAGTTTATGTGAATGCCGACGATTCATTTGAAAATAGAGATGCACTGTTAGAATTGCTGGGACAGACCTTTATCACCAATACGAACAAACATTGGTTGAGCGTGTTGGAACCTCAGGATATCTGGTGTGCAGCCGTGCTGAACTATAAAGAAGCAACCGAATTGGAGGTGTTTAAGAAGATGGAAATCAGACAAGTGCTGGATCTTGGGAATGGCAGAACACTGGATACCACAAGAGCACCAATGCGGATAGATGGACGTAAATTATTTGCCAGCAAAGCGGCGCCTAAAATTGGTGCCGACAATGAGAAGATTAATAAAGAATTTGATTTGAAATAGTATATGAAGCCCCTTGAAGAATATTTAGTAGTTGATTTTAGCCAGTTTCTGTCGGGCCCTTCTGCAAGTCTGCGATTGGCTGATATGGGTGCAAGGGTAATTAAAATAGAGCGGTTGGGTGTTGGCGATATTTGTCGTACGCTATATACTTCCAATGTGATTATGAATGGAGAATCTTCCGTATTTCATGCCATTAATCGCAATAAAGAAAGTTTTGAAGTAAACTTAAAGGATGAACAGCATTGTCAAATGGTACGTGAGCTGTTGGCAAAGGCTGATGTGATGATCCACAACTTTCGTCCGGGGGTGATGGAAAGATTGGGCTTTGATTATGAATCTGTACAAGAAATCAATCCAGAAATCATTTATGCAGAACTTTCGGGTTATGGTGCAGAAGTTGATGGTAAAGGAAAGCCTGGACAAGACTTGTTATTGCAGTCTGTTACCGGCTTAACCTGGTTAAGCGGTAATGCAGATAGCGGGCCTGTTGCAATGGGTTTATCAATCGTAGATATGCTTGCTGGTTCGCACTTGGCACAGGGTATTCTAGCCTGCTTGTTCCGCAAAATAACGAGTAAAGTAGGGGCCTTGGTACAGGTGAGCATGATCGAATCTGCTTATGATTTTCAGTTTGAAACCATTACAACCTTCATGAACGAAGGAGATATCCTTCCGGAACGGACAGCGAAGAACAATGCAAATGCCTATTTGGGTGCACCCTATGGTATTTATAAAACGGACGGTGGACACATCGCACTGGCGATGGGCTCGATACCAGTTTTAGCGGATTTGTTGGGTTGTGAAGAATTAAAGAAATATACAGATCCAGCAGAAGCATTTGATAAACGGGATGAGATTAAGCCTATCCTGGCAGATCATTTGTTAACCGGGACTACGGAAAAATGGTTGGCGATTTTAGAGCCAGCAGATATATGGTGCGCGGATGTTTTGAACTGGAAGCAACTGATGGAACATGAGGGTTTTAAAGCCTTAAATATGATTCAGGAAGTGAAAATGAACGATGGTTATCAGTATCAAACTACACGATGTCCGATTAGGATTGATGGAGAATTGCTAACTTCCGCCAAAGGTTCACCTAAACTGGGACAGGATAATGAACAGATCATCCGCCAGTTTATTAATGTAAAATCAAGTATCCATGAGTAAAAATGAAGTATTCAGAATAGCCGTACGCAAGTTTGGCCCCTTTGAATCTGCCATGCAAAAAGTATGGGATCAATATTGTCTTAATTCCGGTTGTGAATTGAAGGCAGAACTGGTACCTCTGGATTTGCATGAACTTCATGAAACTACAATAGTGCAAAATGGCCTTAAAAATGGAGATTGGGATGTCGCACACATCAATACCGATTGGCTCTATGAAGGATATTCCAATGGCGCTTTTGAGGATTTGAAACCTTTTATAGCTGCAAAATCTCCTGCAGCATTTCCAGAAGGATGGAGCAATTCCTTATTGGCTTCGCAGCAATTTGAAGAGGCTATTGTTGGATTGCCTTTTCATGATGGACCGGAATGTCTGATCTATAGAAAGGATCTGTTTGATGATCCAGAGTCGCAGAAAAGCTATTTAGCTAGATACGGGAAACCATTAGTTGTGCCTCAAACATGGGAAGATTTCCAGCAGGTAGCCCGTTTTTTTAACCGTCCGGAGCAAAACTTATACGGAAGTGTATTTGCGTGTTATCCTGATGGACACAATACGGTATTTGATTTTTGCCTGCAATTGTGGAGTCGAGGCGGAACGCTGGTGAACGAGCAAGGAAGAGTAAATGTAAATACCCGACAAGCTATCGAAGGACTTGAGTTTTATAGGGAGATCATTAATGATAAAAATGCGGTGCATCCCGGCTCAGTGAATTTCGATTCGGTACAGGCAGGTGCAACATTTGCAAGGGGAGAGGTAGCGATGATGATCAACTGGTTTGGCTTTGCCTCAGTTTGTGAGGTAGATTCGGCCTCTGCTGTAAAAGGAAGAGTAGAAGTTGGCTTGTTACCTGTTTCGTCAGGTAGTCAATCGGCATCTTTAAATGTTTATTGGTTGTATACGGTTGGTTCGGGCAGTAAGCATAAACAAATGGCTTACGATTTTATCCGCTTTGCGATAAATGAAGAAAATGATAAACTGTTAACCCTTGAGGGCGGGATTGGTTGTCGAATTTCGACCTGGAAAGACGAAGAAGTAAACCGGATTGTTCCTTACTATCATAAGCTCGAACAACTGCACGAATCTGCTAAAACATTACCACAGAAGTACAACTGGGCAGAGATAGCATCGTTAATTGATGAAATGGTGTTGAGCACTGTAAATTCAGCATTGCCTGTTGCTGAAATTGTAAAAACAGCTCAGGATAAAATTAATTTAATAGACAAGTAGACCATATATGGACATTATATATCAACCACAGCTACCTGAAACTATACAGCCCATTATTATTATCGGTGCTGGTGGTATTGTAGCTGATGCCCATCTTCCTGCTTATAAAAAAGCGGGTTTTAAAGTTCATGGAATTGTAAACCGGACGAAGGCAAAAGCTCAGAAATTGGCTGAGGATTTTCAAATTCCTCATGTTTATGATACCGTGGCAGAAGCAGTAGCAAATGCACCTGAAAATACGGTTTACGACCTGACCATTATGCCTGAACAGTATCTGGAGGTCCTGGCACAATTACCGGATGGAGCTGCAGTGTTGATCCAGAAGCCAATGGCCGACAATTTTAATCAGGCTAAAGAGATACTGGAGTTATGTAGGAAGAAAAAACTGGTAGCGGCCATTAACTTTCAGCTTCGTTTTGCCCCATTTGTAAGCGCCGCTCGGTATATGATAGAACAGGGGATGATTGGTGAACTATACGATTTGGAGGTTCGGGTAACCATTAAAACGCCATGGGAGATTTTTCCGCATGTGATGGTACATCCCCGCCTGGAAATTCTTTACCATAGTATCCATTATGTGGATATGCTCCGCTCTTTTTTAGGGAATCCGGAAACAGTGATGGCTAAGACTTTAAAGCACCCTGCTAAAACACTTTCATCTTCACGTTCTACCATTTTAATGGATTATGGAGACACCATGCATGCGGTAATCAATACCAATCATGACCATGATTTTGGAGCTCATAATCAAGAATGTTTTATCAAATGGGAAGGTACAAAGGGTGCAATTAAGGCAAACGTAGGCTTGCTCATGGATTATCCGCATGGTATACCTGATGTGTTTGAATATTGCCTGACAGAAGAGGGCAAGGCTCCTGAATGGAAGCAGTTGGAATTAGAAGGTTCATGGTTTCCAGAAGCATTTATTGGTACAATGGCCAGCTTAATGCGGTATAAGGAAGGCTCATCTGATATTCTCCACACCAGTGTGGAGGATGTAATCAATACTATGGCCGTCGTAGAAAGTGCTTATATCTCCAGCGATAAAGGTGGAGTAAAGGTAAGCGAGCAGTTGAATAATAAATAATTAGTGAAAGCACATGTATTTTAAATCGATATTTTTTGAAGATTACCAGTTAGAAGAGAAAAGGGTAACATTGGGACGTACCATTACAGAAACGGATTTTGTAGTTCACGCGGGCCATACAGGAGATTTTTTTCCGCATCATATGGACGAAGAATGGTGCAAAACCCAACCTTTTAAACATAGAATTGCCCATGGAACAATGGTATTTAGCATTGGCATAGGGTTAACGGCATCAGAAATTAACCCTGAAGCTTTTTCTAAAGGTTACGACCGCCTTCGCTTTGTAAAACCGGTATTTATTGGTGATACGATTCATTCGGAGATTACCATTTCGGAGAAAGCAGAAGCTAAAAAGCCGGAATATGGAACGGTGACAGAGCATGTCGAAATTAAAAACCAACATGGAGAAGTGGTACTGGTCTGTGATCACCTGCTACTTGTAAAAAAGAAATAGCCCTATTAATAACCACCCTAAAACTAAAATATGAACCACAATACAGAACAGGAAACAATTGCTGTAGCAATAGATCCGGCCACAGGCATCGAAGGAGATACGACGACAGGTACAAAGTATCTGGTACCATTTATTCTTGTTGTAAGCTTGTTCTTTTTGTGGGGAATGGCACATAACCTGGATTCGATACTTATCCCGCATTTAAAAAAGGCCTGTAATCTCAACAATAGAGAATCTACCTTAATTGATACCTCAGTATTCCTGGCTTATTTCTTAATGGCCATTCCGGCAGGTATGCTCCTTAAAAAATGGGGGTATAAATCCACTATGATCACTGGTTTGTTGGCATTTGCCTTCGGTGCATTTTTATTTGTTCCGGCAGCAAACAACCTGTCATACCTCACTTTTCTAACTGCACTTTTTATTATTGGCTGTGGTTTAACCCTATTGGAAACTTCAGCAAATCCTTATGCAGCTATATTGGGAAATCCGGATAAAGCGGCCTGGAGGCTTAATCTTGCTGCTACATTCAATGGTTTGGCGGCACCATTAGCTACCATTGTTGGGCGATTTATTCTTTCAGGTAAATCCCATACACAAGATGAACTGGCAGCAATGACAGATGCTGTTAGAAACAATTACTTCCTAACGGAGGCAGCAACAGTAAAGACCCCATACATTATCTTAGGAACTGTTTTGGTTGCTGTAGCCTTACTCTTTTATTTTATGAAGCTCCCTGAAGTAAAAACCATAAGTAAGGATGGTATTTCAAAAGGTAGTTTCTTAGGCGCCTTAAAGCACAAGCATTTAAGATGGGCCGTGATCGCTCAGTTTTTTTATGTAGGCGCACAAGTGTGTGTAACCAGCTTTTTTATCCGGGCTGCACAACAAGCAGGTGGATTTGACGAATATACTGCGTTGTATTATTTAGGTCTTTATGGTACATTATTCCTGGTTGGACGTTTTGTTGGAACGTTATTACTTCGCTATATCTCCTCAAACAAACTATTGGCAATTTATGCTGTAATCTCAGCTCTACTTAGCATTGTCGCCATTTTTGGGGACGGAGCGTACGTCGTATATGCATTGGGAGGTCTTGGGTTCTTTATGTCCATTATGTTCCCAACTATATTCGCCCTGGGTATTGATGGCATTGGTGACGATACCAAACCTGGTTCTTCCTGGCTGATCATGTCGATAGTAGGAGGCGCAATCCTTCCTTATGCTATGGGGACGCTGATTGATTTTAACGGAGATAATATTCAGATCGGTTATAGCATTCCATTGGTTTGCTATCTGGTCATCTTATATTTTGGATTAAAGGGTTATAAAATTGCCCGTAAATAGAAATTAAGATATGAGGTTTAAAGGAAAAGGTGTTTTATTGATATTTTTAATCTGGTTTAATCTGGCGGTAATGCCTGTTTATGCTCAGAAAAATGAAACAACTAAACCCTGGGTGTTGTGGCATTGGATTCATGCCGGAGTTTCAAAACCTGGTATTACCGCTGATCTGGAGGCCATGAAATCTGCAGGTATTGGTGGGGCTTACTTATTGTCGATCAAAGGTGCTGATAATCCACCGATATTCAGTCCACCCTCAGTGCAGTTGACCCCCCAATGGTGGGATATGGTGATCTTTGCTATGCAGGAGGCTAAACGTTTAAATTTAAAACTTGGGATGCATGTTAGCGATGGTTTTGCCCTCGCTGGTGGCCCATGGATTACACCTGAGCTATCCATGCAAAAGGTCGTATTTACTCGATTGAATCTCAAGGATGGCACAGCATCTAAAATTAAATTGGAGCAGCCGGAAACAAAAGAAGGCTATTATAAAGACATTGCGGTTTACGCCTTTCCTTCACCAGAAGGTACAGGTATTTCTACGCGAACTATGGTTCCTACTATAAGTACCAGTAATGGCGTAGATGCAAGCGGATTGGTTATCGCTGGAAATAAAAAGAGTTTTGGCAGCAATGAGCCTTGCTGGTTCCAGTATGCCTTTGCTCAGCCATTTACTACACGTAGCATCACCATAAAAACAGGTGGTAACAACTACCAGGCGCAGCGATTGGAAATACAGGTAAGTGATGATGGAAAGGCTTTTCGTTCTATAGGGCGACTCGATCCGCCAAGACAGGGCTGGCAGGACACGGACGCTGATTATACACATTCCATTGCGCCAGTTACAGCAAAGTATTATCGTTTTATTTACGACAAAAGAGGATCTGAGCCAGGCTCAGAAGATCTGGATGCCGCAAAGTGGAAACCTTCACTGAAATTGCTTAATCTGGAGCTCTCTGCCGAAGCCAGGATCAATCAGTACGAAGGGAAATCTGCAGCGGTATGGCGGATCAGTAAGCGCAGTACTGCCGCGCAATTGCCTGAACAGATTTGTGTTCCATTAAATAAAATCATCGATCTGACTGCAAAATTAAATGCCGATGGCAGTTTGAACTGGAAAGCGCCAAAAGGGAACTGGACCATCTTGCGGATTGGTCATACCTCTACCGGGCATACTAATGCTACAGGTGGTGGAGGTAAAGGCTTGGAGTGCGATAAATTTAATCCGGTTGCTGTGAAATTACAGTTCGACAGTTGGTACGGTGAAGCTTTAAAAAGAGGCGGACCAGAAATTGCTTCCAAAGTTATGACTGAATTGTTTATAGACAGCTGGGAATGTGGTAGTCAGAATTGGTCGTCATTGTTTGCCTCAGAATTTAAAAGGCGTCGTGGTTATGATTTAATGCCTTATTTGCCTGTAATGTCAGGTATTCCTGTACAAAGTGCTGCCATCTCTGAAGAATTCTTATATGATTTGCGAAAAACTATCGCCGAATTGGTCGTAGACCAATTTTATAAAACTATAGTCACACTAGCTAAGGAAAAGGGAGTAAACTTTTCAGCTGAAAGCGTGGCGCCAACTATGATTAGCGATGGATTGATGCACTATAAAGCGGTGGATGTACCTATGGGGGAGTTCTGGTTGAATAGTCCGACTCATGATAAGCCCAACGATATGATGGATGCCATTTCAGGAGCTCATATTTATGGTAAGAATATCATTCAGGCAGAGGCCTTTACTTCGATCCGAATGGACTGGTCGGAGCATCCTGGCAATATGAAAACTTTACTAGACCGGAATTATGCATTGGGTATCAATAAAATGGTTTACCATGTTTTTGCGCATAATCCATGGATGGACAGAAAACCTGGAATGACATTGGACGGTATTGGTTTGTATTTTCAACGCGATCAGACCTGGTGGAAACCGGGTAAAGCTTGGGTGAATTATGCGGAACGTGTACAAACGCTGTTACAGCAAGGAAATCCGGTAATAGATATCGCAGTTTTTACTGGAAATGAGCTACCTCGTAGATCTGTATTACCTGATCGCCTGGTATCCGTTTTGCCCGGTATCTTCGGAAAAGATGTAGTAGAAAGTGAACGTCTACGCTTGCTAAATACAGGTGAACCTTTGAGGATAAAACCAATGGGGGTAAACCATTCGGCGAACATGGCCGATCCGGAGAATTGGGTTAACTCTTTACGTGGCTATGCTTACGATTCTTTTAATCCTGATGTATTGAGTACTGCGGTTGTAAGAGATAAAAAAGTAGTTTTTAGTAGTGGTGCTAGTTATGGTGTATTGGTTATTCCTGGTAAAATGGCTATGGATCCCAATTACCAGTACATGGATTTTGAAATTGTTAAACAATTGTTGGCACTTGTAAAAGCAGGAGCAACGGTACTTTTAAATGAGAAACCACTTTACCAATCGGGCTTGAAACAGGTTCCCGAAACTGAATTTAAAAAGGCAGTTGATGAATTGTGGGTTGGAGGTAAAAATGGTGATGGTCAGGTTCTTATTGGTCCTTATCAAGAGGAAACATTTAAACCATTAGGACTTGAACGCGATTTGTTTGTTGCAGAGGCTGAACAAAGTGCTTATGCAAAATATATAGCGTATACGCATCGAAAAACGGATCAAAAGGATATTTACTTTATTGCCAATCAGCTAGAAAAGGATCGTGTTTTAAATTGTTCATTCCGGATAGCTGATTTAAAAACAGTACCTGAGTTTTATGATGCAGTTTCCGGTAAAACCTGGAAAGCTAGGAACTGGTCTGTTGTTGATGGAAGGTTGCAGTTAGCGATTAAATTGGATGCAAATGCATCTGTATTTGTAATTTTTGATCGCAATACAGATCAGACGAAGCCTGTTGAAGGGAAAAACAATTGGTCTGAATTCACCACTACCCAGGTATTGGATAAGGATTGGCAGGTGACTTTTGATCCTGCATATGGTGGACCTTCGAAACCAGTACTTTTTAAGGATTTAACGGATTGGAGTTTGAATCAGGATTCCTTAATCCGCTATTATTCGGGTACAGCAATCTATAACAAAAACATAAATATCAAGTCAAAGAAAACCGACGAAGTATGGCTTGATTTAGGCGCAGTCGCTAATATTGCTGATGTGAAAGTCAACAATGTTTCCTGCGGGATCGTCTGGACACCACCATATCGGGTAGAGATCAGTAAAGCATTGCGTAATGGCAACAATCAGATCAGCATTGAACTGAGTAATACCTGGGCAAATCGTTTAATTGGTGATCAACGTTTGCCTGAAAATAAACGGATTACAAAAACCAATGCGCCTTACCGCCTTGAAGGTAAACCTTTGCTAAAAGCAGGATTACTGGGGCCGGTAACGATCCAGACTATTAAGTAGCTACTATTAACCGAATCATAAAAACCAAAATATAAACCATGAAAAGGATATTTATCATCTCTGTCTTGCTTTTTTCGGTACAGATGAGTCAAGCGCAGGATAAAAGCCTGGTTAACACAACTCAGAGTTTACATGTCAAACTACACAGCCCGAATATGAAGGATGTGCATTGGACTAAAGGCTTTTGGGCAGATCGTTTTAAAGTGGCCAAAGAAACTATGGTGCCAAATATGTGGGACATCTATAACGATGAGCATATCAGTCATGCTTTTAAGAATTTTGAAATTGCTGCCGGACTGGATACCGGGTCACATAAAGGTCCTTCTTTTCATGATGGTGATTACTATAAAACACTAGAGGCCATGGCTAGTATGTATGCTTCAACTCATGATAAGAAATTGGAAGCTAAGATGGATAAGGCTATTGTTGTAATCGCAAAATCACAGCGGGAAGATGGCTATATCTACACAAAGGCAATGATAGAACAGCGAAAAACAGGCTCGAACAATCAGTTTCAGGATAGATTGAGTTTTGAAGCCTACAATATTGGCCATTTAATGACTGCTGCCTGTGTGCATTATCGAGCCACGGGGAAAACCAATTTATTGGAAGTCGCTAAAAAAGCAACGGAATACCTGTACAATTTTTATCAAAAGGCATCCCCGGCACTGGCCAGAAATGCCATCTGTCCCTCTCATTATATGGGGGTGATTGAAATGTACCGAACTACTAAAGAACCGCGATACCTGGAATTGGCTAAACACCTGATTGCCATTAAAGGGAAAATTGAAGATGGTACAGATGACAATCAAGATCGGATCCCTTTTTTACAACAAACTAAAGCCATGGGACATGCAGTAAGGGCAAATTATCTCTACGCTGGTGTGGCCGACTTATATGCGGAAACTGGTAACGATTCCCTGATGCATACCTTGAATTTGATGTGGGATGATGTAAACCAGCACAAGATGTACATCACAGGAGGTTGTGGCTCTTTATATGACGGTACTTCTCCAGATGGTACATCCTACAACCCCGCCGAAGTTCAAAAGATCCACCAGGCTTTCGGTAGGGATTACCAGTTGCCAAACTTCACTGCTCATAATGAAACTTGTGCCAATATTGGTAATGTATTATGGAACTGGAGAATGCTGCAAATCAGTGGTGACGCAAAATATGCTGATGTAATGGAGCTAGCCCTGTACAATAGCGTTCTTTCAGGTATTAGTCTGGACGGAAAGAAATTTTTATATACTAATCCTTTAAGCTATTCTGATGATCTGCCTTTTAAACAACGTTGGTCTAAAGAGCGTGTACCTTATATTGGTTTGTCAAATTGTTGCCCGCCAAACGTAGTGCGTACCATCGCAGAAGTTAGCGATTATGCTTATAGTATTTCTGATAAAGGTTTGTGGTTCAATCTTTATGGAGGCAGTACCATCCAGACCAGTTTAAGTGATGGATCGAATGTTAGCCTTGTTCAGGAAACGAATTACCCATGGGATTGCAACATCAAGATTAGTATTAAAACAACTGGCAATAAGCCTTATTCCATGTTTTTCCGTATTCCGGGCTGGGCATCTACTGCGACTTTAAAGGTAAACGGACAAACTGAAAATCTGGTATTAACACCAGGAACTTATGCGGAATTGAACCGTAGATGGAAAGCCGGTGATCAGGTAGAACTGGTATTGCCTATGGAAGCCCAATTGGTAGAGTCAAATCCGCTTGTGGAAGAGACAAGGAACCAGGTAGCAGTTAAAAGGGGACCTGTAGTTTATTGCCTGGAATCTCAGGATTTGCCAGGTAAAAGGATCTTTAATGTCTTTATACCAGCTAAAATTGATTTAAAGGCCAGTCCTATTCAAATTGATGGAGCAAACATGATGAGTTTAGAAGGTAATGCGCAGCTTATTGAAAATAAGGACTGGAAAAATGTGCTTTATCGTCCACTCAATGAATCAAATACTACTACGCCGATCAGGTTGGTACCTTACTTCGCCTGGGGCAATCGTGGGCATTCGGAAATGTCAGTTTGGTTACCTGTAAGTAGATAAGAACAAGAGAAATGGAAAGAGTAACTGCAAAATATTATATAGAAACACCGCTTGATCTTGAAAAATCAGCTCAGGTATTGGCCGGAGAACAGTCGTCGGGAACTTTTATTGCCGTTCCCGGAGAGACCGAGGAATTGAAACAACGTTTCGCCGCTAGAGTAGAAAATATCACCGTTATGGATGTGGCAGATAGTCCTGCTATTCCGGGTGTGCCTTCCTCAGGAGGAAAATATCAGCGAGCCATGATAGAGGTATCCTGGTCCATAGAGAATTTTGGCTATAACCTGCCTGTTTTGGTATCAACTTTACAGGGAAATCTCTACGAACTAACCCAGTTTACCGGTTTAAAACTTATGGACCTGGAACTGCCGGGCTCTTATGCCCATGCTTTTAAAGGACCAAAGTTTGGCATTGAGGGGTGTAGGAAGCTGACGGGAGTTTACGGTAGACCATTGATTGGTACGATCATTAAGCCGAGTATCGGCATGACACCCGAACAAACAGCTGAGCTGGTTAACACATTGGCGAAGGCTGGTATTGACTTTGTGAAGGATGATGAGTTATTAGGCTCCTCTGCCAATTCTCCATTCGATAAGCGTGTGGATGCGGTAATGGATGTGATCAATAGACATGCAGATCAAACTGGTAAAAAGGTGATGTATGCTTTTAATATTAGTGATGATATCGACCAGATGCAGCGCAATTATGAAAAGGTACTCCAATCTGGGGGAACTTCTGTAATGATTAGCCTGAATAGTGTAGGGCTGTCTGGCGTAAAGAAAATAGGAGATATGGGCGAACTGGCTATACACGGTCACCGCAATGGTTGGGGCATGCTCAATCGTCATCCTTTACTGGGGATTGAATTTCCTGCTTACCAGAAATTATGGAGATTGGCCGGTGTAGATCAGATTCATGTCAATGGGATTCAGAATAAGTTCTGGGAATCAGATGATTCAGTAGTTAAATCTATTGAAGCTTGTCTGACACCCCTGTTAGGTGGCTATTCGGTACTGCCAGTAGTGTCTTCCGGACAATGGGGAGGGCAGGCGCCTGAAACTTATCGACGCACTAAAACTGTCGATTTGCTGTATATGGCTGGTGGCGGTATTATGGCTCATCCTGATGGACCAGCTGGCGGAGTTGTTGCTTTGCAACAAGCCTGGCAGGCAGCAGTTGATGGTTTGTCGGTAGCCGAAGCCGCGTCAAAATACCTGGAGTTTGGTCATTCTGTATCAGTATTTGGTAAAAAATAATCGTAAGGGAGACATGGAAAATAATCGCTTACTTATTGCTTTTTACGGGGATGATTTTACCGGATCAACGGATGCACTGGAATTTTTAAGTAGAGCTGGCATCAAAACAGTTTTGTTTATTGAAGCCCCCTCAACAGCGCAACTATCACGTTATCCGGGATTGCAAGCCATCGGTGTAGCAGGTAAGAGTCGTACGCTTTCGCCAGTTGAAATGGACGTAGTACTAAGGCCTGCATTTACTGCATTGCAGAAACTCAACCCACGCCACGTGCACTATAAAGTTTGCTCAACCTTCGATTCATCGCCAGCTATTGGTAGCATTGGTAAGGCAATCGATATTGGTGCATCTGTATTTAAGACGGCAGTTGTTCCATTGCTGGCAGCAGCACCACATTTGGGACGGTATGGCTTATTTGGCAACCTTTTCGCCCGCATGGGCATAGGAACTGAGGGCGAAATTTATCGTCTGGATAGGCATCCTTCCATGCGCAATCACCCAACAACGCCGGCCGACGAAAGTGATATTCGTCTACATCTTGGTAAACAAACCAATAAAAAAATAGGCTTATTTAATATCCTTGAACTGCATAAATACCAGAAACAGGCTTTGAACCCTGATTTTTCAGCATATGAGATTGTATTATTTGATGCCCTTATAGAAGAAGAACTCAAAAGTATCGGACAGCTTATAGATGGGCAAGCCGGGGATGAACACATTGTCTTTTCTGCAGGATCCTCAGCTATAGAAATGGCTTTGGGAAATCACTGGCAGGAGACCGGTGTGCTACAGGAGCATGAAGAATGGAAACTTATTAAAGCTGATGGGCCTGTATTGGTTGCCTCGGGAAGTTGCTCTTCGGTGACTTCTGAACAGATCCGTTATGCCTTGAATCACGGTTTTACAGAATTGGCAATTGATACGGTGACGTTAGCGTCTCAATTGGTTGGTAATGATCTTTCTATGGAGACTGTCTCTATCAAATCTGCAGCTGAAAAGTATGCGCAGAAAGTTATTGGATTAATCAAAGAAGGGAAAAAACCTTTGGTTCATACCAGTCTGGGTAATGATGATCCCCGTGTGGCCGATACGGATAAAATATTTAAAGAGAAAGGCTTTGGTAAGACTGCCACAGCCCAATTGTATGGCCAGCTGCTTGGTCAGATTGCAAGGCTAACGGCAGAAAATACTGATCTTAAAAGAATCATTATTGCCGGTGGGGATACCTCAAGCTATGCGGCCAGGGCGATGGGGATAGAGGCCGTTGAGATGATAGCCCCACTCTCGCCCGGAGCACCTTTGTGTCGTGCTTATGCCCCTGGATCTGCTGTTGACCAGTTGCAGCTAGTCTTTAAAGGGGGACAGGTCGGAAAAGAAGATTTTTTAACATTAACCTAATATAATCTAAAATATGAAAGCTAAAACATTAGGACTTGTCCACACTTCAGCTACATTAGTTCCTGTTTTTCAGAAACTTTGCAGTGATTATCTGCCAGGCGTAAACGTGTTTAATATAGTAGATGATAGTCTGATTAAAGATGTCATTAGCCGCAATGAACTAACGAAATTAACTTCCAGAAGGGTAGTAGATCACGTCGCCTCAGCAGAAGCTGCCGGTGCAGATTTTATTCTGGTTACCTGCTCTTCTATAGGTGCAGCCATCGAAGCTGCTGCTGCTTTAACTGGTGTTCCGGTTTTAAGAGTAGATCAGCCTATGGCCGACCTTGCAGTGAAAACAGGTAAAAAGATAGGGGTGATCGCAACATTGCCTACTACACTTGGTCCAACAAGTGATCTGGTTAAACGTCGTGCAGCAATTGCAGGTAAAGAAATAGAGCTGACTTCAACATTATGCGAAGGCGCATTTGAAGCGCTAATGGGTGGACAGCCGGAAAAGCATGATGAAATGGTGGCTAAAGCACTGATCGAACTTTCTACAAAAGTTGATGTAATTGTACTTGCTCAAGCTTCAATGTCGCGCGTGGTTGATGGATTGCCTGATACGGAAAAACGTGTGCCGATACTGGCAAGTCCGACCCTTGCAATTCAACACATTGCAGATCTCTTTAAGTAGGACATCATGTATAATTTTCGCAGATTATGCCTGCTGTTGGCGTTGATTGCATTTGTAGTGCTGCTGGCTGGTCTTTTTAGATCAGATTCTACACTATGGCAACCCGCTGCAGTAGTGATGGCCGTAACAGTCGCCATAGGGATTGGCGCCCTGGAAGCCTTGAAAAATTACCAGTATACCGCCTGGATCATTACTGCTGTAGTTGCAGGAATGATTTATCCTGCTGCTTTTTTGAAATGGGGCGAGTTCGACCTCCGTAACAAATGGCTCATCCTTGTGGTGGTGCAAATGGTGATGTTTGGTATGGGGATACACATGAGCCTTCGTGATTTTACTGGCTTGGGTAGCACAGGAAAAGGGGTTGTAATTGGCTTGTTGTGTCATTTTACCATTATGCCATTAATGGGGTATATGTTAACACGTGTGTTTCATTTTGAGACTGAAATTGCAGCGGGAATCATCTTAATTGGTTCCTGTTCTAGCGGTTTAGCTTCTAATGTAATGGTTTATATAGCTCGTGCAAATCTCGTATTATCAGTTGCTGTTACCGCAATGGCCACGCTGATTGCGCCATTTTTGACGCCCTTGCTGATGAAATTACTGGCGGGTACGCTGATTGAGATTAAATTCTTCAATATGATGATGGAGATCATTAAGATTGTGATCGTTCCTATTGGTGCGGCACTGGTTCATGATTACTTGAAAAGGGCAACGCCGAAAAGCTGGAAGCGGATTAAACTGATTGCTGCGGTATGTCTGCTTTGGTTACTGGCTCTACCTTTAGGAATGTGGAGTTGGCTTGAACGTGTCTTTTCTACTGAGGGTATGGAATCCGTTGAGATCCTGAGCTTTTTTGCTGGTGCATTTCTGGTAGGGTTGATTTATCACTTATTTACATTGAAATTTAGTAATCTGGATCAGCTGATGCCTTATATATCTATGTTTGGTATTGTTTATTTTACAACAGTTACTACAGCTGCCGGTAGAGATAACCTGTTAAAAGTCGGTTTTATTTTGTTTCTTGCATCTGTGATCCATAATGGAGCTGGTTACCTTTTTGGTTATTTGCTCAGCCGGATATTTGGCCTGGATAAGAGATCCTCAAGGACTGTTGCCTTCGAAGTTGGATTGCAGAATGGAGGTATGGCTTCAGGTTTGGCAGGTTCCATGGGTAAATTGGGAACTGTGGGTCTTGCTGCTGCTGTATTTAGTCCATGGATGAACATTTCCGGGTCAATCCTCGCTAATTACTGGAGAAAACAGGCCTTGAAAGAAGAAGAACTAGAAAAAACAAGTCGGAAAATATATGAAGAAGCTTAAAAATATCATTTCAAGATCAGCCACCGCATTACTTCTTGTATTTTGCGCTGGTTCTTCTTTTGCTGAGGTAAAACCAGCATCCATTTTCACTGACCATATGGTGCTTCAGCAGAAAGCTGATGTTGCGGTATGGGGTTGGGCAAAAAACAATAGCCTGGTTACTTTAATTCCATCCTGGGACAAAAAGAAATATACTGTAAAAGCAGATGCCAATGGAAAGTGGAAGCTGAAGGTAGCGACTCCAAAAGCGGGTGGGCCATATGAAGTAACGATAAGTGATGGGAAGGTGATCACCTTGAAAGATATTTTGATTGGTGAGGTTTGGTTTTGTGGCGGACAATCCAACATGGAAATGCCGATGAAAGGCTTTAAAGCACAACCCATTTTGGGCTCTAATGAGCTGATTTTAAAATCTTCGAATTCACAGATTAGATTGTACACTGTACCCCGCTCGTCGGTAACCGAAAGGCAGGACAATAGTAAACCTTCGGACTGGAAAATTGCGGGGCCAGAAGCGGTATCCAATTTTAGTGCGACAGCCTATTATTTTGGTAAATTACTGAGTGAAATGTTAAACGTTCCGGTGGGACTGATCAATGATAGTTATGGTGGTTCAACGATAGAGGCATGGATGTCGCCCGAACTATTAAAGTCATTTCCAGAGGTTAAAATCCCTTCAAAAGGAGACACAATTAAAGAAGTAAGCCGTACACCAACTACGTTGTACAATGGCATGTTGTATCCAGCCATTGGTTATGGGATTCGTGGAGCGATTTGGTATCAGGGAGAGTCAAATCAGGAGCGCCCTGACAGATACGAAGATTTGTTCCCAGCCATGGTGAAGGAATGGCGGAATGTATGGGGAATGGGGGACTTTCCTTTTTATTATGCACAGATTGCACCCTATAAATATGCAAAAGACCCGACTCAGACCGATAAGAAATCTAATTCAGCATTTATCAGGGATGCACAGCGAAAATCACTAAGTAAGATATCCAATTCCGGAATGGCGGTGTTAATGGATGTTGGAGAAGAACGATCTATTCACCCAGCAAATAAAGAAAAGGGAGGGGTACGGTTGGCTTACCTGGCATTGGGCAATACCTATGGCATTAAAGGTTTCGGCTATGCAAGTCCTGAATATGAGTCAATGACTGTCAATGATGGTGTGGCAGTCCTAAAATTTCAGAACGTAGCTAACGGTCTTACCTCATTTGGAAAGCCTTTGTCGCTGTTTGAAATTGCTGGAGAGGATAAGGTATTTTATCCAGCAAAAGCAGTACTTTCTGGAAGTAGCGTAAAGGTTTCGGCTGAAGCTGTTAAAGCCCCGGTAGCAGTGCGTTATGCTTTTAAAGATTTTGTAATTGGCGATTTATATGGAAATGAAGGGTTACCAGTTTCCTCATTTAGAACGGATGATTGGGAAAAGTAAATTTCTTTTTATTTGGATCATGATCTCCAGCTGCTTATGGACTGCGAAAGCACAAAATAAGCAAGCTGAGGCTAATCTGGTATGGAACAGTCAGAGTGAAAACGCGGCTGGTTCTATGCCTTGTGGTGGGGGCGACATTGGTCTGAATGTTTGGGTGGAAAAAGGAGAACTGCTTTTTTACATTTCCAGAAGTGGAACCTTCGACGAAAACAATACTTTGTTAAAACTTGGACGGGTAAGACTTAAGTTAAGCCCTAATCCTTTCGAGGCAGGTAGTACTTTTAAACAAGAACTGGTTTTAAAAGAGGGCTATGTAAAGGTAACTGGCACAAAAGCTGGATTACAGACGGAAGTAAAAGTTTGGGTTGATGTTTTTAAACCCATCATTCATCTTGAATTAAAAAGTAACCAAAAGACTTTTGCTGAGGCTGGTTTTGAAAGCTGGCGAAATGAAGATCGCTTGACGAAGGGAAAAGAAAACAACCAAAACTCCTATAAATGGGCACCGCAGGGCGAAGTGAAAACCTTTAAAGACAGCATTGCCTTTAAAAACAACGGATTATTGTTTTTCCATCAGAACAAAGACTTTTCTGTTTTTGATGTTACAGTGAAGCAACAAGGAATGGACAGCGTTAAGGATAAATTGTTTAATCCGCTAAAGCACCTGGTATTTGGAGGCTCAATGCAAGGAGAAGGCTTGGTCCCCTCAGGAACTTACACTGGTAGTTATTCGGGAATACCCTTTAAAGGCTGGAAACTGAAAAATGCCAAGGCTTTAAATATCATCAATATTGCGATCACATTGCATACCGCAAAAACCCCGTATATCAACAATTGGGAAAGCGAATTAAGAAAGACAGCAGCCATTAAAAATAAACAAGCATTTGAAGCCACTAAAAACTGGTGGAAGAGTTACTGGGAACGCAGCTTTATAGAAATGAGCAGTCAACAGCAGTCCTTAGTTGCACAAGCAGGAAAGAACTATCAGTTGTTTCGTTATATGTTGGGTTGCAATGCTTTTGGAACTTATCCCACTAAATTTAACGGGGGCTTGTTTACCTACGATCCCGGATTGGTAGATTCAACATTAAAATATACGCCTGATTTTAGAAACTGGGGCGGAGGAACGCATACGGCACAAAACCAACGACTGGTATACTGGCCAATGCTGAAAACTGGGGATGTAGAAATGATGAAGCCACAGTTTGATTTTTATACAAATCTATTGCGTAATGCGGAGCTGCGAACGGAACTTTATTGGGGGCATAAAGGAGCAAGCTTTACCGAGCAACTAGAGAACTTTGGCCTGCCAAATCCTGCTGAGTATGGTTGGAAGCGACCTGTAGGTTACGATAACGGTATGGAATACAATGCCTGGCTGGAATACGAATGGGATACGGTTCTGGAGTTTTGTATGATGATGCTGGAAACGGAAAGCTATGCTGGAAAAGATGTAAAACCATATCTTCCATTTATAGAAAGTTGTCTTAGCTTTTTTGATGTGCATTATAGCTATTTGGCTAAGCAAAGAGGTAGTAAAGCACTGGATGGCAACGGCCATTTGGTTTTGTACCCAGGATCAGCGGCAGAGACCTATAAGATGAGCTACAATGCAACATCTACGATTGCCGCATTGAAAACCGTATTGGGACGTTTGCTGGAGCTTAAAGGGCTCTCTGAAGCGCAAAGGGAAACATGGTCTGCAATGTTAAAACGTATTCCGCCAATTAGCTTCAGAGCGTTTGATGGACATCCAACGATTGCTCCGGCTAAAGTATGGGAAAGAATAAATAATACGGAAAGTCCACAATTATACCCTGTTTATCCATGGGGGATTTATGGAGTTGGCAAACCTGGACTGGACACCGCTATCAATACTTTTAAATACGATACAGATGTACTGAAATTTAAGAGCCATGTGGGCTGGAAGCAGGATAATATTTTTGCGGCTAGATTGGGCTTGGTAAAAGAAGCTGCTGAATTGACCTTGTTGAAATTAAAAGATTCGGGCAGAAGGTTTCCTGCATTTTGGGGACCGGGGTTTGATTGGGTGCCAGATCACAATTGGGGAGGTTCTGGGATGATCGGTCTACAGGAAATGCTATTGCAAGACGATGAGGAAAAGATCTTCTTATTTCCGGCATGGCCCAAAGAATGGGATGTTCATTTTAAACTGCATGCCCCTCAGCAAACCACGGTAGAGGCTGTATTGAAGAATGGAAAGGTTGAATTGTTAAACGTAATACCCGAATCGAGACGGAAAGATATCGTGATTTTAGTAAAATAAGGTTTTGGCAACGATTGCGTATTTATTTTGCAGGGATTACTAAAATCAGTGTTTAAAACTATGTAGAATTGTATTGAAACCATTTATAACACAACAAGTATGAAAATGAGACCTTTTATATTTAGCTTGATTGCCTTCGTTATGACGGCTACACTGGCTAATGCGCAAGATGCCAAAATGAAGACTAAGCCTTTATCTGATCAGATGGCGGCTACTGTAATGGAAGTATGGAAGGAAAGATCAAAAAAATGGTCATATGATGATGGAGTTGTTCAAGATGGAATGAACGAGATCTGGAGAAGAACCGGTAATGCGGTATACTTTAAATATGTTCAAAGTAAAATGGATGAGTTTATTTCGCCAGAAGGAGTGATTGATACTTATAGTCAGGATCATTTTAACATTGATAACGTAAAAAATGGTACGGTTTTGCTTGATCTATACAAAGTAACCGGACAACAGAAATATTTCAAAGCAGCAACCACATTATGGGAGCAATTGCAAAAACACCCGAGAACAAAAGAAGGCGGTTTCTGGCATAAAAAAATATATCCAAACCAGATGTGGTTGGATGGCTTGTACATGGGACAGCCTTTCTATGCTGAATATGCCGCACTAATTAACAATAAACCAGCTTTTGATGACATTGCGAACCAATTCATTTTTATGGAGAAAAATGCCAGGGATGCAAAGACTGGATTGTTGTATCATGGTTGGGATGAATCAAAAGTAGAGCGTTGGGCTGATCCTAAAACAGGTTTGTCGCCACATATTTGGGCCAGAGCAATGGGTTGGTACGCCATGGCATTGGTAGATGTGTTGGATAATTTCCCTAAGGATCATCCGAAAAGAAAAGAACTGATTAATATCTTGAACCGATTGTCAACTGCTATCAAAAGTGTACAGAACAATAAAACCGGCGTATGGTATGATATTTTAGACCGTCCAAATGATAAAGGCAATTACTTTGAATCTTCGGCTTCTGCCATGTTTGTGTATGCTATTGCTAAAGGCGTAAGAATGCAATACTTGCCACAATCGTATTTTGCCGTAGCTGATAAGGGATACAAAGGAATGCAACAAGAATTTGTTGAACAGCGTGCGGAAAATATGGTGAACCTTAAGGGGACTGTTACCGTATCTGGCTTGGGAGGAAAACCTTATCGTGATGGTAGTTACGCCTACTATTTAAGTGAAAAAGTAATCACCAATGATCCTAAAGGTGTAGGTGCCTTTTTAAAAGCGATCAACGAAATGGAAATTGCAGCTATGCCTAAACCAGGTTTAGGGAAGACTGTAGTATTGGATTCGTATTTTAATAAGGAGACCAAGAAAGACCAAAGTGGTAATGTAGTTTCATGGCATTACAAATGGGAAGAAATGTCTAATGGTGGTTTTTCTATGTGGGGAGAGCAGTTTAACAATGCAGGTTTTAAAACTTCAACATTGTACAATGCGCCTACAGCAGCGAATCTTAAAAATGCTTCGGTTTATATCATCGTAGATCCTGATACAGAAAAAGAAAGTTCTAAGCCTAATTTTATTGGTGCCAATGACATTAAGAATATTACGGATTGGGTTAAAGCAGGAGGTGTCTTGATATTGATGGGGAATGATACCGGAAATGTAGAGTTTGATCATTTTAACCAGCTGGCTAAGAACTTCGGTGTTCAATTTAACAAAGACAGCAAGGGCCGCGTAGTCGGTAATAAGTTCGAAATGGGTAAGGCGCTTGTTCCTGCAGGCAATGAACTATTTAAAACTGCGGAACAATTATACATCAAGGAATATAGCACGTTAAAACTAGTGGCACCGGCTAAATCTGTGCTTAAAGATAAGGATGGAAATAATATGATGGCTGTTGCGAAACTAGGCAAAGGTTCTGTATTCGTTATTGGTGATCCATGGTTATACAATGAGTATGTAGATGGAAGAAAGTTGCCTGCTGAATATGATAACTTTAAAGCGGGACAGGACTTGGTGAATTGGGTTGGTAAACAGTTTATAAAGAGATAATTTTTAGATCAATATGGATTTGCAATTAAAAGATAAGGTAATCATAGTAACTGGTGGTGCCAAAGGGATAGGAAAAGCAACTGCACAGGCATTTGCTGCTGAAGGCGCCATTGCTATCATTGTGGGTAGAAAGGAAGCGGATAACCTGAAAGTAGTAGAAGAAATTATGACTGCGGGTGGCAAAGCTGTACAGGTTGCCGCTGAATTGAGCGATCCGGATGCTTGTGAAAATGCGGTAAAAGCTATCATTAGTCAGTTTGGAAGAATTGATGGCCTGGTAAATAATGCAGGAGTAAATGATGGTGTTGGACTGGAGCATGGTAATTATAAAGACTTTATGGCTTCTTTACATAGGAATGTTGTTCACTATTATTTAATGGCGCATTTTGCTTTGCCTGAATTGATTAAAAGCAAGGGTGCTATTGTAAATATCACCTCTAAAACTGCCGAGACTGGACAGGGAAACACTTCGGCGTATGCAGCCGCAAATGGCGGTAGAAATGCATTGACAAGAGAGTGGGCCGTAGAATTGTTGAAACATGGCATCAGGGTAAACGCAGTCGTAGTAGCAGAATGTTGGACTCCTGCTTACGAAACCTGGATTGAAACCCTGCCAGATGCAGAACAAAAATTAAAAGAGATCACTTCAAAAATACCATTTGAAAATAGAATGACTACGGCACAAGAAATAGCCGATATGGCTGTGTTTTTAATGTCAGGGAGGTCAAGTCATACTACCGGACAAATCATTCATGTGGATGGGGGCTATGTGCACCTGGATCGGGCTTTGGCCAATGCTTAATGTAATAAGAAATTAGAAGAAATAAATGAAGACACTAGTTTGCAATACACCAGGAACATTTGAATACGCTACAGCTGAAAAGCCGGTATTAAGCCCTGGCAATGCAATTATAAAAATTAAACGAATCGGTATCTGTGGTACCGATTTACATGCTTTTGAAGGTACCCAACCCTTTTTTAGTTACCCTAGGATTTTAGGTCACGAACTTTCGGGTGAGCTGCAAGCCTTTGATGGAGCTGAAGGTTTTGAAAAAGGAGAAGCTGTTACATTCATACCTTATTTTAATTGTGGTGTATGCATTGCCTGTAGGTCAGGTAAGCCCAATTGTTGTACGGATATTAAAGTCTGTGGGGTACATGTAGATGGCGGAATGGCCGAATACCTTTCTGTTCCTTCACATACACTGATTCATGGTGAAGGCTTAAGCTTTGATGAACTGGCATTGGTTGAACCATTGGCTATCGGAGCTCATGGTGTGCGTAGAGCAGCTATAGAAAAGGATGAATTTGTGTTGGTAATAGGAGCTGGTCCCATAGGCCTGGGAACGATGGAGTTTGCCAGAATTGCCGGAGCAAAAGTGATTGCACTTGATATTAATGATGCACGTTTGCAGTTTTGTAAGGATAAACTGAAAGTACCCTATGTAGTGAATGCGCTTGCTACTGACGTTTTGGAGCAACTAAAAGCAATTACAGGCCGAGATATGCCAACAGTAGTGATAGATGCTACAGGAAGCTTAAAAGCGATTAATAACGCCTTTCAGTATATGGCACATGGCGCTCGTTTTGTACTTATTGGTCTGCAGAAGGAAAATATTTCCTTTAGTCACCCTGAGTTTCATAAACGCGAAGCTACTTTAATGAGCAGTAGAAATGCAACAAGGGCTGATTTTGAACATGTAATTGCTGCTATGAAAGCTGGTCTGGTAGATCCAACCACTTACATCACCCATAAAGTTCAATTTGCTGAAGTAAAAGATGAATTTCAAAGCTGGCTTGATCCTTCAAATGGTGTGATCAAAGCGATGGTTGAAGTGGAATAATTATTAGAGCCAATTAGTAGCTAAACTAATTGGCTCCTGTAAATTTAGTCTCTATTCCAAAATGCAGGCGGCTCTATACCTAAGCTGCGTAAATAAACGGTACCCTGTGCACGGTGGTGAATCTCGTTGTCAATAAAATATAGAATGGTTGAAAAAACCTGGCCTTCATATTGACCAAAAGCTAATACAACTTCTCGAAACCGGGCTTCAGAAATTTTCGGCCAAAATGCAACAATCTCTTCGGTTGATTGATCCAATAATTTAAGTAGTCCTTCCTTAGACTGATCTTCCTTGTTTATGGAATGACTATTAACGTTGCCAGTATGTTCCCAGTTGTCGGTTGCAATCCCTCTTATGCCAGGGCCCGAAATGTCTATTATTTCCTTTATCATTGTAGCGAATGGACGCATACCGCCAATGCTGTAATCAAATAACTTATCTTCAGGAAAGGCTTCCACCACGCGTCTGGTAAGGCGACGGTGGCCTAGCCATCCATTTAATAAGTTCTCTGTTGAAACGAATAGCATAGTTTCGATGTTGGTTGTCGTTGTCATAATCTTATTTTTATGGGTTATGTGTTTTTCTAATACAAAGAAAACACGGCCCAGTGACAACCCTATGTCAGTCTGTTTTTTATTTAAATTTTAATCGTTACGGGTTCTTCTTTTCCATTATGACAACTTGCACAAGAAATATTGGTTAATTTTCCTTCTTTGTCTTTTTCGTGGAAATACTTTTTGTTGATCTTGTTAGTCATCCGCATCATATTCCTTGCAATTTCTTTTTTAGGATTTTCATCACTGGCGAAATCAAGTTTTTTAGGATTGTCTTTGCGAGGAGCATGGCAGTAGTTACATTTTACGCCCAATGCAAGTTTAAAGCCATCCATAACTTTATCAAGATCATCATGACTGATGTTTTTGGGAAGCACTTTAAGGTTAGTTGCTTTGGGTTCTTGTTTAGGTTCTTGCTGCGGCATAAAAGCACTTAGCATCACAACGGTACCTAATAATAGAGAAAAAGTAATTGTCTTTTTATAGCGCATAACAAATGGTTTAATACATATATTAAACCAATATAGCCAGATTAGATTAATATGACAAACCTATTGTTTATTGGGAATTAATCTTAATAATCTACTGTCCATTAGTATTCAATAGGGGCATTTCTAAAGTATAAGCCAGTTCTCTTTTGGCTTCATTGATCACAAACTGGCTACGCACGGTCCCTACATCTGGCAGGTTGGCTAATCTATTGACTACAAACTCCTTATAAGCCTGCATGTTGCTAACCACGATTTTTAAGGTAAAATCAAAATCTCCTGTCATGTGATAGCATTCCATTACTTCGGTAAATTTAACTACTTCCTGCTCAAAGTTCTTTAAGGACTGGGTACTGTGGTCTTTCAGTTGAATCGAGGTAAAGGAGGTCAACATTTCACCCAGTTTTTCTCGGTTAATGATAGTGAGCGTGCCAATAATATAACCGATCTCTTTGAGCCGTTCCACTCGATTGAAAATGGTATTTCCAGCTTTATGTAGCTTTAAACCAAGTTGTTTGTTGGTCAACGAGGCATCTTTTTGAATGAGGCGTAAAAGTTGTAGATCAGTCTGATCCAAAGTTGTAGTAGTCATATAACCATAGTTTTTTACGCTTGTTTTTTGTAAATTAAATCTATTCTATTCAGATTGTCAAGTAGTTAGCTTTAATTCTGTCAGATAGATACTTTCTTACACTTTAAAGAATTTAATTCTGTTTGAAAGGTGTTTAATGGAAGATTTTTCCAAATTAGCTACTATGTATGGATTTATCAATCATGCTGATCAAATTTGTGTACATTCTATACCGCGATTACTTTGCCAGTAGTCAACTAATTTCTGAAAAATGAGTTTAAATTTTTTAAGTATCAATCGTCTGGATGAGTATAAGAGCGACGCAAAGTTGCAAACTACCATTAGTTTCCGCTTAATGTGGTTAGATGAAGGCGAAAGTATGGTTTTTGTACCATCTGGTGTTTCTTTTGATCTTGATCTTTATCCTTCAACAGGATGGATATTTTCGTTCAATGAGTTTTTCTACAGGGACTTTTTGGATCGTTACCCTCAGGATTACAACTGTGCTTTGATGGCGAAAAGATCATCTGATTATTTGTTTATTCCATTAAGTGTCAAATTGCGAATGGAAATGTCTGAACTAGCAGATTTGTTGATAAAGGCGCTAAAAGAAGGGCAATCAGAATTGTTCTTGCAGGCCTATGCAGATTTGATTTTGCTAAATGCCAATCAGGCATATGTAGGGATACACAGTAAATAAGATTCGATAATCAATAACAAAGGGGCATTTGTTTTTACAAATACCTCTTTGTTATTTCCATTGGAGATCGCGAATTATTCTTCGTTTGCCACGGAAATAAAATTGCTTTTTTGTTATCCTTATGAGTAATAGGATATTATTTTTTAGTAATTTTACAAAAGGGGAAATCTTCATGATCATTTATAGTTCATATACTGATTTGGAACTTATTGCTTTGTTAAAAAAGGGTGAGAAGGTTGCGCTTGCCGAGATTTACAGAAGGTATCAGGGCGTTTTGTATAGCCATGCCTACCGTCGCTTGCCGGACAGAGAGGAAGTAAGAGATATCATACAGGAGTTGTTTGTTTACCTGTGGACTAGCAGGGAGCAGCTTTATATGACCAGTCTTTCTTCCTATCTCTATGCTTCAGTTCGAAATCGCGTATTAAACCAGTATAGAAATAAAAAGGTAAGAGATAATTTTGCTGCTTCAGTACAGGAATTTATAGATCAGGGCGAAAATGTGATTGAAGATCAGCTGAGGGAAAAGGAGCTCGCCTTACTCGTTGAAAAGGAAATTTCGGCCTTACCTGATCAGATGCGTCTTGTTTTTGAAATGAGCCGTAAGCTGGAGATGAGCCATAATGAAATAGCTGAGGCCCTCAATTTATCACCACACACCGTTCGCAATCAGGTGCATAATGCCCTAAAAGTTTTACGTGTTAAATTGGGTGCTAACAGTCTGTTTATATTATTTTAACTTTTTTTAAATACCATCTAGTCTATAGCCTGCTTAGCCGTGTCTTATCATTATAGCGTGAAATTTCGCTTAACGTGAACATGGAATTTAAACAAGCTGATAAATTAATTGAAGCATATAATAATGGAACTGCGAGTCCTGAGGAAAGGGCTTTGGTGGAAAGCTGGTATCTGAAATATAAAACAGCGAATACATTAAGTTCTGTAGCGCTACAAGAGGAGCATGATTTAGGTTTGCAAGCCTTGAATGCTTATTTAACAGAGCCGCGTAAAATGAGGTTCTGGCCCCGTATTGCAAGTGCTGCAGCGATATTATTGGTGATAGGATCAGGATTTTATTTTTATAAGGTTCAGAACATGGGTATAAAGGATAAGATTTCTTTAGCACAGGATATTCCACCAGGTAGAAATACAGCGATACTAACATTGGCAGATGGTAAGACTATCAACCTCAGTGATGCCAAGAATGGAGTGGTTATAGTAGATGACAAATTAGTTTATAATGACGGTACAGGTGTTGCTGTTGATGAAAGCATCGAATCCAACACAAGTCTCGAGATGACTGCAAGTACGCCACGCGGTGGTATTTATAATGTGACTTTGCCCGATGGTACAACAGTTGTGCTCAATGCGGAAAGTAGTTTGAAATTTCCTTCTGTTTTTAAAGGGAAAAATCGGAAAGTGGAATTACGTGGAGAAGCCTACTTTGAAGTCGCTAAAAATAAGTCGCATCCTTTTATCGTAGAATCAGAAGGACAGACTGTGGAAGTATTGGGAACACACTTCAATATCAATAGTTACGTTTCTAGCCGTTATATAAAAACAACCTTACTGGAGGGAAGTGTAAAGGTAACAGGAAAGGATAATGAACTGGTACTGCAACCGGGAGAGCAGTCTAAATTAACTGGCGGACGGTTGAATGTACAGATAGCTGACATTGAAGAGGCTGTTTCCTGGAAGAATGGGTATTTCCGGTTCAACGATGAAAATATTGTTGACGTGATGCAGAAAATTGCCCGCTGGTATAATATAGAAGTGATTTATAAAGATAAACCAACCTTAGAAGGATTTACAGGAACTATTTCACGGAAATCAAATATCAGTGATGTACTGGATATGCTGGAAAGGACAAAAATCGTTCACTTTGAGATTGAAGGAAGGAGGGTTATGGTAATGAATTAAACTTTTACTACCTAAACCCTTAAAAAAGGTTACCCTGGCTTCGGAACCAGGATAACCCAATAAGCGGTTTACATCAATAATCTAAACTATCAACTAAGCGACATGCCAGTCCATCTTCGAAAATGAAGGCCTGTCGTTTCTAAACCATGCTAAGCAAATGTACAATTTTTACACAAAAAGGTTGATACAGCTTTTGGGCTGTATTTCCAAAATCCAGTTGATGAGATACCGGGTCTTTGGCCAGGTAAGTGAAACCGGAAAAAGAAAATGGATTATGCGAGTTAACCTGACCACTTTACTCTTAATCACAGTTATCCTGCAGGTAAGTGCGGGAGGCTATGCGCAAAAAATCACTTTATCTGAAAAAAATGCGCCCATTAAATATGTTCTTGATAAAATCAGGACCCAGAGTGGGTATGACTTTTTGTTTACTACTACCAATTTAAAAAATGCAAAACCTGTTACCATACAGGTGAAGAATGCTGATCTGAAAGTGGTACTGGAACAGGTTTTTGAAAACCAGCCATTTGATTATTCAGTAGCTAAAAACTCTGTTGTAGTGTCCAAAAAAGAATCTTCCTTTCTGGATAAACTCAAGAGTGTTTTTTCTGCTATTGATGTTCGCGGTCGTGTTGTGGATGAAAACGGGAAGCCAATGGCGGGAGTGAGCATCAAATCAAAAAACAGCTCCGGAAGATCCATTGTTACCAATGAACAAGGTTTTTTTAGCGCTACAGTGCCAGATAATTCTGTGCTTGTTTTTTCTTACGTTGGCTATGTAACATTAGAATCGCCTGTTCGCCCAAGTATGCTGATCGTTATGCAGTTGAGCCAGAATAAACTGGAAGAAACTGTCGTTGTTGGGTATGGAAGCACCAAAAGAAAAGATCTGACCGGATCGGTGTCTTCTGTAAATATCAGTGAAATCAGGGATGTACCTTATGCGACGATCGATCAGGCATTAAGTGGCAAAGCCTCAGGTGTCCAGGTGGTGCAATCAGATGGTTCTCCCGGTGGCGTCGCAAAAATTAGAATACGCGGAGGAACCTCGTTATTAGGAGGGAATGATCCGCTTTATATTATTGATGGTGTTCAGGTACAGGTTCAGAACCGTTATCAGCAAGCTGCAGCGGATATTGTAAGCCCAACAGAGCGGAGTGGTAACGACTCACCAAACGGTACTATTGCTGGCTCATTTGCAAGAGGACTTAATAGTTTGGGCGGGTTGAATATAAATGATATTGAGAGCATAGATATTCTAAAAGATGCGTCTGCAACTGCTATATATGGCTCCAGAGCAGCCAATGGAGTGGTAATTATTACCACTAAAAAGGGAAAAACCAACCAAAAGCCAACTATGGAGGCCAACTATTATTTGGGTATGACTAAGGCAAAAGCAGAAGAAGTTTTAAATAGGGAGCAATACATCATGATCATGAAGGAAGCCGCAAAAAATCTTAATGATGCGAGAGCCGCTAAGGCGCAGGCGTCTGACCCTGTGGCGAATCAGATTTTAAACAATCCGGATTTTTTAGGCCCTGCAAATACGAATTGGATGGATCTTGTATTGCGGAACGGCATTACCCAAAATGCTGACCTAGCTGTACGTGGCGGGGGGACGGGGTCACGCTATTACACCTCGCTTACCTACAATAAGAATGAAGGAACAGTTAAGGGGACTGACTATCGCCGGATTGCTGGTAAAGTCAGTCTGGACAATGAAATCAATTCAAAACTGCGCATTAGTACCAATCTGGACTACGGTTTTACCACTAATAACGTAACCAATGGACTTTATACTCAGGCATTATTTGCTCCTCCTACATTTGAAGCTTATAATGCGGACGGAAGTGTTAAAATACTGGATCCAGCTTCTATAGGTGGATATGCTTATCAGGGCTATCAAAATCCACTGGCTTTACTTAAAGGGATCAACCGTTCCAATGGAATCTTACTATTGGGCTCCCTGGCCGCGGAATACGATATTTTAAAAGAATTAAAATTCAGAAGTTCGGTTGCTGTTAACTATAACAATTACAGGCAGAACAATTATGTGGCGAGTACCACTTCTATTGCTACACCGAGTGGGTCGGGAAGTTCGAATAATGGAATTGCTACACAATCGCAGGCTGAGGACGTCAATATGTTTTATGAAAACACGCTGACCTGGGCCAGAGAGTTTAATGCGGATAACAGATTAACAGTATTGGTAGGTACTTCGTGGCAAAAAACCAAATCCAATTCATTCTCTGCAAGTGGACAAGGTTTTCCTGATGATATTTATTTGAACAATCTGTCTTCTGCTGCTGTCACTTTACCTTCTACAGGGTTATCCGGACAAAGCTCCTTGCTGAGTTTTTATATGCGAGCTAACTATGCGCTGTTTGATAAATATCTGTTCACTTTTACCGGACGTTCCGATGCATCATCTAAATTCCCTGAAAATAACCGGGTAGGTTATTTTCCTTCGGGAGGTGTGGCCTGGCGTATTTCGCAGGAGAATTTTTTGAAAAAAGTAAAATGGATTGATGAGATCAAACTTAGGGCGAGTATGGGGTATACAGGAACACAGAATATTGCCGACAATCTGTTTTACACTTTATACAGTCCGGTGTCTTATGCTGGCATGAATGGACTGTCGCCTTCACAACTAGGTAACAGCAAACTTAAATGGGAATCTACACTGCAAAAAGATGCAGGTATTAATATCCAGCTTTTTGGTTCTCGACTACGCGCAGAAGTAGGTTATTATAGTAAAATTACAACGGGTATTTTATTTCCGGCAACAGTTGCAGGTAGTTCTGGCTTTTCAGGTGTGACTGCTAACATTGCAAAAATAAGAAACAATGGACTTGAATTTGAACTTGGAGGAGACTTTATAAGGAATAAAAACTTCCAGTGGTCTGGGAACCTGAATATTTCAGGAAACCGTTCAAAAGTACTAGCCCTATCCAATGATTTTGCTGACCCAAGTAATCCTAAGATATATACTTATGGAAATACTGTGTTAAAAGTGGGAGAGCCTCTTGGACTTTTATATGGAAAGGTATTCGACGGAATTATGCAAAATCAGGCCGAGGTGAATGAATACAAGCAGCGCAGTTATTATGCTAATTATATTTTATCTTATGTAGGAGTAGGTGATGCCCGTTTCAAATTGGGAACACCGATCGCAGGTAATTTTGCACTTTACAAAGATGACATTATAGGTCATGCCGAGCCAAATTTTTATGGAGGTTACACCAATACTTTTAGCTACAAGGGATTCATGCTTAGTGCGCTGACTACCTTCTCATCAGGTGGCGATATCTATTATCTCGCGGATATACAAAACCAGGATGTGTCTACCAGAGCAAATAAAGGAGTAAGGATATTGGACCGATGGACACCTGAAAATACCAATACCACTGTTCCTAAGCTTGTTCTTGGACAGAGTAATTATGCCTATGCTTCAAGCAACAACGTTCATGATGCTTCCTTTATCAGGTTGAAGTCTGTGACTTTCAGTTATCAGCTGCCAAAAAATCTGATCAGCAAAATTAACATGACCAATGCAAGCGTATACATATCTGGAACCAACTTGATTACGATTACCAATTATCCTGGAGCAGATCCGGAAGTTAGCAATGATCCGTATAGTTTGATAGGTGGTTACAGTGATTCAGGAGGTTATCCTTCAGTGCGACAGTTTAGTTTTGGTGTGCGATTTGGGTTTTAACAAATAAAGAATAAATGTGATGAAAAAAATATATGTATATGTGGTATTCTGCTTGATTGCCACTGCGCTTTATTCCTGCAATAAGGAGCTTAGTGCCTTACCTCAGAATTCTAAAACGGAGGAGAATACTATACTTGACCAGGGGACTTCCCAGATTGCCTTGAATGGGGCCTATTACAATTTTGCAAATGCCACTTCAACTAAAAACGGGTGGCAATCGCATCAGATCACTACGGCAAGATTGGCAGGCTACATGCAGTACGGCTACGGGCCTAATGGTTTGGATCTGAACCAGAACGCAGGAACCTCTTTCTGGATTGAATCTTACAAATTGCTAAATGCAGCAAATGGCGTAATTAAAGGAGTTACTGCACTAGCCGATAATAAGTTTACAGCGAATAGAAAAAAGGAAATATTGGCTGAGGCCCGTTTTTTAAGAGCTTATGGTCATTTCAGAATATTGATGTTCTATGCGGAATGGTTTAAGCCAAACAGTGCGCTGGGCGTATTGATCAGGGATGAATTGTCTACCCTAACCAATATCAGCAAAGCCAGGAGCTCAGTTAAAGAGAGTTATGATTTTATCCTGGCAGATTTGGATGAGGCAATTGCGAATGGTCCGTCTACCAATGCAGCCTATTATGCAACAAAATGGGCTGCAATGGCCTTAAAGATGAGGGTGCTGATCAATAGGGGGGCTGCTGGGGATTTCACAGAGATCATAGGTCTGGCCAATACCCTTACTACAAGTAGTCCTTACGTGTTGGAAGCAAATGCGATGGATATTTTCAGAAGTAAAGGATTAAGCAGTAAAGAGGTGATACTTGGCTTACAGCCACAGGCTTTACAGGCGGCAGATTTCTACAGCAAAACTAAGCAGTATTACCCTGGTGCATCTTCCTTATATGTAGCCTCAAATGCACTTAAGAATATTTACGCGAATGATCCCCGTCTTGCCTGGATGATTGGTACCGCCAATCCTTCTGCCAGTTCGCCTAATACTTTCTATTTTACAAAGTATGCTGCACAGGGTGTTGTTGCATCCTCACTTACAGAGACTGATTATGCCATCCGGTTAACTGAAGTTTATCTACTCAAAGCAGAAGCAATAGTACGATCGGGTGGAAGTTTGACTGACGCTAAAACACTATTACATACCATACAAGCAAAAGCTGGTATTACAGCTACAGTCAACAATATCAATTATCTTGAAGTTGAAGCTGCTGTAACTCCGGATGCGATGCTGATGGAAATATATAAGGAGACTGTTAGATGTATGGTCGGCGAAGATGGACAGGAGTGGATGTGCCTGTTGCGTTTACCTTTATCAACTGTACAGCAGCTAAGGCCAACAATTACCAGTCAGCTTCTTTACATATTCGGTGTTCCATCCAATGAGTTTTTGTACAACCCATTGTTCGGAGATCAGAATCCAGGGTATAACAAATAATTAAGTATTAAAGTAAAAGGTTGCAATAAACTTATGGTAGCCTTTTACTAATTAAAGATCTGAAAACTATGAGAAAATATATTTTAATTGCTTTAATGATTTGCGGTAAAACCGGCATACTGTATAGTCAGCAACAAAAACAGCCATTTATTTTAAATGGAAAGATCAAAGGACAGGAATCTGGTTTTTTGAAATTATCCTATGCATCGGGCGATGGTAAAAACGTACAAGATAGCTGCGCAATACGAAACGGTTCATTTGAATTTAAGGGGGCATTATCGGGGCCGGTAATGGCCTATTTTATGGGAGCAGTAAAAAGTCGGGGTATGGACGATTCAAACCTTACTTATTTCTTTATTGAACCTGGGAACATGACCATGGAGGTAACGGCGGGGGAATTTAAGAAACTGAAATTGAAAGGTTCCAAAACCCAGGATGAAGTAGCTGCACTGGAAGTCCTTAAAAAAACTCAGATGGATCAGATCCGGGTGCTTTCGGCTGCTTATGATAAAGCGAATATGGCCTATATTGATGCTAGAAAAGCTGGAAAAACAGAAACTGAACAGGAAGAATTGAAAGAAGCTGCAACAGCTGCAAAAGATAAAATGGAACCTTTTCGGGAGGAGATCGCTAATATAGATATGGCCTACATTAAAAGCCACCCAAACTCCTATTATTCAGCCTATGCCTTAAGTTGGAAAGTATCTTCGCTGCCACTTGCTGAATCAAAGCTGCTTTATGCAAAACTATCAGAACGTATAAAGCAAAGCAGCTACGGAAAAAAAATTGCAGATGAGATCAAGAGCCTGGAAGGCGGATCGCCCGGAAGCCCGGCTTCGGTATTTAGTTCAACGGACATCAACGGACAGCCCCTAAGCCTTGCAGATTTTAAAGGTAAAAAATATGTCTTGCTCGATTTCTGGGCCAGCTGGTGTGTACCTTGCCGTAAAGGAAACCCACATTTGTTATCGTTGTACAGTAAGTATAAAGATAGAGGATTGGAAATCATTGGTGTATCTGATGACGATAGTAACAATGAAGCCTGGAAAAAGGCCGTTGCACAGGACAAGATCGGTGTGTGGAAACACGTTCTGAGAGGATTGAAAAGAACAGCAACAGGATATGACAAGACGAATGACATCACGGAGCCTTACGCCATTCATTCGCTACCAACCAAAATCCTCGTAGATAAAAACGGAATGATCATCGGCCGCTATGGTGGAGGTGGTGAAAATGACGAAGCGATGGATAAGAAACTGGCTGAAATTTTTAACTAGTAAATCAATAAAAAACTATGAAATCACTTAAAATTTTGACTGCTGCCGCTATGCTCTGCATGGCTGGTACAGCTTTCGGTCAGCAGGCACGGATCAATGGAAACATTAAAGGCCTGGGTAATGCCGAACTGAATTTTCATTATTACGAAGGTAATGAACCTAAAACCAGTAATGTGAAAGTAGCAGGGGATAAATTCAGCTGGGCCGCCCCTATGCCCAATCCACAGAAGATCACCATCATGTTCCCCAAAAGAGCCGTATGGGTCTTTGTTGAACCGGGAAATATGGAGATGACCGGCAGTGCCGATTCACTGAACAAGGTTAAATTAAGTGGATCAAAAATACAAATGGAGGCAGATGCATATGATAAGCTGCTGGAGCCATTTTCATCTCAGGAAATGCCCTTATACCAGAAATATGGTAAGGTAAGTAAAGAAGAACAGTTGCAACTGGAACAAAAGCTTGCCGATATCAGGAAGCAAAAGCGTGCAGTCGCTAATAATTACATTGCTTCGCATCCTGAAAGTGCGTTTAGCTTAAGCTTAGTTACAGATCGTGCTGGAATGGGTGAATACAATGATATACAGACTATTTATAATCAGCTGGGTAAAAATATAAAAGCCACGCCAGAAGGAAAACGCTTGAATGAACGCCTTGTGATACTAAAACGGAGTGCAATTGGTACTCCTATGTTAAATTTTACACAAAATGATACGGAAGGGAAACCGGTAAGCTTCATGGCATTTAAAGGGAAGTATGTGCTGATCGATTTCTGGGCAAGCTGGTGTGGACCATGTCGCGCAGAGAACCCTAATGTATTGAAAGCCTACAATAAATACAAAGATAAGAACTTTACGGTTGTGGGCGTTTCTCTTGATGATAAGGGAGATAACTGGAAAAAAGCTATAAAAGATGACGGAATGCCATGGACACAGCTTTCAGACCTAAAGGGTTGGAAAAATGAAGTGTCTACCTATTACGGAATTATGGGTATCCCAAGTACATTACTGGTTGATCCGCAGGGAAAAATCATTGCAAAAGATTTAAGAGGCGAAATATTGAACAAGAAACTGGAAGAAATATTTAATAACTAACCTGATGAACATAAAATACTTAATTCTTGTTACGTTGCTGTTTGCACAAACGGCAGCTGGAATTGCGCAAACCAGGTCCGATGGCTATAAGCTAACAGGCACAGTTAAAGGAATTGCCGATGGTGAGGTGGACCTTACAAGCTATGATTCCCGGACCAGGACAAACAAAGTACTCAATACGGCAAAAGTTAAGAACGGTAAGTTCAGCATGACGGGGAAATTGAATACCCCGGAACTTATGGGGCTTTCTTTTACCCCAGGCAACTGGGGAACGCGAGTTTTTCTGGAAAATGTTCCTGTTAACATTAGCATTGATACCGCAGGCTCAATGCATTATGATTATACCAAATACGGGGATAAAAAAGGTGCCACGCTACAGCAGGTTAAAGTAAGCGGATCTGTAAGTCATGCTGATTACGAAGACTACGAGAACAAGACGAAAGGGAGCAAAAAAAGAGGAGAGGTATTTTCTCGGCAATTGAATTACATCCGTCCCTTTATTGCTAAAAAGCCTTCATCTGTTGCAGGTGTCTATATGCTCAGCACGCACTATATGTTTAATTCGGGAATGCCCCTTACGGATCTCGAGCAGCTGATGAATCAGTTTAAAGGCCCCGCAACTCATTCCGTTTACTTCAGTAACCTTCAAAAGGAAATTGCCGAAAGAAAGGCTGTATTACCCGGCAATCTTGCGGAAGATTTTACTTTGTTGCAAAGGGACAGTACAAAATTCACGCTTTCATCCACAAGGGGTAAATATGTGATGATCGATTTCTGGGCGAGTTGGTGCAAGCCATGTAGGGAGGCCATTCCACATTGGAAAGAGGTGTACGCAAAATATAAAGATAAAGGTTTTGAAATCGTGAGTGTAACGAACGACAGCAGATGGAATGATTGGATCAAAGCTATGGATGTAGAGAAAATGCCATGGATACAAACCATTGATGAATTTCCGGTGAAAAACATGCCGGCAAGGGTTGTTAGTAAGTACAAACATGGTACAATACCGCTCTATGTATTGCTGGATAAAGAAGGTAAAATATTGGTTAAAACGGGGGATGAAACAGAAATAGATCATAAACTTACAGAGCTATTGGGTAATTAAAGATCAGTTTCCTCTCTTATAGTTGGTAATGCAGCAAAATAGAACGGGGATTTGTAATAAACAAATCCCCGTTCTAATTAATGTGCAACTTGCTTACCAGAACTTCACATAAAGTGCTGCAATGATCAACAGTGTAACCACTATCAATGCCATCGTAGATGGAGCAACTTTGAACATCGATTTATCCAGTTCGAAAGCTTTAGGATTTACTTTAGGTCCTGCTAAACTCATGACAATCATAATAGCCATGGTAAAGAAGAAGGATAGGCCCATGCAAATATGGAAAGGGATCTCAAAAGCACCCTTACCATTAGGGTAGGCAGTATATAATAATGTATCATTTCCTAATAATCCTGGTGCCATCTCGTTAAAGAAAACAGATAAAAGGAAACCAGATAAAACACCAGCAATGGCTGCTGCACCTGTAGTTCTTTTCCAGAACATACCCAAGATGAACATCGCAAAAACACCCGGACTGATAAAGCCTGTGTATTTTTGGATGAAGGTGAAACCACCTTCTCCACCTATACCGAGGAGATCATTCCAGGTAAACAAAACAGCCAGGATCATTCCAACAAATACGGTAGTTCTTCCAACAAAAACCAGGTTCTTTTGTTCCGTACCTTTCTTAAAGTACTTCGAATAGATGTCTAGTGTAAAGATCGTAGAGATACTATTTACTTTGCCAGCTAGTGAGGCTACAATCGCTGCGGTAAGTGCTGCTACAGATAAACCTTTAAGGCCAGTTGGTAAAAAGGTCAGTACCGCTGAGTAAGCACCATCTTTACCGCCAATCAGTTGTGGTAGATGTCCGCCTTTATACAAAACATAGGCTGCTATACCAGGTAGCATTACAATTAAAGGCATCAGAAGCTTTAAAAAGCCCGCAAATAAAATACCAGTTCTGGCAGTTTGCAGGTCGGCACCTAAAGCACGTTGTGTGATATACTGGTTACAGCCCCAATAGTTCAGATTGATGATCCAGATACCGGCAACATAGGAGGCAAGCCCGGGAAAAGTAAGGTATTTGCTGATTTCATTTTGTGTAGATTCAGCCGTTGGCTTCGGAATGATCATCTTAAAATGCTCCGGAGCCTGCTCCATTAATACATTAAAACCCGCAATGGCATTGGCACCTACACCAAATTTTTGTCCCACTACGGTTAAGGCGATGTAGGTGGTCACCAGTCCGCCGAAAATTAAAACGCCCACCTGAATTACGTCTGTATAGGCCACTACCTTCATTCCACCCAGCGAAATAATCAGGGCAAAAACAGCAAGTCCGATCATAATGACGTGGAGATAATCGCCACCGGTTAACCCGTTAATGGCGACAGCACCCAGATAAAGTATCGAGGTCAGGTTTACGAACACATATAAAAACAGCCAGAATATGGCCATAATCAAAGCGACAGATTCATTATACCTGGTCTTGAGAAACTGCGGCATGGTGTAAATCTTATTTTTAAGATATACGGGAATAAACCAAACGGCGACAATGATCAACGCAATTGCTGCGATCCATTCATATGCGGCCACTGCAATACCAAGGAAAAAGCCTTCGCCACTCATACCGATAAATTGTTCGGCGGAGATATTGGAAGCGATAAGTGAGGCACCAATGGCCCACCAGGTTAAAGTGCCCTCGGCCAGAAAAAAGGCTTTGGCATCATGCTCGTCTTTTTTGCGCTGGCGATAAATGTAATACCCATAGCCGGATACGACTAAAAAGTAGATAATGAAAACTACATAATCCGTAGTTACTAAACTATTGTTCATAGCGGGTTATTTGGTTGTTTTAAATAGGTTTTGTGCCGGAACGAATCCGGCACAAAACGGTTACTTATAAAAGACTTCGTTCCATTTCAGTTCATTTCTGAACTGATTGATTTTGGTATCAGCACCAATATTTACATACTCTATACCCGCAATATTGGCAAAATCCAGTAAATGCGCGGTAGTTAGATTCTGACTATATGCGGTATGGTGAGCTCCACCTGCATAAATCCAGGCTGCACATCCTGTTTTCATATCAGGGAGTGGTTTCCACAGTACCTGTGCAACAGGAAGTTTTGGAAGTTGGTGTATAGGTTCAACGGCTTCTACTTCATTAACCAGTAAACGGAAACGGTTACCCATATCTACAATAGATGCGTTGAGTGCATTGCCACCTGCGACATTAAAAATAAGTCTGGCAGGGTCTGCCTTGCCCCCGATTCCTAATGGATGTACTTCAAGACGAGCTTTGCCATTCGCTAGGGAGGCATCTACCTCAAGCATATGTGAACCTAATACCATTGAATTAGCAGGATCGAAATGGTAGGTATAATCTTCCATAAAAGCATTGGCACCTGGTAAGCCAGCACCCATTACTTTACAAGCTCTTACTAAAGCTGCGGTTTTCCAGTCACCTTCTCCGGCAAAACCGTAGCCTGCTGCCATTAAACGTTGTGCAGCAATACCTGGCAATTGTACCATTCCATGCAGGTCTTCAAAAGTATCACTGAAGCCTTTGAATCCACCATCTTCAAGGAACTTTTTTAAACCAAGCTCTATTTTCGCCGCTTCATATACGGAAGCATGCCTTTCTCCACCACGAAGGAGGTCTGCTGTCATAGTATAGGTAGCTTCATATTCAGTCAGTAATTCCTGTATAGCTGTTTCCGGGATGCTGTTAATTACAGCAACCAGATCACCTATACCATAAGTATTTACTTCAAAACCAAATTTAAGTTCAGCTTCAACCTTATCACCATCTGTAACCGCCACATAGCGCATGTTGTCTCCAAAACGGACAAATTTTGCTCCCTGCCAGTCGTGCCATCCGGCAGCAGCGCGTGTCCAGGTATCAATTTCTTTGACTACCTCTTCGTCCTGCCAGTGTCCCACAACTACTTTGCGGTCTTTACGCATTCTGGTTACCATAAATCCAAATTCACGGTCGCCATGTGCACTTTGGTTCAGATTCATGAAGTCCATGTCAATGGTATCCCATGGAATATCGCGGTTAAACTGTGTATGCAAGTGCAGCAATGGCTTCTGAAGGATATTTAAACCCCTGATCCACATTTTAGCCGGAGAGAAAGTATGCATCCAGGTTATTACGCCAATACAATTGACTGTAGTGTTCGCCTGTTGAAGGGTGTCAAAAATTTCCTGTGGTGTTTTTACAATAGGTTTATACACAACACGCACTTGTATTGGCTGTGCAGCATCTAAAGATGATGCTACTTCTTGTGCATGTAGTGCCACTTGCTTTAAAGTTTCTTCACCATAAAGGTCTTGAGTTCCGGTAATAAACCAAACTTCTAAATTTTTTAAATTGATCATTATAAATGTGGTTATCTGATTTGTTATTGTCCATAGTAGGAGTCGGCACCGTGCTTTCTCTCGTAGTGTTTTTTGATCAGGGCATCTTTTAATTTGGGTACATCCCTGCGTATTTGCTCTGTAAGTAGCGCCATACGGCCAACTTCTTCCAGTACCGCGCTGTTATAAACCGCTTTTTCTGCTGTTTTTCCCCAGGTAAAAGGGGCGTGATTCCCGACGAGGATCATCTCTACTTCCTTGTAGCTTAGGCCAGCTTCTTTGAAGTGGTTCATAATCTGGAAACCTGTTTCATACTCATAGTTCCCTGCGATCATATCATCTGGCATAGGAGGGGCACAGGGAATGTCGACCGTTAGGTGATCAGCATGGGTGGTTCCATAAATCGGAATTGCCCTTTGGGATTGTGCCCAGGCTGTTCCATAAGTAGAATGTGTATGCACAATTCCCCCAATGTCTTCCCAATGCTTATACAATACCGCATGTGTTTTAGTATCAGATGAAGGACGAAGTGTTCCTTCAACGGTATTTCCATCAAAGTCAACAATCACCATTTTCTCTGGCGAAAGTTCTTCATAAGGTACACCACTTGGTTTTATAGCGAATACACCAGCAGCTCTATCTGCTGCACTGGCATTACCAAAAGTGAAAAGTACCAGCCCTAGTTTAGGGAGTTGCATATTTGCCAGGTACGCCTTTTCTTTAATTTCCTGATAGTTGTTCATGGTAATTATTTTTTTATGCTTGCTTCAATAAATCCTCCAAGGGCTTTGTATTGTAAAAAGCGGCGCTCATAATAAGCGATCGTTCCTTCTTCAGGGGTATATTCTTTGTCGAAACCACTACCCATGCCCAGCATTGCAGCTTCAACGTTCGGATATATGCCTGCTACAACAGCTGCAAACATGGCTGCACCTAAGGCACAAGTATGTTCAAATTGGTGGATACGGATAGGCATATTCAATACATTAGCCATAGTTTGCATGACGAAGGGTGATTTTTTAGCGACACCGCCAATACCGATAATACCTTTTACAGGAATGCCTTCAGCCCTAAAACGGTCAACTATGTTTTTAGCGCCAAAGCAAGTGGCCTCAACCAGAGCTCTGAATATGCGTGGAGCATCACTTCCCAAATCAAGGTTGTTGATAGCACCTTTTAATTCTTGATTGGCATCAGGTGTTCTTCTTCCGTTTAACCAATCTAGGGCCAGTTCATCATCGTCTGTTTTTGGTAACAACGCAGCCTGTTTGCTCAGTTCAGGAATAAGCTGATCTAAAAGTTCTTTTTCAAGTGCTGCAACAGTATGACTATCTAATAGTGTCGAATTCCTTAATAAGTTCTTAATTGGCCAGGCGAGTACTTCTTTAAACCAGGCATATACATCGCCAAAGGCGGATTGTCCGGCTTCAAGGCCGGGCATCCCTGGGATCACCGAACCATTAACTTGTCCGCAAATTCCCTTGATGAGTTTACCGTCGATGTCCTCTTGTGGCACCACCAAAATATCGCAGGTAGAAGTACCCATTACTTTGCTCAAGTGATAAGGTTCAATTTGTCCACCCACAGCGCCCATATGTGCATCAAAAGCGCCAACACCAACCACAACATCTGTGTTTAAACCCAAACGTTCGGCCCATTCAGTACTGAGGTTTCCGGCGGATGCATCAGAAGTGAAGGTATCTTTAAATAGACGGTCTGTAAAACCATCAAGAAGCGGATCTAATGCGGTAAAGAATTCATTTGGGGGCAAACCACCAAATTCTTCTGCCCAAAGCGCTTTGTGCCCGGCTGCGCAACGACTTCTTTTCATTTCCGAAATGTCCTTTCCTCCAGTAAGTAGGAAAGGTACCCAGTCGCAATGCTCTACCCAGGAATAGCAAGCCTCTTTTACGACATCATCAGCGCGTAAAATGTGCAATAACTTAGCCCAGAACCATTCTGATGAATAAATTCCACCACAATATTTAAGGTAGTTGATGTCATATTTTGCAGCATGGTTGTTGATTTGCATGGCTTCCTTAACAGAAGTATGGTCTTTCCATAGCACAAACATCGCATTAGGATTTTGCTCAAATTCGGGTAACAGGGCAAGCGGAGTACCCGCCTGATTTACGGCAACCGGGGAAGAACCAGTGGTGTCAACTGCAATTGATTTTATAGCAGCAGCGATTCTATCGCCACCGGCTTTAAGTATGCAGTCTTTTATACTTTGTTCAAGACCTTCAATATAATCTAAGGGATGTTGTCTGAACTGATTTTTTGCGGGATTGCAGAATAACCCTTTCTGCCAGCGGGGGTAATAGAAAACGGAAGAAGCGAGTTCTGCGCCATTGTTTGCGTCAATAATCACTGAACGCACAGAATCCGATCCATAATCAACCCCTATAACGTATTGATCTTTGCTCATATTTAGTTAAATAAATGTCTAATTAACGTTTATTTAATTTAATAAAAGAATTTATTTTAAGAATCCTGCTTTATGCGCTAAAAGGTTCTTATACAGTTAATAGTTTGTCGGGGTTTGGAATGAAGTTGAGGAATGCCTGGAAGTTTGCTTTATATTTTTTCTTGTCTAGCTTAAAATAAAATGCACCTTTTTTAGAACCGGATTTATCTTTCTCAGCAAGCTTGATCAGTAGCTTGGTTGCTGTTAATTTTCGGATAAAATTTCGGTTGTCTATTTGTGTATTGTATACATCCTCATATAAGTTTTGAAGTTGCGGAATGGTGAATTTTTTAGGTAAAAGTTCGAAAAGAATAGGGTGTAAGGCTGCTTTATACCTTATTTTCTTTTTTGCCGCTTCCACCATTTCACCATGGTCAAAGATCAATTCAGGCGCATCTTTCAAGAGGAACCATTCGGCATGATACTGATCGCTGATCTGAGTTTCATATTTATGAATGTCGATCAATGCAAAATAAGTAACTGATAAAGTTCTTTCAATGGGATCCCTTAGCGGATCACCATATGCCTGGATTTGCTCCAGGTAAACGCCCTCAAGTCCGGTAAGCTGGGTAAGTACCCGGTTGGCTGCACCATCCAGACTCTCCTCGGGCCTAACAAAACCACCCATCAAACTCCATTTATCCTTTTCCGGTTCAAAGCCTCGTTTAATGAGGAGTATCTTTAAATGCTCTCCATCAAATCCAAAAACAATGCAATCAACGGCAATTAAAAAACGAGTCTGATCAATATATTTTCTCATTAGTTCTTTGGGCTAAATATCTATAGTTGTAAATGTATCATATTTTGAATATTAATAGTTGTTTTGACATTTAATATTCTTTTTATACATTAGTAATAAGATCAAATATATAAAAACGCATTATGAACAAAAATTTCAAATCCATTTGTTTAATTTTTATTTCGGTATGGACATTAAGCGGTTGTAGCAATGGAAACAATCATCAATCTACCGGAAATGACTCTTTGGCTGTTTCGACTGCCCATATACCAGATGTAAGCGGATTTAAGGCCAGCATAGCGGGGAAGGATGTTGAACTTTTTGTTTTAAAAAATAAAAATGGGGTCGAAGCTGCCATTACCAATTACGGCGGACGCGTAGTATCCTTATTGGTTCCGGATAAGCATAATGCATTTAAAGACGTAGTTTTAGGTTACGATAGCTTGAAATCATATCAGAAAAAAGGAGAACCATTCTTTGGCGCATTAATCGGTCGTTATGGAAATCGGATCGGGCAAGGAAAGTTTACTTTAGATGGCAGAACTTATCAATTGCAATTGAATGATGGAGTAAATACGCTTCATGGCGGATTTGATGGCTTTTTTGGTAAGGTTTGGGATGCTAAAAAAGTGACTAATCAAATTCTGGAATTGAGCTATTTGTCTAAAGATGGAGAAGCAGGCTACCCGGGTAATTTAACGGTTAAGGTAACGTATGAATTAACCGACGATAACTCGCTTAAAATAAGCTATAACGCAACTACGGATAAGCATACCGTATTGAACTTAACTAATCATGCTTATTTTAATTTGAATGGAGCAGGCGATTCAACAATTACGGATCATTTGCTGTCAATTGATGCAGATACATATACCCCGGTTGATTCGACTTTAATCCCTACAGGAAAGATTGAACAAGTTGCAGGAACACCATTTGATTTTAACAAACCGACCTTAATTGGTGCAAGGATCAATGATCAGAACGAACAACTGAAATTTGGAAAAGGTTACGACCATAATTTTGTACTTAGAAAAGGTAAAGGCTTGCAAAAAGTGGCTACAGTTGTGAGTGCTAAAACTGGTATCGTGATGGATGTTTTAACCGAAGAACCAGGATTACAATTTTACAGTGGGAATTTTTTAACTGGTGATGTGCATGATGGTAAAGGGGCTGTAAGTTACCCGCACCGTTCGGCATTCTGTTTAGAGACGCAACATTTCCCAGATTCACCTAATCAAGCTACGTTTCCAACGACGGAATTAAAACCTGGACAAGTATATAAAACGGTAACCGTTTATAAATTTAGCGTACAGAAATAACGAATAGACGCTATTTATACAGGCTCTTTTTGTTTAGCGGTTTTAACTAATATGAAAGTAAAATCATATTTTTACGCTAAACCAAATGAGCCTGTAAATGTCGCCATCTTTTTTTTGGGTTAAACTGTCGCTGCTATTCATACTCCTGTACGGGTATGGGTCGGTTTTTGCCCAAAAAGACAAGATAAGTTTTAAGCACCTGACTGTTGAAGATGGACTTTCCCAAAGTAGCGTACTGTCTATAGCGCAAGACAGCATGGGCTTCATGTGGTTTGGAACAAAAGACGGGTTAAATAAGTACAATACCAGAAATTTTGAGGTCTATAAACGCGAAAGAGGAAACAGCTCTTCATTAAGTAGCGGTCAGAATATCAATGCTTTGTTAACCGATACTAAAGGCAATCTTTGGGTTGGTACACAAAAGGGTCTGAATAAATATTTACCCGAAACTAATTCTTTTCAGCGCTATCAATATGATCCCAAACGGAAAAATAGCCTTAGCAATAATATTGTAAGGAGTATTTTTGAAGACAATAAAGGGCATATTTGGGTAGGAACAGATAGCGGATTAAATAAGTTAATTGGCGGCAATAGTTTTGCCCGTTTTATGCCTGGTAATGAGCATATACCCGGCCTGGCAAATCAGCTGATTAAATCTGTTCATCAGGATCATCAAGGTGTAATGTGGATAGGCACCATTCAAGGGCTAACAAGGATGGAATTCAAAAATGGGAAATATCATTATCAATCTTATTTCCATAAGTCCGGTGATCCCGAGAGTCTTATTGATAACGATATAAGTGTGGTTTTTGAAGACCCAAAGCATAATCTCTGGGTGGGAACACATAATAATGGACTGGATTTACTGGATCGGGAAAAAGGAACTTTCAGGCATTTCGTAACAAAAAAGGGAGACCCCAATAGCATCAGCAGCAATGTGATCCGAAAAATTAAGACGGATCGAGATGGCCGGCTTTGGATTTCAACTCTTCATGGCATAAACATTCTGGATCTGAATACTTTTAAGTTCACGATATTAAATCATAATCCAGAAGATCCTACAAGTTTAAATCATAATTCTATCTATGACATTGTAAAGGATGTCACCGGCTCGATGTGGGTAGGTACTTATTTTGGCGGCGTAAACTTTTATCACCCCAACGCCACACCATTTAGAGAATATAAAACCAGTTTAGGCAAAAATGGGATCAGCAGCAATGTAGTCAGCTCGATAGTTGAGGATAAATACCACAATTTATGGGTGGGAACAGAGGCCGAGGGCCTAAATTATTTTGATCGAACAACAGGTAAGTTTATCAGTTTTAAACACGATTCAGAAAACAAAAATTCACTTAGTTCAAATTTGGTTAAAGCCATTTCAATTGATAAAAATGGAGAAGTTTGGATTGGCACCTATGAAGGTGGGCTAGATGTTTATTTGCCAGCTACAAGAAGCTTTAGGCATTACAAGCCAAATTACACTGACCCCAAAGCTTTAAATTCCAATCGTATTGTCTGTTTGCTCCACGATAGTAAAAACAGGCTTTGGATAGGTACACGAGCACAAGGTATTTTTATATATAACGAAAAGGAAAATAATTTTGCACCCTACAACAATCCTGGAAATCACCACGATTTAAAGTTTTTGAGGTATTTTTTTGAGGATTCTAAGAAAAACATTTGGATCGCCACCAATTCCGGAACCTATATTCTTGATCCGGTAACCAATAAAATAAAAAGATTTAAGGTCGCCGACAATAGTACAAAATTTGATGATATCAACCTGATTCAGGAGGATTCAAGAGGGATAATTTGGTTGGGGAGTTATGATGCAGGATTAATTCGTTATCAGCCGGCAACTCGTAAAGTTCGTTTTTACACCATGAAAAATGGATTACCCAGCAATGTTATCCTGGGGATTTTGGAAGATGAGGCTGGAAACTTGTGGATCAGTACAGACAATGGATTGGCTAAATTTGACCGAAAAGCTTTCAAAACTTATACCGTTGAGGATGGATTGCCAGGTAATGTATTCAATTACAATTCATTCTATAAAGATACCCAGGGACAGCTTTACTTTGGTGGATACAATGGTTTAGTTAGTTTCTATCCTAATGAGATCAAAGAGAATAAAAAAATCCCAAAAGTTATTTTTACCCGGCTGAGGCTCTTTAATAAAACGGTTACTATAGATGATGAAAGCAACTTGTTGAGCCGCAACATCAGTTTAACTAAGGAAATTACTTTTTCACATGCGCAGAATATTTTTAGCGTAGAGTTTGCAGTCCTTAACTATATCAAATCGGAGAAAAATAAATACGCCTATAAACTTGAGGGCCTGGATAAAGAATGGAATTATGTGACTACCCCAACTGCCACATTCTACAATCTTCCATCAGGCACGTATAAATTATTGATCAAAGGATCAAATAATGATGGGGTTTGGAGCAATCAGTCAGAAGAAATGATCATCCACATTAAACCGCCATTTTGGAAAACCTGGTGGGCCTATCTCATTTATATCATTTTATTTTCTGCGGTCTTATTTCTTGTATTTAGGTTTCTATGGATTAGGGCTTTATTGAGGAAGGAGCATGAGGTTTATCAAATGAAAATGGACTTCTTTACCAATGTTTCTCATGAGATTAGAACGCCTTTGACGTTGATTATCGGTCCCCTGGAGAATTTAATTAATGATACAAAAGAGTATCCTGGGATCAATCGTCGATTGCTTACCGTAAGAAAGAATGCCGGAAGGTTAACTCGTTTGGTAAATGAGTTGATGGATTTCAGAAAGCAAGAGGCCGGTAAATTGACTTTGAATGTTTCTCCGGAAAATATAGTAGAATTTGCTAAAGAGATCTATTTGTCCTTCCAGTATCTGGCGATAAAACATCATATTGATTATCAGTTTAAAAGTAACGATGATGAGATAGAAGTCTATTTTGATTCGGAACAACTGGAAAAGGTGTTTTTTAATTTATTATCAAATGCATTTAAGTTTACCCCTGAATATGGTATTATCAATTTATCGGTAAATCGGTTAGAAAATGGTTTTGTAGAAATAAAAGTTTGTGACAATGGTAAAGGGATTCCTGAAGAAAGTAGAGAAAAATTGTTTACCAATTTTTACCAGGTAAAAGATCCACTTTCAAGAAACAGTGGGACCGGAATTGGGCTTGCTTTATCTAAAAAAATAGCCCGGTTACATCATGGTGATCTGATCCTTTTGCCAAGTGCAGCGCTTGCTGAAACAGATGTTCAAACCTGCTTTAGCTTAAAACTACGTACTGGAAGTAGTCATTTTAAAAAGAGCGAGCTCAGTCCGCAGTTTGTAAATGTGGAGAGTCCTGTGCTGTATCAGTTACCAGAGGAGTTTGAGGAAATAGCGGATCAGGACTTAGAGAAAGAGCAGCCTGCCGAAGATAGGATTACGATATTGATTGTTGAAGACAACCGCGAGATACGCGATTTTATTAAACAGTCGTTAAAACACGCTTATCATATCATTGAAGCCGAGGATGGTCAACAGGGTACTCAGATTGCATTTGAAAAAATACCCGATATTATAGTGAGTGACGTGATGATGCCTGTTATGGATGGACTTGAACTGTGCCGTGTACTTAAAACGGATCCACGTACCAGCCATATTCCTATTATTTTGTTAACTGCGCGATCTGGCAACATACATGAGGTGAGTGGTTTAAAGACTGGTGCAGAGGCTTATATCACCAAACCTTTTAGCATTGATGTGTTGCAGCTTAACATCAATAACCTGTTGACCCTGCAAAATAATATGCGCAGAAAGTTTAGTCAGCAGATTACGCTGCAGCCTTCCAATGTACTTATTGAATCTACTGACGAAGAGTTTTTAAACAAAATCATGTCCATCATCGAGCATAACTTTAGTATTGACGAGTTCAATGTAAATGTGCTGGCTGCTGATGTAGGTATGAGTACTCCAATTCTGTATAAAAAGATAAAGGCACTGACGGGTTTAACGGTTAATAATTTCATTAAATCAGTACGTTTAAAAAGAGCTGCGCAATTATTGAAACAACAGACCTATACTGTTTATGAAGTGGCTTATATGGTGGGTTTTAGTGATAGTAAATATTTCAGTAAAGAATTTACGAAACAATTTGGGCGCACGCCAAGCGATTATGCTGAAGAGGCCCAGGTATAGCCTGCCGATAGGATGTTAAAAAAGCTTAATGAAATGCCAATTGTTTAGCAAGCAGAAGGCTGTGTAATCTATTATATTTGATAGATATGCTAACCAGATATAACACACCAATATTCATATTTATCTTCCTGTTTTTTGGGCTACCACGTATCAACGCCCAAATAAAAGGAACAATTTGGGATACAAACGAAATTTATAAGGTGCCAGACTATAAAACGCTAAGTACGGATTCGGCGATTGGCATAGTCTACCAGGGCTTGACTTATAAAGGTCAACCTAAAAATGTGTTTGCTTATTATTCCAGTCCGGGTACATTAACTGGCGATAGATCAAAAGATAAAAACCTACCGGCAGTAGTATTGGTTCATGGTGGTGGCGGCACTGCATTTAAAGCTTGGGCAATTTTATGGGCTAAAAAGGGATATGCAGCTATAGCCATGGATTTACGGGGTAACGACGCTAAGAAACAACATATAGCTGGAGGCTTTGATGAGCCGGGATCATTAACCCCTTACTTTACCATTACACCCGATTTGAATGAACAATGGATGTACCAGGCGGTAGGAGATGCGATATTGGCGCATAACCTGATCAGAAGTTTTAAGGAAGTAGATAGCAATAGAACGGCGCTTACAGGCATTAGTTGGGGTGGGATCATTAGTTGTGCATTGGCTGGTATTGATAACCGCTTTAAAGCCGTTGTCCCAGTTTACGGTTGTGGCTATTTATTTCAAAGCAGTGCAATGCGTAAAGATTTAGATAAATTGAGTCCATCAGATAGAGCAACATGGATTAAACAATACGACCCTTCTCAGTATATTGGAAAAGCAAAAATGCCTGTTTTGTTTATAAATGGCACAAATGATGGGAATTTTTTTCTGGATAGCTATGCCAAGACTTATAAGGAGCTGAAAGATAAAACCCTTTCTATCAAAATTGGCCTGAAACATAACCACAGCTATGGTTGGGGCAATGAAGAGATTTATTATTTTATAAATAGTTATCTGAATGGAACAGCTCCTTTAGCAAAACTTGATGCCATTAAAGTAAAAAAAGGAGCAATCAGCTCAAAATTTAAAGCGGAGATACCTATTGTTCAAGCTTATCTTAATTACACGAAGGATACCACTGCAGTGTTAAAAGACAGAAAATGGGAGCGTATGCCGGTAAAAATAACGGACAATAAGGTGTGGTTACAGACACTTCCTGATGGAATTACGATATGGTATTTATCGGTAATTGATAAAAGAGGACTACAGGTGTCGGCTGAATTGCAGTGGTCGGTTATCAATTAAAATGCTTAATTTTTTTGTAACTTGAACTATGTTATACAACCAGTTGAGCGATGAAGAATTAGCCGATCTTTTAAAGGCGGGAGATCGGGAAGCTTATACTGTGATTTTTGATCGTTTTTATGGCTTATTATTCGTTCATGCCTGCAAGTTACTCCGTAACGAAGACGAAGCAAAAGATGTGGTTCAGGAACTGTTTGAAGTGCTTTGGACACGTCGGGAAGGCCTTTCATTTGAACAAAGCTTATCAGCTTATCTGTATGCATCAATAAGAAATCGAATCATTAATCGAATTTCACATCATGAAGTAGAACATAAGTATATCAATTCTTTACGTGGATTTATAGATCGCGATACTTACTTTGCAGATTACAGGGTAAGAGAACACGAAATGAGGAAGATGATTGAAGAGGAGATTTCTGCGCTACCCCCAAAAATGAGAGAGATTTTTGAATTGAGTAGAAGGGATTACTTTTCTCATAAAGAGATCGCTGAAAAATTGCAGATATCTGAACATACCGTACGTACCCACGTTAAAAAAGCTTTACGCATACTCAAGCCAAAATTAGGAATCATTGCCTATTTATTACTGTACTTCAATTAATTTCGCGCATTCGAGGGTATTAAAGTGTGTTGACTATCAATTAACGTTGTGCCTCGGCCTAAGACAGGTATTTATATCATAAGTACATGATAGGTACATACCAGGTACCTCATTGGTGTAGACACCTAGAAGGTACCCAGAAAGTACCTGTTAGTTATGAGCCCTGAACGAGCCATTTAAGGAGCCTTGCCGAAGCTAAATTTGATCAGTTGAGTATGTTGTTTAAGTTAAATGTTGTGTCTGTTTTGTAAACCAGCAAAAGTTTTTTTATTTTTTTTCAAAAGGAGTACCCTATACCCCCCAGCTTTCCTGTTATAATAGCATAAAGTTAAAATACCAAATATACTGTATGCGTAAAGACCCAAAAAAAATGTTGGAGAAGTACAAGGCCGGCAATTGTTCAGATCAAGAAAAAGCAATTGTAGAAAGCTGGTACCTGGAGCTAAAGTCCGAGGAGGAAGCACCCACGCATACCGTTATTGAAAATACTAAGGATAATGTCTGGGCAGCCTTGTCTGCCACTGAGGGTGGTATAACAAAAAGACCAAACGCAAAAACAATTTACTTGCGTAGAGTTGCTGCCTGGGCTGCTGTTATTTCTATAATTGGCGCCACTGGATTATTTTTTATGAATAAATCAAAGGTACAGCAAGTTGCGAATCAGGCAGTGAAAAAGAACGACGTACTTCCCGGCGGTAATAAAGCTTTTTTGACATTGGCTGATGGTAGGAAAATATCATTAACAGATGCAGCGAATGGGGAGCTTGCCAAACAAGAGGGATTGGTGATCAAGAAAACTGCTGATGGACAATTGGTTTATACGGTTGCAGGCGCTGACAAAGAAGGTAAAAATGGGGCTCCATTATTTAATACAATTGAAACTCCTAAGGGGGGGGAATATCAGATTAATTTGCCCGATGGTACTAAAGTATGGCTAAATGCAGCCTCATCTTTGCGTTATCCAACAAAGTTTACAGGAAGTACAAGAACCGTGGAATTGAACGGCGAGGGATATTTTGAAGTTGCGAAAATAACAGCTCAAGGCGGCTGGTCTGAGGCTAAGAAAGGTACAAGAGTTCCTTTTATTGTTAAAACGGCCTATCAGGACGTAGAGGTATTGGGCACACATTTTAACATCAATGGCTATAAAGATGAGGCCGATATTAAAACAACTTTATTGGAAGGGGCTGTACGTGTCTCTTTAAAAGGAAACAGGAATAATCCGTCTAAAGTCAGCGATTCAAAATTGTTAACTCCTGGTCAGCAAAGCCAGCTAAATGAGAAAAACATTAACGTAAAAGCGGTTGATGTAGAAAGTGTGATGGCCTGGAAAGAAGGTGACTTTATTTTTGATGGCGATGATTTGAAGAGCATCATGCGAAAAATAGCCCGGTGGTATGATGTAGAGGTGATTTATAAGGGTGAATTCGATAATTTGAAGTTTGGCGGTTTGATGTCCCGTTCTAAAAATATTTCCTCAGTATTGGGAATTATGGAGTCAACTGGCAGGATTCATTTTGCAATTGAAGGCAAGCGTGTTACAGTATTGCACAACGAGAGATAAAAGAGCAAATAGTACAAAACCAAATATAATTAAATGTAAAGCGTATGAAGAGAAAAAAGACCACAGAGTAAGCATCTTATTTGAGGTATTATAGCCAAAGATTTTCGCATCTACATGTGAAAGTATAATAAAAAACCGGAAGTGCGTGGAACCACTTCCGGTAAAAATGGCTGGGATAACCTCCAACAGTTAATTTTTCGTTTAACCCCAACTAACCAAATGTATGAACTTTTACAAACAATCTGTATGTAAGCCGAGGGGCTTTGTGCATAAATTTCTGGTAATCATGAAGTTTACTACAATTCTACTGGTCACCGCCTTTTTACAATTTGCTCAGGCCAGTAACGCGCAGCGCATCACTATTTCCAAAAAGAATGCGACACTGCAACAGCTATTTAAAGAGATCCGTAAGCAAAGTGGATACGATTTCTTTTACAATCAGGAAGACATTAAAAAAGCAAAAAGAATTGATATCTCAGTTCAGAATCAGACGCTGGAAGATGTTTTGAAGCTTTGCTTTGAAGATCAGCCTTTCACTTTTATGTTTAAGGACCGAACGGTGGTCGTCAAAGAAAGTAAGCCAACTGAAGTATTATGGAATAGTTTTATTCAAAAAGTTGAGCTGAAAGGGAAGGTTACCGATGAAAAAGGTGGCCCTATGCCTGGTGTAAGCATAAAGCTTAAAGGAAGTAATATCGCTACTATGACCGACTGGAATGGTAGTTATGCTTTAACCTTGCCAGATGGAAATGGTACATTAGTTTTTAGCTATGTTGGCTTTGCGCCACAAGAGATTAAAGTAGATAACAGGACCTGGATTAGTGTGGTATTAAAAGAAGAAAATAGCGCACTTTCGGAAATTGTAGTGGTGGGTTATGGTACACAGAAGAAAAAGGATTTAACGGGAGCTGTGTCTTCTATTTCAGCTAAGAGTGTAGAGAATTTGCCAATCGCACGTGCAGATCAGATGATTCAGGGTAGAGCAAGTGGAGTACAGGTTACCCAAACTCAATCACAACCGGGCGGAACCTCTAGTTTAAGGATTCGCGGTACCAATTCCATCAATACGAACAATGAACCATTATTTGTGGTTGATGGATTTCCAGGAGCAGGTAATTTAAATACCATAAATCCAAACGATATACAGTCAATAGATATCTTAAAAGACGCCTCATCAATTGCAATTTATGGAAGTAGAGGCGCTAATGGAGTTGTGATCATAACGACTAAAAAAGGAACGGCGGGTCAGGCGGCCATTAATTTCGAGGCGTATTACGGATTGCAAAAAGTAAGGAAACCTTACAAAATGATGAATGCAACCGAGTATGCTAATTATCTGAATGATGCACAGAAGCTTACTAATGTAGAAACTCCGACTCTGGCAAAAGCCTTACCCTATACGGACGCACAGATTGCTGCATTTGGCGAGGGTACAGATTGGCAAAATGAACTATTTCAAACGGCTCCAATTAGTAATTATCAGTTAAATTTTATAGGTGGAACTCCGGAAACCAAATACAACCTGAGCATGAACTATTTTGACCAGGAGGGAATTATCATCAATTCGGGTTATAAAAGAGCATCTGTGCGGTTTAATTTGGATAAAAAAGTGGGTGAAAAGCTGAATTTTGGTTTTAGTTCTCAACTGACTGGAGGAATTGACAACCGTGCGCTTGTGAACACCGGGGGTGGTTCTGCTGGTGGAGTTTTATTAGATGCCTTAAGAATCAACCCTGCTATTCCTGTGCTGACGAATGGCGATTATACCTATCAAAACGGGCCAACGGGCTACACCTTTGCATTGGGTAATCCAATAGCTTACGCCAACAAAACAACAAATCAATATAAAGACTTGCGTGGCTTGGTTAATTTTTATGGAGAATATGAAATTATCAAAGGGCTAAAGTTTAAAACAACTGCAGGCACAGATTTTGATTTCCAAACCAGAAATCTTTATATCCCATCTGATATATTTTTGGGTAGTAACACCGTGGGCTCGGCAAGAAAAGAATATGCAAACGCTGTAAGTTGGGTAAATGAGAATACGTTAACTTATGATAAGCAGCTCAATGAAAATAATGCCATTAATGTTATTGGTGGTTTTAGTATGCAACAATTTGATACCAACGATTTTTTCTCTGCCAGTACAAATTTTTTTACCAATGTGCTGGGATATGATAACATCGGTATAGGAGCAAACGTGTTGACACCGGGTTCTACCCACAACAAAAATACATTAGCCTCTTTCTTTGGCCGTGCAAATTACCGCTTGATGGATAAGTATCTCTTTACATTTACCATGCGGGCAGATGGTTCTTCTAAATTCGGTGCAAACAACAAATGGGGATATTTTCCTTCAGGAGCAATTGCGTGGCGGATTATTGAAGAAGATTTCATGAAATCGCTTCCTTTTATTAGCGATTTAAAATTACGCGGTAGTTTGGGGGTGTCAGGTAATCAGGAAATTGACCCATATCAATCCATAAAACGCTATCCAACAAATAGTGCAACTTTAGGAGGGAGCACTCGTGTGGTTGGCGTATCACCAGCCAATATCCCTAATCCTGATCTTTCATGGGAATCAACCTCATCATTCGACATTGGTTTAGACCTGGCTTTTTTTAAAAATAGAATTACTATGACTGCTGACTATTACAGCAAGCATACCAAAGATTTGTTGTTGAATGTTTCTGTGCCACGTACTACAGGTTATGCGAGTATTTTATTGAATGCTGGCGGCGTAGATAATAAAGGCTTTGAATTAGCCATCAACAGTGAGAATATTAACGGAAAATCTTTTCAATGGACAACTAACCTAAATTTCTCCTTGAACCGTAACAAGGTTACAGATCTTGCTGGTGAGAAAGAACGTTTCGTGGGTGACGCCAGTACAAGTCTTTTTCCATCAGGAACAGGCGGGACCAATATTTTAAGGGTAGGTGAATCTATTGGTTCATTTTATGGTTACCGTTTCGTAGGTATCTGGCAAACGCCAGAGGAGATCACTGCCAGTGGAATCAAAGGTGTATTGCCGGGCGATCCAAGATATGCTGATTTGAACGGTGATAAGGTAATTGATGCGAAAGACCGGGAAATTGTAGGGCATGCACAACCTAAATTTATTTACGGTGTGACCAATAACTTTACCTATGGTCGTTTAAACCTGAATGTATTTATCCAAGGGGTACAAGGAGATGATGTACTGAATTTAAACAGATATGAGCTGGAATCAGGCGACTTTACCACCAATAAACTGGCTACTGTAAATGACAGATGGACAGGACCAAATACTAGCAATACCATTCCGAAGGCTAATAGTACTTTACGTAGAAGAACTGGTATTACGAGTGATGTGGTAGAAAATGGAAGTTTCCTGCGTTTGAAAACGGTATCCTTATCTTATAACCTGCCGCTAGGTAAAGGATTGAGCAAAACCATTAAATCGGCTAGTGTTTATGTGACCGGAACCAATCTTTTAACTTTTACCAAGTATAGTGGTTATGACCCTGAGGTGAACTCATTTGCAAACACAAATGTTTTGAGTTTAAATACAGATTATAACGCTTACCCGACAACCAAAATGTATACTGCCGGTGTAAGAGTTGGGTTTTAATTGATTATTTATTAAGAACAAGACAATGAAGAAGATATATATAATATTAGCTATGCTGATGGTCATCAGCACTTCATCCTGTAAAAAGTTTCTGGAAGAAGATCCGTATGATTTTATCTCAGAAGATAAATTTTATAAAACTGAAGGTGATGCACTTGCTGCTTTGAATGGAGTAGTGAGCATTATGCAATTGCAACAGTATTACGGTCGTACCGTCTGGATTGTAAATGATTTAACCGGCGATCAGATGAAAGTTGGTGCGCCACAAACCAACCGACCTGAATTGTATAGTCAGACCTACACCTCTACCAATGGGGAGATTAGCAATTGGTGGACAAATTCTTATGTATTGATCAATCGGGCCAACGATGTGATCAAAAATGTTGAGGGTGGATCAATTCCAGCCCCTTCAAGAGACAATATTGTTGGTAATGCTAAATTTTTGCGTGCGCTTGCTTATTTTGATTTAATAAGAAGTTTTGGTGATGTACCTTTAATTACTAAACCGACTGCGGCAACAGACGATTTGAAGCCTGTACGTACGTCAATTAAAGCGGTATATGCCCAGGTTATTGAGGATTTAATATTTGCTGAGGCCAATTGCACTAAGGAAGATAAGATTCCTGCAGCAAGTAAGGGTAGGGTTTCGAGTGGCGCGGCAAGTGCTTTACTTGCCAAGGTTTATTTAACCAGGGCATCAAGTACGGCTGCCGAACCTACGGATTACCAAAATGCCCTTATGGAGTGTAATAAGGTAATAGCGGTAAGTCCAGCTGTATACACTTTGTTGCCTTTTGCGGATGTTTTTGATCCGAATAAGAAAGCTGCGAACAAAGAAGAGATTTTTGCTGTACAGTTTGGTTTACCACCAAATACGGGTAATATCACACCTCGTATGCACTTGCCAAAAGCTGTTGCGCCTTTTGACGGCAATGAAGCTTTTTACGTAGAAAATTCCTTTGCCTTATCTTATGCGGCAACAGATACAAGGAAGGCTGCAACCATTGGCGTGGTACCAGCAACCACTAATTTCTACTACCTTAAATTTACTGATCCTTCGAGACAAGGAAATAGCGCCCGGAATAATTGGGTGATTTTGCGCTATGCAGATGTGCTGCTAATGCAGTCTGAAGCAATGAATCAGATCAATACTGGCGATGTTAATAAATTTAATGGTATCAATGCCGTTAGAGCCAGAGCAGGGCTTTTACCTTTAAGTTTTGTAAATACTCCAGGTAAGGACGATTTTATCACCGCGTTGGTAAATGAAAGAGGTTGGGAGTTTGCAGCTGAGGGGCAAAGAAGGTATGATTTGCTAAGGCTTGGAAGAATGAAGGATCAGCAGCTGAAAGTGCACAATATTGTGCTGGAGGATAAGTATTTATTGATGCCAATCCCTGAAACAGAAAGGACTGCAAATGGTAACCTGACTCAGAATCCAGATTTCTAACAAATCAAAAATAAAGTAGAAATGGCAATGGTTATAATGACTGTTGCCATTTTTTGTTGTGCATTTATTGCCAATAAAGCTGAATAAAATGCTAATCTGAGATGTGTTAATTGTATTACATTTGACAATACACTAACCAAATGCATTATTATCTGGGCCTGTTTATGCCAATTTTTGGCATGTCATCCGTCGGTAATAGATAATTTTTACCATTATATGTCAGGAAATCACTCACATACAGATGAAGAATTGTTTGTTCTGATAAAGGAGGGGAATCATACGGCCTATACACAAGTTTTTGATCGTTTTTATTCACTCTTATACCTGCATGCCTTAAAAATCCTTTTGGATGAGGATGAGGCTAAGGATCTGGTTCAGGAATTGTTCGAAATGATATGGCTAAAACGCAGCTCATTCGTCATTAATGGAAGTGTTTCTGCTTACTTATACGCATCCACGCGGAATATGGTGCTAAACCAGATTGCCCACAAAAAAGTAAAGAATAGATATTTAGACTCTCTTGGAGAATTTATTGGACAAGAGGAATATCACCCTGATTTCTACGTGAGGGAAAGAGAGTTAAAGCGCATTATTGAAAAGGAGATTTCGGCTTTACCTCAAAAAATGAGTGAAATATTTAAATTAAGTCGTACAGAATGTTTGTCTCACAAGGAAATCGCGTCCAGATTAAATTTGTCCGAATTGACAGTTAAAACGCAGGTTAAAAGGGCGCTTAAAATATTGAAACCTAAGTTTGGCTTTATCATCGGATTGATGTTGCCATTTATTTAATATTTTTTTTACGCACGTACCCCCAAGCCTTATAGCTTCTTGTCTTATGACTGAAAAAAGCTAAAAAGGTATAGTTATGACGGACGATCCAGAGAAATTATTAGATAAATACAATGCTGGTTTATGTACGGAGGAAGAAAGGGCTGCTGTTGAAAGCTGGTATCTAAAGTTGAGTTCGGCCGAAGTTGAAGACTTGGATACCGGATCTGCAGAACGTACAAAGCGCATCGTTTGGTCCTCTTTAACAGCAAACAAACCGGTAGTAAAAACATCTCGTCTAAAGTATTGGGCGGCTGCAGCAGCTGTATTTATAATTGGCCTCGCTGGCTATTTTTATTCAAGCCCTGTTACACCAAAACAGCAATTGGCTGCTCATCAGTCCAAAAATAATACGATTGTTCCGGGAAGTAATAAAGCTTTTTTAACATTAGCCGATGGCCGTAAAATTTCTTTGACTGATGCCAATAGTGGTGAAATTGTTAAACAGGAAGGATTATCTATCAATAAAACTGCTGATGGAAAAATCGTTTATACAGTTGTTGACCAAGAAAAAAATACTGGTCAAGAGAAAATGGCATTTAATATAATTGAGACTCCCAAAGGAGGGCAATATCAGATTAATTTACCAGATGGTACCAAAGTATGGCTAAATGCAGCCTCATCCCTTCGATATCCAACAAAATTTGCTGGAAGTATTAGAAAAGTAGAACTAACTGGAGAAGGGTACTTTGAAGTAGCGAAAGTGCATATTCCTTTTGTAGTAAAAACCTTAGGGCAGGAGGTGGAAGTGCTGGGTACCCATTTTAATATCAACAGCTATAAAGATGAAAATGATATCAAAACAACTTTGTTGGAGGGATCGGTACGTGTAATTCCAGTGGGTGCCAATAAAAATTACCACGCTAAGTTATTGAAACCAGGAGAACAAAGCCAGTTAAATGAAGGTGATTTAAAAGTTGAGGCTGTAGATACTGAGTCCATTGTTGCCTGGAAAAACGGCGATTTTATCTTTAAAGGTGATGATTTAAAAAGCATCATGAAGAAGGTAGCCAGGTGGTATGATGTTGAGGTGGTATATAAAGGTGATTTCGACAATCTAAAATTCGGCGGATACATATCCCGTTCAAAGAATATTTCAGCAGTACTAAATATTATGGAGTCAACAGGTAAAGTGGATTTTAACATCAAAGGCAAATTGATCACGGTATCTAGACTGCAGAAATAAACAAGCAAAAAATTATAAACCAAATATTAAACAGTATGAAAAAAAGATTACACAACAAGCACCTTAATTAAGGTAGTGTGCCAAAAAACCGGAAGTGCTTCGAACCACTCCCGGTAAAAAATGGCTGGGATTACCCGCAAACAGTTAATTTTTCGTTCACCCCAACTAACCAAATGTATGAACTTTTACAAACAATCTGTATGTAAGCCACCCGGCTTAGTACATAAATTTCTGTTGATAATGAAACTTACCGCAGTTTTAATGATCACCGCCTTTTTGCAATTTGCTCAGGCAGGCAAGGCGCAACGCATTACTTTTTCACAAAGGAATGTAAGCCTGGAAGAGGTATTTAAAGAAATCCGTAAACAAAGTGGGTATGATTTCTTTTACGATGTAGAGGATATTAAAAAAGCAAAACGAGTTGACCTTTCGGCAAAAAATGAAACTATTGAAGCGGTACTTAACCGTTGTTTTAAGGGCCAACCATTTACCTATCTGCTAAAAGAAAGCACTGTTATTGTAAAAGAAAAGATAGCGAGTGATTTAGGTAATAACATGGAGGACCTTAGGAAAATCGACATAAAGGGCAAAATAACCGATGGAAATGGAATAGGGTTGCCAGGAGTAAGTGTAAAACTGAAGGGGACCTCAACAGGTGTGGTGAGTGATAAAAATGGTAATTATGCGCTTTATGTACCCGATAACAATGGTATATTGGTTTTTAGCTATATCGGTTTTTCAAGTCAGGAAATTCCAATCGGTGATAAAACAATCATAAACGTAAAATTAGCTGAGGAAAATGCGAATTTATCTGAGGTGGTTGTAGTTGGGTATGGAACTCAAAAGAAGGTTAATTTAACAGGATCTGTAGCCACAGTTGCTGCCGATGAATTAATTAAAAGACCTGCAGCAAACGCTTCACTTTTATTGCAAGGTAAAGTTCCTGGATTGCAGATCATTCAAAATTCTGCGCAGCCAGGTTTGGAAAGTCCTTCCATCCAAATTCACGGGGTAGGTACTTTTGGTGCAAGTGGTAACAATCCTTTAGTCTTAATAGATGGGGTTGAGGGATCTTTAAGTAATGTTAATCCCAATATGATAGAGAATATCTCCGTATTAAAGGATGCCGCATCAGCAGCAATTTATGGTGTTCAGGGCGCTAACGGAGTAATTCTTGTCACCACAAAAATGGGTGTTAAAGGCCGGTTAAATATAGAATATGCTTACAATTATGGCGTTCAGAAACCTGCGGGCGTTCCCGATCTGATCTGGAATTCGGCCGAGTTTATGGAACTCAGTAATGAGGGGATTAACAGAACCGGACAAAATGCTGGAAAACTGTATTCTCAAGCCCAGATTGATGCTTACAAGAATGGAAATGGGTCAGCACAATTCCCAAATACCAACTGGGCAGATCTGATGTTTAAAGATGCAAGCATGCAACAGCATTTTTTAAGTGTGAATGGAGGAGAAGGCAAAACAACTTATAATTTCGGATTGGGCTATCTTGATCAAAAGGGTATTCTTTTTAATACAGGATACAAAAAGTACAATGCTTCTCTGAATTTTAAAACACAAATGAGTAAGGTGGTTACTTTTGGTAGCAATTTTAGCTTTATGCAAGGCGATAGGAGAGATCCGGTCGATAATTCAGAGAATCTGGTGTTGAGTATCTATGCACAGCATCCACTTTGGTCTCCTTATTTGCCGGATGGAAGTGGTAGGGTAGTTAGTAAAGCCTATGATTTTGAAACCACCAATCAGAATGCTTATGCTGTAATGAATACAAGTAAGGACCTCAATAAAGAATATGGTATTTCTGCGATTAGTTACCTAAATTTTAATATTGCTAAGGGCTTAGTTGCTGAGATTAGAGGTGCGGTTAGATACAATACAGACAGACAAACCGCTAGTAGGATTCCGCTACCTACTTTTTTATTCCAACCGGATGCAGCAGGTGTTTATAAGCCACAACAGAATTACCTGGGTACTTTTATCACACTTAGAAAAACTCAGCAGGAGTTTATGAATTATACTGCCTATTCTACCTTAACGTATGATAAGACATTCAATAATGTACACCATTTTAGTGCTGTGGCAGGGTACAATATGGAAAACCATACCTATCAGCAACAGGCGGGATTTAGAAGAAACTTTCCTTCACCTGATTTATCTGATTTAAATGCGGGTGGAAATGATGCGCAAACTGCCAACGGATATTCTTATGAATGGGCATTGCAGTCAGGATTTGGACGTGTGAATTATGCTTATGATAACCGTTATCTTTTCGAAGCAACACTACGTTATGATGGTTCTTCAAGGTTCCATAAAGGTAAACGTTGGGGAACATTTCCAGCTCTTTCGGCTGGATGGAGAGTTTCTCAAGAAGCATTCATGAAAGACAAGGAATGGCTAAGTAATTTAAAAATCCGGGGTTCATGGGGACAGTTAGGGAATCAGAATATAGCGAATTATCCTTATCAAAATCTATTGGACTATGGAACATATATCTATGATGGCGTAACCACAGGAATTGTATCTCAAAATTTATCAGACCCAAATATTACCTGGGAAACTACCACAGCAGCCGGATTTGGACTTGACTTTGATTTATTTAAAGGCAAGCTGTCGGGTACTTTTGATTATTTCGATAAAAGGACAAAAGATATTTTACGTGTAGCACAGTTACCTGATTTTATAGGAATGGGAGCACCAACGGTTAATTCGGGTGCCATGAAAAATACGGGCTTCGAATTTACATTGTCACATAAAAATAAAATAGGGAATGTAACTTATGAGCTGGGAGCCAATTTTTACACTTATAAAAATGTGGTCACAAAATTCGGTCCTGATGAAATTCAGGGAAATAAGATTAGACGTGAAGGTTTGGCATGGAACTCTTGGTATATGTTAGATTGGATTGGTGTTTTCCAAAATCAGGCAGAGATTGATGCTGCTCCAAAACATCAGAATAGTCCAAAACCAGGTGATTTAAGGTTTGCTGATCATAGTGGTCCAAATGGTGTTCCTGATGGAAAGATTGATCCTTTTGATCGAGTGGTTATCAAAGGACAACATCCTGATTTTAACTATGGATTTAACTTGAACCTCGGGTACAAAGGATTTGACTTATCTGCATTCTTTTTGGGCGTGGCAGGTAGAAAAGTGTACACTACGGATTGGGGCTACGGTGCTTTCAGACAATGGTCGCCACCACCTACATTCTGGCGTGACAGATGGACACCAGAAAATCCAACGAATAAGTTACCAGGAATGTATGTTGATACTTATGCACCTATTACAGCGGCTTCTTCTTTTTGGTTGCAGGATGCTTCTTATTTAAGGTTAAAAAACCTTGTGGTGGGTTATACTTTCCAAAACGAACTTATTAAAAAGATAGGATTACAAAATCTCAGACTTTATTTCTCTGGGGATAACCTGTTTACCATTACAGATTTTGTAGGTGATCCGGAACGAGTAATCCTTGACAATACAAGTGGTCGTTTCGCCATCTATCCACAGGCAAATGTATATACGGTAGGAATTAAAACAACTTTTTAAAGATAAAGATCATGAATATTAAATCTATAAAATATGCCATATTAGCGGCGTCGATTATCTTTCTTCTCGGTTGTAAAGATGATTTTTTGGACAAACAGCCCACTGATAAATTAACAAATGAAGTATTTTGGACCTCAAAAAAAGATGCAGATCTTGCATTGGCAGGTTGTTATAGTACTTTAAGAACTCCTGGATATGCCATTGATGTGAGTTCGTTCTCTTCGATGCAATTCGAAAGCCTTACCGATAATGCTTATAGCAATTCAACCGGAGATGGTTATACCGATATATCGAGGGGGATTATAACTTCTTCAACCGGCGGAATTCTGGCGCGTATGTGGACGGAAGGTTACCGTGGTATCGCCCGTTGCAACTGGTTTTTGGGGAATATTGATAAAGTGCCTGATTTGACTGTAGCTGACAAGAACCGGATGCTGGGTGAAGCCTATTTTCTGCGTGCTTTTTTCTACAATGAACTCAGCATGTTATATGGGGATATTCCTCTGATTACTGAGGAATTGGGGTTTGGGCCTGATGTCTTTAAAGTAAAGAAATCTCCTAAGGCCGATGTTGTGGCTAAGATTATTAAAGATCTGGATCAGGCGAGTACAGGTTTGCCAAATGTTCCTTATACGAATGGTCATCCGGTAAGGGCTTCGGCACTGGCGCTTAGAGCAAGAATTTGCCTGTATAATGAAATGTGGCCAGAAGCGGCTGCGGCGGCTAAATTAGTCATAGACGAAAAGAAAGCTTCATTAGCTACAAATTATTCGGGAATATTCTTTGGAGAGCAAAATAACAATCCAGAGATTATCTTTTCGGTCAGAGCATCGAGTCCGACTGCTGTTCATAATTTGGATTTGTTGTATGGTTCCCGTTTTGCAATGGTACCGATGCATAGTTTGGCCGATGCCTATGAGATGAGTGATGGTACTAAACCGGTAGCTCCCATTGTTCCATCTTCTTACGATCCGAACAATAGGATGAGAAATGACTTTTATCAAAATAGAGATCCACGTCTAAAGCTAACCATCTTTACGCCTGGAGCGCCATGGGCCTATAATAAAACCATTGGTTTTAACAATATAGATAAGGGTAAAGCAGAATCGCCTTCAGTTAATAATTTAGGTGTCCGTAAATACATTAATTTAAGTGTGGATGACGGGAATGCTGGCTTAACCGGTAGTGAACAGGCATTGGTTAAAATCCGTTTTGCAGATGTATTGCTAATGTACGCCGAGGCGATGACAGAAATTGGTGGTGGAACAACCACAGATTTTAACGCATTAAAAGCACTAAATGATGTGCGGGGGAGACAGGGGGTCGCTATGCCACCAAAAGCAGTTTTAACACGTGATGTAGTGCGAAATGAGCGTAGAGTAGAATTGGCTTTTGAAGGCTTGAGGTATTATGATATTAAACGTTGGAAGATTGCCAAAACGGTTATGAACGGCGTTAAAGATCCGGGTAATATAACTCGTGTGTTCGAAGATAAACACTATTTATGGCCTGTTCCTCAACCTGAAGTGGATAAAATGGGAATTGATTTTCAGAATCCAGCTTACCGTTAAGGAAGTTATTGTAGGACAATATTTTAGTCGGTCGTCATGACGACCGCTTCAGTTTAATATTAAAACCAAACAGAATGAAAAGAAAACTATTTCTGATCATTAAAGCTAACCTGCTGCTCTTAGCTTTAACGTTGATGATCGATAAATCTGAAGCACAATCCAGAGCATCCTGGGGAGCACCAGAAGTTAAAGTGTCTCATGCCAATGGTCAATGGCTTATAGTGGGTAAAAAACAACAGGTAACGGTTAAAGAATCGGATCTTGCTCTTGCCATAAAAGCAGGATCAACCTCCTGGTCTATGGTGCCCTCGCAGCCCAACGATATGATTGTAAAATCAAATGGTAAAGAATCTGATGTTAGGCTAGCCGATGCGAAAAAGAAAGATTTCGAATATTATGATACGGGCTATAAAACCGGGATTAAAATCACTTTAAGTGCTTGGGGTAACTTGAATTTAAAACTGTATTTAACAGTTTGTTTAGAAGAGGATAGTGAAGATTTGGTGTTTGACGTGGCGGCTGATGAAAAGCAGGACCTGGTTAGGCAACTCAATTGGCCAACTGCTTTAGATGCTGCTCAGGTAGACTGCACTTTGTTGAGTAATGTGCGTGGAGTTTTATTGCCGCGTAATTGGCCAAAGCCTTATCATCCTATTCGGGCCTATGAAGCGGATGGATCTATTCAAAAAACTGACCGTAGCGAATTGCAAAGCAATGTTATTGAAGATTGGTGTATGTCGTGGTGGGGCTTTCAAAAGGGGAAATCAGCCATGATGGTTATTGTTGAAACACCAAACGATGCTGCTTATCAATTTGAACATCCGGCCGGTGGACCGACTGTAATTGGCCCAAGATGGCGCCCTGCACTAGGTAAACTTGGCTATCCGCGGACTGCCAGAATGTGCTTCATACCTGAAGGAAATTATGTTGATATGGCCAAACGCTACCGCAGTTATGTAATTAATACTGGATTATTTGTTTCCCTTAAAGATAAGATTGCTAGAAAACCAATTGTAAAAGAATTGATTGGAACACCTATCATCCGTTCCGGAATTCTTACAGATTATAAATCGGATGGGGCGCGCTGGAAGAGAGATTCAACAACCAGACATAAACTAGTTAGTTTTGATGAACGGGCTGCAGAGTTTAAAAAATATAAAGAAATGGGCTTGAAAAGCCTTTGCGTAGTGCTAACTGGTTGGCCGAATAAGGGCTACGACCGTCAGCATCCCGATGCTATGCCGCCTGCACCTGCTGCCGGGGGATGGGAAGGAATGAAGCGGCTTGCGGAAACCTGTAAAGAGCTTGGGTACTTGTTTAGTTTACATGATCAATATCGCGACTACTATCTGGATGCTCCGTCTTTTAACAAACAATTTGCAATTCACGCTGAAGAAGAAGGTGGCAAGGCAAATGTGTTTCCTGGAACCCGATTTGGTGATGTTAAAGAAGGCAAAATTCCTTATATGGATTATTGGGATGGAGGCAAAATGGCCTACTTAAACGGTCGGTTTATGCTAGGGCATTTAAATAAAAATTACCAATGGCTATTTAAACACGATATCCATCCACAAGGAAATTACCTGGATGTTTTTGGTTATGTACCACCTGATGAAGATTTTAATCCAGAGCATCCATCTACGCGCACTGATGGCTTAAACGATAGAATTAAATGCTACAATTGGTCGAGGAATAATTTAGGCTTTGTCGGTACAGAGACGGCTTGCGACTGGACAATTCCTTATGTAGATTTCTCTTCGCCTTTAAGTGCCAAGAATGGAATTACTGTGCCACTTTGGGATTTGGTATATCACGACGCTATTCTTACCCCTTATAATCCCGATGACTTGAGAGGTTTATTATGTGGGGGAATGCCGCAGGTGTCTTTTAGAAAGGGTATAGATGCTCAGACGATTAAATTACTGGATAGAATCAGTGAGTTGAACAAAAGAGTAGCACTTCTGGAGATGACTAAGCATGAGTTTTTGGATCCGAACTACAGAAAGGAACGCAGTACTTTCGCTGATGGAACTACTGTAACCGTAGATTGGGATAAACAAACAGCAGTTATACTTCCAGAACTAGCATCAAAATAATGAAGCGCGCTATCGGATTATTTTTATCGTTGGCACTGGGTGTCAACATAAGCTGGTCGCAGTCTCCATCAAGGTCATCAGCAAAAGGTTCATCCCTGCTTCAGGTAGATTATAAGAGGCTGGTTTCGAGAGCAGATCTTGATTACAGGGAGCCTGTTGATAAAAGCGAAGCTGGTATGCCTGTAGGGAATGGGGTAATGGGTAGTTTATTGTGGACGATCCCTTCGCAATTAAAAATGCAGATTAACAGGGTCGATGTTTTTGGTTCTAATTCTGCATCAAATAATTTTTTTCAACGCAATACAGATTATTGTGGTGGAACTGCTTTTGTAGATCTTGATTTTGGTTCTGAGGTATTTAGTAAACCTGATTTTCATCAACATTTATCTTGTTATGATGGATCATCTGATCTGCAGGGAAAAGGCATAAACGTGAAGACGCTTGCCTGGCACGACCAAGATGTAATGGTTTTAAATATTAAAGATTCAAGACCCCCTACAGCACAGTTTATTGCCAATTTAAGAACATTGAGGATGCCAATAACTACCAGGGGCAACCATACCGCGGTTTCCAAAGTGAGTGTAAAAGATGATTACATCATCCTTACTCAGGAATTTAGGGAAGATGATTATTACTGTGGTTCTGCGGTTGTTGTGGGAATGACAGGGTTAAAAGGGAATGCTGAATGGTCAAATGAATCAACTGTTAGGTTAATTGCTTCCTCTGGACAGAAAGCATTTACGGTTTACATTGCAAGTGCTGCGAGCTTTGACCCTGCAGAAGATTTATCTGCCCTTGCCATAAGAAAAATGGAAGCTGCTAAAAATATTGGTTTTGAAGGGGTGTATGCTGCCAACCGGAATTGGTGGGCAGATTTCTGGATGAAATCGTTTGTAAGCATGAAAAGTGCAGATGGCGAAGCCAATTTTATTGAAAAGAACTATACCTATTATTTATACGTGATGGGGGCCAGTTCAAGAGGTACTTACCCAACTAAATTTAATGGGATGTTATGGACAACCGGAGGTGATTTACGTAAATGGGGTGGTGGATTTTGGGGTGCCAATCAAAGTTGTTTATACAATGCTTTGTTTCCTACCAACCACACGGAATTAATGGACCCTATGTTTAACATGTATACCAAAGGCTTTGCTTCTTTCGAGAAAAGTGCAGCTCAGCAGTGGGGAAGTAAAGGGATTTACATTCCTGAGACGGTAGGCTTTGATGGGGTTCCTGAACTTCCAGATAGCGTTGCTGCCGAACTGCAGGAACTTTATTTGTTAAAGAAACCCTGGGCAGAACGCTCCGCCCGCTTCATGGATTTTGCAGAAACGAAACAGCCCTTTTTAAGTCGCTGGAATTGGAAAAAAGATGCAACCTGGAAAGATGGTCGTTGGCCACTAACAGATCGTGGAGGTGGCCCCTATGGTCCTGTGAGTCATATTTTTTCCAGAAGTGCTAAGATTGCCTACCAATATTGGCAAAGGTACGAGTATAGTCAGGATTTAAAATGGTTACGAGATCGCGCTTATCCGATGTTGAAGGGAATGGCAGAGTTTTATCGCAACTATCCGAATGTGAAAAAAGAGAAAGATGGGAAATATCATATTTATCATGTAAATGACAATGAATCTATATGGGGCGGGCATAATACCGTAGAAGAGATTTCTTCAATGATGGGTATTTTTCCGGCAGCCATAAAAGCCTCAGAAATTTTAGGAACAGATCCTGAAATGCGTGGCTTGTGGACTGAGTTTCTGCAACATTTGTCTCCATTATCCAGTAGCAAGGATTATCCTGATATGAAGCTAGCCGAAGGTAAAGACATTTGGGTTGGCTCCTTACCACCGTGGATACAAGGAAACGGCCAACGGAAACCAGATGGCAATACGATGCCGGTATGGTTCTTTGACTTGTGTAATCTGGAAGCTGATCCGGGAATGCGTAAAATTGCGTTAGCCACCTATTCGGCCTATTTTCCAAATGGAATCACCAAAGATGTTCATCCATATGTATTGTCCAAAATACCAGCTGCAGGTGCGATACTTGGAAATGTGGATGCCGTAAGGTTTTTGATTCCAAATCAAATTAGAAGAGCTGCTAAAGATGAGGTCATGGCAAATCGGATGGATGTAAGTGAAGGGTTTTATACGACCAATATTCAGCGCTTGGGAAGGGCCGCAGATGCATTACAATTGGCCCTAAATCAAACTGCTCCTGCTAGTCCGGGCAAAGAATCTGTTATCCATGTTTTTCCGGCATGGCCGAAAGAGTGGGATGCACAATATACTTTGCTTACACGTGGGAATTTTCTGGTCACTTCTTCTATGAACAAGGGTAAATTGGAATTCGTGGAGATTTTATCTCAGTCAGGATCTACATGTAAAATAAAAAATCCATGGTTAGGGAGAAAAGCACTTGTCTATCGGAATGGTAAAAAAGAAGCGGTTAAAAACACCGATCTGATTTCTTTGAATACACAAAAGGGGGACCGTTTGATCTTAGTGATGGAGGGCAATACTCCGGAACAGTTTAAAAGAGGAATATAATATGGAGAAAATAAAAAAATGGATAGTGGTATTGGGAGCCTTATTGTGTTTTACAAATAATGGCAATGCACAGGAAATATATGCAGGAAGATATAAAGCCATTTTTACAAAGGCGCCTCAACTGGTGCCGACTAAAAAAACACCCGATGGACCATTAGCAGGAAATGGAGATATAGGTTTAACGCTTGGTGGTAGTCCAGATAAATTAGCATTTTATTTGGGGAAAAATGATTTCTGGCGGGCATATCCGGTCTACCCCGGTGGTGGAATTGCCTTGCCAGGATGGTTAGAAGTGAGTATTAGCGCCCTCAAGGGCGCTAATTACTATGCAGAGCAAGTTCAGGACAAAGCCTTTATAAAAGGAGAATTTACAAAGGATCAACTTAAGGTATCATTGAAAGCCTGGGTAGCAGCGACTCACAATACCGTGGTAATCGAATTTGTGACCAATAAGGCTTGTAATTTGAAACTCGGCTTAAAATCAGCGAAAGAAAACACATCTGTTAATACTGCAGGACTAGATGGAGACGTAACCTGGGTAACCCGCTCTTTTGAAAATACGTCTTTGCTCGAATGGCCCACGCATGTTGCATTAGCCTTAAAGGTGCTGGGCGCAAACCTGGAAAAGGATGGAAGTTTGAATTTGAAACCAAATGAAAAAGTTACCCTTACCATTACGATGTATACCAATCAAGATCGTAAAGACTGGAAAGCTGGAACTATAAAAGAAGCCAAAAGCCTTACAGAAGATAAGGTTCTAATAATGAAAAAGGAACATGAGGCTTGGTGGAAAGATTTCTGGAGCCAATCTGAAGTAGAGATTGGAGATCCATTTATTGAAAAGTACTACTATGCTTCACAGTATTTATTTGGTGCCACATCCAGAGGGAATAAGTTTGCTCCAGGTATTTGGGGACCGTTTGTAACACGTGACTCTTCTGCATGGGGTGGCGACTATCACCTCAATTATAATTATCAGGCTCCTTATTGGGCAGCTTACTCTTCCAACCACATTGACGAAACGGCTAATTTTGATCAGCCTTTGCTGGATTATATGGCAAAAGGAAAAGAACATGCAAAAGCTTTGTTGCATCAGAAAGGTATCTATTATCCTGTTGGCATAGGGCCAAAAGGATTGGTAACTACCCGTTGGCCTTTAACACCAGATGAGATGGAGAGGAGCTATGCAACACGAGAAAATACCATAGATGGGGGCTATAAGTTTTTAGGACAGAAAATCAATGCTGTATTTAGTGTTGGTAATATGCTGATGCGTTTTTATAGTACTTACGATAAAGTATATGCCCAAAAAGTCTATCCCTATATGCTCGAATGTGCAAATTTCTGGGAGGATTATCTAAAGTTTGAGAATGGTAGATATGTGATTTACATGGACCATTATGGAGAGGTGATGCCGAACTTAAAAAATAATGGCAAATGGCGCGATCAGCTAGGTGATTTTAATTCTACACTTTCACTTGGATTGGTAAAAATGCTTTTTAAGGGAATGATAGATGTCAGTAGTTTTTTAAACATAGATGCTTCAAGAATTCCGAAATGGAAGCATATCGTCGCACATATGAGCGATTTCACCGTCGCGGAAGTAGACGGTAAATTGAGCCTGAAGAGTGTAGAGAAAAGTCCTTCCGCATGGCACAGTCGTGTTGCTGGATTGGCCAGGGTTTCTATTCATGGCTTGATCCTTCCTGGAGGCGTATGTGGTCCAAAAACAGATTCCGCTTTTAATCAGATTTTATTGAGCGATGTAAGCCGTTGGAAAGAAAGAATGAAGGGGCCAGGTGAATGGGCAAATACACTTGGCAATGGAATTGAAACTTGTTTTCCAGCAGCAGTAAGAGTAGGGTATGATTCGGATGAGATTCTAAAACAATTAAAGGATCGAATTAATATACAATCATTACCCAACCTATGGATTACTGCTGAGGGTGGTGGAATAGAAACGCTAGCGGCTGTTCCCCTAACTGTAAATGAGATGATGATGCAGAGTTATGAGCATACCATCCGGATTTTTCCGAATTGGAACAGGTTCAAAGATGCGAGTTTTGAGCATTTAAGGGCTTATGGAGCATTTTTAGTCAGCAGCCGTTTAGAAAAAGGTAAAATCGAGTATGTGAAATTGTTTAGTGAGGCAGGACAGATGTGTACTATCGATAATCCATGGCCAGGTAAAAAGGTGCAGTTGCTGAGAAATGGACAAAAGACTGTGGTACTTTCCGGAAAAACCTTTGTGTTTGATACTAAGCTCGGCGAATCTTTGCAAATGAGTATTAACTAGAGATAAAAAATATGAGTAAATCGTTGCTGATATAATTGAATGTTTAGACAAAATTGTACGCTATTACTTGCTTAATATTCAGGTAATTTGGTGAGGTCTGAATCAATAAAATAATCAAATATGAAGAATCTATTTATTGCCTCGTTTATTATTCTTTGTTTTTTTTCTTGTAAAAAGAAAAAAGTGGCTGAAGAAAAACCTGCTGAAGTTGTAATTGTACCCCCAGTAGTTGAAGGGAAATTATTATGGGATGGGGATGCTGTGAAAGGAAACAGTGTTTGGAAAGTTGCACAAAATATAGAAGGTACCGGCACAATTAGTGCAGTTAATGATGTTACTTATGGATCTGTTTGGAGGTTCAATAAACCATTGGGGAGTCATCGAACAGAATCACATGCAGCAAGCGGCTTTCAAGCCAAAGAAGGGGATGATATTTATATTGGCTGGCGTTCAAAGATTAGTATGCCTGCTAACATTGGAACGAATGCTGTTTTTCAATGGAAAGCTTATGGAGCTGATATGCAGCAAAATTTTCCAATTATATTTAGTACAACTACCAATGGGAATTTGCATTTAATGCATTATGCACCAGGGAAAATAGGAACAGAAGTCTGGAAAACACCACTTAAGATTAATGTTTGGAACCGTTTTGTGCTTAGGCTAAAAGTATCGAGAGATGGAAGTGTTGGCTTTATGGAATTTTGGTATAACGACGAAAAACAAGCATTGACCGGTGGTACTCAGCGCTATTATGGCCGGACATTGGATGCTGAATATTGCGACCCAAAATGGGGAGTGTATGGCGGTGATGCTCAGTTGATTATTAATTATGTAGGCAAGCCGCGTATAGCGACTACCTACGAAATGGCCAAACCTGCAAAGCTTACAGAACCTGCTCCAGACCCTATACCAGAGCCAGCCACAGATCCTGTTGATCCTGAAAGCCTGGTGGTGGATAAACCGGTCGCTGTCAGTAGTGAAATCAGCGGAGCGAAAGGAATAAATGCTGTAGATGACGATCTGGATACTTATTGGCAGCCTTCATCGGGTGATCGAAAAGATTTGAATATTTGGTTATCTGCGGACCTTGGTACCGCTAAGGCTTTTAATGGAATGAGGGTGTTTTGGAACCGGGGGGACGTGATCGCTAAATATCAGCTATTGTATTCTGCCGATGGAAATAACTGGCAAATAGCTTATGAAAAAAGCAGTGCAATTAGCACTATTGAAAAAAGCAATTTTACAAAGGTTACAGCAAGGTATGTTAAGTTAAATATTACCTTAACTGATGATAGCTCAAACCTTACAACTTCAGAATGGAGACTTTTTGAAGAATAAACAGATAGACACAAAATTTATTTAAATTATACTTAGAATTATTAGAGAACATGAATCTTATTCGTAAAAGTATCCTTGTATTTGCCTTAGCTGGTAGTACTGTAACCCCAATTCATGCACAAACGATGGATGAAATGTGGGACAGTAGTGTCTCCGGCAAAGAGAATCCCAATTTGAAGTGGTTTAAAGAAGCCAAGTTCGGTATGTTTATCCATTGGGGATTGTATGCTAAACTTGCTGGCGAGTGGAAGGACAAGCGTTATTATGGAAGTGGCGAGTGGATTATGAATCAGGCTAGGATACCTGTTGCAGAATATAAACAGGTTGCCCAAACATTTAACCCTGTTAAATTTAATGCGGATGAATGGGCTCAGTTGGCAAAGGATGCTGGCATTAAATACATGGTGATTACGGCAAAGCATCACGAAGGTTTTTCTATGTATGATTCTAAGGTTAGTGATTTTGATATTGTAGATGCCACGCCCTATAAAAAAGATCCAATGAAAGCGCTGTCGGAAGCCACGCGAAAAAGAGGAATCCAATTTGGATTTTATTATTCCCAGTTTCAGGATTGGTACGAACCAAACGGGGGTAAAAATACATGGGATTTTGATGAGTCTAAGAAAGACTATCAAAAATACTATAGAGAAAAAGCTATTCCGCAGTTAAAGGAGTTGCTAACCAATTACGGCCCATTGGGTATTGTATGGTTTGATACACCAGGTGGGATGACTAAAGAACAAACTCAAAGCTTTGTAAATGAGTTACGTATTTTACAGCCAAAAAGTTTGTTTAGCAGTCGTGTAGGACAGGGCTTGGGTGATTATCGTGACTTTGGAGACTCTGAAGTGCCGGCAACGCCAATTAAAGGCGCCTGGGAGTCTATCTATACCCATAACGACTCATGGGGTTATATCAAGCACGATATGAACTTTAAAACACCTACCGAAATTATCAGATTGCTGGCCAACGTAGCCTCAAAAGGTGGAAATCTGATGTTGAATGTGGGACCTGATGGTGAGGGTAGTATTCCTGAATATTCTGTTAAATTTTTACGGGAAACTGGTAAGTGGTTAGACAAAAATGGAGAGAGTATTTACAGCAGTACTTATGGATTGATTCCTGCACAACCATGGGGGGTAAGTACTTCAAAACCGGGTAAACAATATCTGCACGTGTTACAGAGACCTGAAAATGGTAAGTTAGTGGTTCCGGCTTTTAAGGGCAAAGTCTCTAAAGTATATGCTTTAGCGGATTATAAAAATCTGGTATGGAAAAAAGTTGGTGATGATATTTGGATTGACTTACCTGCCTTTGATGCAGAAGCTGCAAACACTGTTTTTGTAATGGAATACGCTGGTAAAATTGCAGACTACGATTTGAACGTTCCAATTACCGTTTCTAATCAATTTAAAGATAATGTAGTTGAGGCTACATTTGCAAAACTAAAAGGCAATGCTAAAGTAAAGAGCTTAACCTATAGTCACTATTATGGTGACTGGAAGCATACAATCTGTGTGACTGATATGAAGGATAAGGTTGATGAGGCAGATTTTAGTATTCGTATAACTGAGCCTGGAGTCTATAAAATAACTTTGGAATACTCCTGCTCGCCGGAAAGTGCAAAACAGGAAGGAAGTATGAAAGTCAACAATCAAGAGTTTCTTTTCCGAACTTTACGCACCTCAGAGTTTGATAAAAAAGCACCATTGCCTTTTATTAAACATACCATTGCGACAACTACGTTTAGTAAGCCCGGAATTTATACGATAACCTTGAATCCTTTGCAAAATGGAGTTGAACTGTTTAAATTAAAGTCAGTTAATTTGGCCCCAATAAAGTAAATACATATCAATAAGTGCCAAAATCCTATAGCCTAATGGCAAATTGATTTATTAATTTGCCATTAGGCTATATTACCTTTATTCATAACCAAGTATAACCACGGTTTCAGTTAAATGGAAACGGTCGTATGAATAAAGAACCACACAAGGATTTTACAGCCACACAGTGGTTGATAAAGTTGATTAATAATGATCATTTTGCTTTTCAGGTACTCTACGATCTGTACAGTGCACAGCTGTATGGTAATCTTTTGAGGATAGTTAAGGATACAGATATTGCTCAGGATTTATTACAGCTTGCTTTTGTGAAAATTTGGGAAAAGCGTCATTTAATAGATCCTGAAAAGGACTTTTTGGCTTACCTAATTCAGATTACCAGAAACTTGGCCTATGATCATTTTAGAAAAGTAGCGATTGATAGGAAGTTGGAAAACTATCTTTTGTCGGTTACGGACGAGACCTATAGCCATATTGAAGAAGAACTCGTTTATAAGGAAAGCAATCAGCTATTTTTGGATGCAGTGGCCAAACTTTCTCCACAACGAAAGCAGGTGTTTACATTATGTAAAATGGAAGGGAAAAGCTACCATGAAGTAAGTAATATGCTTAACATTTCTACCTCAACCATTAGTGATCATTTATTGAAATCCAATAAGTTTATCCGGGCTCAGATGTCAATTCCTGAGGTTTTGGTTTCTATTTTTCTTATGTTTTTGTGCTGAGTTATTGCTGTTTTTTGGTTACAAAGGAGCTATTTGTTCAATATTTCTCTCTCGCATACTCCACGGCAAATAGTTGTCCCGTTGTGTTTCGCTCTGGTTCTATTATAAGGACACAACTTAATTCACAGTCTATTAACGGACATTAACCGGACACTACTCGGCTCCACCCGGGTAGTGTCCGAGTAATGTCCGAGTAACGTCCGGGTAATATCCGGGTATATAGCAGTTTCAAACGGTTTGCATAGAGTTAACTATAAGGAAACTTTTGGACCGGAAAATGACAAATAAAAAAAATGTAATTCCGAGCAGGGACTTTGTTCAGGAGGACCGTATTATGTCTAAAGGCCATATTTTAAAGCCTAATGCGCCCATTGTGGAACTATTATAAGCTAATGAAAAAAGAAGAAGAGATCATAAGATTATTTAGGCGATATCTGGCAAATGAATGTTCTGAAGAGGAAACGAAATCATTTTTAGAATTGTTTCATTCAAAAGAAGATGAATCGTTTTTTAAAGAATTGATTGATGCTGAATTATCGAAGAAAGCTGATGCTGAATTTAAGAATATGCCTAATATTAAAGCTGAGTTAAGTCAGGTTCGTGAAAAGGTAATTCAGGAAACTACACCTTCTTTTCATAGAGAACCTATTCAGCTAAAATTATGGAGCAGAAGGATCGTTGTAGCTGCCATGCTAATATTGTGTACTAGTGCAGGACTTTACTTTTACGTAGGAAATCAAAAATTAAATAATAATCAACTTGCTGGGGACATTGCCCCAGGAAGTAACAAGGCATTACTAACTTTAGCAGACGGATCAAAAATTGTTTTAGATGAAGCGTTGAAGGGTAATTTAACTAGCCAGAATGGTGTTCGGATTATTAAAGCTGATGACGGACAACTGGTATATACAATAAATGAAAACGCTCAGTCCCAAAAACTAAATAACGTAGCTGGAAAAATATTAACAAATACTATTTCTACGCCGAGGGGGGGACAGTATCAGGTGAATTTACCAGATGGTACTCGTGTGTGGCTCAATGCTGCATCACTAATTAAATTCCCTGTTAGCTTTTTTAATTTGAAAGAGCGAAGAGTTGAGCTGCAAGGTGAAGCTTATTTTGAAGTAGAAAAGGATGCGACTAAGCCATTTCTTGTCATCACTGATCGACAAGAGGTTCAGGTATTGGGAACCCATTTTAACATCAGTTCGTATAAGGATGAGTTAGATACGAAAACAACTTTGCTGGAAGGTTCTGTTAAAGTGAGGCTATTAAACACAAAACGAGTAAGTCAGAAAGTATTAAAGCCTGGTGATCAGTCGCAAATCAGGGCTACATCTGCTCAGATTAATGTTGTAACCGTTGATCCGCAATCCGAAATAGCATGGAAAAATGGTAGGTTCTTTTTTGAAAATGAACCTATAGAAGATATTATGAAGCAAATTAAGCGCTGGTATGATGTAGATGTTGAGTATGAGGATAACATGGCCGGTAAAACCATTTGGGGATCTGTTACCCGCTATGGAAATGTATCAAAGGTGTTGTCTGTATTAGAGTCAACAGGAGGAGTTCACTTTAAAATTGAAGGAAGGAGGATCATTGTGCGAAAATAGGTTTACTCACTAATGAGAAAATACCGTGACTCCGATTGCCCTCGTAGCCACGGTTAGCATCAGGTTCATCCCTTGAAAAATGTACTTAATCAATCAACAATAAACCCAATAACCAAATGTATGAATTTTTACGATCTATTTAGGTCTAAACGCTTTGTTTACAGACCTAATCAAACATTGCGTATTATGAAGTTGATCATCATCATCATGACTACTTTATTAATGGACGTTACTGCCTCAGGCTTTGCTCAGAAGATTACTTTCTCACAAAAGGGGGCATCCATTAAAACTATATTTAAGGAAATTACGAGACAGACTGGATACCAGGTTGTCTGTGATGGAGATTTAATTAACAATGCACCAGCAACTGATGTTAATTTTAGAGAAGCCTCTTTGCAGGAAGTCTTTGATCAGTTTTTTTTTAAAAAGTCGATTAAATGGATTCTTGAGGATAAGACGCTAATCATCAGCAAGGATAAGTTAGTCGTTGAACCCGGCTCAATGCCGAGGCACAAAATCGAGGTTAACCGCCTGGTTAAAGAAATAAGGGGCACTGTTCGGGATACCGTAGGTCCTTTACCCGGAGCTTCTGTTTCCGTTAAAGGTAAAAAGCAGATTGGAACCACCACCGATCTAAATGGTAAATATATGCTGGACGTTATAGACGAAAGTGCTGTTTTAGTTTTCAGTATGGTGGGTTATGTTACAGAGGAAGTTCCTGTAAGAGGAAAAACAATGATCAATGTAACATTAAAGGCGAAGAATAATGATCTTGATGAAACGGTGATTGTTGCCTTTGGTAAACAGAAAAAGGAATCAGTAATCGGATCTATCACTACTATCAATCCAGGTGAATTAAAGATACCTTCCAGTAACCTGACTACTGCTCTTGCCGGGCGTTTAGCTGGCGTTATTGCTTTCCAGAGGAGTGGAGAGCCGGGAAGGGATGATGCAGAGTTCTTTATTAGAGGGGCAACAACCTTTGGCTATAAGACCTCACCATTGATTCTTATTGACAACATGGAATATACCACAACAGATCTGGCACGTTTACAACCAGATGATATCGAGACTTTTTCCATTTTAAAAGATGCATCTGCAAGTGCTTTATATGGTGCCAGGGGAGCGAATGGTGTTATTTTGATTACCACAAAACAAGGGAAGGAAGGTACTCCGAGAATTAATGCCAGATTTGAAAATACGATTTCTCAACCTACTCGCGATATTGAATTGGCTAATCCTATTGATTACATGATGCTTCATAGTGAAGCTGCATTAACACGTAATCCAACGGCCTCAACAATTTATACCCAGAGCCAGATAGACAATACGATAGCAGGTACCAATCCTATTGCATTTCCAATGGTTGACTGGCAGCAAGAGTTGCTGAAAAAGCGTACGATTAACCAAAGACTGAACATGAGTTTAAGTGGTGGAGGTCAGGTAGCAACCTATTTTGTATCGGGGACCTATAATCAGGATAATGGCTTGCTTAAAGTTGATCCACGCAATAATTTTAATAATAATATTGACCTCAAATATTTCAATCTCAGGTCAAATGTGATTGTAAATGTATCCAAAACAACGAAAATGACTGTTCGTTTGAATGGCGGTTTTGACGAATATCAGGGGCCGATTGCTAATGGAGAGGATACATATAAAGCCATCATGCGTACCCCTCAAACGCAATTCTTGCCTTACTATCCTAATGAAGGAATTTATAAGAACGTGAACCATATTATGTTTGGAAATATTCAGGCGGGAGGAGCAAATAATCCTTACGCTGATTTAGTAAAGGGATATAAAGAATACTCAAGATCACTTATGGTTGCGCAGTTAGAGTTTACTCAGGACCTGGCCTTTTTAACCCCTGGGCTTTCCATTAATGGTATGATGAATACAAACAGACGTTCTTACTTTGATGTCGTTCGTCAGTATAAGCCATTCTGGTACGCGGTAAGTTCTTATGACAAGGTTGAAAATTCTTACAGGCTAACTCCATTGAATCCGGAAGGGGGTACAAATTTTCTGGATTTTGTACGCGGAGGTAATCAGTCGGTTGCTTCTAATTTTCATACACAGCTTGCGGCCAATTGGAACAAAAGTTTTAAAGCAAAACACAATGTGAGTCTAATGTCGGTTGTGGTTATGCGATCCGAGGGGCAGGGAAATGCTAGAACTTTACAAGAGTCTTTACCATCCAGAAACCTTGGTGTTTCAGGAAGAGCAACGTACAACTACAATGACCGTTACTTTGCAGAATTTAACTATGCCTATAATGGTTCCGAACGTTTCTCTACCTCAGAGCGCTTTGGTTTCTTCCCAACCATTGGGGGTGCCTGGGCAATTTCTAATGAAAAATTCTTTAAACCATTATTGCCGGTAGTTAATAAATTAAGAATCCGTGGTAATATAGGCTTGGTTGGAAATGATGAAATTGGTAGTGATGCAGAACGGTTCTTTTACTTGTCCGAAGTAGAAATGAACTCGGGCGCAACTGCTGCTAGTTTTGGTACAAATTCAGGAACCAGCAGACCAGGAATATCTGTGCTCAGATATGAGAATCCGTATGTAACCTGGGAAACTTCAAGGAATTCTACTTTTGGACTAGAGCTGGGTCTGTGGAATAAACTGGATATTATCGCGGAATATTTTATAGACCATCGTTATAATATTTTGATGACCAGAGCTTCAATTCCGGCAACTATGGGCTTGCAGGCTGCAATAAAAGCCAATGTGGGAGAAGTTAGATCGAGGTCTTCAGAAATTCAGCTTACCTATAACGATCGTATCGGAAAAGACTTTACCATACAACTGAGAGGTAACTTTACTTATTCAAGGAATAGATTTGAAGCCTATGAAGAACCAGACTATGCACAAGAATGGCTCTATAAGAAAGGACAATCTACCAGTCAACAATGGGGCTATATTGCCGAGCGTCTATTTGTAGATGAGGAGGAAGTACGAAGCTCGCCAAGTCAAAACTTTGGCGGATTCAAGGTAATGGGGGGGGATATCAAATTTAGGGATGTCAACAATGATGGTCAGGTTAATTCACTAGACATGGTGCCAATCGGTCACCCAACTACTCCGGAAATTATTTATGGATTCGGACCGGCTATGTCGTTTAAAAATTTCGATCTGAATTTCTTTTTTCAAGGTTCAGCAAGGTCCTCATTTTGGATTGATGCAGCTGCAACGGCTCCTTTCGTGGGTAACAATCAATTGCTTAAAGTATATGCAGAAGATCATTGGTCTGAGCAAAATAGAAACTTATATGCCCTTTGGCCACGTTTATCCCCAATAGCAAATGCAAACAGTAATGCCCGCAATACATGGTTTATGCGTAATGGTGCTTTTTTACGTCTGAAACAAGTTGAAGCCGGGTACACGCTGCCTAGGAAATTAATGCAAAGATTAAGGGTGAGTAATCTTCGTTTGTACGGCTCGGCAACTAATCTGTTTACGTTGAGCAAATTTAAAATGTGGGATGTCGAGATGGCAGGTAATGGACTAGGGTATCCAGTTCAGCGTGTAATTAATTTTGGTATTCAGCTAGGTCTTTAAAAAACATTAAACATGAAAAAAATTAAAATCATATTAATTGTTGTCTTGATGGGCACATTTGGCTCATGTAAGAAATATTTAGATGTTATTCCAGATGATGTTCCAACTATAGATCATGCATTTAGCTTGCGGACTTCTGCTGAAAAATTTCTTTATACCTGTTATTCTTATATGCCTGCCACAGGAAGTTACGCGACAAATCCGGCTTTTCACACAGTAGATGAAGTATGGAACCCAGATCCGCAGATTGATATTAATGCAGATATGTTCAATATCGCAAAGGGGCTTCAAAATAATACCAATCCTTTTGCAGATTACTGGACCGGCGGCGGAAGTGGAAAAAAGTTATGGCAAGGTATCCGTGACTGTAATATCTTTTTGGAAAATATAGATAAGACCCCTGAACTTGAAGATTGGGAAAAAGAAAGATGGAAAGCCGAAGTGTTATTTTTAAAAGCTTACTATCATTTTTTTCTGCTCAGAATGTATGGTCCTATTCCCATAGTCAGGAAAAATCTTCCATTAGGGGCAACACCGGATGAAGTTAAGGTTTATAGAGAACCTGTGGATGAAGTGGTGAAATATATTGTGGAATTATTGGATGAATCAGCTGCTATAGTTGATATGCCCGATGTATTGGTTGGAACAGAGTTAACTGAGTTGGGAAGAATAACCAGGTCTATCGTATTGTCTTTCAAAGCTCGTGTATTGGTTACAGCGGCGAGTCCATTATTTAACGGAAATCCTGAATATGCGGGATTTAGAGATAAAAGAGGTGTTCAGTTATTTGATCCAAACTATTCAACGCAAAAATGGAGCGATGCCGTTGATGCTTGTAAAACCGCAATTGATTTTCTACATGCAAAAAACTTTAAGCTTTACCATTTCGTTGCACCAACTTCTTATGTCATCAATGATACTATACAAAGGGAGCTGGATCTTCGCTGTGCGATAAGCGATAAAGAACGAAATACAGAAATGATTTGGGTAAATACCTCAAGTACTGCTACTGACATTCAACGTATGGCTATGCCGTTGTTGGCGCCGGGTACAAGTGGTTCGGGACCTAAGGGATTACTTGCACCTCCAATCAGTTTTGTCAGTAAGTTCTACACCAAAAATGGTGTTCCGATTGATGAAGATAAAACCTGGGACTTTAATGGTAAGTACAATTTAAGAGAAGCTGGATTTGATCACCTATTTTACATTGGAAGGGGTGAGCGAACCATAAAGTTTCATTTTGACAGGGAGCCCAGGTTTTATGCATTTATTGGTTTTGATAGGGGCGTATGGTATGGAAACTGGATTAATAATTATAATAAAGAGGCTTTACTTTATGTAAAAGGAAGAAAATCTGAAACAGCTGCGAGACAAGGAATCAGTAATTATTCAATTACAGGATATACGGTTAAAAAACTGGTGAAGATTGAAACCCAGGCGGCGGCAGATGGAAATGTTACCGGAAATAACCAGGCTGCTTATCCATGGCCAGAAATGAGACTTTCTGATTTGTACCTGATGTATTCCGAAGCATTGAATGAGCTTAATGGTTACAGCCCGGAGGCAACACATTGGATTAATCTGGTTAGAGCGCGCGCAGGACTTGGAACTATAGAGGATTCCTGGCGACTATATTCTAACAATCCTTCTAAATACACAACAAAAGATGGATTAAGAGAGATTATTCAGCAAGAAAGAACCATAGAACTTGCTTTCGAAGGTCAAAGGTTTTGGGATTTGAGACGATGGAAAAAGGCACATGTGGAGTTAAATCAGGTGATCAGAGGGTGGGACATCACCCAACAAGAGCCGGAAGCGTATTACAGAGAAGTGGTATTATGGAATCAAAGATTTGGGGTAAAGGATTATTTAATGCCCATTAAGCTTACTGAACTGCAGACGAATAATCACTTAACTCAAAACCCTGGATGGTAAGTACTTAATTTAAAACAAAATGAAAAAAGTTAAAATATTTATATACGCGCTAATTGGTCTCTCGATATTTTCATGTAAGGAAGATCTTAGAGCGCCTTTATACGATGGACAAAATCCACCACCGCCAATAAGCAGTGCAAATGTTGAAGCGATACCAGGAGGGGTTAAAATAACTTACAGATTACCAGACGACCCCGGCTTGTTGTATGTAAAGGCAACTTATGATTTGAAAGGGGTAAAAATGGAGGCGAAATCCTCCTATTATAATAATTTTATTATTGTAGAAGGGTTTGGAGATACAAAAGAAAAAGAAGTTAGCCTTTATGCAGTAAGCCGCTCCGAAAAACTTTCCACACCGGTAACGCTTAAAGTTACTCCCTTACCTGCGCCTGTTTATGATGTATACAATAGCCTGCAAGTAAATGAAAGTTTTGGCGGATTTACCATTGCGTTTGAAAATCCGGCAGCCCTGGGCGGTGGTGTTAACAGTAACATTACTATGGGCGTTGTGAGGTGGGACGATACTTTGAAAGAATGGGTTCGCTTTGATAGTTTTTATAGCGGATTGGCCAAAGGAATGTTTTCGGTAAGGCGTCAACCTTCGGTATTGACACAATTTGGAGTGTTTTTAAAGGACAGGTGGGGGAATTATACGGATACACTTAAAACCACATTAACCCCATGGCCTGAGGTAGAGCTAGATCGTACGAAATTTAAAGATGCAAGGAAAAATCCAGTGCCGCAACGTGCCCCTTTTCCTGAACTTACAGGTATAGTTAAGGATGCAGAACATGAAGGAAGTTATCCCTGGGATAAGATGTTTGATGGTGATATTACTACCTTTTTCCATACAAAACAGCGCTATGATATGCCAATCTGGATGCCGGTTGATCTTGGTGTAACTGCTAAACTAAGCCGATATGTTTTATGGCAAAGGACTGGAAGCGGCTGGCCATTTACACATGGTAATCCGCATGAATGGGAAATTTGGGGTACAACTAATGTGGCAGATCCAAATAGTTGGATTAAACTGGACCACCAGGTAATGGTAAAACCTTCAGGTTCGCCAATTGGAGTACTGACTAATGACGACAAGGCTGTGGCTGAATTGGGCATGGAATATAATATTGATCCGGCTTTGCCTGCCGTTAGGTATGTTGCATTTAAACTCATTGACAATTGGGCTTCAATTGGGGGAGCAACAGGGTTTATGCACGTCGCGGAGCTTAAATTTTTCGGTCAGTTAAAATAGTTTTTTCAGATAAATAAGATTTTAATTATGAAACGATATATTAAACAGTATCTCTTTCTCTTACTAGCTGGAGTAATGATGACTTCTTGCAGTAAAATGGATGAATCTTACAGTGGATTCTTAAAGGATGGAGAAAGACTTTACACTGGGAGACCGGATAGTTTGCTGGTTTCGCCAGGAAATGGTCGGTTAAAAGTAAGTTGGAAATTGCCAGCCGATCCTAAAATAGCCACCATTAAATTACTTTGGAATAGGAGGGCTGATTCCCTGATTCTTCCAGTAGAAAGAACTACTGGCGACAAAATGGAACAAATTGTATCTGGCCTGCCTCAGGGTATATACACATTTGAAATTTTTGCATACGATAAAAATGGAAACGCTTCGATTCGATCCGAAGCTATAGGCGAAGTGTTTGGCGCTAATTATCAAAGTATCATTACCAATAGACCAGTTGAAAAGGCCATCCATAGGGTTGTTGAGGATCCCATAAGCCATGTTATTTTATCTGAAGATCCTTACCTGGATTGGTTTGGCGCCAGTGGACAGGTTTCTGAGGTAACAGTTGAATATACAGATAAGTCGAATTCGAAACGGGTAAGAAAAATCAGACAGGTTCCCAATCCCATTAATCCCGAAAGAAGTAAGATTTGGGCTGATACCACCAAGTTGCCCGGTTACAAGGCCAATTCCATCATTAGGTGGAGAACTTCATATTTGCCAACGCCATTGGCTATAGATACTTTTTTTACGGCATGGAATGAAATCATAGCAGAGCGAATAACTATTGATCCTAATTACAAAGACCCGATAGAGTTTCCTAATGATTATCAGATTATTGCCAAACACAGTAACAAACCACTTGTTATAAAAACAGCGAATAATAGTAACAATACCGAAGTCGTACAGAAAGCCTTACCGGCTACTGATTTGTCCTCAGTATGGATTGTTAAACAAATTCCGGGCGAAAATAATACGACCAACAATACCATAACCAATAAATGGAATGGGGCTAAGGATATGGCTGTAAGTGGAGGCTCAATAGATGATAATGCTAAAATTATCCAATATACAAAAGCCGCCGGAGGGACTAATGATACCTGGATTATTAAGTCTGCTAATGCAAATAACACGTATTATTATATTCTCAATTTGAAAAGCAATAAAGCGATTACGATAACAGGATCAGGTACTGGCGATAATGTAAATGCAGTGCAGGCTACCTATACTGGTGCCGATAATCAATTGTTTAAATTTGTATTAGTCAGCCCATAGTTTTTAGTTTTAACAATTAAAAAATGGTGATATAAAATTCTGTTCAAAAGGTTTTATATCACCATTTTTCATTTAAAGGGCATGGGGGAGGGTTTTTTAAGATTTTCACCCCCTTCTTTTAAGATTTTACCCCCTTTTCTATTTCGTCCATTGGTAGATTAGCCTTACCAAATATAATGTTAATAAGACATTAGACAGTCTTTAACCTGTAAAGCTAAACGAGCCATGAACGAAATTTATGTTACCTTTTTACTGCTTACACTTTTATCAAGTACGTTTCGCAGTTTATTCTCAAACAAACATTCCGAACTATCTCTCCCGCTGATGGCAAGTCCCGAGCGGAAGGGTAATCTATTGTTCAATTAATTTTAATCTAACCAAATTTTTAACCTAACCAAATATATTGATCATGAAAGCACAACTACTTAAAGTATCAATGGAGCCTGCACAATCATTTAGTGTAAGACAAGATCTGGAGCCTTCTATTAATAATAAGTGGCACTATCATCAGGAGATTGAATTGATTTATTTCAATAAAGGAGATGGTACACAATTTATTGGAGATAGTATTAAAAGGTTTAAATCAGGAGATATCGTATTGTTAGGCGCTAACTTACCTCATTATTGGAGATTTGATGATGCTTATTTTACTACAGATGTAGAACCTGCACCTGCTGATGTGAGAGTTGTTCATTTTAGTGAGCAACTATTTGGGGATTGTTTTATCAATTTGCCGGAAAATAAGCAATTGAAAGATATCTTAGAAAAGGCCAAAAGGGGAGTAAAGGTTACTGGTAAAAATAGAGAGCAGGTAGCAGAATTAATTACAAGAATGCTAAAGGCCGAAGGAACGGAAAGAATTATCATTTTGATGCAAGCCTTGGTAGAAATTGCAAAATCAAGTCAGTTGGAAGTGCTTTCTTCTGTTGGATTTCATCATGATCTGGAGATGATTGAAAAAGATAGGATCAATGATATTTATGATTACACCTACGCTAATTTCAAAAATAAAATATACCTGGAAGAGATTGCAGAAGTGGCCCGAATCAGTCCGAACTCTTTCTGTCGCTATTTCAAATCTCGCACTCGAAAAACCTATTCGCAATTCTTAATAGAGGTAAAAGTGGGACAAGCTTGTAAGTTACTTATAGAGCATAGTCTTAACCTTAAACAAGTATGTTATAACAGTGGGTTTAATAATTTTGCAAGTTTTCATAAATGTTTTAAAAAGATCACAGGGAAAAGTCCGCTTTGCTATCAAAAGGAATTTGTTAGCGCCTGCGCTTAATGTCTTATTATGCTCTTTTTGTCAATCCGCAATGCGGGTTAGGTATTTTATTTTGCCAAAATAGCTGATGAATAAGCTAAAAGCATGAACGAATATACTGATGCTAATGAGCAATTTAGCATTAGTAAAAAGAGCCCCAAATAACCATATTTTAAAGTTACATAGATTAAGAAGTGAAGAGAGTCAAGCTGGTATTTTTTATAGGATTGCTTATTTGCAGTCAGTATATTTCTGCGCAAAATAAGCAAAGATTAGTGCACAATTGGGAGTATTTAAAAGGTGATTTAGGCGGTGTTTGGGAAGCCATCAGGCCAGTTAAAGAAGGGAATCCAGAGAGCGTTCCATTGTGGCAGAATGTAAGTTTACCACATTGTTTTAATGCACTAAACTCAGTTGATCCTGATGAGAATTATTACCAGGGACCAGGCTGGTATCGTACCCACCTGGCAGTAAGTAATCCATATACAGACGGAAGAACATTACTGCATTTTGAAGGGGCAGGTCAGAAAACACAGGTATATATATATGATAAAAAAGTAGGCGAGCACGTTGGAGGTTACGATGAGTGGACTGTAGACATTACCGATGCGATTAATGCCTTTAAAAAGACTGATGTTTTCCAGAAACAATTTAAAGGAAAAGTACCATTGGAGATCCGTTGCGACAATAGTCGTGATTTGGAAATGATCCCTTCGGATTTATCTGATTTTAATGTTTACGGGGGCTTATATCGGTATTTGAATTTGGTTTATGTACCAAAGGTATCTGTAGATAAAATCTTTGCTGCTGCGACCGTTGATGTTAAGGGCGCATTAGGAAAACTAAATATTTCAGGAAGGCTCCTGAATCCTGATGGAGTAGATACTATTTCTGTCAAAATAGAAGTTAAAGATCCGGAAGGCAAAATTGTGGCTAGCTGGGGAAATCAAATGAAAGCTTTTCATGGCGATAAAGCTTTGTGGGAAACCAGCTTGAAATCACCAAAGCTATGGTCGCCAGAAGCGCCGAACCTTTACACCGTTCAAACCAGTGTTACCGTCAAAGGAGATACACACGTACACCAGGAGAAAATAGGGTTCAGGAATTTTGAATTTGTTAAAAAGGGTCCTTTTATGCTAAATGGCAAACGTTTGTTGTTAAGAGGAACGCACCGTCATGAAGATCATGCAGGTGTAGCTGCAGCGATGACAGAAGGAATGATTCGCCAGGAAATGGTGATGATGAAGGATATGGGCGTTAATTTTATTCGTCTGGGTCATTATCAGCAGTCACGTATTGTGTTGAATTTATGCGATAGCCTTGGTATCATGGTTTGGGAAGAGATTCCCTGGTGCCGTGGTGGTCTTGGTGGTGATGTTTACAAGGATCAGGCGCGCCGAATGTTAACCAATATGATTGAACAGCATTATAACCATGCTGCGGTGATCATTTGGGGGCTTGGAAATGAAAACGACTGGCCGGGGGATTTCAATGAATTTGATGAGCAAAAGATCAGGACCTTTATGAAGGAATTGAATGATCTTTCGCATAAACTGGATGCTTCCAGAAAAACAGCGATAAGAAGATGTGATTTCTGTAAAGACATTGTAGATGTTTACTCGCCATCTATTTGGGCCGGTTGGTATAGAGGGATTTACACGGAATACAAAGATGCTTCTAAAAAGGAATTTGATAGAGTAGATCACTTCCTGCATGTAGAGTGGGGTGGGGATAGTCACGCCGGAAGACATTCTGAAACCCCCGATAAAGCTTTGAGTGAGGTTGAGACAGGGGTTGGAACCGATGAACGTGATGGTGATGCTTCTCTTTTTGGTGGAAGTGCCAGAGTTTCTAAAGATGGTGACTGGAGTGAAAGCTATATTGTCAACTTAATTGACTGGCATTTAAAAGAACAAGAGAATATGCCTTGGTTAACTGGAGCCGCTTATTGGCCTTTTAAAGATTTCTCTACTCCTGTACGTCCGGATAATCCTGTTCCATATATGAACCAGAAAGGGGTAATTGAACGTGATTTCAAGAAGAAGGAAGCTTATTATGTTTTCCAGTCGTATTGGACACAATCACCTATGGTTCATATTTACGGACACTCATGGCCGGTTAGATGGGGTGATGCAGGCGAGAAGAAAATGATAAAGGTTTATTCCAACTGTACTGAAGCTGAACTTTTTCTGAATGGAAAAAGCATGGGTAAAAAGAAGCGTAGCAGCCAGAATTTCCCAGCGGCAGGTTTAAGATGGATGGTTAAATATAACGAGGGGGCAAATCAAATTAAGGTAATTGCCAAGACCAAGGATGGCAAAGAGATTACAGATGAAATTACGCAGCAATACCAAACTGCCAAATGGGGTAAGCCGGCTAAATTGGTATTAGAAAAGATCTCTGAAAAAGATAATATTGCTGTTATACAAGTAAGATTATTTGATGAAAACAATATATTGTGTTTGGATGCCAGCAACTACGTGACATTTGGTTTAACCGGAGAGGGAAGGCTGATCGATGATCAAGGTACCTCAGATGGTTCCCGTAAAGTGCAGCTTTACAATGGAAGGGCGGTGATCAGCGTAAACCTGAATAAAGGTAAAAGCGTGGCAAGTGTAAAAGCAGATGGTTTAGCAGTTAGCTTCCTTACCCTTTAATTAATTTATACTCCTGATGATCAGAAAACTATTTATACTCTTATCCCTGAGCTACAGCGCTCTTGCTTTTGGCCAGGTAAAAAAACTCGACGGGACATTAAAACTGTGGTACAACAGACCTGCTGAAAACTGGAACGAAGCTTTACCAATTGGCAACGGAAGGTTAGGAGCTATGGTTTTTGGTGATCCGGGTAAAGAGCAACTACAGTTAAACGAAGAGACAGTCTGGTCTGGCGGACCAAACAGCAACATTACCTCAGAATCGGGCGCCGCTATTCCAGAACTAAGGAAATTACTATTTGAAGGTAAATTTGAGGAGGCTCAAGCTATTGCTGATGTGAAGATGTTCCCTAAAAAAAATAGCGGAATGATCTATCAGCCAGTTGGTAATCTCTTTGTTAAGTTCGATGGACATGAAAAGGCGACCAACTATTACCGCGATTTAAATATTGAGAAGGCAGTAACTACAGTTACGTATGAACTGGATGGGGTAAAGTATAAAAGAGAAGTGTTTTCTTCCTTTCCAGACCAGGTTATGGTGCTGCGGTTGACGGCTAGTAAGCCCGGTAAAATCTCTTTTAGTGCAACAATGGATTCTCCGCAAAATGGAGTGTTGAAAACTGAAAATGGAAAACTGGTATTTGCTGGAATTACGTCTGATCATGAAGGAGAGAAAGGTCAGATTAAATTTGAGTCGCAGGTGAAAGCGGTTGCTCAGGGTGGAAAAGTTGCGTTAGAAAACAATACCTGGACTGTTAAAAATGCCAATTCTGCAACTGTTTATGTTTCAATAGCTACTAATTTTAAGAATTACCATGATATCAGTGGAAATGCAAATGCAAAAGCAGCTTCATTTTTAGATAAAGCTGTTCAAAAAGATTATGCAACAGCATTGGCAGCGCATATTAAATTTTATCAGCAGTATTTTAATCGTGTTAAGTTTAACATAGGCGTAAATGAGGCTGTAAATAAGCCAACGGATCAGCGTATTGCTGAATTTGCGACTGGTAATGATCCGCATTTAACAGCGCTTTATTTCCAGTTTGGTCGATATTTGCTCATTTCCAGCTCTCAACCGGGGAACCAACCGCCAACTTTACAAGGGATTTGGAATGATAAAATGCTGGCTTCCTGGGACAGCAAGTATACCATCAATATCAATACGGAGATGAACTATTGGCCTGCAGAGGTTACAAATCTCTCTGAATTGCATGATCCGTTATTTAAGATGCTAAAAGATCTTTCTGTTACCGGTAAGGAGACTGCTAAAGTTATGTATGGAGCAAAAGGCTGGGTAACTCATCATAATACTGATTTATGGCGCATTACAGGCCCTGTAGACCGTCCTTATGCTGGTTTATGGCCGATGGGTGGGAATTGGTTAAGTCAGCACCTTTGGGATCATTATATGTTTACCGGCGATCAGCAATTTTTGAAGGAGTATTATCCTGTATTAAAGGGTGCTTGTGAATTTTATCTGGATGTATTGCAGGAAGAACCAACTCATAAATGGTTGGTGGTATCTCCTTCAAATTCTCCTGAAAACACTTATGTTCCAGGCAAACGAGTTTCTATTGCAGCGGGTACGACAATGGATAATCAGCTTTTATTTGATTTGTTTACCAAAACCAGCAAAGCGGCTGAGATTTTAAACTTTGATCCTGATTTTCGTAAGGTGCTGAAAGCTACAATAGCCAGATTAGCTCCTATGCAAATTGGAAAAAATAGTCAGCTACAAGAATGGATGCACGATTCTGATCGTCAGGATGATAAACATCGTCACGTTTCACACCTGTATGGATTATATCCTGGTAACCAGATTTCTCCTTCAAGAACACCTGAACTATTTGATGCTGCCAGAACATCTTTGCGCTATCGTGGAGATCCAGCTACAGGTTGGTCTATGGGATGGAAGGTGAATTTCTGGGCCCGTTTCCTTGATGGAAACCATGCTTATAAATTGATCACTGATCAGTTAAAACTTGTAGGTGGCCGAATTGAGGGCGTAAGTACAACAGGTGGTGGAACTTATCCTAACCTGTTTGATGCACATCCTCCATTTCAAATCGATGGTAATTTTGGCTGTACTGCAGGTATCGCCGAAATGTTGTTGCAGTCGCATGATGGAGTGGTACACTTATTACCTGCATTACCGGATAACTGGCCAACAGGTCAAATTACGGGTTTAGTAGCGCGTGGTGGATATGTGATCGACATTGCCTGGAACAATAATCAAATTACAGAACTTAAAATAAAGTCTAAACTTGGTGGCAATTGTAGGCTACGTATCAACGACAATATGAAGTTTAATGCGGGGAAAATTCCAGCAGCTAATGGGATAAATTCTAATCCTTTTTATGAAACCCCGCAAGTTAAAGCGCCTTTAATTTCAGCAGTAGCGAAATTAAATCCAGTGGGTGTTGCGGCTTCAAAAGACTACGATCTTAAAACTGAGGCAGGTAAGGAATACATTTTTAAATTGAATTGATATGATCAGATATGGTCTTCTTTTTCTTGTCTTAGTTTTTAGTGTGTCAAGCACATTTGCTCAGAAGAAGCAAGAACCTTTAAAGTTATGGTATAATCAGCCTGCCAAGATATGGGAGGAGGCTTTACCATTGGGGAATGGAAAAACCGGAGCGATGGTATTCGGGCGAGTAAATAAAGAGCGGTTTCAATTGAATAACAATACACTTTGGTCTGGAGCTCCTGATGCAGGAAACAATCCCAAAGCTCAGGCAAATTTACCATTGGTAAGAGCAGCAGTTTTTGCCGGAGATTATGGTAAAGCTGCTGAGATCTGGAAAAAAAACATGCAGGGGCCATATTCTGCCCGTTATTTGACCATGGCTGATCTCTTTTTGGACTTTAACCTTAAAGATTCTATTCCTACTGCTTACCATCGTGAGCTGGATATCAATAATGCGCTAAGTACGGTTACCTATACGCTTGCAGGTGTTAAGTATAAGCGGGAAACGATTATCAGCTATCCGGATCAGGTAATGGCCATCCGTATAACTGCTGATAAACCTCATGCAATCAACTTTACGACAGGTATCAGTAGTAAACTAAAGTATACGGTTACAGCACCCACACAAAATTATCTGGTATTAAAGGGGAAGGCGCCTAAGCATGTGGCTCATCGGGCAACAGAACCACAACAGATCGTTTACGATGATAAAGAAGGAATGACCTTTGAAGTTCATGTACAAGTTAAAGCTGAAGGTGGATCAACAAAGGCGACAACCGATAAGATTGCTGTTAACAATGCCGATGCAGTAACGATTTACCTTACAAATGGAACAAGTTTTAATGGCTTCGATAAGTCACCAGGGCTTGAAGGTAAAAACCCGGCTATCGAAGCTAAGGCTAACTTGAGTAAAGCTTATCCAAAATCTTTTGCAGTCATTAAAACGGCACACGAGGCCGACTATAAGCAACTTTTTGACCGTGTTTCATTTAATCTGACTGATAACAGTGGCTTGGCCAAATTGCCAACAGATGTAAGGTTGTCCAAACAAGGTGCAACAGGCAACGATCAAGGCTTACAGGTACTTTATTATCAATTTGGTAGATACCTGATGATTGCCAGCTCCAGACCAGGTTCTCAGGCTACCAATTTACAGGGCTTATGGAATGACCATGTTCAACCACCATGGGGAAGTAATTATACCGTAAATGCCAATACGCAAATGAATTATTGGTTGGCAGAGAATACAAATCTTTCAGAATTGCATCAGCCTTTGTTTGACATGATCGGTCGTCTGGCTGTTAATGGTGCAACGACTGCGAAAGTTAACTATGGCATTCAGCAAGGATGGGTAGTGCATCACAATACTGATATCTGGTCTAAAACATCACCTTCGGGTGGATACGATTGGGATCCAAAAGGTGCCCCAAGATGGTCGGCATGGCCGATGGGGGCTGCCTGGTTAAGCACGCATTTGTACGAACATTATTTGTTTACAGGTGATCAGAAATTCCTCAAAGAAAAAGCATATCCCTTAATGAAAGGCGCAGCCGAGTTTATGTTGAACTGGCTGGTTAAAGATAAAAATGGTTATTTGGTCACCAATCCTTCTACCTCTCCAGAAAATATATTTAAGATTGACGGTAAAGAATATGAAGTGAGCAAGGCTACAACAATGGATATGGGCATCATCAGGGAGTTGTTTAACGATTGTATTGAGTCTGCTAAAACCTTAAATATAGATACTGATTTTCGCGAACGCCTGTTACAAGCTCGTGCAAAGCTATATCCATTCAATATTGGGAAATATGGACAGTTGCAGGAGTGGTTTAATGATGTGGATGATCCTAAAGATACACACAGGCATTTATCTCATTTATTTGCGCTATATCCTGGAAATCAGATTACCACACAAAATACCCCTGAACTTGCTGCTGCCGCAAAGCAATCATTAATTCATCGTGGTGATGTGAGTACTGGTTGGTCGATGGCCTGGAAAATGAATTGGTGGGCCAGATTAAAAGATGGAAACCATGCTTTAAAGATTCTAAAAACTGGACTTACCTTAATCGATCCAGCTAAAACAGTGGAGCCAAAACCGGATCCAAAAGCTCCGGCTGCACAATTAACGAATATCCAAATGAGTGGGGGTGGTACTTATCCTAATTTATTTGATGCCCATCCACCTTTTCAAATCGATGGAAACTTTGGGGCTACTGCTGGCATAACAGAAATGTTGCTACAAAGTAATGAGGGCGAAGTAAGCCTGTTGCCAACATTGCCCGATGAATGGAAAAATGGCAGCATTAAGGGGATAAAAGCCAGAGGCAATTTTACGGTTACTATCGATTGGAAAAATGGGAAATTATCCGAAGCTCAGATCTATTCTGGATCGGGTGGTAACTGCAGGCTAAGCACAACTGTGCCGGTAAAAGTCGTTGGCGTTGTTTCAACAGCAGCCACAGGTTCAAACAGCAATAGCTTAAATGAATTGGCTGAAAAACCAGTATATCATAAAAATGAACAAGCACAACTCCAGGATCTTGGACTGAAAAAGAACTATATCATAGATTTCAAGACTGAAAAAGGAAAAACCTATAAAGTAATTACCCAATAAACCATTATTTGCTATGAACCGAATATTTAAATATTCAATTTGCTTAATCCTCCTGTTTAGTACTTCGCAGTTAACTGCTCAGGATATCAAATGGGAGCAAGTTGCATCCGGAGTTTGGAAAGGGAGTATCGGCAAGCCCGAAAGCTATAATTTGCTGATGGCTGCTGGAGCCAAACCCGCCATGGATGGATTAAAAGACATGGGCGATGTTTCGTTTCCCCTTGTAAAAGAAGAAATAACCGCAAAGCTTACGGATGGTAAAACTTACCTACGTTTTCCACTGGATAAAAAAGAGCAGCTTTACGGCTTTGGCTTAAATTTTCAAACGGTGCATCAGCGTGGTAAGATCCTGCAATTGCATGTAGATCATTTTGGTGGTAAGGATAATGGACGTACACACGCCCCAACTCCATTTTATGTATCCTCAAACGGTTACGGTGTATTTATCAATTCAGCCCGGTACCTGGATATTTACGCAGGATCCGCTGTTAAACGTGATGGAAAAAATGTACCTGAGGCCAAAGATCGCAATACAGATAAAACATGGTCTTCACGTCCGTACTCCGACGGGGTAGAGGTCTTGGTACCAGCCGAGGGTGTTGAGTTTTATGTGTTTGCAGGTCCTAAGCCACTTGATGCCGTTCGCAGGTACAACTTGTTAAATGGTGGTGGCGTATTGCCTCCACGTTGGGGATTGGGCTTTACACAAAGAGTAAAAACATTATATACTTCTGCTGAGGTAGAGGCTGAGGTAAAAGCTTTTGAAGACAAAGGTTTTCCGCTTGATTTTATTGGTTTAGAACCTGGATGGCAAAGTAAAGCTTACCCTTGTACTTTTGAATGGGATAAGACACGCTTTCCTGATCCATCAGTTTTTGTGAAAAGCTTATTGAATAAAGGGGTGAGAGTGAATTTGTGGACTAATCCTTATGTTTCTCCGCAAGCCTCAATTTATAACAGCATTAAACCATTTACAGCAGATCATACCGTATGGTTGGGTGCTATCCCAGATTTGACGATGCCGCAGGCTCGTGATATTTTATTTTCTCAATTGAAAAAGAGTCAGGTAGACATTGGCGTGAGTGGCTATAAATTTGATGAGGTAGATGGTTATGATCATTATTTATGGCCTGATGTAACGACTTTTCCTTCGGGTAAAAGTGCTGAGCAAATGCGCCAGACTTATGGCTTATTGATTCAGCGTTACAGTGCGGATATGTACCACGAGCGCAATCAGCGTACTTATGGATTGGTTAGAGGATCCAACGGGGGCGGTTCCGCTTTGCCTTATGTGATTTATAACGATTATTATAACCACGAAGATTTTATTACCGCCTTGATCAACAGCGGTTTTGCTGGTGTATTGTGGACGCCAGAAGCAAGAGCTTCTAAAACTGAAGAAGAATGGTTACGTCGCATGCAATCTGTGGTGTTCTCGCCGATGGCGATGATCAATGCCTGGTCTACAGGGACTAAACCTTGGTCGTACCCTAATGTAGAGAAACAAGTAAAAGACATTGCATTGCTGCGTATGCAGATGATGCCTTACTGGTATAGTGAATTTGCAAAATACCATTTTAAAGGTATTCCACCATTTAGAGCAATGAATCTTGAAGAGGGTTACCAGGCAGATGTTAAAAAGGAAGTGAAAACGACTAACCTGGAAGAAAACCCATATGTTGAAGCCGTAAGTAAAGAAGTTAAAGATCAATACATGGCTGGGGAATATCTATTGGTAGCGCCTATGTTTACTGGAAAACAAACGCGTACTGTGATTTTACCTAAGGGTAAATGGTTTGATTTTTATACAGGCGAATTCGCTGGTGATGGTCAGGTAATTACCATCACTCCGGGCTTGGATAAAATTCCTGTTTATGTAAAAGACGGTGGTATTGTGCCTATGGGACCTGCTTTGATGCATGCACCTAAATCTACTGAGAAGATTGATCTGGAGATCAGGTATTATGGAAGTAAGCCTGGTAAGTACATGCTTTATGATGATGATGGCGAGACTTTTAATTATGAGAAAGGTGCATATAGCTTTAGAGAAATTAACATAGTTAAAGATGCATCTGGTAAACTAAAGGCCTCTATTTCTACTGCTCAAAAAGGGAAACCGAATACCATAAACAAAGTTAGCTTTAGAGCTATGACCAAATAAATGAACGTTATGAAACAATTGGTATTATCAGCATTTGTATTGATAAATATGATCAGTTATTCATCCTTTGCTACGGTAAAGGATGGTCAGAGCGCCCTAAGCGGTATAGAGAAGGAAGTTGTGAAAACATTAAAGGCTTCTATTCTGAAAAATGCAGATTGGGCAATGAAGCAACGCCCCGTTACAGTAACTGCCGAGCGCTCATCAAGAAGCGCAGGTGGTAAGCATGATTTTTATTCGGAGGGTGATTATTGGTGGCCAGATGCACAAAATCCGGAAGGTCCATACATTCAAAAGGATGGGATGACCAATCCGGAGAACTTTGTAGCACATCGTTTGGCTATGATTCGTTTTAGCAAGATTATTGGTGCATTGGCTTCTGCCTATAAACTTACCGGAGATCAGAAATATGTAAAGCAGGCGATGTTGCATTTACAAGCCTGGTTTGTCAATGAAGGTACAATGATGAATCCTAATCTATTGTATGCCCAGGCTATAAAAGGAAGATTTACAGGCCGTGGCATCGGAATTATTGATACCATTCAGCTGATGGAAGTAGCACAAGGAATTATTGTGATGCAAAAAGCAATGGAATCGGGGGTATTAGCGGAGACGAGAAAATGGTTTGCTCAATATTTAACATGGTTAATGAGTCATCAGTATGGGAAAGATGAGATGAATGCTCAAAATAACCATGGTACTTGTTTTACCATGCAGGTGGCATCTTTTGCAAAATTGTGCAATGACGATAAGTTACTTGATTTTTGTCGCGACAGATATAAAAATGTATTACTACCCAATCAAATGGCGGTAGATGGTAGTTTCCCAAGAGAACTTGCTCGCACAAAACCTTACGGTTATTCTATCTTTAATCTGGATGCGATGACAACACTTTGCCAGATTCTCTCTACTAAAACAGATAACCTGTGGGACTTTAAAACTACGGATGGAAAATCCATTAAAAAAGGTATTGAATACTTATATCCTGTTGTAGCTGATAAAAGTAAATGGCCTTTAAAGCCAGATGTAATGTACTGGGAGAACTGGCCAGTAGCACAACCATTTTTGGTTTTTGGTGCCAATGCTTATGATCAAACCACTTGGTTAAATACCTGGTCTAAGCTTGATCACAATCCTAAAGTAGAAGAAGTAATTAGAAACTTACCCCTAAGAAATCCATTAATATGGCTCAATTAAATAGCAAGTCAGCGTTTTTATTATCCGCTTTGTTATGTGTAAATCTTTATTCATATAGTCAGGTAGCTGGTGATGAGGACGCAAGTATGTTAAACAAGGCACAGCAGCGTGACCAAAAAGCAATAGATGAGGCTAGAAATGGCTGGTGGAAAAACTCCATGAAAACTCATGATGAACGCATACAGTGGTGGCGTGACGCTCGCTTTGGTATGTTTATACATTGGGGACTGTATTCAGTACCTGCCGGTGAATGGAAAGGAAAGCAGGTAAATGGGTATTCTGAGCATTTGATGCGTAAAGAAAAAATTACCAGAGCAGCATATCTTGATCTGGCACATGTGTTTAATCCTGTTAAGTTTAATGCAGAGGAATGGATTTTAACGGCAAAGAATGCCGGAATGCGTTACTTTATCATTACAGCAAAGCATCACGATGGTTTTGCTATGTATGATTCAAAAGTCTCTGATTTTAATGTGGTTAAGCAAACTCCTTTTAAGCGTGATCCAATGGCCGAGCTGGCAGCCGCCGCTAAGAAGCATGGAATGAAATTCGGCTTTTATTATTCACATGCTTTTGATTGGGAACACCCTGATGCACCAGGTAACGACTGGGAATACCAGAACCCTGGTGGTGATAAACTAATTGGTGGTGCCAATTGGTTTGACAACCATCCGGAGTGGTTACCTAAGGCGGTAAAGTATGTTGACGAAAAAGCCATTCCTCAGATAAAAGAATTGATCAATAAGTATCATCCTGATATTATATGGTTCGACACCCCACATAAATTGCCTTTATCTGAAAACATTAGGATCCTTAAAGCGATTAGAGACACTGATCCTAATATCGTGGTGAATGGTCGTTTGGCCAGAAGCTCAAGCGGGAATTTTGGCGATTATGTAAATACTGGAGATAGGCCAGCAGAGTTGCTTACAGTTGAAGGTGATTCGGAAGCAATCCCTACTACCAACGAATCTTATGGTTATTCTAAACATGACAATAGTCATAAATCGGCTAGATTTTTTATTCAACTTTTAGCTAATTCTGCTTCAAGAGGTGGTAACCTGTTGATGAATATCGGACCTAAAGGAGATGGTACTTTTGATCAGAAAGACAAGCAGATTTTAGATAGTATAGGTGGATGGTTAAAGCCAAATGGCGAGGCTATATATGGTACTCAAAAGGGTGTGTTACCAATTCCTGTATGGGGAGTAAGCACACAAAAGGGACAAAATATTTACCTACATGTATTTAACTGGCCTAAAGATGGCAACCTTGTCGTAGGTGGTTTAAAAAGTGATGTTAAAACTGCTTATTTACTAACAGATAAAAGTAAAAAAGCGTTAGCTGTTAAGCGTTTGGATGCTTCGGATTTAATTGTCAGCTTACCGGCAAATATATCCCCTAATCCTGATGTCGTGATTGTATTGGAGGTTAAGGGTAAAATAGAGACCGATGCAGCAAGAGTGATAGCTTCAAGTATTCCTGTGAACAGGTTCCTGGTATTTGATGCCGAACAACATGGAAAGAAAATGTCTTATGGCGATGGAAAAACCAATCGCTACTTTGTGACTGGCTGGAAATCGAAAGATAGCTACCTGACATGGGACTTAAGGGTATTAGAGCCGGCTAAATACAAAGTTGTTGTAAAATATATTGCTGATGAAGGTGGTTCATCTTATGAAGTTAAAGTTGGCAAATTTTCTAAGCAGGAAGAGGTTGTAGCCTCGCTAAAAGGTGCAGTGGTGACCAAAGAAATTGGTGTTGCAGAACTTGGCGCCGGATTAGTACAGCTTAGTGTTAAGCCAGTAGCGATTAAGGGCACAGAATTGATGAAACTACTTGAAGTTCAACTTCTACCTATAAATTAATTACAGAAAAAAAATATGAAATCACTTTCTATAACTATGTGTGCATTGTTGTTGGCATCGGCCTCATCTTTTGCACAAGAGCGCGTTGTGCGTACCCAAACTACTACTGGTACAATGACTTCAGGAAATCAGCGTAGCACTCCGGACTTTAAGCCAGGTGTATATGTCAATGCTACAATTGCAACGCCCCGTGGACCGGAAGTAGATGTGAAAAAAGCTTTTAAACAGGCCGACAAGCAAACGCTTGTGTTACTGAAGGAAATTGAGAAAACGAAAGCTGCCGGAGCAAAGGCTGATCAGTTTTCGCCAAGAACATTGGATAAAGGTGAATTGAAATTGGTTGCTTCACGTGATTGGACCAGTGGTTTTTTTCCGGGAGAACTTTGGTTCTTATATCAATATACAGGTAAACAAGAATGGCTTAATCAGGCAAAAGCATTTACAGCTTTGATGGAGCCAGAGCAATTTAATGGCAAAACGCATGATATGGGCTTTAAGGTTTATTGCAGTGTAGGCACTGGTTACCGCATCACTAAAGATAACCACTATGCTGATGTCATTATCCAATCTGCAAAAACATTAGCTGCTCGTTTCAATCCGAAAACAGGTGTGATTCGCTCATGGGACCATAGTACTGATAAATGGGTAAATCCGGTAATCATAGATAATATGATGAACCTGGAATTACTTTTTGAAGCTACAGCACTTACTGGTGATTCTTCTTTCTATAAAATTGCGGTTAGCCATGCAAATACGACCATGAAAAACCATTTCCGCCCCGATTACAGTTCTTACCATGTGGTTGATTACGATCCAAATACCGGTGCTGTCTTGAAAAAGCAGACCCATCAGGGCTATAGTCATGAATCAGCCTGGTCGAGAGGGCAAGCCTGGGCATTATATGGATATACCATGTGCTATCGTTTTACAAAAGACCCTGCTTATTTAAAACAGGCGGAAAATGTAGCACGTTTTATTCTGAATCATAAAAATATGCCAGCCGATCTGGTACCGTATTGGGATTTTGATGCACCTAATATTCCTAACGAACCTCGCGATGCTTCGGCGGCGGCAGTTATTGCTTCAGGATTATATGAATTGAGTGATTACAGTAAAAATAAAAACCTTTACCTGCAAAAGGCAGATAAAATGTTGAACAGTCTGAGCACTAAATACATTTCTCCAATAGGAGAGAACAAGGGTTTTATTTTGGTAAGCAGTACGGGTTCAAAACCGTCAGATAGCGAAGTGGATGTGCCTTTATCTTATGCTGATTATTATTACCTTGAGGCTTTGCTAAGGTATAAATCATTAAAAAGATAAGCAATAATAGCATAGGATTGAGCCAATTCCGCTGAATATTGATCAATTGATATTCTCTAAATTAGGAGTTAGTAAAACCAAATTATAGAACGAATCATGTATAAACGAAGAGTACTTTTAATAGTAGCGGCTTTCTTAGTATTAGGCCAGTCTGCGTACAGCCAGAAGGCATTAACAAAGGATGAACGAATGGCTTGGTGGCGAGATGCCAAATTCGGTATGTTTATCCATTGGGGAGTGTATGCACAGTTTGCGGGTGTTTATAAAGGACACGAGCAGCTAAGGGGTGGAGCAGAATGGATTATGAACCGTTCTAAGATTCCTGTTGCTGAATACCAGGAAATGGCCAAAAGCTTTAATCCGGTAAAGTATGATCCGGATGCATGGGTGAAAATGGCAAGAGATGCGGGAATGAAATACATTATCATTACTGCAAAACACCATGATGGATTTGCTTTGTTTAATTCTAAAGCAAGCAAATGGGACATTACAGACGCTACTCCTTATGGTAAAGATTTGTTAACTCCATTGGCCGCTGCTTGTAAAAAATATGGCATTAAGTTGGGCTTTTATTATTCTCAGGCTCAGGATTGGAACAACCCAGGTGGATCTGCTGCAAGAAAAGAAATGAGAGAAGGTTGGTTGAATCCGGATTCTGCTAAAATTGATGCTTATACATTAGCGAATAAAGGTCATTGGGATCCGGCTCAGATGACTAAAACTTTTGATCAATACATTGAGGAGGTAGCTGTACCACAGGTTAAGGAATTGATGACTAATTATGGAGATGTAGCTGTGCTTTGGTGGGATACACCCACAAACATGACGGATGAGGCGGCTTTAAAACTACAAGCAGCACTAAAATCGCAACCACAAATTATCACTAATGATCGCTTAAAACGTCCGAATTTCCCGGGTGATACCAAAACTCCTGAGCAAAAAATACCTAGTCAGGCCGAATTGGATGGGATGGATTGGGAAACTTGTATGACCATGAATGGTACCTGGGGCTTTAGAACTTCAGATCATAAATGGAAATCTACGGAAACCTTGATCCGCAACCTGGTTGATATTGCTTCAAAAGGCGGTAACTATTTGTTGAATATTGGCCCTAAGCCTGATGGGACATTTCCGCAGGAAAGTGTAGATCGTTTGAAAGCTATAGGTGGCTGGATGAAGATCAATAGCGAAGCTATATACGGCACTAAATCGAGTCCATTGGCTCCTTTAAGTTGGGGTCGTTGCACAAGAAAAGAAACGCCAAAAGGCACTACGCTTTATTTTTCTGTGTTTAATTGGCCTGCGAATGGACAGCTGGTTATTCCAGGTGTAAATAATAAAGTTTTGTCGGCAACATTATTGGCTTCAAAAGCTAAGTTGCAAACAGAAATCAAAGGTGATGGGCTGACCATCAATGTACAGGCGACAGCACCAGACGAAATTGCCAGTGTGATCAAGGTTGAGTTTGAAGGGGCAGTAGCCCATCAGGTAGAGACAAAACCTAAGAAAGAAATGAAAACAGGCGCATTAGATTAATAAGATTTTGAAAAGAATAATTCTTGTTTTAAACGTATTGCTCTTAGCAGTAACTGCTCAGGCACAAAAAACGGCCCCTTTATGGGAAGACTTTGTCAAAGCTAAAAAATCAGGGGGTACAGCAGTACTCCCTGATTTTTCATATGCGGGCTATGGGTTTTCTGAAATACCACTCCCTTCTGTTAGTGATAAAAAGTATTTTAAGGTAGATGATTATGGTGCAAAACCCAATGATGATCAGTTTGATGATGTAGCAATTCAAAAGGCCATTGATGCAGCTGAAGCGAATCCTGGCGGTGGCGTAGTCTTCTTCTCCACAGGTAAATATTTGATAGCGCCAGATGAGGATGCGACTAAGCAAATCAGAATAACTAAAAGCAATATTGTTTTAAAAGGTAGTGGCGGTGGACAGGGCGGCACAGAAATCTATCAGGCCAACATGAGAATTAATGGCCGACAGTTTTTGTTTAAACCTGCAGACAATAAAGTTGAAAAGTTAGCCACCATTGTTAAGGACGCGGGACGGGAAACCTTTTCTGTTGTCGTGAAAGATGCTTCACAACTTAAGGTTGGTCAAGATGTAGCTGTTCGTCACAGAAGTGAGGAGTTTACAGAGCTTTATTTTGCGCCTTTAGACTTAAAACCACAATGGACAAGGCTATTTGGTGACAAAGGCGGGATGTTGATCTATGAAATCCATACGATCACTAAAATTGAAGGTGATAAGGTGACTTTTAAAAATCCTATTCACATCGATATTAAAATGGTTAAGTCTGCCAATTGGACCATAGAATCTTATAATTCTATTGATCATTGTGGTGTAGAGGATATTTTATTTACCAGCAATTGGAAAAATTATCCTGAAGAGTTTATCCACCATAAAAATGAGATTCATGATTATGCTTATGAAGCTGTAGGTATGGAGTTTGTAAAGAATAACTGGGTTCGCAATTGTGAGTTTCATGATTGGAATGAGGGTATTTTCATACGTTCAGGTTATCAGGTTACTGTAGAGAATACACACTTTAGGGGTAAAAAAGGCCATGCTTCTGTGCACGCACGTACAGGCTATGGTGTGCTGGTAAAACATTGTACTTTTAATGCTGCGCAGCATCATGGCGCTGGCACTGGATATAGTGCGGTGGGCACAGTTGTTACACAGTGCTCATTAGGTACCGATCAGAACTTTGATATTCATTCTGGACAGCCTTATGCTACGCTTTATGATGATATTGACGGTGGTGTTTTTTATAATCTAGGAGGCCCTGAACCGGGACACCCGCATCATGGTAGGGAATTGGTACTATGGAATTTTCATCATAAGTCTGATAAGGACCAGCATTATAATTTTTGGGACATGAGCAGACGTAGGAATTATACGATTGCAGCACCAATCATTGTTGGCTTTACTTCTAATAAGCCGGTTACGTTTGATAATGCTGGATTAGTAGAAATGCAGGGGGAAACGGTATTGCCAAAATCACTGTTTGAAGCGCAATTGTCTTTACGTTTAAAATAAAAAATAACTGTTCTCTTCAAGAGCTGCATTACTTCGCTGAAGGAGCGAAGAACGCTAGGCTCTTTCTGAGAAAGTAATTTTTCTCTAAACTAGGCGACTAGTTTGGGCGGCTAAAATGGATACTTATATTAGAGGCTAATAAACAAATAGAAATGAAATATATCGTTAGGCTCATCCTTATTTGGGGGCTATTCTTGCTTGTGGGGCATTCTTTTGGACAATCGAAAATACGTATCGCTTGTATTGGGAATAGCATCACTTATGGATCTGGCTTAAAGAATAGGGCTCAGGAGTCGTATCCTGCTCAACTACAGACTTTATTGGGCTCGGGCTATGAAGTGTTTAATTTTGGTGTGAGTGGGGCTACGATGCTTAAAAAGGGTAATAAACCGTACTGGAATACACCAGAATATCAGAAGGCATTATTGAGTAAACCTAATTTGGTGTTTATTAAACTGGGAACCAATGATAGTAAGGTGCTGAATAGACCTATGATGGGCGATTTTGAGCAGGATTATCATGATATGATCCGGAGTTTTTTGGAATTACCAAGTCATCCGAGGGTGGTTTTATTGCTACCTGTAAAAGCCTTTTCGGATGAGAAATTTGGTATTTCTGGAAGCTACCTCAAAGCGAGTATCATTCCTATGATTCAAAAGATAGCTTATGATGAGAAATTAGCAGTGCTTGATTTGTATAGTTTGTTTGCAGATAAGGAAGAGCTATTGGCAGATAAAATTCATCCGAATGCCGTGGGTGCAGGTTTTATCGCTTCGCGATTGTATGATTTTATTAAGCTGCAAACTAAAGCTGTTCCGGCTGGTAATGGCTTAATTGGTCGGTCAGAAAAAAGTAATTTCTATGGATACAATTGTTTCTCATTTGATTTTAAAGGTCATAACGCTAAAATCGTAGCACCTAAAGCGGCGGCCAAAGGGAACCCATGGATATGGAGAGCTAGGTTTTGGGGACATGAGCCGCAAACTGATGTTGCGCTGTTGGAACGAGGATTTTATGTGGTGTATTGTGATGTAGCTGAGTTATTTGGTAATGCAGAGGCTATTGGGGTCTGGAATGATTTTTACAGCCAGTTGCAGAAAATGGGCTTTGCTAAAAAAGCTGTACTGGAAGGCATGAGTCGCGGTGGGGTGTATGCTTATAATTGGGCCGTGGCCAATCCTACAAAAGTGGCCTGCGTATACGTCGATAACCCGGTTTTGGATTTGAAGAGCTGGCCGGGTGGTAAAGGGATAGGACCAGGAAGTAAAAAGGAATGGGATATCTTTTTAAAGGATTATGGCTATGCTACGGAAGAGCAGGCCGCAGGTTTTGCCGGGAGTCCGATCGATAAAATTAAGGAGATTGTTAAAGGTAAATATCCAATGCTTCATGTTTGTGGCGATATGGACGAGTTGGTTCCTATGTCTGAAAATACCCTGCCATTTGCAGAAAAAATAAAACAGGCTGGTGGTGATATCAGGATTATTCATAAGCCCGAAGGGAAACATCATCCACATAGTTTGCCTAATCCACAGCCTATAGTCGACTTTATTCTAAAAGCCAGATAAAATTTTCTCATATTTTGGTGATATTTGACTTTAAATGTGCACATACTATTAAAACATAGTAATCATGGCCACAAAATTAAAGGAAGACACATCACATAATGATCGTCAAGTCTGGCTTACGACATTGTACAAGACTACTTTTCCGCTGGTAGCGAAACACATCAGCAGGATGGGTGGTTCATTGGATGAAGCCCAGGACATTTTTCAGGATGCATTGATCATTTATTATGAGAAAACAATACGTGCTGAACTGAGCCTGGAGCATAGTGATAAAGCTTATCTGTTTGGCATAGCCCGCCATCTATGGAATAAACGATATAAACAAACTGGAAAGCAGGTCTCCATTGATGAACTCGATGCTGATTTTGATGAACAGGTTGGCTTGTTTAATTCTGATGATCGGGAAGTCTCTACCTCCCGATTGTTTCAACTTTTACAAACCTCAGGTCAGAAATGTATGCAGTTGCTGAGTGCATTTTATTATGAGAAGCTAAAGATGGAGAATATTGCTGAACGGTTTGGCTTTTCAGGGCCACGCTCTGCTACGGTTCAGAAATTCAAATGCCTCGAAAAAGTTAAAGAAACTGTAAAAGAAAAATCAATAAGCTATGAAGACATCCTTGAATGAGCTGCAGTTAATTGAAGATTTTCTGTTGGGAGATGCCAATGCAGAAGATAAAGTATTGATGCAGGCTCGTCAGATACTACAGCCTGATCTTCAGGAAAGCGTGTACTGGCAGCAGAAAACGTATTGCTTGATTGAAACCTACGGTAGGGAAGAGCTTCGCAAAGAAATCAGGCAGATACATCAAACACTATTGACAGCGCCGGAACATTTTTCCTTCAGCGAGCGGATTAAACAGTTCTTCAGTAAGTAAACCATTATAATTTAATCACAAGTCTATAATGCCCAAATCATGGGCAGGGGCAATGCTATGCCCGATTTAATCAAAAAAAAACATGAACAAGAAGGAATTTCGCAGCTATGCTGTAAAACATCACCGCATCAATAGTTTGTATGTAGATAAGTATATTTCCAGGACCTCGGCTATGGTGGGGCCTATTGCGATGACACCTTACATTACAGAAGAGCGGCAATTAAATGTTGCTCAGATGGATGTGTTTTCCCGTTTAATGATGGATCGAATCATATTTATGGGGGAGGCTGTGGACGATAGAAACGCTAATGTCATACAAGCTCAATTGCTCTTTCTGCAGTCGACAGATGTTGAAAAAGATATCCAGCTGTATGTCAATTCACCTGGGGGATCTGTATATGCTGGCTTGGGTATTTACGATACTATGCAGTTTATCGCGCCTGACGTGGCTACGATTTGTACAGGAATAGCACTTTCTATGGGCGCTGTATTGCTTTGTGCCGGTGCGGCTGGAAAACGTTCTGCCTTGAAACACTCCCGTGTGATGATCCATCAGACATCAAGCGGAGCCCAGGGGACAGCGACAGATATGGATATATCGATTAAGCAGGTACTGCAGGTACAAAAAGAACTTTACCAAGTTATTGCCCGACACAGTGGACAGCCTTACGAAAGGATTAACGAAGCTGCCAGCCGTGACTACTGGATGTCATCAGCTGAAGCTAAGGAGTTTGGTATGATCGACGAGGTCTTATCCAGGTAAGATTTATCTGGCCTTCAGTTGAGCTTCATATAAGGAGCTGGGCTGAAGGTCAGTTTTGTTTAAACCTTCCCATTCCCCATCAGGCTTTCCATCTAAGCGTCCTTTCATTTTCTGTCCTTGTATACCAACTGCATAGTTTTTACCCGATACCCATGGGTTTTGTATGGCAGCACCTTTAACTTTGCAATTCCATACGACTTGAGTAACACCAGCCCAACCATGACCACTTCCCCAGTTGCCGCGATCTTGCACGTTAATCTCGCCATCTGTATCAATATTATCATATAAAGTGCCACTAGACCAACGGTGGTGCGGCCCAATATCTGCATGTGTATTTCGTGATTTGCAATGGTAAAAAACGTTAGGGCCACATGTTTTTGCGCCCGTAACATAATCGTGTCTACCTTCAGTAGTTTCCAGGTTCATAAAGAGGTTCTGTTGTCCGTTATTGTTAAACGAATACCTTTTGCCACCCGTAATTACCGATTTTGCATCCAGGCATTTTGAATCCTTTACTGTTACATTTTTTGCATCGCCACCTAAACTTACGCAAGAGTAACCAAAGAAGCGTGAGGTTACCCCAGTTACCCAGGCATTCTCTATGCGATCAAAATCGACAGCAATCCAACCATGATCTTCATCTGTGTCATTCGCGTATTCAGATTCAAAATACATGTTTTCAATGCCAACTTCTTTTATACGTCCTTTAAATTCGTATTTGAAAATTAAGCCGCCGCCATATTGTTCTTCCATGGCCATTACAATAGGATTGTCTATCGTAATTTTATTGCCATCTACAGCCACAATTTCTCTCTCGTAACTCAGGTTATATGCTTCCGGTTTCCATTGTTTAGTGCCATTTCTCTCCACAATTTTATCCATTTGAAGGTCATGGATCCAGTTTTCTGTTCCAGGTCTATACACAATGATCTTATCACCGGCCTTAAAACCTGTCGAAGAAGCCACTTGAAAAGATTTAGCACCTGTTGGTACATAAGTATCTGTAATTTTTACCCTGCTACCGACTTCAGAAATTTTTCCTTTTCCCTTAATCTCGATTAGTGAACGTAAACCTTTACCAGCGGCAATTAACCTGGTGCCTTGAGCGGTATTTCCCTCACCTCTTAAAACAATGCCATCAGTCTTTATGTTGAGCGTTCCCGCAATTGCATAATCGCCTTTTTTTAACAGGATTGCACCTCTAAAGCCGTCGGCTCCAACTGGCATGGCCGATACCTCATCAATGGCTTGCTGAATGGTGTTGCCTGCGTCACCTTTTACCGGAGAAACAGTTTTTACAACCTTAACTTGTGGGATTTTTTTTGAACCGTGATAGTAGCCTACAAGGCTAAAATCGGGGATAATATTACCTTTCTCATCGGGGATATAGGTAATGCTACCATCTTTATTTACCGTTAAGAATTTAGAGGTCCAGATTTTGTCTTTTACGAAGGAAAGGGTTAATCCTGCAACAAAAAGAATGCAGATAGCTAAGATTGATTTGGTTCTCATTAGAATTTATAATTGCATATGCAATTGCGTCATAAAAACCGATTTTTTAATATGTGTTATTAGCAGATTTATAAATTCGATTGGCAATGCATTTACAGCTTCATTTGCTGAATACGTACTGCATTTAAAATAGCTAAAAGGGCTACGCCAACATCGGCAATTACTGCTTCCCATAAGGTAGCTACACCACCGGCACCTAAAATCAAAACAATGATCTTAACGCCCATAGCTAAAGCTATATTTTGCCAAACAATGTTTCTGGTTATCTTTCCAATTCTTATAGCGGTTACAATTTTAGAAGGCTGATCGTTCTGAATCACGATGTCGGCAGTTTCTATCGTTACATCACTTCCCAGACCACCCATAGCAATTCCTGCATCTGCAAGGGCTACAACCGGGGCATCATTCACACCATCACCTACAAAGGCCAGGTGCTTGCCTTCCTTTTTAAGCGCTTCTACTTTTTTCACTTTATGTTCAGGTAACAGATTGCCAAAGGCATTGTCTATGCCTAATAGTTTGGCCACTTTGTCGACTACGCTTTGTTTGTCACCGCTAAGCATAACGGTTTGGATATTTAAACGGTGCAAATCAGTAATGGCTTGCTTCGCATCTTCTTTAATCTCATCGGCAATGGTAATGTAACCTGCATATTTGCCATCAACGGCAACCACTACAATGGTATCCGCTTCGCTGTCGATACTATGGTCGTAATCAACACCGAATTTTGTAAGCAGCTTGGTGTTTCCAGCAAGTATGGCTTTATCGTTTATTGTCCCTTTAAGACCATGGCCTGCAACTTCTTCTATGTGTCCAATTTTGATGTCATGAGACACCTTCCCTGCGTATTTAACTACAGCAAGCGCAATAGGGTGGGTAGATTTGCTTTCTATAGCTGCGGTTAGTGCGATCAATTCCTTTTCATCAAAATTATTGGTCACCACTTTTTGAACCTCAAATACGCCTTTAGTCAGGGTACCAGTTTTATCCATCACGATGGCATTTACTTTGGTCATTACGTCCAAAAAGTTTGATCCTTTAAACAAGATTCCATTTTTTGAAGCTAAACCAATTCCACCAAAATAACCCAGTGGGATGGAAACCACCAATGCGCAAGGACAACTGATGACCAAGAATACCAAACCTCTGTATAACCAATCTCTAAACACATAATCTGTAACAAAGAGCATCGGTAGGAGCACTACCATCACGGCCAGTGCAAATACAATGGGGGTATATATTTTGGCAAAACGAGAAATGAACAATTGAGTCTGCGATTTTCGTGCAGTAGCATCCTGAACCATTTCTAATATTTTGCTCAGTTTACTGTCTTTAAAAGCAGCTTTAATCTTAACGGTGCTAACTTGTTCCAGATTGATCATTCCGGCCAGCACAATTTCGCCTTTGGTTTTATTATCCGGTCTACTTTCTCCGGTTAATGCTGCGGTATTGAAAGTGGCCCTGTCTGATAATAGTATTCCATCTAATGCTACTTTTTCGCCAGGCTTTACCTGGATAGTCTCGTCAATAGCCACTTCAGTAGGATCAACAGTCATAACTTTTCCATCTCTGATTACGTCAACAGCATTGGGTCTAATGTCCAGCAGGGCCTTAATACTTCTTTTGGCATTGCTTACGGCAGTATCCTGAAACCATTCGCCGATAGAATAGAAAACCATTACTGCTACACCTTCGCTATAAGAGCCAATGGCGAAAGCGCCAATCGTAGCCACGCTCATTAAAAAGAATTCATTAAAAAAATCAAACCTTATGGCTTTTCTAAATGCAAGTTCCAATACATTGTATCCAGCAAGGAAATAAGCGGGAATATAGATGAGTAGTTGTATCAGATTGTTAAAGGTAATGTGGAACCCATATTCCAGCATCATCATTACCACTACAATTGTAAGTGCGGTTAATAGTGGCCAATGACTGGTCCAACTTTGAGGGGCTTCAGCTCCATGGTTATGGCCATCGTCGTCGCTATGTTCATGTGCTACAGCGGTTGGTTGATTGTTGTGGTGATGTTTATGCTTGAGTTCTTCTGCTTCGCAGCAGTCAGAATTTATATTTGATGTCTTCATTACCTTAAATTATATATCAAAGGTAAGGTAAGAGATTATGCAATGCTATTGCAAACTTTACAAACACCTTTAATAATCAGGTTCATTTCCTGTTGTTTAAAGCCCTCGGGTAAGACTAAATCTGGAATGCTGGTGTTGGGTAAACAAAAGGTTTCCCTGCAATTGTTGCAATAAAAATGAACATGAAGATCGTGATGGTTTTCAGCATCACAATCTTCATCACATAAAGCATACTTGGTGGCACCGCTACCATCTTCTATGCTGTGGACTAAACCTTTCTCTTCAAAAGTTTTTAGTGTTCTGTACAGGGTGATACGGTCGGATGGAGCCATGCCTTTTTCAAGATCATTTAAACTTATAGCCGCAAATTGTTTCGTTAAAAACTCCAATACCAGTAAACGCATGGCGGTAGGGTTAATTTGCTTGGCTTTAAGTCTGCTTTCTGCGTCCTTTATCATATGCTTTATGCTAATGTTCAATTAATGGCTATGTTCTGCGGGTCCTGATGATTTTGACTGCAAATAAAAGGCCCCTTTTGTAACGACTTTAACATGAGTAGGTAATTTTTCTACAGGAGTGATCTGGATATAGCCTAACTCTGAAACTCCGGTAGTTACTTCAACTTTTTTGAAATGCACTGATTTTTTGTCTTTTGCATCTTCTTCTTTATGTTTTTCTTCTGCTTCTCCTTTATGTTCATGATCATGTTCTTCCTCATGTGCGGCTTTGGCGCTTTCATCAACCACAAAGATGAATTCTTTGCCTTCGGATCTTACCACTGCATCAATCGGTACAGCGCTGGTTGTTTCAGTACCCACACCAATAAGACCAGTTACGTACATCCCTGGGATGAGATTGGCGCCTGGTTTTTTTATAACAGCATGTACAACCACTCCTTTGCTATCATTTTCAAATGATTTATTGATGCCATAGATCTGTCCTTCAATTTGCTCATTCTTTTGATTGGTTAATCGGAAATCAACTTTCTGTCCCACTTTAATCTTTGACAAGTCTTTTTCAAATACAATCAGATCTGCATGGATTTTAGAGTTGTCTACAATATCCATGATCGAGACACCTGGTTGTGCATAAGAGCCGGTTTCGGCTGAAATTTTTCCTATAGTACCATTGATAGGAGCGGTAACGGGTACTTGCGAGGTGATATTTCCTGAAGCAATACGGCTGACAGAAATCCCATATTGCTGAAGTTGACGCTCCAGAGCTTTTAGTTTGGCGCGTTCTGCATTGTAATTGGCCTCAGCCTGTTGATGAGCTTTTCCTGTACCCGCATTAGCTGCTTTTAGTTGTTGTTGACGGTTGTGTTCGGCTTCTATGAAACTAAAGCCGCTTTTAGCTGTCAGGTAATCTTGTTGAAGTTTGATCAAGTCCTGGTTTTCAATGGTCACCAATACCTGTCCCTTGCTCACGCGCTGACCTTCAATTACATTGATCTTTCTGATGATTCCACCTGTAAGTACGTTTATTTGGGCCGCATTTTGTGGTGGTACAGCTAATTGTCCACTTGCTTTAACTACAGCAGTCAGGTTCTTTTGTTCAATTTCCCCAATCACAATACCTACGGCATTCATTTGTTCCTGACTCAGCTCAAGTGCTTCACTGTGTTCTTCATGGCCTTCAGCGCCGTGATCGTGTGCATCTTCAGTTGTTGTTTCGGTTTTCTTTGTTGCATCGCCGCACGAACTGATTGCGGTCATGATAAATGCTGAACAGATGAGTACAGCTATGTTTCTTTTGATATATGATGTTGCGTTCATTTGATTAGTTCCCTTTTAAAAATTGTAATTGAATAACTGATTGGTTCAACTGGTTAACAGTTTGAAGATAATTGAGCTTGCTTTGTACAGCTAAGGCCATATTTTGGATAAACTCAATATAACCAATCTCTCCCAGATCGTAAGATACCTGTGCAATGCGCAGCTGCTCATCTGCTTGTTTTAAGCCCCCGGAGGTAAAGTAATCTGCTATGCTTTTGTGCTGGGCATAATTTTGAAGCTCTTGCTTGTACTGCATATCCAGTTGGTTTTGCATGTGCTGGTAGTCTGTTTCCGCGATTTGTACTGCAATCTTCTCATTGTTTACTCTGGCACGGCCTGCTCCATTGAATATGGGTACAGCAATCCCTACCTGGATACCAGCAATGCGGGTTCCTGGGGTATAACTACGGTCAATATTTGCTGGATTGAAAGATTTGATTACGAATTGTTGTGCGTAACTAAGCGTAAGGTCAGGCATAGCACGTGAGCGTTCTAAATCAATTTTTGCCTTAGCTACGGCTATTTGTTGTCGGTATACATCAATTAGCGGACTATTGTCGGTTCCATTTGTTTCGGTTAAAGCAAGTACGGGAAGTGCTTTTTCAGCAGGGCTGATAGTTGTTTTTAAATTCAATAACTGCTGAAGGTTTAACTGTTGGATGGCCAGGTTTGCTTCGACCGCCTTTTTTAAGGCTTGTACTTCCTGATACTTGTTCTTTGCAGTAATCAACTCCAGATTAGAGGTTTCGCCCACTTTGTACCTGAGTTCTGATTTTTTAATAAAATTGCGATAGATGCTGTCTTGCAATTCCAGCACTTTTAAAGTGTTGATGCTGTAAAGCAGGTTATAGTAGGCCAATCTGGTGTCTCGGGTAATTTCCGATTTGGTGTAATTACCAGTTTTTTCCATTAGGCCGGTTTGTCCAGTTAATACTTTTTTCTGGTTTTTATAAAACCCTGGCCAGGCAAAGCTTTGAGAGACAGAGATGGAATTGTCATTACTACCACCACCTGTAGGATCCTGAGAAACGCTGAATGCAGTTTTTCCTGGATCAAAAGCGGTTTTCTGCATGGCCCTCGACTGGTCGACTGCTAATCCGGAGGACTTTAATTGCAGGTTGTTTTTTAAGGCAAGAGCAACAGCTGTATCCGCAGAGATAGGCAATTGTTGTGCCTTAGCGGAACCTGTAAATCCTAATCCTGCAAAAATCAACAAGATCATTACTAAAGGTTTTGTAGGCATATTTAGTTTCTTTTTACGGTCAGTAACCAATATATAAAGACAAGGCAGTACAAATAGGGTAAGTAGCGTTGCAGAAAGTAAACCACCAATAACAACTGTAGCTAATGGTTTTTGTACTTCAGCACCAGCGCCACCTGATAGGGCCATTGGCAAAAAGCCTAATGAAGCCACTGCGGCGGTCATAATTACTGGTCTAAGTCTTACTGCTGTACCTTGCATTACGCGCTTATAAACGTCGGTAACACCTTCTTCTTTCAACTGGTTGAAATAGGAGATGAGTACAATTCCATTCAATACAGCAACGCCAAACAGGGCTATAAAGCCAACCCCAGCCGAGATGCTGAAAGGCATACCTCTAAGTAATAAGGCAAATACGCCTCCAATAGCTGATAATGGAACGGCCGTAAAGATCAAGATGGTTTGTGTAAAAGATCTGAAGGTAAAATAAAGCAAGGCCAGGATTAAAAGCATGGCTACTGGAACTGCTATTGAAAGTCTGCTTTTTGCTTCTTTAAGATTTTGGAACTGGCCACCATAGGTAATGTAATAACCCGATGGCAGTTTTAATTTTGCTTCCAGTATCTGTTGAATTTCAGCAACAGTACGTTCTACATCTCTTCCTTTAACATTAAAGCCCACGTAAATACGTCTTTTTCCATCTTCACGTGAGATTTGGGCAGGAGCTTCCTTAAGCTCGATTTTTGCCACCTGGTTTAAAGGGACTTTATTGCCAGATGGAAGGGGGATATACAAGTTCTCTATACTCGAAATGTTCTCCCGAAGGTCGCGCTGCAAACGTACCACCATGTCAAAGCGTTTTTCACCTTTAAATACTACTCCGGCCACATTTCCGGCAAAAGCGGTTTTTAAAATACTATTGATATCGCCAATGGTTAATCCATATTGTGCGATTTTATCTCTATCGTAAGTCACCAATACTTGTGGTAGTCCGGTTACTTGTTCCACAAAAGGCTCACTTACACCGGCTGCAGGGGCTATCAGTTTGGAAACTTTATTGGCTTCCTCTACCAGCACATCAAGGTCTTCACCATAAATTTTAATGGCTACATCTTGCCGAACACCAGTCATGAGTTCGTTGAAACGCATTTGCATGGGTTGGGTAAGCTCAACACTTACACCTGGTAAAATGGATAACGCTTCTTCCATTTTCTCCGACATTTCTTCCTTGGTTTTGGCAGAAGTCCATTCTTCTTTAGGCAGCATGGCGACCATCATATCACCACGTTCAATCGGCATCGGGTCAGTTGGTATTTCTGCACTTCCAATCCTTGTTACGACCTGTTTTACCTCTGGAAATTTATCTTTCAATATTTTCTCAGCCTTGCTGAATGTTTCTACCACTTGTGTAAGTGAGGTCCCTTGAGCCATGGCAATCTCAACGGCTAAATCTCCTTCTTCAAGCTGAGGTAGGAATTCACCACCCATATTGCTAAATACCCATAAGGTAAAACCAAAGCAGACAATGGCTATAGCTACGACTAGCTTTTTAAAACCAAGCGCCTTTTCTAGCATGGGTTTGTACACACGTTTGAAAAAATCCATGATCTTGTCGGATATATTTCTTTTATGTTCCGTGTTTTTGCTTAAAAATAATGCGCTTACCATTGGTACATAAGTGAGAGAAAGAATAAAGGCACCAACAATGGCAAAAACTACGGTTTCGGCCATAGGCTTAAACATTTTGCCTTCAATACCTACTAATGAGAGTAAGGGTAGGTATACAATAAGGATGATGATTTCGCCGAAGGTTGCACTGGCTCTGATTTTGGAAGAAGCTGTAAAAACCTCTTTGTCCATTTGTTGCTGGGTTAACCTTGGTGTGTCTTTAAAAAGCTTGCTTTCTGTGAGCCGGAATATAATCGCTTCTACAATAATTACCGCACCATCTACAATAAGACCAAAATCTATAGCACCTAAACTCATCAGGTTACCAGACACCCCAAAAAGACGCATCATAGAAAAGGCAAATAACATGGATAATGGAATTACTGAAGCCACAATCAGACCGGCTCTCCAGTTTCCAAGTAGGAGCAAGAGCACGAAAATTACAATTAGGGCTCCTTCAATCAGATTTTTCTGAACTGTACTGATGGAGCGGCCAACCAGTTCGGTACGGTCGATGTAAGGTTCTATGACTACTCCTTCAGGTAAGGTTTTTTGAATTTGTGTGATCCGTTCTTTTACGTTTGATATCACCTGATTAAAGTTCTCACCTTTTAGCATCAGCGTAATTCCGGCTACTACTTCGCCAGTACCGTTTCTAGTTACCGCGCCATATCTTGTTGCGGTGCCATATTGTACTGTTCCAATGTCTCTAATCAGTACTGGAACGCCGCCAACATTTTTAACTACTATCTTTTCAATATCGTCAAGGGATTTAACCTGACCGATACCGCGGATGGCATAAGCGTTGCTTTGTTGCTCAATATAGGAACCTCCAGTGTTTTCGTTGTTGTTTTTAAGCGCATCGTAAATCTGAGAAATGGTTACATTATTGGCATTCAGTTTTTCATTGTCTAATGCAATTTCATACTGTTTTACATAACCTCCCCAGCCACTTACTTCGGCAACGCCCTTAGTTCCGGCAAGCTGAGTTCTCACTACCCAATCTTGCAGGGTTCTTAAATCGGTAGCGGTATACTTATTTTCGTAGCCTTTTTTTGTATGCAATACATACTGATAAATTTCACCAAGACCGGTGGTGATGGGCGCTAGCGTTGGCTCTACCATGCCATCAGGAATGATGCTTTCGGCTTCTTTTAGTTGCGCGGCAACTTGTTGCCTTGCCCAGTAGATATCAGTGTCATCTTCGAAAACAATGGTGATCACGGATATTCCCGAACGCGATATAGAGCGTTTTTCGATCACATTGGGAATGTTCGCCATGGCCAGCTCAATTGGTGCTGTGATGAATTGCTCCACTTCTTGAGCGCCCAGACTCGAGGCTTGCGAGATAATTTGCACTTGATTGTTGGTGATGTCGGGCACCGCATCAATAGGTAATCTTGTTAAGGAATAAATCCCCCATATGACTAATGTCAGGGTCATTATGCCAATCGCTAGTTTATTCTTTATAGAGAATAAAATAATCTTATTAAACATATGATGATGTTATTTTACAGCAGATCAATGGCAAAGTTTTGCCATGAAAATGACTGGGTTAATAATTAAAAAGAAAAAATCTGAAATTAATTATACCCATTGAGGAGGCTGCCAAATGTCGCCAGGAAATAAGCTAACAGCAACATCCAGATAATCAGGGAAACTGTTATTTCGTTCATCCAGAACAAGTGCAGGAACCTTATTTGCTGTAGCTGAAGCTACAAAAGCATGGTAAGTACTGGCATGGAAAAATGGTGAGCAGGCGTGTGGGTTCTCATGTTTCTCGCTATGGTTATCTGAAGCGGAATAACATGCATCTTCATGGCCCGATGGAAGATCTGTTTCACTACCACAGCATGGCCATGCGGACAGGGCCATTACGTATATGGTGAATATGAAAGCTAGATACCTCATGTTACAAACTTAAGCCTTTTTTTTAAAAACCCAATTAATCCTTATCATTCTGCTGTTTAATTTTAATTAAAAGTTAATCAATCTCTTTTAAGGCGTGTTTTAGCCTTGGAAGGTTTCTTTATGTAATAAGAATATTGCAAGGGTCACAATCCGACACTTACTATATACCGCAGTATTTGGCCCATATACCTGGCTTAAAATAAACTATGAATTAATCATATAAAAAGGCAGATTTTTAAAAAATAAAAGGCACTTTTGCAAAACTGTAAAACAATAGAATAAAGATGTAAAAGAACTGCGTATATATGGAAGAGGAAGTGGTTGAAGAGATAGTTAGACTGTTAGGACAGGATGACGATACACAATTAAAAGTTTATCTAGATGATCTTAACATTTCGGATGTTGAGCATTTAATAGATGAGCTTCCCCAACATGCAGTAAAATTTATCGATACGCTGTCTATAAAAAGGGCAGTTAATGTTTTCAGAATCCTTGATTTTCCTACGCAGGAAAAAATCATTAAGAAACTTCCGGGAAATAAACTGGCTGAGTTAATCAACTTGTTGCCTCCAGATGACCGTACCGCTTTGTTTAGCGAACTGAAAGGGGATGCTGTAAAAAAACTTATTATCCTCTTACCCGCAAAGGATAGGATTGAAGCACTTTCGTTATTGGGTTACGAAGAGGATAGTGTGGGTAGGTTGATGACTCCGGATTATGTAGCAGTTAAAAAAGACTGGACCGTTAGCCGGGTATTGTCTCACATCAGACGTTATGGAAAAAACTCTGAAACCATTGATGTGATTTACGTGATTGATAAAGATGGTGTATTGCTGGATGACATCCGAATCAGGGAAGTCTTACTAGCAGATCCTGATGCTAAAATTGGTGAGTTGACAGATCATCGTTTGATTTCATTGAAAGTGAATGACCCGCAAGAGGAAGCGATTAATGTGTTTAGAATGAACAACCGGGTAGCTTTACCTGTGGTTGATGATAATAATGTTCTGCTTGGCATTGTTACGGTTGATGATATCCTATGGATTGCTAATGAAGAGTATACTGAGGATATGCATAAAATTGGGGGTACCCAAGCGCTAGACGAACCTTATCTCGATATGCCAATTTTTGGTTTATTTAGAAGGAGGATTGGCTGGTTGGTTGTTCTGTTTCTCGGCGAAATGCTTACTGCTACGGCAATGGCCCATTTTGAAGCCGATATTGCCAAAGCAGTTATTTTAGCCATGTTTGTACCCTTAATTATATCGAGTGGTGGAAATAGTGGATCTCAAGCTTCGACGCTGATTATACAAGCGATGGCATTGGGAGAAATTACGATTGGCGATTGGTGGCGTGTAATGCGAAGAGAGATCATTTCCGGACTGATGCTAGGTATTGTACTGGGTATGATCGGTTTTTTAAGAATATTTGTGTGGACCTTTTTTACCGATATGTACGGACCGCACTGGATGCTGGTAGGCTTAACGGTAGGGGTAGCACTGGTAGGTGTAGTGTTGTGGGGATCTCTTGCAGGATCTATGTTGCCTTTACTACTTAAAAAATTAGGAGCCGACCCTGCAACGTCGTCAGCTCCTTTTGTTGCAACCCTGGTTGATGTAACCGGGTTAATCATTTACTTCTCTGTAGCAGTAATGTTTTTAACAGGAGTGCTGTTATAAAGATTATTGAACGTTTGTAAGCTTTATTGTGAAATCAAGTACTGAGTTTGCTGGAATACCAGGTTGTGCATTATTGCCATAAGCATATCCTGATGGAATAAATAATCTTATTTGTCCGCCTTTTTGAATATATGGAATTCCAATTTGCCAGCCTACAATTAAACTACCTAATCTAAACTCTACTGGTTTACCTGCACTACTATCGAAATTGTTTGATGATCCCAATACTTTACCCGAATAATCAACAGTAACTGTTTTGCTAACTGTAACTACCTCACCTGATCCAGGAGTAATTACTTGATAAAAGACACCTGATTTATCTTTAAGGGCCGGGATATTGTTGTCAGTTACATATTTTCTGATTGCAATAGTATCTGCTGTTAACTGTGCGTTTGCATCAAAATCATCAACGCTACTTTTACAAGCTGTAAAGCCAGTTGCAATTGCAGCAAGAAGTACTAAATGTTTAATCTGTTTCATAATATACTTTTATCTTTTGAGATGATCTATCTCTTGTTTGGACCAGAAAATAATACGTTCTCAGAGAAGACCTAGGAATTTTTGCCATTCTTCATGGCAAAAGGTTCCAGTCTTCGAAGAGTAATGTTTTATTTTAATATTTTAAACGTTGAAACGGAAGTGCATAATGTCACCATCCTCTACAACATAGGTTTTTCCTTCGACACCTAATTTACCTGCATCTTTACAAGCATTCTCAGATCCTAAGGTTATAAAGTCATTATATTTAATTACCTCAGCGCGGATAAATCCTTTTTCGAAATCGGTATGGATTACACCAGCAGCTTGTGGAGCTGTAAAGCCTTTAGTAATTGTCCAGGCTCTTACTTCTTGTACACCTGCAGTAAAATAAGTATATAAGTCTAATAAACGGTATGCTGCAACAATCAATTTGTTTACACCAGATTCTGTTAAACCAAGATCAGCTAAAAACTCCTGACGTTCCTCGTAACTTTCTAATTCAGCAATTTCTGATTCTATTTTAGCAGAGATGACCAATACTTCAGCATTCTCATTTTTTACAGCTTCTCTAACACGTTCAACATAGGTATTGCCGTTGATTACTGAACCTTCATCCACATTACAAACGTACAATACTGGTTTTTGAGTTAACAAGCCCAGGTCTTGAATAAATTCGAAATCTTCTGCTGATACTGCTGCTGAACGAACTGATTGTCCGCTTTCCAACTGAGCTTTAATAACGCTAAGGATATCGAAAGTTCTTTTGGCGTCCTTATCGGTTTTTGCCATTTTCTCAACTTTCTGAATGCGTTTATCAACTGTATCCAGATCTTTAAGTTGTAATTCGGTATCAATGATTTCTTTATCACGAATAGGATCAACTGAACCATCAACATGGATCACATTTCCATCATCAAAACAACGCAATACATGAATGATTGCATTTGTAGCCCTGATGTTACCTAAAAACTGGTTGCCTAAGCCTTCACCTTTTGATGCTCCTTTTACCAAACCAGCGATATCTACGATCTCGATAGTATTTGGAACGATACGGTTTGGCTTAACCAACTCGGCTAATTTTGTCAATCTCTCGTCTGGTACAGTAATTACGCCTATATTAGGCTCGATAGTACAAAAAGGGAAGTTCGCCGCTTGGGCTTTTGCGTTAGATAAACAGTTAAATAATGTAGATTTTCCAACATTTGGTAAACCAACGATACCACATTGTAATGCCATGAATGATTTTTTTCTTGATTTGGCGCAAAGGTATCAATTTTTTAAAAATATTTTTTATGTTTAGGGTACTTAAACCTTATTAAGTAATAATTAACGATTATGGAGAATATTGAAGATACAGAGCCGATAGAAGAAGCAGCTGAAGAACATGAACAATTAGTGGTAACTGAAGAGATCAGAAGCTATATTTACGAGACTGCAAAGTGGACCCGATTTCTTTCAGTTATAGGTTTTTTGTTTGCAGCCTTGATGGCGCTTACTGCATTTAGCGCGACTGCGATCATGGAGACTCTTCAGGTCTCTGCGCCAGGGAACCCAATGGCCCAGTTGGGTGCGACGTTTCTGACAGTATATTTTTTATGCGTTTCGCTGATGCTGTTTTACCCTAGTTTTTTGCTGTTTAAATTTTCTAATGCAGCGAATACTGCGGTATTGTACGGTGACCAGGAGAACTTTACTGTTGCAATGAAAAAAATGAAATCAGTATTTAAGTTTTGGGGTGTGGTTACCATTGTGATCATGGCTGTATATATACTTGGCATCTTGCTTACGCTTGTGGCTAAAACTGGTGGGGCATAGCGTTTTCAATGGTATGTTTAAAGGTTTTTATTTCCTTTTTAAGCAGACTTTCGAAATACGGGTTCAGCAGTTTGGCCATTCCTAAGCCAATGCCACCAGCCGGAGGGCGGTAAGAAAGCACAATTTTTAATAATGTACCCTGTTGGTCGGGTGTCGCTGTAAATTGAACCCTCCCAACATGCTGAATTAATGAGCCCGGAACGGATCGCCAGCCGATTAAACGCCCGGGCTCATCTTTAATAATTTCTGCTTGCCAGTCTACGGCAAACAAATTGCCCATCACATTTGATTTCCATCTGGATAAATTCTCTTCAACCATTTCTACATTTAGCAGGTGCTTAATGCTTCCCGGTAGGTTATTTAAATTTCGCCAGTAATTGTAGACATCTTTAGCTGGACGGTCGATTTCAAATTCTCCTCTAATGTTTATCGTATGTGGTTTGCTGGCATCTATACCCAATGACTCGTACAACAGGCAATGACCTGTAAAGGCGCGATAAGCAAGGTAGGTTCCATATAAAAATGATGCGCCTAATGGTTTTTTGATGCCTTTGCTCATTAATATTCCAGCTAAGAACATGGATACCATACGTTCATTCACACCAACGTTCTCATATTGGTGTTTTTCAATAGAAAATTTGCCCGAACGCAGCTTCAGATTAGTTTGATGTGTACTCATAATATGGTGTTACTTGTTGCTAATTGCTGATCCAATGAGGTTTACGGTTTGTTGATCCAGATCTCCCCAAATTTGCTCCCAGTCTCCATCTTCTTCTTTTCTGATTTGGGTTAAACTCTTACCCGAGTGTATGCATTCGTAATATGCAACTCCATCGGTAGTTTCTTCTACCTTTACCTGGATGGTGGCAGGTTTTCCGTTTAAATTAACCTCTATGTCAAAGTCTTGCGATTGTAATTCTGTTGCGCCCATTGTAGTTCTATTTACAGATTAAATACTAACAGATACCTTAGATACTAACACTTTAGCTGAAAATATGTTTTATTTTTTTATTTTGCAGAACCAAATAAATCATTTCCATGATGTACAATGAAAATTATCCGGAAATTTACCAGGGGTATTTTAATTATAGAGAACCCTATGTTGAAAATCTGGAAGATATTTACCAAAAACCCGTAGTAATTCCAATCTATCACATTGAAGAATTATTTAATGATGAGGTATTGAATGATGTACGTAGGTTTAATGAAATTTGTAATGATCCTGATGCTAAAGCAGAGTCTGAGCTGTTGGGCGCGCAGTTAAAAGAACGAGATATACATATTTTTAAATACTTTCATTTTATTGCAGCCCAAAGGTATGTTTTGGATGAGCTAAAGACGAGGTATCGCGACTTTTACGAACTGGAGCATACACTAAAGCAGTTTGAAGCTATAGGATATGATGTAAGTAAAGCCAGAGAAACTGATCTGGTTAAAAGAAAAAGACAGTTGCTGGATTTTCAAGCACGCTTGTGCTTCAGACAATTTGCTTAAATCTCTTTAAATAAAAAGAATATGAAATTGACCCGCGTAGCAATCTTATTGCTTTTGCTACCCTTCGCCACTATGGCACAGGATGACAAAAGTACCTTAACGAAACTTGGAGAAAGTGTTCCAAAATTTTCTTTTGAGATAGAAAGAGGGAAAACAGCTAATATCGATGATTATAAGGGGAAGCTTATTCTTATTAATCTTTTTGCAACCTGGTGTCCGCCATGTAATACTGAACTTCCGCTGGTTCAAAAGCAGATTTGGGAGAAATATAGTAACAATCCTGACTTCGCATTTTTTGTTTTTGGGCGTGAGGAAGGCTGGGATAAATTAGAACCCTTTAAAAAAGCTAAAGGATTCACTTTTCCTATACTTCCAGATGTTGATCGCAGTATTTTTAGCAAATTTGCTACCCAATCTATTCCACGGAACATTATTATAGACCAAAATGGTAAGATCATTTATCAGTCGATAGGTTTTTCAGAGAAAGAATTTGCGGAAATGGTTGCCTTGATCGATGCGAATCTGAAAAAAACAAGCGGCAGTTAAGCAAGCTAATTATCCTTTCTGGTTTCTTTTCTTACAACAGGCACAACCTTAGTTCCAAACAGTTCAATAGTTTTTAGAATTTGTTTATGCGATATAGCACCCCTTACCAATTGTGCAAGGAATCTGGTATTGCGGAACATCAGCCAACTTTACTTCTTCTAACAGTTCCTGAACTCTTTTTTGCGCATTTATTGCTTTTCGAGCAGTACCATCTGGTTGTAATTCTCCGAATGTGCTAATCCCTAATTCCATATTATTGTTTTGACGTAAAAGTATAAAGAAAATTAGAACCAATTTGTTCGGAGTATCGGATATCAATTTTATTATTAATTTAGACACCCTATTGATGCCGAAAACAAGATGAACACAGAACTGATTACTCGCTTAAGACCAAGCCTGAAAAATTATGCATACAACATTTGTGGCTCGGTAGAAGACGCGGAAGATGTGGTACAGGATGTATTGTTGAAATTTTTGGATTTAGATCAGCAGCATATTGAGGATCCTAAATCTTATCTGATCAGGATGGTAATTAATCGTGCTATCAATCAAAAGAAGAAGTTAAAGAAACAAATGTTGGATTACCCCGGGGAATGGCTGCCTGAACCAATGGCTACTGAAAGTGCAGATGGGGTGATCAATCGCAAAGAATTGTTGTCGTACTCGTTGATGGTGCTTTTAGAAAAGTTAAATCCCAGACAAAGGGCTGTATTTATTTTAAAAGAGGCGTTTGATTATGAGCATACTGAAATTGCTGCCGTATTAGATATTAAGCCTGATCTTTCCAGACAACTGTTAACGAGAGCCAAGAAAAGTATTGGGGATCCGAAAGAAGTGACGCGTAGTCGTGTGCCGGAATCTTTTTTAACTAATTATCTCAATGTCCTTCATACGGGTGATATGAATAGGCTGGAAGCTATGTTGAACGAAGATATTGTATCTATTTCTGATGGAGGCGGTAAGGCTCGTGCGGCTATCAATCCTGTGTATGGCAAAAAGTCTGTGGCCGCATTGTTGCAAGGTCTTTACACTAAATTTTATGAAGAGGCAGTCGTGCATCATGGATTAGTTAATCAGCAGCCAGCTTTGTTTTATTACCTAGAGGGCGTATTAGCAAAATGTGTAATATTTACGCTTCAGGATGGTCAGATCATTAGTGCTTACATCATCAGGAATCCCGATAAATTAAAAAACCTAAAGTAATTCAACGTTTTTGTCACGTTGTATTTCTATTTTTTGTCTTGTTATTGACAAAAAAAATATGGTATAATGGAAAGGATTAAAAATAATGAATTGCCACAAGGATTGATGGCAGCGATGCATCATGTGGAAGCTTATCTTGATCAATCAGGTCTTGATCATTTGCTACTTGAGCTGATGAGGTTAAGGGTTTCACAAATTAACGGTTGTGCTTATTGTTTAGATATGCATTCGAAAGAAGCCTTACGTGCAGGTGAAACTTTTCAGCGGCTTATATCTATTTCGGCTTGGAGAGAGGCTCCTTATTATACGCCAAAAGAACGTGCTGTGCTTGAATTTGCAGAGTTGCTGACTTACATGAAAGCTGATGTTGAGGCTGATGAAATTCATGAAGTGCTTTTGAACCATTTTAATAAACAGGAGATTGCCAACCTTACGCTCGCTATAGCGCAGATCAATTCATGGAACCGTATCGTAAAATCAACTGGCGCTGTTGCTGGGAATTACTAGGTTAAAAAATAAGTTGCCTGGTACAATATTGCATCTGCTGTGTTGAAAATGACAGTAGATGCAATTGCTAAAAAAAAATCAGATGTTTGTTAAGCTAACTTTCTTTGAGTAAGCGCTTTGTGTCGCAGATGAATTGAATTTAATTAAATCAATATAATTTCTGGCGTGTTTTAGTTCAAATAATACTACATTCCGTTTGGTAAAACGTGAAAGGTAAAGGATTAAAATGAAAAGAAAAGCGAGCTACTATAACTTATTTGAGAAGTCCCCACTGCCTATGTGGGTTTATGATGTCAATACATATTGCTTTCTAGATGTAAATATTGCCGCCACTGTATTATATGGGTTTTCGAAAGCGGAGTTTTTAACAATGACAATAGCTGCAATAGTCCCGACGGAAGATGCAGATATGGCTAAAAATATTGTGCGGGAAAATGCTAAAACAGGAGAACCCTATAAAAATACTTTTAGACATGTTAGAAAAAATGGCGAACTGATCGCTGTGGAAGTTGAAAGTAATGAGATTGAATTTGATGATAAACAAGCCCGAGTAGTTTTGGTCTATGATATTACCAAGCGTGTAGAAGAGGAGCATTGGTCTAAGCTATTGGAGTCTGTGGTGATCAATACAACAGATGGAGTTGTGATTACTAATACGGTTGAATCAGGTCCTGTTATTATTTATGTTAACGATGCATTGTTGAACATGTCTGGTTTTAGTCGGGAAGAATTAATTGGAAAAGTTCCTGATGTTTTTCACGGTTACAACCATGCTCAGCAGGGCTTAAGGAAAATTGATACCGCTATAAAAAATGGACTTCCATGTAATGCTGAACTGATTAATTATACCAAAAGCGGAAAACCTTACGATGTAAGCGTTAATATTTGCCCTGTTGCTGATCATACCGGGGCCATCACACACTGGATTTCTATCCAAAGAGACATTACCGAAAATAGGAACTATATAAAGGAGATTGAAGATCAAAATAAAAAACTAGTCGATATTGCCTGGATGCATTCGCATAAAGTTAGAGGACCGCTAACACAGATCATGTCGTTAATTGAATTGCTGAAGGACAATGCTTCTATTGAAGACCAGGATATTTTGCATGAATATCTATCAAAGTCTGCATTGGAGCTGGATCATGTGATCTCTGATATTACGAAAAAGGCAGAACATGGTGCTTTTACAATGAACGAAAAGAGGTTTTATGCATTTATGGATGAATTGCCTGGGTTGTGTTGGATTGCCGATGATGATAATTTTTTAAGATACGCCAATAAGTGTTTTTTTGATACCCTTCATTTTACCCCGGAAATAATAGGAAAGCCACTTGAAGAAATTTTTGGGGAGGAGATAGCCCGAAGTGCACGATTAGACAATAAAGATGTGCTGAAGTCTGGGGAAAACAAGGAATTTCATCAAACTGTAAGAGATGGAAACGGGCATCCTCAGTATTATAAAACCTATAAATTCCCCTTTAAAGATGGAGAGGGCGGAATGGTTGGTGCAGTAGCATTTAATGTGACAAAAAGGATTAAGCTTGAAGAGGAACTTTATCAAAGTGAAGCTCAATTTAAACAGGCTTTTGAGCATTCGCTCGTTGGGATGGCGCTGATTAGTCCCCAAGGAAAATGGGAGAGGGTAAATAAAAGTTTATGTCAGATGCTTGGCTATACGGAGAACGAAATGAAGTCGCTTAGTATCCAGGATCTTACTCACCCTGAAGATCTTAAGGGGAGCCAGACTATATTAGAAGATTTGGCCCTGGGTAAGATTGAAGAAGTGAAATATGAAAAGAGATATTTACATAAAGACGGTAATGCTATTTGGGTGGTTATCGCTGCTACGATGCTTTATGACAGTGCTGGGAAAGCACTTCATTATGTTTCTCAGATTGAAGATATTACCAAAAGAAAAGAGATTGAAAACGACCTGGTACTGAGTGAAAAGAAATATCGAACCATTTTTGAAAATGTACAGGATGTATTCTATCAAACGAATCAGGAAGGTATTGTTACTGAAATTAGTCCTTCCATTGCCCACCACTCAGGTTATCTCCGTACCGAGATAATTGGAAAACCTGTGGGGGACTTTTACTACTATCCCCAGGATCGCGAACGGATTATAGAACAGCTGCGCATTAATGGTGCTGTTATTGATTTTGAAGTGAGGCTTAAAACCAAAGATGAGGAGCTCCGCTACGCTTCGGTTAACGCAAAGCTTAATGTGGAAAATGGAGTGATTATAGGAACTGAAGGCAGTATGAGAGATGTGACCAGGAGGAAATTTCAGGAAAATGCATTACAAGCTTTAAATACTGAGCTTACTGCTTCAAATGAACAAAAGAATAAACTCTTTTCGATTATTGGGCATGATTTGCGAAACCCAATATCAGGAAGTTTGCAATTGCTGGATTTGACACTCAATGATTTTGAGTCGAGTTCGGCAGATGAAGTTCATTTGTATCTTTCAATGATGAAAACCGAGTTATCTAATGCCAATATATTACTTGAGGATTTACTGACCTGGGCAAAATCTCAATTCAATGCCGTAAGTTTTAACCCTGTCGAAATTAAAGACCTGGCAGGCCTTATAGATAAGTGTATTCAGACGGTTTCTCCGATGGCGATTAAGAAAAACATTAACATCGCCCCTTGTTTCAAGGGAGATATTTTGCTTCATGCGGATATCGGAATGTTGGAGACCATTATTAGAAACTTGCTTTCTAATGCAGTTAAGTTTACAGCTGCCGGGGGAAGTATTAAACTTAAAGTAGTGGAGAATAATAATGCTGTACTCTTTTCTGTGAAAGACAATGGACTTGGAATTCCAAAACATAAGCTCAATGAGCTATTCGATAAGAATTCAAACTATACTACTTTTGGCACTTCAGGTGAAAAGGGAACAGGTTTGGGCTTGAGTCTTTGCAATGATTTTGTGTTAAAACATGGCGGCGCTTTATGGGCGGAAAGTGAGGAGGGGACAGGAGCTACGTTCTATTTTACAATTCCTGAATTGCTCAAAGATTCCTAAATGTTTAATCTTTTGTTAAGAGCTCTATTACATTTTTCAAGGCCGAATTTCTGTTCGATTCCTTCCAGGCAACATACAACTCCGTTCGCTGTGGAATATTTTTCAGCTCAATAAACTTAACATTTAAACTGTACCCATATTGCAAAGATGTGGGTACAATTGCTACCCCAAGACCTTCTTCTACCAACTTAAATATAGTAAGTGCATTTACTGATTTATGGAATACTTTAGGGCGAAAGCCGGCATCCTCGCAAATACTGGTAATCAGCTCATGGTAAAATGGGCTGTCCTCACTTGAAAAAAAGATAAATTGTTCATTACTGAAATCCCTTACGCTATTAAAGTTGGTTTCATTTATTGGATGGTTCATCGGTAATACCATTGCAAAGGTGTCCTGATGAACCAGGTGTCTGGATATTCCTTCTGGTAAACGGTGCAGTCGGATAAAAGCGAGATCTAATTTGTCCTTTTCGAGCATTTCTACCTGTAGTCTATTGGGCATTTCGTCCAGAATAGTTTGTATTCCGGGATATTCTTTGTTTAATCTAAGTACCAGTTCTGGAACTATCTTTTGTGCTGCAGAGCCCAAAAAGCCAATGCGCAGTTCTGTTTCTTTTCCCTGGCTAATATTGTCGAGTTGGCGCCTGATGGTTTCCAGATGGTTAAAAATAAAGTCGACCTCTTCTTTTAAATACAATCCTGCAGCGGTAAGCTCCACCTTTTTTTTGCTGCGATCGAATAAGCTTACATTAAATATCTCTTCCATCTGCATGATTTGCCGGCTAAGGCCGGGTTGTGAAATAAATAGTAATTCTGCTGCCTTTCTGAATTTTAATTCCTGAGCAAGAATCTGGAAATATTTCAAGTGACGTAGTTCTATTTGATAACTCATGGTTATTGGTTGATGATGTAATTGGTATTTATAAGTATCAAAGATAGGGGTTATATTTGTGTAAACGATTTTTGATATGAGTGTTAATCAGTTTTTTAATTACGGTTCAGACTTCCTTACAGTTAGCAAAGCGCTGGCAATTAGTAAAGGAAACTTGAAAGGGGTTTTAAGCCCTGAAACCCGTCAGAAGATAAAAGAAAGCAGTGCTATAGTTGAAAAAATAGCACTCGCAGATAAGCCTGTTTATGGCATTAATACTGGTTTTGGTCCATTGTGTACCGAAATGATTTCTGCTGAAGATACCAAAAAACTGCAGGAGAATATTCTTAAGAGTCATGCTGTTGGTGTAGGAGAACCTATAGATGCTGAAATATCCAGATTAATGTTGGTACTTAAATTACAAGCACTGGCAAAAGGTTATTCAGGTATTCAGGAAGCTACGTTGGATCGTATGATCTGGCATTTGGAAATAGGGGCTATACCATTAGTTCCAAAGCAAGGCTCTGTCGGTGCTTCAGGTGATTTAGCGCCTTTATCGCACCTTTTTCTTCCGTTAATTGGATTGGGGAAAGTGCATTACAAAGGAGCTGTTGTAGCTACCGCGGATCTTTTAAAAGAACATAACCTTAAGCCCATTGCTTTAGGAGCGAAGGAAGGTCTGGCGCTAATTAACGGTACTCAGTTTATAGCCGCTCATGCGGTAAAAGTGGTGGCTCGTTTTTACAATGTATTGGCTACCGCAGATATCACTGCTGCCATGATGTTGGAAGGATTGATGGGGTCGGTGAAGCCTTTTGATGAAGGATTACATAAATTAAGACCATACGCTGGGAATCAGCATGTGGCTGCTAACATTAGAAATCTGTTGGCGGATTCGGAGATTGTAAGTTCGCATTTGGATTGTGCGAAAGTGCAGGATCCTTATTCTTTACGTTGCATTCCGCAAGTGCATGGGGCTTCCAGAAATGCCTGGTTACACCTTAAGGATACCTTAGAAATCGAGATCAATTCGGTTACAGATAACCCAATTATCTTTAGCGAAGACAATACCATCAGCGGTGGTAATTTCCATGGACAGCCTATTGCCATGCCTTTAGATTACGCTTGTTTGGCAGCATCAGAGATTGGTAATATATCAGACCGCAGAATCTATCTTTCTTTGGAAGGAAATACGGATGGTGTACCTAAATTGTTGATGAAGGAAACCGGTTTAAATTCCGGTTTTATGATCTTACAGTATACTTCTGCAGCTTTGTCTAGTGAAAATAAAGGACTATGCTTTCCGGCAAGTGCCGATAGTATTCCAACCTCCTTGGGGCAGGAGGATCATGTGAGTATGGGCTCTATCAGTGGGAGAAAAGCGCTACAAGTGATTGAAAATGTGGAGAAAATTTTAGCTATAGAACTTTTTTGTGCTGCACAGGCGCTGGATTATCATGCGCCACTAAAGTCTGGAAAGATGGTAATGGCTGTACATGAGTTTGTACGTTCTAAAATCGAACATCTGGAAGAGGATCAGATCATGTATGAAATGATGGAAAAAGCAATAGAGATGGTACAGAGTGGGGCAGTTTTAAAAATTGCTCAGGAATTAGCGGCCAAAGAGAACGTCGTTAACACTACCGCATTTACTGCGCAATTTGAAGAGTTTTAGGTCAATATTGAGTATTGTTCAGCTATCAAACCCAATAATAATGAATTTTAAGGAGCAAATATTACAGGGGATTCCTAGTCAATTGCCTGAAAAAAAAATATACGATACAAAGGTTAGTCATGCACCGGTACGTAAGGATATTTTAACTAAGGAAGAAAAGAAGCTGGCACTTCGTAATGCTTTGCGTTACTTCCCTGAAGCCTGGCATGAAGAACTAGCAGCCGAATTTTTGGAGGAACTAAAGACGTATGGCCGGATTTATATGCATCGCTTTAGGCCGGATTATGAGATGTATGCACGCCCCGTAGGTGAATATCCCTATCAGAGTCTTCATGCGGCCTGCATCATGCTGATGATTCAAAATAATCTTGATCCGGCAATTGCTCAGCATCCACATGAATTGATTACTTATGGAGGGAATGGTGGTGTATTTCAGAATTGGGCACAGTACCTGCTCACGATGCAGTACCTGGCCTGGATGACGGATGAGCAGACCTTGAATATGTACAGTGGGCATCCGCAAGGCTTGTTTCCTTCTTCTTCAGCGGCTCCACGCGTGGTTGTAACCAATGGGATGATGATTCCTAACTACTCCTCTCCTGATGATTTGGAGAAGTACAGTGCACTGGGGGTAACGCAATATGGACAAATGACAGCTGGTTCTTATATGTATATCGGTCCGCAAGGTATTGTGCATGGAACAACGATCACCCTAATGAACGCTTTTAGGAAGAAATTGGGTGCTACCCAAAGTCCGGCAGGTCGGATTTTTCTGACTGCAGGTTTAGGCGGAATGAGCGGTGCGCAGCCGAAAGCGGGTAACATAAGTGGGTGCATCACGGTATGTGCTGAAATAAATGCTACAGCTGCCCGTAAGAGGCATGAGCAAGGCTGGGTAGACGAATTGTTGGAAGATTTGGATGGGTTGGTTGCAAGGATCAAAACTGCACAAGCTGCAAAGGAAATCGTATCTCTTGCCTATATTGGAAATATAGTTGATGTATGGGAACGTTTTGACGAGGCTGATATTTTTGTGGAGATTGGATCAGATCAAACTTCATTACATAATCCATGGTCTGGCGGTTACTATCCGGTAGGACTTAGCTACGAGGAGTCGAATGTAATGATGGCTGCTGAACCTGAACGTTTTAAAGCGCAAGTTCAGGCTTCATTAATCAGACACGCCGCGGCTGTAAACAGGCATACATCAAAAGGAACTTATTTCTTTGATTATGGTAATGCTTTCTTATTGGAATGTAGTAGGGCAGGAGCTGATGTAATGGCAACTAATGGCATAGATTTTAAATATCCATCTTATGTGGAGGATATTTTAGGTCCAATGTGTTTTGACTATGGTTTTGGTCCTTTTAGATGGGTTTGTACGTCTGGTAATGCCGAAGACTTGAAAATCACAGATCAACTGGCTTGTGAAGTCATGCAGGAGATCAAAGAAGAAGCTCCAGCAGAAATACAGCAGCAATTACAAGATAATATCATTTGGATAAAAGAAGCTGCGGCTAATAGGCTCGTGGTAGGCTCCCAGGCAAGGATTTTATATGCAGATGCGGAGGGGCGCGCTAAAATTGCCCTGCGCTTTAATGAAGCGGTAAATTCAGGTCGTTTAACTGCTCCTGTGGTATTGGGTAGGGATCATCATGATGTGAGTGGTACAGATTCTCCCTTCAGGGAAACCAGTAATATTTATGATGGAAGTCGTTTTACAGCTGATATGGCTATTCATAACGTAATTGGCGATAGCTTTAGAGGCGCAACCTGGGTATCCATCCACAATGGTGGTGGTGTAGGCTGGGGCGAGGTGATTAATGGTGGGTTCGGAATGGTGCTTGATGGGACGGAGGCTGCCGCTGGAAAGCTAAAAAATATGCTGTTTTTTGATGTGAACAATGGAATTGCCAGGAGAAGTTGGGCCAGAAATAAAGAAGCTCGCTTTGCCATAACAAGAGAAATGGAAAGGACGCCAACATTGAACATTACCATGCCGCATTTGGTGAATGATAGCCTATTGGATGGTCTGTTGTAAAGTGACTAATGCCGGTCTCTGCTATTTACAAAAAGCAAGATGTAATAAAGTAAAGTTGCAACAGAGCTAATTGCGGCTACAACGTAGGTACGTGCCGCCCATTTGAGCGCATCTGCTGCTTTGTCGTGTTCGGTTGGGCTGGTGATGTGACTGCTTTCAAGCCAGCTCAATGCCCGATGACTGGCATCGTACTCAACAGGAAGCGTAATGATCGTAAAAAGTGTAGTGATGGCAAATAGGGCTATCCCTACAAGTAAAATGGTAGGATTTGCGCTTCCTACCAAAAGTCCGAGCCCCGCAAGTATGATCCATTGGGAAAGTTGGCTGCTGATATTAACTATAGGGACAATTGCACTACGGAAAGTCAGCATGCTATAAGCAGTAGCGTGTTGCACGGCATGGCCACACTCATGCGCAGCAACAGCTGCAGCTGATATACTCCTTCCCTCATACACATCGGGGCTCAGGTTTACAGTTTTGTTTTGTGGATTATAATGATCGCTTAAATGCCCTGGTACAGAGATGACACGGACATCATAAATGCCATTGTCAGCCAGCATTTTTTCGGCGATTTCTCTGCCGCTCATGCCATTCTGAAGCGCAATCTGGCTATACTCATTAAATTTACTTTTGAGTCTGTTGCTAACAATCAGCCCAACTATAAACATAATGCCTGCAATCAGATAATAACCCATTAAACCCATATTTTATTTTCGTTTTTGTGATTGTTATATCAATAACAATCAAATTCGAAATTGGTTCGGAATTTGGACTTTTTCTTTCCTATTTATTTGCTGGTAATATTGTCTCAAGTCGGTTAAACATTTTGATCCAGCTTTGGTAAGCGCCAGTCTGTTTAGCTTCTGCTTCAGAAACAGTTTGATGAATAGAAAGCTTGGTCTGGTTACCAATTGATTTGAAAGTGACAGTCGTCAAAGTTTCTTCGGGCCAATCTTCTGGTTTCCCTGCTTCGGTGGCGCCCACATTATGGCCATTCTGATTTGTTAGGATCATAGAGAAGACTAGCTTTTCGGGAAAAATAACTTCCTTATAAATGCCTTTTATCCAGCAATCCCCATGTATTGGATCGTGAATACAGGAATGAAAGGATCCACCTTCTTTAACATCAATAAATTTAAATTCGATAGTACAACCATCAGGGGCATACCAGTGTATTAATTTTTCAGGATTTGTCCAGGCCTCAAATACAAGTTCTCTTGGCGCATTGAAGAGGTGCGTAATGAACAGCTCTTTTTTTTGTTGGCTATTATTTTGTTCCATCTTGCTGGTTTTTGGTTTGTAATTCGTTCAAATAGTTATCCAGTTTTTCGAATTTGCTAACCCATTGTTTTTTGGATAGCTCGATCCAACTGACTACTTCGTTAAGCTGTCCAAGGTGGGCTTCACAATAGCGTTCACGTCCTTTTTGAGTAATGACAACTAAGCCGCATTCGGTAAGAATTTGGATGTGTTTTGAAACTGCTTGTCGACTGATATCGAAAGATTCAGCTATTGAATTTAAATTCAGTGAACCTTGAGCGATTCTTTGAATAATTTCCCGGCGGGTAGGGTCGGCTATTGCCTGGAATACATCTCTTCTTGTTATCATTGCGCAACTATTTGATTGCAAATATAAGAGCAATCGAATAGTTGCGCAAGAGTTTTGAAGAAAAAATAACGCGGCAGGTGGTTTTATCCGCTAATTATTTGCTTCAAATGTTTCGCTTTTTTATTGTAGGACCAGTAAAACACGATAGGGCATACAAATAAGCAGAAAATGGTATTGGTAATTAAGCCGCCAATGACCACAATAGCTAAAGGTTTAGAAGCTTCTGAGCCTATTCCGGTAGACAATGCAGCCGGCATTAAGCCTATTGCGGCCATCATAGCTGTCATGATTACGGGTCTAAGCCTTGTCGCTACACCATCTCGTATGGCGTCTGCAAAGGTCCAGGTTGGATGGTGTTTTAACTCTACCATATTGCTTTTGAACCTTGTAATCAGGATTACACCATTTTGTACGCATATACCAAACAGCGCAATAAAGCCAATCCCTGCCGAAATGTTGAAGTTTACCTTTGTGATGAGTAAGGCCAGTATGCCCCCAACCATTGCAAAAGGAACATTGTTTAAAACCAGTAATGAGTCTTTGATATTGCCAAATAGTACAAACAGGATAAAAAAGATCAACAGCAAGCTAATTGGTACGGCGGTAGATAACCTTGAAGTAGCTCTTTGCTGATTTTCAAAATCGCCAGCCCATTCTAATTTATATTCTTTCGGTAGTTTGATTTGCTCGGCTACTTTTTTCTGTGCCTCGGCAATCGTGCTACCCATATCTCGACCGCGGATAGAGAATTTTATAGCGCCATATCTTTGGTGTTTATCTCTGTAGATAATGCTGGGGCCGGTAATCTTACGGATGCTGGAAATTTCACTTAAAGGGACTTTAGCACCTGATGAAGTAGGAATACGTAGCGCGCCTATAGAAGCTTCATCGTTTCTGAAATCTTCCGGGTAACGGATTCTTAGATCGAATTTTCTCTCCCCTTCGTAAATCTGGGTAGCCGCTTTACCACCAATTGCCATTTCGATAATGGAGTTGGCATCTTCGGTAGTTACGCCATACAGTGCCATTTTACTCTGATCCAAATTAATTTGTAGTTCTGGCTGCCCCAGATTTCTTAGGATTCCAAGATCTTCAATACCGGGAACTGTTTTTAGGATGCTTTCTATCTTTTCTTCCTGAGCTTCTATAAAACTGAAATCATTGCCAAACATTTTTACTACAATAGAACCTTTTACACCCGATACTGCTTCCTCGACATTATCAGAGATTGGCTGGGAGAAGTTTAGACTGATACCAGGATAGTCTTTGAGTTTCTCTTGCATGCGTTGTACCAGTTGTTCCTTAGTTTCTTTTCTTTTCCATTCAGATTTTGGGTATATGTCTACCAGAAATTCCATGTTGTAAAAGCCTGTAGCATCGGTGCCATCATTTGGTCTGCCGGTTTGCGACATCACTTGTTTTACCTCTTCGAAGCTCAAAAAGATCTTTCGCATCTCATTGCTCAATTTTTTAGTCTCATTTAAGGAAACACTAAGCGGAGCACTTGCCCTTACATAAATCGAACCTTCATCAAGGGTAGGTAAAAACTCTGTACCCAGAAATTTGAAACTGAAAAGGCCAACAACCAAAACGATTAGAGAGCCGAAAAACACGAGCTTCCGGAATTTGAATGCAGCATTATATGTGCTCATTACTCCTTTGGTTAGGTATTCTAAAAAGATGTTGTGCTTTTCTTTTACATTCTTCTTTAACAATACACTAGCCATAGCTGGTACCAATGTAAAAGTTAACAATAAGGCACCTAGTAGGGCGAAACTTAAGGTCCATGCGAGTGGAGAGAACATTTTGCCTTCTACCTTTTCGAAGGTAAATATGGGCATGAGGCCAGTAATGATAATCAACTTGGCAAAAAAGATACCTTTACCGTTTTCCAGACAGGCTCTTTTGATGATGCCAAGTTTGCTCATCCTATTAAATTTCTCCGTTCCATTTTTATGTGAGTTGTAATCAAGCGCTACAAAAATCCCTTCGACCATTACGACTGCACCATCAATGATGATCCCGAAATCGATGGCGCCCATGGACAATAGATTGGCGGACATGCCTTTCAGTTTTAAACAGATAAAGGCAAAAAGTAAGGCCAGCGGGATGATTATGGATACAATTAACGTAGTTCGCCAATCAGCCATAAAAAGAAACACAATCAGGGTTACAAAACTGATTCCCTCTAACATATTGTGCATCACGGTATGTGTTGCAAAATTGACCAGATTTTCACGATCATAAAATGGACTGATTTTTACATCACCTGGCAAAATGTTCTCGTTAACATCCTTTATTTTCTCTTTTAAGGCAGTGATGACTTCGCTCGGGCTTTCGCCCTTGCGCATTACAACAATGCCTTCTACCACATCTGGATCACGGTCTCTGCCAACTTGTCCCAATCTGGGTAGGGCTGATTCCGTAACCTCAGCAATGTTTTTTACATAAACCGGTGTCCCTTTAAAATTATCAACGATGATGTTCTTAATTTCATCAATGTTGTTCAATACACCAATTCCTCTAACCACATAGGCTTGTCCGCTTTGCTCAATTACATCACCACCAACGTTGACATTACTTTTAGAAACAGCTTCGAAAAGCTCTGTTGCCGTTACACCATATTGAAGTGATTTTTGAGGATCGACAGTAATCTGGTAGGTTTTAACTTCGCCACCAAAACTAACTACATCGGCAATTCCTGGAACAGAAAGCAACTCGCGCTGAATTACCCAATCTTGCAGGGTTTTTAGTTCTCTTATTGATTTCTTATCGCTTTTTAAGGTATAGCGGAAGATCTCACTGGTAGGGCCATAGGGCGGTTGTACTTCTGGTTTTGCACCTGCAGGCAGGTCGGCTTCATCCAAATGATTGTTGACCTGCACCCGGGCAAATTGATAATCTACATCATCTTCGAAGGTGATTTTTACGACGGATAGGCCAAAAAGAGAAGAAGAGCGGATGCTGGTTCTTTTTTCAGTTGGGTTCATCGCAATCTCTAGCGGACGGGAAACGAACTTTTCTACCTCCTCTGCGCTGCGGCCTGGCCATTGCGTTATGATGGTGATATTGGTGTTGGTTACATCAGGGAAAGCTTCAATCGTGGTATGCTTGAAACTTAAATAGCCCGCCAGAATTAAGATGAAGGTGCTGAAGAAGATGAAATACTTATTCTTCAGAGAAAAATTTATAATAGACTTAATGAATTTATTCATTACAGTTTGGATTTAAAGGGTGAAGACGATTATGGTTTCAGGCTGTCGTAAAGGAAGAGCTGCTTAGAAGCAACCACGCGGTCGCCGGCATTAAGCCCTTTGCTGATGTAAGCCTTATCTTCAAATTTTCGGCTGAGTTCTATTTCCTGGATTCTGATTTTTTTTACCTGATCCAGCACCAGTACATAATATTTGTTGTTGTCGAAAATGAGGCAGTCTGGATGTACTGAAGGTAAGCTGATGCCGTTTTTTGTGGCGATTTGTACAGTAGCCATCATTCCTGGTTTTAGCAAATACCCAGGGTTATTAATCACCACCCGAGCATTCATTACTTTGCTATCATCATCTAGCATACTATAGATTTTGCTAATCTTGCCTTTAAAAGGTTTATCTGGATAAGAAAGAATAGAGATGTTTACTTCATCACCCTCTTTTACCTTCGAAATGTCGCTTTCGTAGATATTAATCAATGCCCATACATCCGAAAGATCTGCCACAGTAAATAGATTTTGATTGTTGTCTGGTCTTACCTGCATATTACTGGTTACATTTTTTTCGGTTACAAAACCCGATAATGGCGATGTCAAAGCATAAACTCCATTTTTGTTACCACCGTTCAGATTTAAAATTGAACGGCTTCTTTTGTCTTCTGCTTGTTTTACCAACAAGTCGTTTTTTGCTTGCTCTAGCTCCAAAGCTGAAGTAAGTCCGCTGTTGTACAGGTCTTGGGCCAATTTTAGATTACGCTGTGCATTTCTTAGCTCTGCTGAAGAGCTGATGGCTTCTTTATCAAAGCCCGCCATTTCGGCACTGGTCATGGTTGCTAAAAGTTGTCCTTTGCTCACACGATCGCCAAGTTTTATCGAGACGTTTTGCACATGACCACTTACCATTGGGTAAATCTTGGCCGTCTTTTCTTCGTTTGCAGTGATCTTTGCAGAGAAATTGATATCAGTTTGATTATTTGCACTTTTTACGGTATCTATTTGGAGTCTTTTTATTAGAGAATCTGTCAACTCAAACTTTTCATCTTTTGGTGTTTCCTTATTCTCTTCTGTGCAGCTTGATAAAAATAAGGCGGCAGATAAAGTGGTTAAAATCCCGATGTTTTTTAGCGTGTTTTGCATGTGCGCGTTTATTTAAAAATGGTGGATCCTGTTACAAAATTGATTTCTTCTTTTGCGTTCATGCGCTCATATTTTAAGCTGTTCATCTGAAGGGTACTTGCCTTATAGGAATCATAAAAATCAAGAAACTCTATCAGGCCAATATTTCTGTTTTTGAAGTTTTTGATGACCTCAGCAATCAGTTTGTCAAAGTCCGCATTGAAGTTTTTATCGAAACCTTGGTATAGGTTTTCTGTCCGTAGTGCCGAAGTATAACTGTTGTAAACTTCGTTTTCCAATTGCGCGTCCTGTTGATGCAGTTGGACTTTTTGAGCATCAATTGCAATTCTGGCTTTTTTAATCTCTCCCTGATTCCTGTTAAATAGGGGTAAAGGAAGTTTAATTCCAATACCTGTATAATTATCGGGGTAACTTCCTTTTAGATCATAGCTTAGAGAGAGCTCTACATCTGGTATGGCGTTAGCCTTTTGTAGCTTTAAGTTATTTTCGGCATATCTGATACCTGTTTTTGCTAATTGCAAATCCGCTCTGTTGTTACGTGCAGAATCTAGTAGGTTTGTATAGACCTGTTTGTTTAACTGGTAGTTCTGTTCTTCCTCGGGAGATACAACTAAAACAAGCTCTGCATCAGGTTGCAGGTTGGTCATCAGTTTAATCTCAGTTTGCGAATCTTCAATCTCATTCATTAGTGCACTGTATTCGCCCTGTAAGGAGTAGAGTAAAGACTTAATGCGTATGATGTCTTTAACGGCCACATTGCCTAGTTTTAACTGCTGCTCATTGGCGCTTAACAGCAATTTCAAGGAGTTGATTTGCTGTTCGTAAATTTTGGCAGACTGTTGATTGTAATAGGTTTTGTAAAAGGTAGAATTGAGGTTAAAGCGTAGTGTACGCATCAAATCAAAGTATTGGTATTCTGCTAGTTTGATCCCGGTAGTAGCCAATTGAATATTTTTATTCCGCTTTCCAGCTAGTTTGATCATTTGAGATAGCGCAGCCTGGTACTGTCCGGTGGCTTTGCTAGTTTCGAGGAATCTTTTAGTCTCAGGGTTGTAAAGCAAGTTCTCGTAGCTTATTTCAGGATTATCGAATAGCCTGGCGGTAATTATATCAGCTTTGGCCTGGTCGGTTTGATATTGTTGGGCAATAAGCTGGTAATTGTTTTGCACAAAACGTTTCTCCGCATCTGATAAACTGAGCTGAATGACATTTTTGGTTTGAGCAGTTGTTGCAGTTGTCATAAACAACAGTGCTAACATGCTCATAAGTGAATTGAATTTTAGAGATAAGCGGACCATTTGTGTATCGTTTGGTCAAACCTATCCTTATGGAATTAAAGGAAAATTAAACAGAAATTAAAATGGGATTAAAACTTTGGGAAGACAACCTTTATAGTTGTGCCTTGGCCTTTTTGTGACCTTGTAGTGATACTGCCTTTATAAAGAGTGATGATTTTGTGAGCCATATACAATCCCATACCACTACCTGTATAACCACTTTCAACTGCTGAACTGTAAAATGGTTTGAAAATCTCCTTAAGTTCTGCTTCAGCTATTCCTATTCCCTGGTCTGTAAAGGAAAGGTGGAGCTCTGAGGATTGTAAATCAAGCATGCATTGAACCGCTTGGTTGTCTGAAAATTTAAAGGCGTTAAATACAATGTTGTTGAGCGCAATATGTAATAAAATGGGATTGGCTTCAACCAATAACTCAGTTTCATTTTCAGGTAGGTTCCTCATTTCAATCTGAAGGGTAAGTGCCGAACGATCCTTCCATTCCTTTTGTAAGGCCCATAAGATTTCATCGATGCGAACAGGACTAAGTTGCGAAGAAGCAAAGTCAAGATCGGCTTGAGCCAGATTCACCAGTCCGGTAATGATGCTTTCCATTTTTCCTGCATCTTCCAGTACCGAGTTTAATGCTTTTTGGTAATCTTGTTTTTCACGTTCTTTCGAGAGTGCCAGCTCCGCAGCAATGGTCATTCTGGTTATGGGGGTTCTCAGTTCGTGCGAAGCATTAGCAACAAAGGTTCTTTGCAGTACAAAAGCCTGTTCCAGGTGTTCCATTAGGGCATTAAAATTACGGGCCAGTAGATTAATCTCATCTTTGTTTTTTCCCTCTTGCACCCTAAAATGTAGATTGTTGGATTTAATTTGCTTGACTTCTCCAATAAAGTGGTCTAAAGGACTTAAAATTTTCTTAGCAATCCATCTGCCCGAGAGGAGGAGGCTGATAAAGATGAGCACAAAAATGACCAGCATGATTTTTCGTAATTTATCAAGACGATAATAGGTGCTTTGATCAACAGCTGAGGCTATAATTACAAAATCACCCTGATTATCTTTATAATAGATGCCGACTACTTGTCGTTCTCCATCTTTAAATTTGAGTTTACCTAGGTTTCTTACTTTATTAATGGTGCTGGTACTCCAGTATTGCTGATCATCACCAATAAATGCCGCATTGTTTTTGGAGTTGTAGATTCTGATCACTTCTCCATTCAGTTTCTCCAGGTACAAATTTCTCACGTTGCTTAGCGAATCTGTAGAGATCTCATCAGCTTCCAGATAAAGCTTTGCAGTTACCATAGTCCGATCAGTAAGTCGGGCAAAGAAGTCGGCCTCTAGAAATTTAAGAAAAGTGAAATAAATGGCCGACAATAATATCAGCATGACTAATGTACTGCTTAAGGTAAAATATAAAGCAAGTCTGTCTCTGATCTTCATGCTTGTTACTTAAGGATGTAGCCCATGTTTATTTTAGTGTGGATGAGCTTCCTATCAAATCCTTTTTCTATTTTGTTACGTAAAAAGTTTACATATACATCAATTACATTAGTGCCGGTATCGAAGTTAATGTCCCATGCATTTTCGGCAATGTATTGTCTTGAAAGTAGGCGGTTTGGATTGCGTAAAAACAGTTCGAGTAAAGTGAATTCTTTGGCCGTAAGCTCTATTGGGACTCCAGCCCGTTGTACCTCTTTGCTGTATGTATTTAAGCTGATGTCATCAAAGCTGAGTATTTGATCATCAGTTTTCTCTGGTTGAAATTGATTTCTTCTCAGTAAGGCTTCGATCCTTGCCAGCAGTTCCTTAAAATGAAATGGTTTTACCAGGTAATCATCTGCACCCGACTTTAGCCCGGTCACTTTATCATCAATGGAACCCAAGGCAGTAAGCATGAGTATTGGCAGCGTTTTATGAGTTGTTCTAAGTTGCCGACAAAGTTCTATTCCATTAAGTCCAGGCATCATAAGATCCAGGATTACCAAATCGAAATCGTTAGTTTGAAAACTTTCGAGCGCCTGAATACCGTTGCTAATGTTGGTTATTTCATAGCCATATTCTTCCAATCCGGTTTTAATCAATTCGGCTATTTTCAGGTCGTCCTCTGCTAATCCAATTTTAAACATGCTTGCAAATATAAAAAGGGAATTTACTTAATGGCTATCACTTTATAGAATATAGGTGTATTAAAGATAGAGTTTTAAGCAAAAAAAGAGAGGCGCTCCTAAGCACCTCTCTTGAAATTGAATTTAAAACAAAGATTTATTTATTTTTCTTTACCGCTTTATTTTCTTTGTAACGCATATCAGGTGTGCCATCTTTTTTAGTTGGTGCAGCAACTGGTTTTACCACAGCTTTTGCTTTATTTTCTTTTAGACGCATGTCTGGTGTACCGTCTTTTTTCAAGCCTTCTACTTTTGTTTTAGTAGTTACAGTTGTTGTTGGAGCAGCTTTAACTCCTTTTTTTACTGGTGCAGTAACTGTTTTAACTTCTTTTTTTACCACTTTTTTTGCTGGTGCATTGTGTACAGCAGCTGCTGGTGTTTGGGCAAATGTGGTAGTTAAACCTAATGCCATAATTGCGATTAATCCTAATAATTTTTTCATGGTTTCTGTTTTTATTTCTATTCGTTAATTGTACTGTAAAGTTGAAATAATTAAATGAAGATTACATGAAGAGGAGTAAGATGCTTATGTTAAAGTAAATATGCTTACCTTTGCGCAAATTTTATGAAGAAGATCACTGATTACAGAAAACTATTAGGTGTACAAAAGGATGCCGAATTAAAAGAATTGAAATCCATTTACAGGAATTTAATGAAAGACTGGCACCCTGACAAGTTTCAGGACAGCGAAGAAGCTAAACTTGATGCCGAAGCTAAAAGTAAGGAAATCATTGAAGCTTATCATTTCCTGGTAAGTATAGCGCCAGAAACCCTTGCACTTTCGATTGATGAATATACGCAAACTACTGCTACTTGTGGTATTGCTGATTACAATTGGGCCGGTTTAGTACTTACTGTGCACTTTTTGGATGGCAGCGCTTATGAATATTTTGGTGTGCCTAAAGCCGTTTATGTGAAGTTGGTAAATGCCGACTCACCGGGTAGGTTCGCACGTCGTCATATTTTTGGTTCTTTTCCTTACAGAAATATTGCCAAATTACAAACGGCTTAATACCGTGTAAAAAAATACTTTACTTATAGGTTAAGGGAATAATCGTTCGTAGCTTTGGTACAACATACGATAAAAGCTAAGAACTATTGAAAGTATCATTTAAAAATCTTGAAAAGGGGCTGCTGGCATTATCTTGCTGCAGCCTATTTTTATTTTATTCCTGCGGGACAAGAAAAAGAGCTGGGACTTCGGCTACTGAAATTAAGGCTGTGATTGCCGATAGGCCTCAGGCTACTAAAGAATTCAGGGCAGCATGGGTCGCCTCCGTGGCTAATATCAACTGGCCTTCTAAGCCTGGTTTAAGTACTGCTGAGCAGCAGAAAGAAGCACTCTTTCTGCTTGATTTTTTAAAAAAGAACAATTTTAATGCAGTTATATTTCAGGTTAGGCCACAGGCTGATGCCTTTTATAAAAGCGATTTGGAGCCATGGTCTGTTTTTCTAACTGGTAAACAGGGGCAAGCACCGAATCCTTATTATGATCCGCTACAGTTTTGGATTGAGGCAGCACATGATCGTGGATTAGAACTTCATGTATGGCTTAATCCTTATCGTGCACATCATACCTCGGGTAAAGTGATTAGCGATCAATCCATCGTTAAGAAAAGGCCTGATTTGGTGCTGAAGCTAAAAGATGGACAGTATTGGATGGATCCATCAAATAAGGGGACTCAAGACCATGCTTCGGCTGTAGTAAAGGATATTGTAAAACGCTATGACATTGATGGGGTTCATTTTGATGATTACTTTTATCCTTATGAGTCTTATAATGGTAGTGCTGATTTTCCTGATGAGGTAAGCTGGGCAGCTTATTTGAAAAGTGGTGGAAAGCTAAGCAGGGCTGATTGGCGTCGGCAAAGTGTGAACCAGTTTATAGAGCGGGTTTATAAAGAAATTAAAGCTGAAAAGAAATACGTGAAGTTTGGCCTTAGTCCATTTGGTATTTGGAAGCCAGGTTACCCGGCCTCAATTGAAGGTTTGGATCAATATAATAAATTATATGCTGATGCGAAGCTTTGGTTAAACAAGGGTTGGATCGATTATTTTATGCCACAGCTGTATTGGTCTATTAATAATGCAGCACAAAGTTTTCCGGTATTGCTGGGATGGTGGGCATCTGAGAACACCATGAATAAACATTTATGGCCTGGGATGAACGTAGGTCTGGGAGGGGATGATAAGAATGTAGATGAGATTGTAAATCAGATCATGATCACGCGCGGCATGCTACCCAATAGTCCGGGGGCTGCACACTGGAGTATTGCTGGATTAACTAAACACGAGAAACTAATTAAAGGTATTGCTGAAGGTCCTTATAAAAAACAGGCTCTTATTCCGGCGAGTCCTTGGTTGGACGATAAAGTACCGGCAGCACCTGATGTTAGAACTGAATTAAAACAGGGGCAATGGAAGCTTAGCTGGAATGGTATCGATGCTAAAGATGTATTTAGGTGGGTGGTATATGTTCAGTATGGCAATAACTGGAGCTACGTGATTCTAAATCGTAATGATCGCCATTTGGTTAAATCGGCTTTAGAGGGCGGTGCGAAGTTGAATAAGGTTGCTGTGACTGCGGTTGATCGTACAGGAAATGAGAGCTTGTTTAGAGAAGTTGTATTGGTTAAATAAGTGTGCGTTATTTTTTTACATTAAAATACTGTTAATCATTTAGACCTATGCTTGCTTTTGTACGTACTGATTCAACAAACCAGGATTTCATTGATCTGGTAAAACTGTTGGACAAGGATCTGGCCATGAGAGATGGTGAAGACCATTCATTTTATGCTCAATTTAATAAAATTGATTTGATTAAAAATGTCGTTGTCGCTTACGAGAATGAGAAGCCTGTAGGATGTGGCGCATTCAAATATTTTGATGCCTTTACCGTAGAAATCAAGAGAATGTATGTGCTGGAGATTGCAAGAGGGAAAAAGGTGGCGAGCAAAGTTTTAATTGAACTTGAAGCTTGGGCTAAAGAAATGGCTTTTGATAAAACTATTTTAGAAACAGGGATCCGTCAGCCCGAAGCAATTGGCTTATATGAAAAAATGGGTTATGCTATTATTCCTAATTACGGTCAATATGAAGGGGTGGAGAATAGTGTTTGTTTCGAGAAGGTATTGTAGCTGAGTTATGTCCTTATTCTAAGCAGTTCGCTTTAGTTTGTTTCGCTCTATTTGCAGATCATAATCCATTTGTAAACCTAACCAGAATTCAGCAGGTATTTCGAGTTCTGCTTCTAGTTTTAATGCGATATATGCCGTGATATTACGTTTTCCTTTTAATATATCACTCAGTTGAGAAGGATACATTCCCACCTTTATTGCGAAAGCCCCTTTTGTAAGTTTCCTGGCTTCAAGTTCGTTGGCGAGTACTTCTCCTGGGTGAAGTTGAGTGTTTACATTAACCTGATTCCCGTTTTTATCTAAAATTTTGCCTTGCCCCATGATTTTATTGATAGTGATTAGTTAATTCATTAATTATTATAATTTCAGCTATAGTCTGAGTAGCCTCTTCAATTTCAAATATCAGCCGATAATGAAAATCTACTCTTACTGAGAAATAACCTTTTCTATCGCCTTTTAAAGCCTCAAAACCTAAACTATTCAACTTCCATAAGCTTTTAGTCGTTGGCATAAATTCGAGTGTCTTTAGTGTCTTTTTAAATTTATTTACAACATCAGTATTATAACGAGGTTTACCTTTTATATTGTCTGTCGCAAGTGCCTCTAAGTAAATATTTTTAAATCTTATGATCATACAAATATAGGTTTTATTATACGTAATGTGTAATTTGTTTTGTGTAATTTTTTATGTTTAATTTTCATACCGCAAGTCTATACTGTTTCATGGTACCGTTGGTCGTAAAAGCTGATATTTATTTCTATCCTAATACCATATTGGCTAATAATTTTAGAGCAGCTTGAAGATACTTTTGGTGTAATGGTATATCAGGAAGATGTAATCAAAATTTGTATCCATTATGCCGGTATGAATGGAAGCGATGCGGATATTTTGAGAAGAGGAATGAGTGGGAAGTATCGATCAAAGTTGGAGTTTAACAAGTTGGTAGATAAGTTTCATGATGGAGCTAATGCATTAGGTAGACCAGAAGCCATTACAGCTGAGGTATGGAGGCAGGTCTTTTCTTTTGCAGGTTATAGTTTTAGTAAGGCGCACTCTGCAAGTTTTGCGGTAGAGAGTTATCAAAGTTTGTTTTTGAAGACCTATTATCCTCAGGAGTTTATGGTTGCTGTACTGAATAATTATGGTGGTTTTTATACCCGTTGGCTATATGTACATGAATTGCAAAAGGCAGGTGCAAAGGTTCATTTACCTTGTGTAAATTTGAGTGCCGCTGTGGTATCTATTAAAGGTAGCGAGGCATACTTAGGCTTTATTGGAATACAAGGCCTGGAAAGTAAATTCTTTGAACTGATTACGGAAGAACGTAGGCTGAATGGTGAATTTACTGGTCTGGAAGATTTTGTAAAGCGCACTGGTATGGGCTTGGAGCAAGTGGTGATATTGATCAGGGTAGGGGCTTTTAGATTTACAGGTAAGAGTAAAAAAGCACTGCTCTGGGAGGTGCATTTATTGCTTGGGGCCAAGGCTAAGCCCCTTAATCATGCCGAACTTTTTCATATAGAAAGTAAGCATTATAGGTTGCCTGAACTGTTAAATACCAAACTGGAAGATGCTTACCATGAACTGGAACTGCTAGGTTTCCCTCTCAGCCTCTCTATGTTTGATCTGCTAAAAACGGATTACAGAGGAGATGTACGTACGGATAACCTGATCCATTATGTAGGGCAAACAGTTAAAATGGTAGGACTGTATGTCTGCGAAAAAACGGTACATGCAAAGAACAATAAAAAGATGTGGTTTGGTACTTTTCTGGATGCCGATGGAAACTTCTTCGATACTACACACTTTCCAAATCATACCCCCATCTATCCTTTTAGAGGAAAAGGCTGCTATTTGATACTAGGTAAAGTAGTAGAGGATTTTGGTTTTCCAAGTATTGAAGTGATTCGTTTTGCCAAATTGCCGATTAAAGAGAATCCGGTTTTGGAATAGATGGGATAGGGTGGTAGATAAATACTATTTGATAATTAGACGAGTTACCCTTTTAATAGTGTAGGTTTGATTAAAAAAATGGAAGATTTAAGACACAATATAAATCCTAACGATCTAACGCAAATGCACAAGTTAACTGATCCTGAGCCTGCACTTAGGGTAGGGGAAACTGTTGAGTATGACGAGGATTATAATGGCGCAATACCTTCGTTAGATAGATTCAAGAAATACCTTGATCGCTTTTATGAATACAAACTGATTAAAGGAAAAGAAAACCCAGTTGATTTTCCTCTATATAAAATAACGGCCATTAAGTAATTAAAGTGGGTATGCGGTTTCTGTTTTAATTTCTGACATCACAAAGAAACTTTGAACAGTACCAATATTGCTTAGCTGTGCCAGTTTGCTTCTTAAGAAATTATGATAGGCATCCATATCAGAGATCACAATCCTGAGGATGAAATCAAAGGCTCCGGTCATGTGATAGCATTCCATAACTTCAGGGAACTTTACAACCTCTTTTTCAAAGCTACTTAGTGCACTATCGGTATGCTCCTTAAGTTGTACCTGAGAGTAAGCAATCAGGCTTTTGCCAATTTTCTTCCCATCCACGATAGCAACCGAACGTTTAATGTATCCTTCGGATTTTAATCTTCTTACCCTTTCGTGGATGGTTGCGGTGGATTTGTTCAGTTCCAACGCCAATTGCTTGTTACTCAGTAGCGCATCCTGTTGTAAAAGTCTCAAGATTCCGATGTCTGTCTTGTCTAGATTTGGGGTATTCATTACCAGTTGATTAGATGAAAGTGTGTATCGTACACCGAGATTTCGAAACTAATAAAAAAAAGGCTATTTAAAATACGATTTCCGTAAAAAGTGTAATTTTTTTAAATTATTTCCGTAAAATAATCGGAAATTGTCGCTATCCATTGATCTAAAAATCATTTCTTCTGACCTTGCCCGCGATGAGACAATTAAAAATAGAGCAGTCCATTACCAACCGGGATTCGGACTCAATCGAAAAATACTTGTATGATATTGCAAGAATCGACCTGCTGAGTGTTGAAGAAGAGATCGTGCTGGCTCAGAAGATCAGAAATGGGGATCAACTGGCATTAGACCGGCTGGTAAAGTCTAATCTCCGTTTTGTGGTTTCGGTGGCTAAGAAATACCAGAATCAAGGTATTCGCCTGTCAGATTTGATTGCAGAAGGGAATTTAGGATTGATTAAGGCAGCCCAACGCTTTGATGAAACCAAGGGTTTTAAGTTTATCTCTTTTGCTGTATGGTGGATTCGTCAGAGTATTATGCTGGCAATAGCGGAACAAAAAAGAATGGTTCGCTTGCCTGCTAACCAAATTGGCGGCATTATGAGGATCAATAAGGCTATGAGTGAATTGGAGCAGCGCCTGGAAAGAGTACCAAGTCTGGAAGAGGTTTGTGAATTTATTGAATTACCGGAAGAAAAGGTAGTTGATTATCTACATCATGCACCAATGACCACTTCACTTGATGCTGTGATTGCCGAAGAGTCTGGTTTTACGCTAGCCGAAACGATTGAAGACACGAATGTAGAGAAGACAGATAATACTGTATTGCAAAGTTCTGTTTCGGTTGACATAAAGCGCCTAATGAAAAAACTACCAGAGCGTGAAAAAGAAATCCTATCTATGTTTTATGGACTGGGAGGGAATACCGCTATCGGTTTGGATGAGATTGGCTGCAAGATGAAACTGGGCAAAGAACGCGTAAGACAGATTAAAGATAAAGCCCTGAAAACGTTACGTTCAGAAAAACCAAAAGCATATATGATGGAATATATCTAGTATATTTACTAGATGGATAAATCACTGTATCTGGATCATCTAAATCTGTTGCCAATTCCAGGAGAGGTGTTTTTTTACCCCGATTTTTTTGATGAAGAAACCAGTGATAAGTATTTTAACTACTTGAATACAGCTATCGATTGGAAACAAAAATCTATTAAGATATTTGGTGAAAAGATTTTACTGCCGCATTTTACTGCTTTTTATGGAGATGAGGGCATTAGCTACAGTTACGCTGGAATTACAATGTACGCATTACCATGGACAGATGTGTTGCAAAATATTAAGCAGGATATAGCTCATAAATTTGACGTTGATTTTAATAGTTGTCAGCTTAGCTATTACCGCAATGGGGAAGATAGTTTAGGTTGGCATCGTGATAATAAAAAGAGTTTAGGAACTTATCCCTTTATCGCTTCGGTTAGCTTTGGTGCACCGAGAATATTTCAATTTAGGAATTATAAAGATAAAATTCCGATTATTTCAGTTGACCTTACTCATGGTAGTTTGTTGATCATGAAAGCTGAAACGCAACATTTATGGGAGCATAGATTGCCTAAAACAATCCTTCCCACAGGACTCCGTATCAATTTAACTTTTCGCCTGATCAAATAATATTTGTTGTATTTAAGTCAGAAAATACACATAGCTTTTGTAACTATTATTTTAGCCATTACATTTGTTAACACTGTTAACTAAAGTATATAGCATATGGGAATAGCGGAAAGAAAAATTAGACAGAAAGAGGAGTTCAGGGCAAGTATACTGGAGGCTGCATGGCTTCAGGTATTAACAGATGGCTGGCAATCTTTGTCGATTCGCAAAATTGCTGATGCTATTGAATACAGTATCCCGGTCATTTATAACCACTTTGACAATAAAGAAGCTATATTGCTGGAGTTTACCAAAGAAGGTTTTCAAAAACTAGGCGAGGCACTTCAACAGGTTAAAGATCAACATCAAGAGCCCGCAGTGCAGTTAGAAGCAATGGCACATGCTTATTGGGATTTTGCATTTGATCATCAGGAGTATTATCAGTTGATGTTTGGTTTGGGGATCCCGGCTTGTGAGAAGGTAAATCAGATTTCGGAAATGAAAAACATGACTACCATTATGATTTCGACCATCCAGGAAACGATTGCGACAAGCCCAAATAAGGAGGCTGATTTTTTCCTTAAGTACCATACTTATTTATCTATCCTTCATGGTCTGGTGTCTATCCAAATGATGAGGAAAGATGGTAAGCCAACGGAGGAAAATCGTAAGATACTACAAGATGCCATATCAGGATTTATCAAATCTTTGCTAATTTAATCAATATCTAATTTAACATCTTAATCATCCATATTTTAATCACCAACAAACAAATTTCTCTATGAAAAGACTATTTAACACCAATTTTAATAACGCATCTCTGCATTTTATGCTACTTGTTTTACGTGTAGGTATTGCATCTTTTATGATTGTTCATGGCTATCAGAAACTAGGATGGCTTATGGCAGGTGGCGAAATTCAATTTGGTGACCCAATAGGAGTAGGTATGGCGGCCTCCTTGTATTTAACTGTTTTTGCCGAATTTTTCTGTTCTATTTTTTTGTTACTAGGTTTAGGGACCAGATTAGCGCTCATACCACTAATCATTACAATGGTAGTTGCCGTATTTATCGTACACGCGCCAGATGGCTTTGATAAGAAAGAATTGGGCTTACATTACCTACTGGTTTACGTTTTCTTATTGGTATCTGGTCCTGGAAAATACAGCATTGACAACATTATTAGTAAAAGGTTATACAGTCGCAAGCGCTAAATATTTATATCTTACATATCATTTTGAATCAAATACCGTTATAGCTGTTATGAAGAAAATATTGCTATTGTGTCTCGCTACTGTTGTTATATCAAGTTGTGGTATAAATAAACAGGCGCAGCAAATTAAAGCGCTCGAAAAGTGCAGGTACAAGATCACTTCTGCGGATCAAGTTACTCTTGGTGGGGCGGATGTGAAAAAGATGGTCATCAATCAAGATATTAATCTGGCTAGTCTACCTGGATTAGCATTAGGTTTACTTAGAAAAGATGTTCCTTTGAGAGCCCGGTTAAATCTGGAAGTTCAAAATCCGACTGGAGATGATGCTTCGATCAATGAATTTGAATATAAAATTTTGATCAACAAGCAGGAGTTGGCTACAGGTTTTGTGAACCAGGCCTTAAATGTTGCTGCGGGTAGGTCTGCTACTGTACCTGTTGATATGGAAGTAAACGTTTACCCATTTATTTCCAACAGTAAAGTAATGGGAGAGATTAGTGATTTTCTTAAAAGCGGTAAGAATGGTGGCCCTGAAAAGAAAGGCATCCTTACGCTTAAGATCAGACCTAGCATTAAAGTTGGAAACACCTTGGTAAAATACCCTGGGTTTATTACCATAGATAAAGAAGTGAGCAGTAAGATTCTCCTATAAAAATTGTAGTACTATTGCAGTATTGTTACTGACTAGTTTGCAATTAAAACTTCAGATTAATGATTTTTGATTAATTTCGAATGATCGTGGTTGTGCATAGTAAGACAATGTACAACCACAATAATCATTTAAAATTTGAATATGAAGTTTCGCTTATCATTGCTCCTTTTTGCTGTAATCATTCCTTTTTTTAGCTGGGCACAAAATATGCAGCAATTAAATGCTGCAGAGATAAAACAAGGCCTTGAGGCACTAAATGTTACCGGAAGCGTGCTGTATATCGCTGCACATCCAGATGATGAAAATACCAGATTACTGACTTATCTGGCTAAAGAAAAAAAGGTAAGAACCGGTTATCTATCATTAACCAGGGGTGATGGCGGGCAAAACCTGATTGGTAATGAACAGGCCGAGTTATTGGGCCTAATACGTACACAAGAACTATTGGCCGCCCGTCGAATGGATGGTGCAGAACAATTCTTTACCAGAGCCAATGATTTTGGCTTTTCTAAAAATCCAGAAGAGAGTTTTAAAATCTGGGACAAGACAAAGATTCTTTCAGATGTGGTTTGGGTGATCCGTAAGTTTCAACCCGATGTTATCATTACACGTTTTCCTGAAGATGCACGTGCAGGACACGGTCATCATTCCGGCTCCGCAATATTGGCTCGTGAGGCCTTCGCGGCTGCTGCAGATCCTAAGCAGTTTCCAGAGCAATTGGCTTTTGTAAAGCCATGGCAAGCAAAAAGGATTGTATGGAATACATTTAACTTTGGAGGCAATAATACTACTGCCGAGGATCAAATGAAGATCGATGTTGGGTTGTATAATCCTCTGCTAGGTAAAAGTTATGGAGAAATAGCTGCAGAGAGTAGGTCTAATCATAGAAGTCAGGGCTTTGGTGCTGCAAGACAGCGCGGAACGGGTATGGAATATTTTACACCTGTGGCAGGTGAAAGAGCAAAGGGGGATATATTTGATGGTATAGATTTTACATTGAATAGAACACCTGGAACTGCTGCTATTCAACAATTATTGGCAGAGATCAATGCTGAATACAATGTTGCCGATCCTTCAAAATCAATCACTAAGCTTTTAAAATTAAAACAGCTGGTAAAAGGAAAGCCTTTTAAGCAGGATCTGCTAGATGATTTGATTCTGGCTTGTGCAGGTGTTTGGCTTGAAAGTTCTGCAACACACTCTTCCTACGCCCCAAACGAACCAGTAAATGTAAAAGTGCAGGGAATTGCAAGAGTAAAACCGGGATTTCCAATGACTATTACAATGGAGGAAGTAAACAGCGGTACCTCATTTGATTTGTCTCCAAATAAGTTTGGAACTCAGGATAAAGTAATTTCAACAGCGAATGTTGGCATTACTCAACCTTACTGGCTTGAAAAACAACATCCAATAGGTTCTTTTATAGTCGATTCACTTTTGCTAATTGGGATGCCTGAAAACAGGCCGGCGCTAATGGCAGTATTTAAAATCAAAATAGGTGATCAGATCATAGAAAAGAAACGTCCGGTGGTTTACAAATATACCGATCAGGTACGTGGAGAGGTTTATCAGCCATTGGTTATCGCAGCACCTGTAACTGCTACACTTTCTGAGAAAGCCTTTATTTTTAATGGAAATGAAGCCAAAAGCATCTCAGTATTGTTAAAGAGTTTTAAAGACAACGCATCTGGAGTGTTAGCTCCGCAAGTACCTTCGGGATGGAAAGTAAGTCCTCAGAAGGTAGACTTTACATTGGCTAAAAAAGGAGATGAACAATCGGTAATGTTTACGGTTACGCCTGCAGGAAATACTACAGGCGGCAATTTGTTGTTGAATGTGCTGGTTGATGGGCAAACCTATAACAGGGGGCTTCGTGTAATTAGTTATGAGCATATTCCATTGCAAACACTTTTTCCTTTTGCTGAAGCCCGCTTAGATAAAGTAGATTTAAAATTTGCTGGAAAACGTATTGGTTACATCGCTGGTGCGGGTGACCTTGTGCCTGAATCTTTAAAGCAAATAGGTTATGACGTAGTTAGCTTGACTGAGCATCAGGTAATCAACAGTAATCTGTCAGGTTTTGACGCGATCGTTACCGGAGTGAGACTGTACAATGTGAATGACCAGATTAAAAATATGCAACCTAAGTTAATGAAGTATGTAGAGAATGGTGGAATTTTGTTAATTCAGTACAATGTAAATAGCCCTTTAAAGATTGATAATATTGGTCCTTATCCCTTTAAATTGTCACGCGATAGGGTTACGGAAGAAGATGCAAAAGTTACTATCCTTGCGCCTGAAGACCCGGCTTTAAATTATCCTAACAAAATTACGGCTAAGGATTTTGATGGTTGGATACAAGAGCGTGGCTTGTACTTTGTTACTGATGCAGATCAGAAATATACACCAATCCTGAGTATGAATGACAATGGCGAGAGTGCTAAAACAGGATCGTTAATTGTTGCCAATTATGGAAAAGGCAGGTATGTATATACCGGTATTTCTTTCTTCAGACAATTACCTGCTGGTGTTCCTGGTGCATACCGTTTATTCGTGAATTTATTATCCACCAAAAAATAATTAATCTACCAATCATATATGATGGAGCAGAAACCAATAGGTGAAAAGGAACAGGATTTGCCTCCTTTTGTTAAAACTTGGAAGCAGTTTTATCGACTATTGATCGGTTGGCTGGTGTTTTTAATCCTATTTTTTTACGCTTTTACTAAATATTTCGAATGAGTGTTATAGATTGGTCTGTCTTAATCATTACACTTGTTGTAATTGTAGTTTATGGCGTTTATAAAAGTCGCGGTGCCCATAATATTCAAGGATATTTGTTGGGTAATCAGTCGCTGCCATGGTACCATGTTTGTTTATCAGTGATGGCTACGCAAGCCAGTGCGATTACTTTTTTATCGGCACCGGGGCTGGCTTATTCGTCGGGTATGAGCTTTGTACAGTTTTACCTAGGCTTACCCTTGGCAATGATTGTTTTGTGCATCACCTTTGTACCGATATTTCATCGTTTAAAGGTTTATACTGCATACGAATATCTTGAACAACGTTTTGATTTGAAAACGAGGGCGCTAACCGCATTTCTTTTCTTAATTCAGCGTGGACTTTCTACAGGGATAACGATTTATGCACCCTCTATTATTTTATCGACTATATTAAATATCAACACTACTTATACCACACTATTTATTGGTAGTTTGGTTGTGTTTTATACTGTATATGGTGGTACTAAAGCTGTTTCATACACACAAATGCTGCAAATGAGTATTATCTTTTGTGGTCTGTTTGCAGCTGGAATAATGGTGGTCCACTTGCTTCCGGGGGATATTGGATTTGGTAGAGCCATCAGCATTGCTGGAAAAATGGGCAGAACCAATGCTATAGATTTTAAACTGGATTTAAATAATCAATATACAGTGTGGACTGGTTTAATAGGTGGTTTCTTTTTGCAGTTGTCTTATTTTGGGACAGATCAGAGCCAGGTTGGACGATATTTGTCGGGCGCCTCGGTTAGTCAGAGTAGATTGGGTTTATTGATGAATGGCTTGGTGAAAATACCGATGCAGTTCCTGATATTACTAATTGGAGTGCTTGTTTTTGCTTTTTATCAATATAACAGACCACCTATTTTTTTTAACAGTTTTGAGTTAAATAAACTGGAAACGAGTAAATATGGCCCCGAACTGGATAAGATTAAAGTCAATTATAATCGTGCGTTTGATGAAAAACAGGTAGAGGTAAATAAGATGAATGCGGCCCTTGATGCCGATAACAAAGCACTTATTGATCAACAAAGAACTGCTCTGCACCTTGCTGATGAGAAGGAGAAGGCAATTAGAAAAGAGGTGACAGATTTAATGTTAAAGAATGATGATCAGGCCAATACTAAGGATAACAATTATATCTTTTTAAGTTTTGTAACCCAATATTTGCCAAAGGGATTAATAGGGCTATTAATTGCTATCATATTCCTGGCATCTATGGGCTCTACGGCAAGTGCACTAAATTCACTGGCTTCGACAACTGTTATTGATATCTATAAGCGGTTGATTAAAAAGGATGCTACGGATCATCAATATTTGCAGGCATCGCGTTTGGCAACTGTATTTTGGGGTGTAGTATGTATTGTAATGGCTTTATATGCGAGTAAGATTGGTAATTTACTGGAAGCGGTAAATATTCTAGGGTCCTATATTTATGGAACTATTCTCGGTGTTTTTTTGGTTGCATTTTATGTGAAGCGGGTAAATGGAAGGGCGGTGTTTTTCGCGGCCTTACTAACTGAGGCTGTAATTATAGTATTGGGACGATCGGAATTTGTTGCCTATTTATGGCTCAATGTAATTGGTTGTTTGTTGGTGGTACTGATAGCATTGATCATTCAGCAAATTATCAATGCCGGTAGATCAAATGTGAAGCGGGAAGGGGCTTAGCCTTTTAGCCAGTCTGCTACATACTGAAGCACTTCTGCACTTTCTGGTTCATTATGCATCTCATGATAGAGGTTGTCCCATTCTTTATAAGTGAGTAGCTTGGCAGGTGCGCGTTTGGCAAACAGGCGAGAACCCTCTACTGCTGTAAATTCGTCGGCGCTACCATGCATTAACAGTGTGCGGATCTTCAGTTGGTCTGCATGTTCCAGGCACCAGACCCCGTTCTGTATCATGTCGTTGGCTAGCCGGAAACTGATTTTATCATGGCGCAAAGGATCATTCTCAAACTTTTCTATGGCTAATGGGTCATGTGAAACTTTATTGATGTCCAGCCCCTGAGAGATACGGAAGTTAGGTGCGATAGCGGTGAATACCTTTAATGCCCCCTTAAGCAAAGGGCCTGGGCGCGTACCAATAATTAGTGCTGGGGCAGAAATAACTGCAGCTAGTATTTCGGGTTGTCGTTTGAGTAAGAACCCTGTTAATACGCCTCCACCCATGCTATGACCAAACATAACAACGGGTTTGCTGAATTGAGTTTTTACATGACGTAAAAAGGCTTTTAAGTAATCAAACATAAATTCAAAGCCTCGGGAAGCACCTTTATGGCCATCAGTTTTACCATGACCATAATGATCAATACCAATAACTGCATAGCCTTGTTGTACAAAAAATGCAGCCACTTGGTCATAACGTCCGATGTGCTCCCCAATGCCATGTACGATGATCATTACCTTATCGAATTTTTTGGGTAGCCAATGGATACCGTGAAATTGAGTTTGTTTAAAAGTCCAATAAAATTCAGTCATAAGGTCGGCGTTTTATTAAGATTAGTCCATTGCCGGTAATCCCATTGCAATCCATTCTTCTTTCGAAGGTCCATAAAGTCCCGGTACTGGTAAACCTAATATACGCATAATTACAGTCATTTGTCCACGATGATGTGTTTGGTGTAACAATAAGATTTGTAAAATTTTTCCTTTCATCCATTCGTCGCCATACATAGGTACAAGGTCTTCGAGGGAAGAATCTGTCCATTTTAAACGTACGGCACGGCAAAGGAGTTCTGAATTGGTCTTGTAGATTTCGGCTATTTCATTCATCGTCTCCGGAATAGCTTGATGCTCTAGTAAATCTTCTGCGAGTAATCCTGCACGTTTACCCATTTCTGTAATGGTCTGCGTTAAATGCCAGGCCAATCTGTCTAATGTGCGTACATGTTCATGAACTTGTGCAGCTTTAGCCTCAGCACTGATTAAACTAAAAATTTTTAAAGTAAATTCCTCTTCGTTTTTCCAGTCTTTCAGGAAATCATCAATTTTCCGGTACATCTTAATGCGTTTTATTTGAGTAGCTAATTTCCTAAAGATTAATCCGAACTGCAAATTTTAATATCAACAATGCTAATATTTGGATGGCTTGTCTATACGGTAATTCTTTCTATTTTTACAGCTCACGATGTGATTATGCCAAACACCTTTAGAATTGTACTGATACTACTTTTTATAATTACCCAACCAGGATTTGTCTTTGCCCAAAATAAAAAAACTGTTAATGGAAATGTGACGGACGCAAAAACCGGTGAAACATTAATCGGTGCCAGCGTAAAGCTAACTGGTAGCGCTACGGCTGGAACGGTAACGAATGCTTATGGTTTCTATTCAATCAATACACAAGAGGGTACTTACGAGATTTCGGTCAGTTTTATTGGATATAAGACAATAAAGCAGAACCTAAATGTAACTAAAGATACCAGGATAAATTTTGTGCTGGAAGAAGATAACCAGTTAAATGAGGTGGTGATTGCTGCCACTAAGCGGAATGAAAATGTAAGTAATCCGCAAATGGGCTTGCAAAAAATCGATGTCAAAGACATCAACAGTGTACCTGTACTATTGGGAGAACGTGATGTGCTTAAAACCCTGCAACTGCTTCCGGGCATAAAATCGGCTGGTGAGGGTAATAGCGGCTTTTACGTAAGGGGTGGTTCTACAGATCAAAACCTGATTCTTTTAGATGAAGCTCCAGTTTATAATGCTTCACACTTGCTGGGTTTCTTTTCTACATTTAATTCCGATGCTATAAAAGATGTAAGTGTATATAAGGGCGGGATGCCAGCACAGTATGGGGGCCGACTAGCTTCGGTGTTGGATATTAAGATGAACGATGGCAATAGGAAAGCCTATACTGTTGAGGGCGGGATTGGCCTGATCTCATCAAGGTTAAAAGTAGAAGGCCCTATTGTGAAAGACAAAGGTTCATTTATGGTTAGTGCCCGTAGAACTTATATGGATGCTTTTTTGAAGTTATCATCCGACAGTTCTGTCAATAGTAATACCCTCTATTTTTACGATTTTAACGCAAAAGCGAATTACCAGATAGATGATAAGAATACGATATACCTAAGTGGTTATTTTGGTAGAGATAAGCTGGGTATAGCGGATACTTTTGGTTTTAACTGGGGGAATGCAACGGTTACCTTGAGGTGGAACCATTTATACAGCAATAGGTTGTTCTCTAATACTTCTTTAATCTATAGCAATTACAACTATGTGATTCAGAATCTTATGGAAGAGAATAACTTTGAAGTGAATTCTTCCATAAAGGATTTTAATTTGAAGCAGGATTTTGAATATAGTTTAAGCAATAGCCATAATTTAAAGTTTGGAGTAAATGCCATTCACCATACTATAGCTCCAGGTAAACTTACCGCATCGGAAACTTCTAGTGTAAATCAAACAACTTATGAAGATCGTAAAGGGCTTGAGTTAGCTACCTATGTTTCGGATGAATGGGCTGTTAGTGATCGGATGAATCTGGTTTATGGATTGCGTTTAAGTAGCTTCTCTTTAATGGGGCCTGGCAATATCAAATCCTACGATACAGACGGAAACATCGTCGATACCAAAGCTTATAAAGCTGGGGAGTTTGTGAAAAGTTATTTCAATCTAGAGCCAAGAGTGTCGGCTAGTTATCAGTTAAGTAATTCAAGTTCATTAAAAGGTGCCTACACCAGGAACATTCAAAATGTACATTTGATGTCGAATTCAACATCTACTTCGCCGACAGACCTTTATATTATGAATAGCAACAACGTAAAACCGGAAATTGCTGATCAAGTTGCTTTGGGCTATTTCAGAAATTTTAATGACAATAACTATGAGTTTTCGGCAGAAGTATATTACAAATGGATGCAAAATCAGATTGAGTATCGTAGTGGTACTGATTTGCGTGGCAATGGGAATGTAGAGGCTGATTTGTTGTATGGTGATGGCCGGGCTTATGGATTAGAGTTGTTTTTTAAAAAAAGATTTGGCCGTTTTAATGGTTGGGTAGGCTATACCTGGTCGCGTACAGAAAGGCAATTTGATGCCCTTAACAATGGGAGATGGTTTTATGCGAAACAAGATAGAACGCATGACCTGTCGCTAGTGGGGATTTATAAAGCCAGTCCACGCTGGACCTTCTCCTCTGTTTTTGTTTACAACACAGGTAATGCCGTTACTTATCCAAGTGGTAAATATCAGATCAACGATCGAACCGTTTTTTATTATACCGAAAAGAATGGATACAGAACACCTGCATATCACCGTTTAGATGTTGCAGCGACATTGGAAGGTAAACCAGGGAGAAGATTACAATCCAGTTGGTCATTTGGGATTTATAATTTATATAACCGTCAAAATGCTTTTTCGATTGATTTTAAGGATAATCCGGATGATCCAACCAAAACTGAAGTGGTGCGAACTACCTTGTTTGGAATTATCCCTTCGGTAACATGGAATTTTAAATTTTAGTAAGATGAAACCTATTTTATTTATAGCAATTTTTGCAGGAATGTTACTTAGCGGTTGCGAGAAAGTGATTGAGCTTAAGCTAGATGATTCGGACCCTTTAATAGTCATTGACGGCGGGATAAATGATCAGAGTGAAAATCAGATCATTAAGATATCTAAAACCTATAGCTTTACTGAACCTAATAAGTTTAATGGGGTAACAGGGGCAAAGGTGGTGGTAACCAGACCAAACATGTCGACTGTGACCTATACAGAAGTTTCGCCGGGTATATATCAATCCGTTAAAACCCGGGGTGTTCCAGGCAATAAGTATACACTAGATGTTACTATAGATGGTAAAAAATATAGCGCAAGCTCAATGATGCCCGCAAAGGTAGTGCTAGACTCGCTTACCTTTAAACAGTTTAATCTTTTTGGTAAAATAACCACTTATATAGCGGTTAACTATAAAGACCCAGTAGATGTGGCGAATCAATACCGCTATGTTTTAAAAGCGAAAGGGAAAATAGAAGAAGATATGGTGAGTAATGATCGTTTTAATAATGGGAATAAAGTTTCGGACGTGATTTTTTACAAGCTGGAAGATTTAGTAGCTGGAGATAGTTTAGAAGTAGAGTTTCAATGCATAGACCCAAATGTTTATCGTTATTTTTATAGTTTAAAGCAAAGTAGTGGTCAAGGTGGGCCGCCTGTAGCACCTTCAAATCCGGTTTCAAATTTTAGTAATGGTGCATTGGGCATCTTTAATGCTTATACAACAAGCACGCGAACTGCCGTTATTAAGTAAGGGGATATTAATTTGTTTTACCAAGGAACAATGTTAACTTTATGGTATCTCTATTATGAATCTCATGGCTATACAAACAGATCAGGAACTGATTTCGGTTGAAGAAGAAAGGATTAAAGCCCTACATAGGTACGACATCCTTGATACTCCCCCAGACAATACTTTTGATAAATTAACAAAATTGGCTGCAAAGTTTCTTAATGTTCCTGTCGCAATCATTAGTTTGGTTGATACACACCGGGTTTGGTTTAAATCAAAGTACGGAGTAGATGTACAGCAGATGGAACGTGAAGAGGGCTTATGTGCAAATGTAGTTTCATCAGACGATTTTTATTTGGTAGAAGATGCAGTCGCAGATCCGCGTACTATGGGCCATAAACTGGTAGTAGGTCCTTTTGGATTGAGATTTTATGCGGCATTCCCACTTAAAACCAAGGATGGATTTAACCTGGGCTCTTTTTGTATTATAGATAAAAAACCAAGAGCACTCTCTGTCGATGAACAGGAAATTTTAAGAGATCTGAGAGATATTGTAATGGAGCAGATAGAACTAAAACTTGCTTCAAGGCTATCAGTGGCACAGCATAATCAGATTTTAAATAGAACGGCTCATGACCTCAAAAATCCATTAACTACGATACCTGTTCGTGCGGATCTGATTAAGCTTAAAAAAAGTGATCCTGTAATGGTCGACGCAATGTGTGATCAAATCAAAATTGCCAGTTTAAATATGGTAAGTATTATTGATGAGCTATTGCAATCTGGCAGTATGGAAGCTGGTGAGATTAGATTGCTTCTTATAAAATTAAATGTTTCTTACCTGGTAAGCAATGTAGTGGCTATGAATCAGCCCCTCGCGGAAAGAAAGGGGCAAACTATCCATTTTACTCCTGAAATAGATATCTATATCAATGCTGATGAGGGTAAATTAAATGAGGTTATAGATAACCTGATCAATAATGCCATCAAATATGCGCCTTTAAATACCAATATCTATGTACGGGTGAGTACCTTAAATGGTAGAGCTGTAATAGAGATTGAAGATGAGGGACCAGGTTTAACGGCTGATGATAAAACGCAATTGTTTCAACGTTTTACTCGATTGAGTGCGCAACCGACTGCCGGAGAACATTCTACCGGGCTAGGTCTTTCCATTGTAAAGGTTTTAGTTGAAGCTCATGGCGGCTGGATTTTTGCCGAAAGTGAGGGTGAAAATAAAGGCGCTAAGTTTACGGTTCAGTTACCTGGCGTTAAATAATTAAAAGCATTCAATCTCCCATGTTCTGCTCCAGCTCTTGTTTGGGCCAAGGGAGATAATGCCTTCTTTTTCTTCCAGATTTTGCTGATGGTCAACGCCATCGGCAATGCCACACCAAGGTTCCAGACAAACAAAGTCTGCATTTTTTGCTGCCCAGATGCCAAAGAATGGAAAATCTTTAAATTTAAAATGAAGGCCATAAGGGTTTTTATAGCTGGCGATAGAAATACAGTCGCTCTTTAGAGATTTAAAAACCAATGCATCTTCATAAAAAAGTTCGTGCTGTAATGGTAGTTTTCCATCCTGTAGTTCCATTTCAACTGTTTCATTTGCAATAAGGTCTTCGCTGATTTTATGATAAGCTAACACTCGGTCTTTATTAAATTTTAGAAAATAGTCCGTGTACTGCAGGTCGTCCTCGATTGGGACTCTAAACGCGGGGTGTGCTCCAATAGAAAACAGGAGTAAGCCACTGGCTGGATTGCTTACTTCATAAGTGCAGGATAATCCCAATTCATTTAAGATATACCGCAATTGTAGCACAAAGTGAAAAGGGTATACTTTTAAGGTCTCATCATTTTGTGTAAGTGTAAATACGACCTCAGTATTGCTCAGTTGAAGAGGTTCGAAATCATAGTCTCTTGCAAAACCATGTCTGGATAGTTTGTATTCCTTGTTCTCAAAATAATAGGTGTTGTTCTTTAAGGAGCCCACAATAGGAAAAAGAATAGGACTAAACTTCCCCCAATAGGTAGGGGTTCCGCTCCACAGATAATCTATGTTGTGTTTTTTGCTTTTTAAACTTTGTAGCTCCGCACCTTTATTGGCGAAAGAAGCTATTAAATGCTCGTTTTCAAGGAAAATCATATGGGTAAAAATATAAAAAACAAATTAGTGTAAAAAAGTTAACCGAATTTAAATAAGTATTAAACTACATAACAAGAGCGCCCGTGCATGCCATGTGCAGGAGCGCTCTTGTTATATTTATTCCTAAGGGAAAATGCTGCTTTCCTATTATTTACCCCCTGGAGGGCAGTATTGTTGTAAGAATTTGGTGTAAGTGAGCGACAAATGTTCTGACGTGCCTTCACCTTCATTAATACTATGTGTTCTGTTTGGGTACGACATCATCTGGAACATTTTTCTGTTTTTGATCAATTCATTAATCAACATTTCAGCATTCTGATAATGAACATTGTCATCACCCGTTCCATGGATATACAATAAATTTCCTTTCAGGTTTTTAGCATAAGTAACTGGAGAACCTTTTATATAAGCTTCTTTTGTAACCAATGGAGAACCCATATAACGTTCCTGGTAAATATTGTCGTAGGTTAATTGATTACCTACTGCTGCAATGGCAATACCGGTTTTATAAATCTCAGGATACTGGAACATCAGGTTTAGCGTTGATGAACCACCACCGCTCCATCCCCATACTGCAACGCGGTTTTTGTCAATAAATGGCCATTCTATGATCTTTTTAGCAGCCATTGCCTGATCGCGGATATTCAATGTACCTATGTTTTTGTAAATGCTCTTACGCCACTCACGTCCTTTAGGAGCAGGGGCACCTCTGTTTTCAATAGAAATATAAACGTAACCATCTTTAGGCATATCTCCAGCATAAAGCCAGTTTTGACCGGCACCATAAGTGTCAGTAACGGTTTGCGCAGCCGGCTCTCCATAAACATAAAATACAACTGGATATTTTTTGGTCCGATCAAAATTGTCTGGTTTTTTCATCCAGCCATCCAGCTCAATCCCATCTTCTGTTTTTACTTTAAAAAACTCCACCTTGTTTACAGGTGCTTTTGTCCTGCCCAATTGATTGGTAATACTACCAGCCATGGTCAGGGGATTTAAAGTTGTTAGTTTCATCCATTCCGTAATACGAGGTACCAATGCACTTGTATAAGTATGGCGTGCAAATACCCCATTTGGCGAGATTTCGTAAGTATGTGTACCCGGTAAAATAGAAGGGGTAACCATCTCAGGCTTGCCACCACCGCTTAACTTAGTTTTAAATAAGTACTTCTGCGTAGCATTTAAAGGAGAAGCCATATAATACAACAGGTTGTTCTTTTCATCAACCAATGAGTTTTCTATAACGTCAAAATCTCCTTTTGTAATCAAGGTTTGTTTTTTTCCGTCTTTGCTCATTAGATAAGCATGGCGCCATCCGTCTTTCTCGCTCATCCAGATAAAATCTTTTCCTTGATTTACCCACTGCCAGTCTTTTGCTGCATCTATCCAGGCTTTGTCTGTTTCTGTGTAGATGTTATTTGCAGCCCCAGTAGCCGCATTGGCCACAAACAGTTTGCTTACATTTTGCTCCCTGTTCAATTGCTGCAAAATAACCTCATTGGTATTAGGAATCCAATCCATTCTTGGTATATAGTTTTGGACTTTGTCACCAGACACGTTTAACCATTTAGTTTGCGCAGTGGCAATATTAACAATACCTACTTTGCAAGATGAAGGATCTTGTCCAACCTTGGGGTACTCAACAGGAACTGTAAAAGCATAAATAGAATCCGTATTGTTGATCATTAGGAAGTTTCTGATTTTGGTCGCATCAATTTGCCAGTAAGCGATAGATTGTCCATCAGGACTCCATCTAAACCCATCCCTGCAATCAAATTCCTCTTCGTATACCCAGTCAAAGGTTCCGTTGATCATTCTGTCAGTTCCATCGGTTGTTAAGGCTTTAGTCGTCTTAGTCAACAAGTCATCCACGTAAAGGTTATGTTTACTTACATAAGCAACTTTATTGCCATCGGGTGAGAATTTAGCAAACATAAGAGACGAAGCAGGTTTTTCTTTTCCTACTTGTGTAAGCGTATTAGCTTTTAAATCGGCGACAAAATAATCACCTCTGGTTTCATAGCGCCAAACTTTTTTGCTATTGCTATAGATCAGCACTTTTGTACCGTCTTCAGAAAGTTCAAAATCAATTATTCTACCAGGGTTAGTGCCGCTGGAATATAGTAAATCACGACTTACAATGGTCTTACGTTCATTTTGGGGAAGGGAAATAGAAACTAATTCACCATCCATCATCTGATAGTAAGCATTTCCATCTTTTGTCCATTTAAGCTCAGGTTTGTTCTGGGCCTGAGTTTTTCCATAAAAGCCAATCAGTACGACTAATGCCAGGTTAAAAATGATGTTTCTGAAGTTCATTTTATTAAAGTTCTATAAATTGACGATATACATTTTGCAAGTATGCTTTTGCATGATCAAGCGTTTTTGGAGTCTGTGCAGTATCTTTCTCATTGCTGTTATACAAGATCATTTTTCCTACATTATCAAATGTAACACATTGTTGGTTATCAATAAATCCCATTCCATTGTCCCATGTAAAAAATGCGAAAGGTTTGCTGTAGGGATTCAATAGGTTTTTACTCCATTCAAATTGTTTAGTAGGGAGATCTAGTTGAGCCAGTAGGGTAGCCGCGATATCAGTTTGACTGCCGATATTGTTGAATTTGCGCCCCTTAAATTCATCTTTAATTACGTCTCCATAAAATAGCAAAGGGATATGATAGCGTTGCGGTGTAGAAATGTCGTATATGTTTTTAGGATACACGTGACCGTGGTCTGCAACAAATACAAATAGTGTGTTTTTATACCATGGCTGTTTTTTTGCCTCGGTTAAGAAAGCATTGATGCAAGAATCTGTGTAATAAGCTGTGCTTTTAAAGTTGGCAATATTATCGGCCTTGCCAAATTTTGAAGTTCCGGGTAAGTCGAATGGCTCGTGATTGGTTAACGTAAGTGTCGTAGAAAAGAAGGGTTGTTTTGCCTTGTTCAGATCACTTAGCTGTTTTTGAAATACCACCTCATCAAATTTTCCCCACCTGGATCTCATACCGGTACTTTCAAAATTGTGTATATCAATCAGTTTTTGATAATTATGACTTAAAATAAAAGCTTTGTAATTGTCAAACTCTGACTCTCCGCCGTAGTAAAATGAAGTGTTGTAGCCATTTTTATATAAGGACTGAGAAATAGCAGGTATCTTTTGCATTTTCTCTGGCCATTTTACAATACTTCCTGTTCCAAGGGTAGGGAATCCTGCGAGTGTAGCAATTAAGCCTTTGTCGGTACGACTTCCAGGCGAATAGATCTGACTAAAAAGTACACCTTTGTTAATGAGGCTATCAAAATGTGGGGTAATACCATCTTCATTGCCCAGGGTTTTGGTCAAGTCGGCCGTAAAGCTTTCAATAATGACCATTACTATATTTGGGCGTTTTGTTTGGAGTATGTTGATTGTAGTGTCCTTTAAGGGGCTATACAAAGCTCTAATGTCTGCTGCCGCCTGTTTGCTATCCATATACTGGTAAGGATTGCTTTTGGTCATTTTAGCGGAAATTATACTTGATATCAGGTTCCACTCCGTGTTTACTGAAGCATGATTTAATACCTGTACTTCGGAGAAGTAGGCTCTGCTTTGCGTAATTGGAGATACACCCACGCCACCTCTGATCAATAGGAAATTTGCGCCCATCAAGGCTACACATAGTAATATTCTAGCCCAAATCGGACTACCTGTAAAGGTTAGCTTCCTAGATACCAAATAACGCTGAAGGAAAAGTCCTAATGCCGCAAGCAGGATCAATAAAGATATGGACAAGCCAAGAGGAGAGGAGGCACTGGATGTCATTGCTTCTTTAGGAGACAAAAATGCAAAACCAATCGCCTTTGAGTTCACCTTGCTACCCCATTCCCTGTAAATGTTAAAATTAACAACAGAAAGGATGCTGCATATCAGTATCAAGATGGTGTTGTAAATCGACACCCATTTTAGTTCTATTATTTTTCGGCCGTTTAAAAGCCAATAGATATAACTTAAAAGCGGAATGACGGCAAAATAAGCCGTCATGGATAAGTCTAGAGGTAAAGCATAATAAAACGTTGCTGTTGTTTCTTTGGAGGAAACAGCAGCAAGTTTTTGATGATTGATGAATATAAATATCAGGCGGTCAATAAAAAAGAATAACAGCCAGAATAAGAAGAAGCGGATAAAAAAAAACAGACTTTTTAACATTTTACTATAGGGTTATCGGCCACCCCTCATAGCTTTTAATTCAGCCATAGTTTTTTCTTCGTAGCCTTTTGGAATGTCCAAAGTGAAAGGACCTACTTTTCCTTCTTTTATACTTTTTAGCGTAAGCATTGTTTTATAGCCATCTTGTGTATTGGTGAATTTGATAGCTGTACCTTTTAATTCAGAAAACCCGCGAGGATTGGCACCTACAGGCAGTTTGATCTCTGTTGTAGCCCATAATTCATAATCGGCTCCGTTATTATCTTTATAGGTATATTTTTCGGCATTGTAACCTGCAATGGTTTGCTTTTCGCCAGTTGCTTTAAAATCGCTATATTTCAAGGAACCTGATTGCTCCTCAATCTCTGATTTTGACATTTTTGCTGCATACTGTTTTTGCATCATCGGAATATCTACAAGAACAAGCGCGTTATTGATGGCTCCATCATTAATTATTTTTAACATGGCCATACCCATATCTACCTGCACTTTAGATAGGTTTCCATTAAACTCTACTTTACTTTCTGATGGTAACACTGATGGATCTACAGCTTTTTTCTGTTCATCTGTTAAAAGATATTCAACTCCATAGGTAATTGTTCCTGCATCAATTGCCTTTTGAGCTTTAGCGATAATCGCAGTTCCTATTAAAATGATTACAAGAACTCCAGTTTTGATAGATTTAAACATATTTTAAATAATAATTTAGTTTACCAGTTAATTTTTTCTTTACTGATGAAGGCAGCAACCCCTTTTCTGAAATCTTCACTTTCCCTTACCCGGGCATTGATTCGCACAGCTTCTGACAAGCTTTTATCCAATTCAGGATTGGTTGTTTGTCCGATGAGCTGCTTTGTAACCATTAACGAATTGGCAGAAGCTTCATTACACAAACTTAATGCAAAATTATTTACATTAAGACTGATATCCTCTTTGTTTGTTACAAAAGTGATCAGGCCGTAGTTTAAAGCCTCTTGTGCGGAGAATAGAGCCCCAGTAAATAATATCTTTTTGGCGATAGTTTCGCTTGTTTTACGCAGTAAAAAGCAGGAAACAATTGCGGGCACAAAGCCAAGCTTTACTTCTGTATAGCCAAAACTGGCCTCGGGTACAGCAAATATAATGTCGCAAACCGTTGCCAAGCCGCATCCACCTGCAATAGCATGGCCTTCTACCTGAGCAATCACTACTTTAGCTAGATAATAAATGGTGGTAAATAAGTTCTTTAGGTTTTCTGAATCAGCAAGATTCTCTTCGTAAGTGTTTTGTTGAAGCTGCTGTAGGTAAGCCAAATCGGCACCCGCACTAAATGTGCTACCATTTGCCTTTAAGATAATCACCTTAACTTCGTCATCCGCCGAAGCCTTAACAAATGCAGCAGTTAGTTGAGCAACGAGTTCGGGGTTTAACGCATTGCGCTTTTCCGGACGGTTAATAGAGATGGTAGCTATACGCTGGCTTAACGAGTATAAAACCAAAGGTTCAGTCATACAAATATTCAGTTATTCTGACCAAATATAAGATAAGCTTCAGATTTTCTCCACAATTGGGATATAACTTAGTCTTAAACTTTATAGTTATGCGCGCTTTTAGTCATTGTACAGTGTACCGAAAATTATTTATTGTACTAATTTGTTTGTGTTTACCCGGTCTTTGTATCGCACAGACTGGAAATGCGCAAGATACTTTAAGGGTACAAACAGCAAAGGGATATAAATACAATCCTGTTGCTACGGAGTATAAACCTGGTATTGTGCCTTTTATTGTTCCAGCGTCATTTATAGGTTATGGTTTAGTATCTCTGATGAGAAATAATGTGGTGCGGCGACTGGATTATTCAACTAAAGATGAATTACAGGAGGACCATCCTCTATTTGCAGCACATGCGGATAATTATCTACAATTTGCGCCCGCTGTAGCTGTTTATGGGTTAAACCTGGTTGGTATAAAAGGACAGCATTCTTTGTTGGATGCTACCGGTTTGTATTTATTGTCTTCTTCCATTACAGGTGGTACCGTCCTCATTTTAAAGTCGGCAACTCATAGGGAACGACCGAATGGAGCCGGGTTTAATTCATTTCCTTCAGGTCATACAGCCAATGCATTTGCAGCCGCAGAATTTTTAAGGCAAGAATACAGAGATGTTTCACCTTGGTATGGTATTGCCGGGTACGCCGTTGCCACTGCTACTGGGACACTTAGGATGTATAACAATAAACACTGGTTTAGTGATGTTGTAGCAGGTGCAGGCTTCGGTATTATATCCACTAAGGTTGCCTATTTTGTTTATCCAAAATTGAAAAAACTGCTTTTGGGCAAGGGGGCAATGAATTATAATGTTGTACCATCATATCAGGAACATAGTTTTGGACTCTCTTTTAATGGAACATTTTAGAAAAAGAAGATTCGTAATTGTTTTATGCTTGAGCTTTTTTACTTTAGGAAGCCATGCCCAGCGCTCGGTAAAGGAAACCGCAGACCTGAATTTTTTCATTCATCAGGCGTTGACATCAAGTCCGCTCAGTAACGATTATAAAAACCAATTACTGATGAATAAAATTGATAGTCTAAGGTGGAGAGCAGGCTATCTGCCACAAGTAACCACTAGTTCTACCGGTTTATATGCACCTATAATTAATGGTTATGGCTATGACGTGGCATTGAGTAATGAACATACACTTGATGCATTGGTCAGTCTGAATTATAATCTGATCAGTAAAGGTTCGAAGGATAACAAGTTACAGCAGATACTTTTACAGAGAGACTCCATCCATTATGTCTCAAAGCTCTCAGAATTGGATTTGAAAAAAGCCATAACTGATCAGTACATCACAGCCTATGCTAGTCAGCAGCAGGTTGATTTTAATCGTGATGTTTATGCCCTTTTGGCCAGAGAAGAGGTTTTATTGAAAGAACTTACCCGCTCAAATACTTACCGGCAGACCGAATATCTTGCTTTTCTGGTTAGCCGAAAACAACAGCAGCTGCAATGGAAGCAGGCCGAACTTCAGTTTAAAAATGATTATGGTGTATTAAATTACTTATCGGGTATTAATGATACAAGTGCAGTGAAACTAATGGAGCCTTTAATTGCAATTGATGAAGATGGGCCGCAACAAGGGAATTTCTTTATTAAACGTTTCCAAATTGATAGTCTTAAAACTTTAAATGCGCGTCAGGCTGTGGATTTTAGCTATAAACCAAGAACAAGTCTGTATGTAAATGGAGGTTACAACTCTTCTTTTATGCTTCAGCCATATAAAAATTTTGGTACGAGTGTAGGCTTTACAGTCTCTGTTCCGCTTTACGATGGACATCAAAAAAAAATGCAGTACGATAGGCTTAACTTGCAATTGCAAACCAGCTCCGCCTATCGAACTTACTTCAGTGCACAGCAAAAGCAACAAATCGATTTACTTAGGCAGCAAATTGCTGCTACTGATGGTTTATACCAACAAATTAAGGATCAAATCAAAATTACCAGCGGTCTTATTGATGTTGATCGTAAGCTGCTGCATACTGGAAATGTTAAGATTGCTGATTTTGTAATTGCCATCAATAATTACATGGTGGCACAAAATCTATTCAGACAAACCAATATTAACCGTTTACGACTCATCAATCAGCTCAATTACTGGAATAGATAATCTCGAAGGTTTATGAAGAAGGAGAATTTGACTAAATATTTATGTCTGTTAATTGCAGTGACCTTAAGTGCTTGTCATGGAGCCGATTCTGCCGAAGATCCTATTGCACCTGTAACGCCAGTTTTGGTGACTTACATAACTAACGGCCCACTTTCTGAGTCTACAGAACTAAATGCTGTATCTGCTTATTTGCAAAAGAGTTTTGTTAAAGCAAATATGAACGGTTATGTGCAATCTGTCCACACACAAGTGGGGCAGCAGGTTGCTGGGAATGAGTTGTTGTTTAGCCTGATGACTAAAGAAGCAAGAGCTATTGGGAATGCAGTTAATCAACTTGATCCGGCATTTAAGTTTTCAGGGACATCGGACATCAGGGCTGGTCAGGCAGGCTTTATCACTGAGGTCAGTCATCAGAAAGGAGATTATGTTCAGGATGGCGAAGCCTTAGCTGTAATCATCAATAAAAACAGCTTTGTGTTTTTGCTTGATTTACCTTATGAAGAACGAGCATTAATAGCCAGTAACAAAGCGCTTGAACTTACTTTACCTGATGGAGAAAAACTGAAAGGAACAATTAGTGGCACTTTGCCTGTAGTGGATTCTGTTTCCCAAACACAAAAAGTGATCATTAAAGTGAAGGTTTCACATCCAATTCCTGAAGGCTTGATTGCCAGGGTCAATATCATTAAGGTAGCAAAGGCAAATGCGAGTATGTTGCCAAAATCAGCTGTGTTAACGAACGAGACTGAGGATGAGTTTTGGGTGATGAAGCTAATTAATGATTCTACAGCGATAAAAGTTCCGGTTAAGCGAGGCCTTGAAAATAAAGATAAGATTGAGGTTTTAAGCCCTGTGTTTAATGTTAGGGACCGCATTGTTATGACGGGGAATTATGGTATGACGGATACAGCAAGGGTTAAAGTCGTAAAACAGTTATGAAGAATTTTTTTATATCGCACCGAAACCCCTTATTGGTGGTACTTATTTTGGTGCTTTTGGGAGGTGTTTATTCTTATCATCAGCTAAAGACAGCTCTTTTTCCTGAGATTACCTTTCCTAAAATAAAGATCATTGCTGAAGCCGAGCTTCAACCAGTGGATAAGATGGTGTTTACAGTTACGCGGCCACTGGAGAACGCAATTAAGCAGGTGCCAGATTTAAAACTAATCAGAAGTGTAACCAGTAGGGGGAGTTGTGAACTATCAGCTTATATGAATAGTGGAGCGGATATTGATCTTAGCCAGCAAAGAATTGAGGCACATATACAAACAATTAAAAGTGCTTTACCACCGGGGGTAAATTTGTCTGTTGAAAAAATGAATCCCTCTATATTGTCTGTAAGTGGCTATAGCCTAGAGAGTCATGTCAAGTCGCCTATTGAACTCAAGCAGTTGGCTACTTATACGGTAAAGCCTTTTTTATCCCAGGTAGATGGGGTTTCTGAAATTAGAGTGATTGGCGGAAAAAGCAAAGAATACTGGTTGGAGCTTGATCTTCAAAAGATGACTACTTTGTCTATTTCGCCGGATCAGTTGAGCAACATGCTTGCGCAAACGAATTTTATCAAGTCTAATGGATACCTTTCTGACCATAATTATCTATACCTGTCCATTACAGATGCAACGGTTAAAAGCAAGGGAGATCTGGAAGAATTGATCGTTAGTAAAACTGGTAACCGGATCGTTAGGGTAAAAGATATTGCTAAGGTTAAAATAGAGGAGGGGGTAGCTTATACTCGCATCAATGCGAATGGAAAAGATGGGATCTTAATTGCGGTAATTAAGCAGCCAAATGCCAATTTAGTCGATTTGTCTGCACAAATGGAGACCAAGGTAGCTGAGCTTCAAAAAATTCTTCCATCCGGTGTATACATAAAGCCCTATTATGTACAGGCTGATTTTGTAAATGAATCTGTTAAAAGTGTTCGGGATAGTTTATTGATTGGTCTCGTATTAGCCATTATTGTAGCGGTTGTTTTTTTGCGATCCTTAAAGGCCAGTACAACCATTTTAATTACTATACCGGTAACACTTTGCTTAAGTATCATTGTCCTCTATTTTGTTGGGTACTCTTTAAATATTATGACACTTGGTGCTATTGCTGCGGCTATAGGTCTAATTATCGATGATGCCATTGTTGTGGTGGAGCAGATTCACCGAACGCATGAAGAGCATCCAGAAGAGCCAACGGTAAATCTGTTGAAAAAAGCAGTAGATTATCTTTTTCCTGCAATGTTGGGCTCTTCTATCAGCACTATCGTAATATTTGTTCCTTTTGTGCTGATGACTGGGGTAGCTGGGGCTTACTTTCAAGTGATGACCAATACCATGATCATTACGCTGGTTTGCTCTTTCTTTGTAACCTGGATAGGTTTACCGATTATTTATTTGTTGCTTACTCGAAATGCAGGTACAAATTCTATAAGTAAAAAGAATAGTGGACATCCGGTTAAAAAACAGGAATGGATCCGGTATTTTATTCAGCGCCCTTATATCAGTATAATCGGTATGCTGTTCCTTGTCGTTGCTATCGTAATCGTTTTCCCGCTTTTGGAGACTGGTTTTTTGCCTGAAATGGATGAAGGGAGTATTGTGCTGGATTATAGCTCGCCGCCGGGAACCTCATTATCTGAAACAGATAGGATGCTTCAGGGGGTAGAGAAAGAGCTGGTTAAAATACCAGAAGTACAAGCTTATTCGAGAAGAACGGGGACACAAATGGGCTTTTTTATAACGGAGCCGAATACTGGTGATTATCTGATTCAACTAAAACCCAATAGGAGTAAAACTACGGATGAGGTGATTGCTGAGATCAGGCGTAAAATAGAAAGCAGTCAACCCGCCTTAAAAGTAGATTTTGGACAGATTATTGGAGATATGCTGGGCGATCTGATGAGTTCTACACAGCCTGTAGAGGTAAAAATATTTGGTAATGATCAATTTGCGCTGGAGGCTTTATCCAGAAAAGTAGCGGATGTGTTGAGAAAAGTAAGCGGTACAGCAGACGTATTTGATGGAATTGTTTTGTCGGGGCCAACGGTTAGTATACAACCAAACTTTTCGGAGCTTGCACAGTATGGAATTACCCCTGCAAGTTTCCAGTCTCAAATTCAACTGGCCTTGGAGGGGAATGTAATAGCTGAGTTGTATGATCAGCAACAATTGTCTCCAATTCGTATCATTTATCCGGGAAGTAGGCAATTCGCAATTGCGAACATCAATGAGCTTAAAATATTTCTGCCCTCAGGAAAGGCGATACCGATTGGCAATTTAGCTAAAATAGAACTTAAGACAGGAAGCGCGGAAGTAGAAAGAGAGAACTTGCAGTCTATCGGTGTAGTTACTGCACGTTTAGATAATAGAGACTTAGGGAGTGTAATGAAAGATGTTAAGCAAGAGGTGGGGGCACAAATAGCTTTGCCATCGGGCTATCACATTACATACGGGGGCGCTTACGCCGAACAACAGCAATCATTTAAAGAGTTATTGATGATCCTGATTACTTCGAGTTTATTGGTGTTTAGCGTGATTCTGTTCTTGTTTAAGGATTTCAAAATTGCTTTTTTGATTTTGTTTATTGCAGTTTTGGGCATTTCGGGTAGTTATCTGGCTTTATTCATTACCAATACGGCATTAAATGTGGGAAGTTATACAGGATTGATTATGATTGTTGGAATCATAGCCGAAAACGCGGTGTTTACTTTTTTGCAATTTAAAGAGTCTGTGCATGAAAATGATGTCGATGAAGCCATTACTTATGCCATATCCACCCGGCTTAGGCCTAAATTGATGACTGCATTAGGAGCGATCATTGCTTTGTTTCCATTGGCATTAGGCATAGGGGCCGGTGCTCAATTGCATCAGCCGCTTGCTATAGCTGTAATTGGTGGCTTTATAGTTGCGCTTCCATTGTTGTTAATCGTTTTGCCAAGTATGACCAGGAAGCTGTATCAAAAATCGGTTATTGAAAGATGAGGATTATAGTTCCACCCGTGATGAGCAAAACGGCTATAACGGTTTTCAAAGTTAGGGGTTCGCCTAAAAATACAACGGATAATAAGATAGCTATCGCTACACTGGCCTTATCTACTGGTGCTACCTGTGATACTTTTCCTAATTGTAGTGCTTTGAAATAAAAGATCCAGGAGAGGCCTGTGGCGAGACCGGAAAGAATAAGGAAAGTCCAGTTCTGTCTCGTTAGGCCGGAAATTCCCTGTTGGTCATTTCTGAACAATACAATTGCCCATGCTAAAAGTAAAATGATGACCGTCCTTATAGCTGTTGCCAGGTTGGAATCAATTCCTTTAATCCCTAATTTGGCTAAAACAGCGGTAAGGGCGGCGAAAAAGGCTGATAGTAAAGCATAAATCCACCACATCTTTTTTTGAATGAATTTAGGTAAATTAAGTGATATATTTAACCAAAACGTTTTACATGAAGATATTGTTGATTGAAGATGAACAGCCCCTTAGAGAGAGTATTATTGCTTATTTTACTGGAGAGGGCAATATTTGTGAAACGGCTGTTGATTTCAAATCTGCAATAGATAAAATAGCTGTTTATAATTACGACTGTATTTTACTAGACCTGACTTTGCCTGGTGGTGATGGACTGGAGATACTGCGGCGTCTCAAAAAAATGAATAAAAACGATGGCGTGTTGATTATTTCTGCGCGACATTCTCTAGAAGATAAACTAGATGGTTTGAATCTTGGCGCAGATGATTACCTGATTAAACCTTTCCATCTCTCAGAGTTAAAAGCAAGGGTGATGGCAATTGTTAGAAGAAAAAGTTATAGCGGTAGCAATGTTATTGTCTTTAATGAGATCAGTATTGATACATTGGCGATGAAGGTTGAAGTTGCTGCGCATGCAGTAGCCCTTACAAAAAAAGAATACGATCTGTTGGTTTATTTTATTGCAAACAGGGGGAAAGTGATTTCTAAAAACGCACTTGCAGAGCATTTGTGGGGTGATGAAATTGACCTCGTTGATCATTTTGATTTCATTTATACCCATATTAAAAATCTAAGAAAAAAACTGATGGAAGCTGGTTGTCCGGATTATGTCAAATCTATGTACGGTGTAGGTTATAAGTTCGAAAGCCAATGAAATTATTAGTTAAATACAACAGGGTAACCATAATTGCCTCTATCATTATACTTGTATTTACTGGTGTCATTTACTATGCTGTGATTCACTTTATTTTAACGGATCGACTGGATAAAGATCTGGTGCTGGAGGAAGAAGAGATTGTTGCTTATGTAAAGACATTTGGCAAGCTACCGCTGGCTGGAAATTTTAAAGATCAGAAAGTCGTTTATCGGCTCATGAAGCCGGGTGATTCACTTGAACGTGGTTTTTTTAATACTGCGTATCTCAACGAATCTGAGAATAAGCATGAGCCTGGGAGAACTTTCGTTACTTCTTTGAATGTAAATGGAGTGCCATATGGGATTACAATTACCAAATCACGTGTGCAAGCTGAGGATTTGGTGAGGATGATTTTAATGATCACCCTGGGAGTAACAGTTATGCTTTTGATCACATTGATGCTGATCAATCGATTTTTACTGGGAAAGTTGTGGCGACCATTTTATACTGTTTTAAAACAGATGAAAGATTTCAATCTTGCGGATAAGGATGAAGTGGTGGCAGAGGATACAAATATCGATGAATTCAGGGAGCTAAATCTTGCAGTTATAGCCATGTCGGCACGCGTGAAACAGGATTACAAAGAGTTGAAAAACTTTACTGATAATGCCTCTCACGAAATGTTGACGCCCCTGGCTGTGATTAATTCTAAGCTGGATACCTTAATTCAAACGGAAACCTTTACTAATGTTCAAGGAGAGGTGATTGAGGATATTTATTTGGCAGTAAGCCGACTATCTAGATTGAATCAATCGCTCTTGTTGCTGGCTAAGCTAGAAAATAACATGATAGCAGCAGATCAAGAACCAATCAATTTGAAAGAACTTATCGAACAAAAGCTCAGGCAGTTTCAGGAGCTGATGCAGATACAGGGTGTTGTTTTAAGTCAAAAATTGGAAGATAAAGAGTTGAGCATGAATAGATACCTCGCAGATATATTAATCAATAATCTATTCAGTAATGCCATTCGTCATAATTATGATGGAGGTGAGATTGCTGTGCATTTGAATAATCAGGAATTGAGTGTTAGCAATACTGGTAATCCTGAAAAATTATCGGATCAGGCATTTGAACGGTTTTACAAAAATGCTGCGTCTGAAGGAATGGGTTTGGGGCTTGCGATATCCTATCAAATTTGCGCTCAGTATGGGTTTAAGCTCGCTTATGATTTCAAAGATGGAAAGCACATTTTCCTAATGGTCTTTTAATTCTGGAGAACCGACGGCTTCCCTGAATTGAATTTGAGTTACTTTACGCTGGTCGAGTGCAGGTTTAATAAAATACTTGAAAGCCTTATTCTCTGAAGTTAGATCTGTAAAAAGAATGGCCTTATGCGAGTAGATTAATGCTACTGCGTAATTTTTCTTTAAGGCGAACCTAATTGTACTTTTTTGATGAAAGGAATGTATCTTCCTATAAGTCGTGAAGCTCTGTAGACCTACAAAAAGTGCTATAGCGGTAATCAACATGCCCTTCTTGGCTTCACTTGCAGCCATAATAAATAGCGTCAGGGCTATGCATAGCACAATCAATTCTATTTTGCTGATCCAGATCGCAGATATCCCGGAAAAAGGTAGTCGGGCAATTTGATCTAAGCCCGAATTTGTAAAAGTGATGAGCCATTCAAATAGTGGTCCTAAGCATTCCAATTTAAAAAGAAGTATAATGAGTCCGATGTACATTATTAATGCCGTAGGGAGCGTGATAAATAGGTTGCTGAGTAAAAAGTAGAGGGGGAACTGATGGAAGTAGTATACGCTAAAGGGGTAGGTGGCCAATTGTGCAGCTAAAGACATGGCTATGGTGCTCCATATTTTATTTAACCAGGTGTGCTTAGGATGGAACCAGCACTCGATTTTAGGCTGCAGATAGATTAATCCTAAAATAGCAAGAAAAGTCAATTGGAAACCGACATCCCAAATGAGGAAAGGTTTATAAAGCAATAAACAAAAAGCAGCAAAAGCAACAATGTTATAGCTATTGGTGGTTCTGGTGAATGATTTGGCCAGGACATATACCGAAATCATGATGGCAGAGCGAAGCACAGAGGGGGAGAAGCCTGTAAGTAGCGCATAGAACCAGATCAGGCAAAGAATTAAGGTGGTTTTGATAAGTCTGGTAGCTTTGTTTTTATTGAGGAAGTAGAACAGCCAATTCAGTACAAGATAAATTAGGCCAACATGCATTCCAGAAACCGATAAGGCATGTATAGTGCCGGTTTTTGAATAAATATCAAGCATTTGAGGACTTAGATCTGCTCTATAACCTAATATAAGTGTGGATGCAACGGCAAACGCATCATCATTTTTGATGAGCTTGCGGTATATCGCTACCTGCTTCGCCCTTAATTCCAGCGCAAAAGCTATCAGTTTGTTTCCTGAATTGGTATTTAGCTTGATTAATTCCTCTTGTTTTAAAAAGGTTTGATAGTAAATATTTTGGGTGGCCAGCCATGCCTTAAAGTCAAACTCGGCTGGGTTGACTGAGGCTGGGATTTCAGAAAATCTGGCAGGTATGATCAGCTCCTCACCATACTTTAAGGTCAGCGGATTTGGATCGTTGACGAGGATAGATACCCTAATTTTTCCAGAAGCGCTATTTAAAAGCTGAATATTGTGTTTTTGGGCTGTTAATGAGGGTTTTGATGGGCTGTATTTGGTCACGATAGCGCTAAACAGAATTATATTCTGTCTCTTTTGTGGTTCGTCTAAAATTCTGATTTTTAGGTGTTTTGATTTTTTAAATATATAATAATCAGTACATGTATGACTATTATATGAAATAGAAGATAAGCTTCCTGCAACGAATAGAAAACTATGAAGTATTACTCCATTAATGCCTTTGTAACGATAAATATTTCTCTTACTATAATTGATGTTTATGAAAATCAAAGTGGCGAATAAAAAGAGGTTTAGGATGAGCAGGTCGTAAAATAGAAAGTGGGTTTCGCGGCTATAGCAACTAACTATTCCCGTGGCAAAGGGGATCAGTATTCTTACAAAAACGATCTCCGGTTGGGCTACCACCCTAAGGTTGTCCATTAGAACTGATATCTGAGTTGTAATTTGATCTCAGTTTTCTTATTTCCTTCTATTTCATCTAATCCGGTACCGATTGTTTTGGTGTTCATGTAGAGGAAGAGTGCATACTTACACCAGATGTCTATTTTTTTGACTGGCCGGTACCTGATATTTATAAAACCACGGATACCATTGCCAGAATATATGCCGGAACCAGATCCATATAAAACGTCATTTTCGTAGGCGTAAATTCTGCTGTTATAGGATGAGGTTTTGAAATAAGCAAGACGTATGTTTCCTGATAATTTGGATGCTTTTGGGCTGTAGTTCACGTCGGTATAGACTAATATTCCTGATTCTTTTTTGTTTATACCTTTTTGATATTGAGTTATTTCTGTTCTTTGTTGAAAGTTATACTTTTGGTTTGGTTTCCAGCTGGCTTCCAGGCGGTAGGTTTGCTTCAGCACTTGTTCTAAGTGTGGAAAAGTACTTCCCGCATCCGGGTTTTGTTGTTTTTGTTCTCTTTTAAATCTCAGTGCAGATTTAAATGTTTTACCTCTTTTGTAAGTTAGTTGACTAAGGACTTCATAGCCGGCAGAAGCCGAATCGACTCTGTACTTTAACCAGGGGAATTTGAAGTAGTCTCCATATACTGACAAACTCAGGTTGCCTGGTAATAAATAATTCAGGCCCACATACCAACCTTTTTCATTATTAGTTTCAGCGCCTTCACCAACAGCTTTACTAAAGAAGTTATGGTAGTCTTTGTCATAGCTTCTGTGCAGTGCTACGGCTGATAATTTACGTGAAAGCGTTGCCATAGCGCCATTAATCAACGCGCGTCCTGCACCGATGCTTCGCGCCAGCTCTCCGTAAAAGTAAATGTTCCTAAAAGTGTAATTGTAGTGTAATCCAATATTAGTTAGGTGCCTGCCTGTAAAGCTGTATTTGTTATATAACTGCGTGCCTGTAACGAATGGGTGTTGGTAATCGGATTGATAGGCGACAAATCCGATGTTTAGATTGTCAGTGATGTATTGCAAAGCCCCGCCATAAACGGTTTGTTTCAATGACTTTTGATTTTTAAGCTCTGTTTGAGTGCGATGTAAACCGCTTATGCTAATGTTTGCAAGTGTAAATCTCTGGTCGTCTGTGGCTTTTAAACTTGCATCAAGTCGTCTGTAGGAAATAAAAGGGCTTAAGTGGATGTTTCTACCAAGGTTTAGGCTGCTCGCAATTCCACGGAAGAAGGAGGCTTCATTAGCGGAAGTATAGGGTTTTAAACCAACATCTTTGGCGGCTACACTGGTCACATCTGGACCTTTACCAAAAGCAAAACCAGACCATAGCGTTAGTCCCTGACCGAATTGTAAACTATAGTCACCAATAACGATTTTCTTAACGCGTCCAAGCTTAAGTAAAGTTATGTTGGCAGAAAGGTGGTCTAATCCTGTGCTACGGTTAAAAAGTCGTTCTCCGGCGTCCTTTTCGATTACCACTGCGCCAGATAGGATGTCCTGATAATGGAACCTGTAACGGAGTAATAACTTTTCGGGACTACCGAGGTATCTGCTGCCTGGCAAATCCCTAAAGCCTTTTTGCTTTTGGAGTAATTGAGCGTATCTTAAAATTAGGTCATGATTGGCTATCTGTGCCAGTTTTTTTAATTTCATCTGCTCATAGCCTTCCAACGTGCTTATGGTTACATAGGGCAGTAGCTTGTTGATGGTTTCCGAATCAAAACCGGGTATGGCCTGTAATTCCAAAACATCCAACAGTTTCGTGTTTGCGATATAGCTAAAGAAATTGCTGATTTGCAGAGGGGAAAGGAAGATTAGACCTTTTAACTCTTCGGACGAGGTTTTATGAAGGTTTATAGGGTGCTTACGGAAGAAGGTTAGCCGCTCTGTTAATTCAGATAAGTCTTCGCCTTCAATCGAGTTTTCGGCAAGCCCCTCAATGATGTCCTTGATTTTTTCTTCTTCTTGAGCTATAGCACTCAATCCGCCTTGCAGCAGAAATAGCAAACATAATATTCTCATTGTGATCAGCTTAAATTGGCCAAATCACTGTAGAAATTACTGAATAAAAAAAATAATTGAGAAATAATTTAAATTTCTTCGTTTAGCTTTAGTAAGAAGTCCTTCAACTTTTCAAGCGAAGCGATGATTTTTTGGTTTTCTTTAACCTCTCCGCTGTTGGTTTTTAAATGCTCTTTAGCACCTTTTAGTGTGAAACCTTTATCGTCTACCAGATGGAAAATGATTTTTAAGTTTTCAATGTCATCAGGAGTAAATAACCTGTTGCCCTTTTTGTTTTTCTTGGGCTGTAACACGTCGAATTCCTTTTCATAAAAGCGGATCTGAGATGCGTTGACACCAAACATTTCGGTTACTTCACCCATGGTGTAATACATTTTATTTATTTCCCTTTCTTTGTAAGGCATATTTTTGTGTTGATTATTAGTTGATTACAGGTTTTATTTAAAGTGTTCAAACTTAGGAAAAGTTATGCAAGTATCAATGGGTAGATTAAAAAAAATATCACAATAATATGTTAATTTTGCTCAAAACAAATCAAGAGAAGGATGACAGCTAAGGAAATCAGACAGGCATACTTAAAATTTTTCGAATCGAAACAGCACCATATCGTTGCATCTGCACCAATTGTAGTTAAAAATGATCCAACCCTGATGTTTACCAACGCAGGGATGAACCAGTTTAAGGATTTATTTCTGGGCGAAGCCCCTATAAAATACCCACGGGTTACCGATACACAGCGTTGTCTACGTGTTTCAGGGAAACACAATGACCTCGAAGAAGTAGGTATCGATACTTATCACCACACTATGTTCGAGATGCTTGGTAACTGGAGCTTTGGTGATTACTTTAAAAAAGAAGCCATCGCCTGGAGCTGGGAACTGCTTACAGAGGTTTATAAAATACCAAAAGACAAGCTTTATGTGTCAATTTTTGAGGGAGATGAGAAAGAAGGTCTTCCGAGAGATACTGAAGCTTATGAGCTTTGGAAACAATATGTGCCGGAAGAGCGCATCATATTGGGCAATAAAAAGGATAATTTCTGGGAAATGGGCGATACCGGACCATGCGGACCATGTTCTGAGATCCATGTTGACTGCCGCTCAGAAGAGGAGCGTAAAGCTGTCGATGGTAAATCCTTGGTCAATGCTGATCATCCTCAGGTAATCGAGATCTGGAACAATGTATTTATGCAGTTTAACCGCCTTAAAGACGGTTCGTTGCAACCTTTGCCTGCTCAACACGTAGATACTGGAATGGGCTTTGAACGTTTGGTACGTGTTTTACAAGAGAAATCATCAAATTATGATACGGATGTTTTTCAACCATTAATCCAATTTATAGCTGCTAAAGCAAGTATTGAGTATGGTAAGGATGAGAAAACAGACATTGCAATGCGTGTAATGGCAGATCATATTCGCGCCATCTCCTTTGTAATTGCTGATGGGCAGTTGCCTTCAAACAATAAAGCGGGCTATGTAATCCGTCGTATCTTACGTCGCGCTGTGCGTTATGCTTATACTTTCCTAAACTTAAAAGATCCGTTTTTAAATGAGCTTGTTCCGATTTTAGCTGAGCAATTTAAAGGCGTTTTTGAGGAGTTGGCCTTACAGCAGGACTTTGTACAAAAGGTAGTTTTGGAAGAAGAATTTTCCTTCTTAAGAACTTTAGCTACAGGTATCCAACGCTTTGAAAATTACACTAAAAAGCAAGCAGAGGTGTTGATGGCTGAGAACGCCATTGAGCTTGAAAAGTCATTTAATGATCCCTGGGTGTATAGCATCCTGAAAGACGATATGGTGATCTCTGGGGCTTTTGCTTTTGAATTACAGGATACTTATGGTTTCCCGATTGACCTGACTGAATTGATGGCCAGAGAGCAACGCTGGGTCGTTGATATGGAAGGTTACAATACAGAATTACTTAAGCAAAAAGAGCGTTCGCGTGCTGCAACTGCTATAGATACGGGCGACTGGGTTCTGGTTAATCCTGATCTTGAAGTTGAGTTTGTGGGTTATGATGATTTTGAAGCTGAAACCCGGATTATTAAATACCGTAAGGTGATTGCAAAAGGTAAGGAGCAATACCAGATTGTATTGAGCAAAACACCTTTTTACGCGGAAAGTGGAGGTCAGGTTGGTGATACAGGTCGTTTGGAAGATCATAGCCGCCTTTTCTTCGTTGAAATTACCGATACTAAAAAAGAGAACGGCGTAATTGTACATTATGCTGATACTTTGCCAGAAGATGTTGAAGGACATTTCTGGGCGGTTATAGATGAGAATAAACGCTTGCTTTCGCAGGACAACCATACTGCAACGCATTTATTGCATGCGGCATTGAAAAAAGTATTGGGCGCTCATGTGAATCAAAAGGGATCATTGGTGAACGCTGATTACCTGCGTTTTGACTTTTCTCACTTCGCTAAGGTAACTGATGAGGAGCTGGCACAGATAGAGCATTTGGTAAATCAGAAAGTAAGAGAGAACATCCCATTGAAAGAGCAAAGGTATGTGCCTTATGATCAGGCGATCTCAAGCGGAGTAACGGCTTTGTTTGGAGAGAAATATGGCGATCTGGTGCGTATCATTACATTTGATGATCATTATTCTAAAGAGCTTTGTGGCGGTACACATGTTAAAGCTACCGGTCAGATTGGTTATTTTAAAATCGTTTCTGAGGGAGCTGTAGCAGCGGGAGTGAGACGTATAGAAGCGATCACAGCTGATAAAGCTGAAGCTTTTGTATTAGATCAGAACAAAGAATTAAATGAATTGCGTGCCTTGTTAAAGGGGAGCAAGGATTTAACTTCAGCTGTTTCTGCTTTGATAGAAGAGAATAACAAGCTAAAAAAGGATGCAGAGAAAGCTACCTTGGCACAGTCTGCCAATCTAAAACATGAAATTGTACATCACCTTAAGACGATTAATGGTGTTAATTTGATTGCCACTCATGTTGATCTACCTAATGCAGATGCGGTTAAGAACCTGGCATTTGCGGTAAAGGACATGGTTGATGATTTATTCCTTGTATTTACAACGCTGATTGATGATAAACCGGGTATTACGGTGATGTTGTCAGAGAATCTGGTAAAAGATAAGGGCTTGAACGCTTCAAATATAGTACGTGAATTGGCTAAAGATATTCAAGGTGGCGGAGGTGGACAGCCTTTCTATGCTACAGCGGGTGGTAAGCAAAAAGAGGGATTGAAATTAGTCCTGGAGAAAGCTGAAAGTATGCTAGCTTAAGCGTAATTGCTATTTATTGGGCCTTTCAGTAAGGAGATTCCGAATCTCTTTACTGAAAGGCTTTTTTTTGATGTTTTCTTTATTATTTAGCGTTCTGTAGATATACTTCCAGAATGTTTTTCAAATAGATTTCAGGCTTAGGCATGGTAATGATGGTACCAGGTTCTTTATCCTGCGATTGTTTGATGTAATTGGCTTTAATCTTTCCCCAGTCTTTCGAGTAAAGTTGAATAAACATGTCAACAAACTGTTTATCAGTGTAATCTTTAGGAAGTTTACTAAGCACAACTTCAATTTTCTCTTCTTTTCTATGTAATACTGCCATGAGGATCTTTTAATGTCCGCCAAAGCTACAACAATTTTTTTATACTATTTACGGGCCAGGAGCTCTTCAACCATCATTGGAACCCCAATGGTGGCGGGCTGTTCAATCTTTCTCATGTGATCGCTCCCAGACATAGATGGCACATTTACATCCACCACATACCTAATCGTTTCTTTGGGTACATATTCTGTTAAACCTGCCGCCGGATAAACCTGTAAGCTTGTGCCTATTACTGCAAATACATTCGCTTTACGACAAAGTCTTGTGGCAAATGTCATATTCGGCACAGCTTCACCAAACCATACTACATGTGGTCTAAGCGGCTTCCCATGGGCGCAAAGGTCAGTGAAACGCAGTTCCCAGCTCGATATAGGGTAGGTTAGGTTGGATTCAATATCCGATTGTGAGCGGGTAATTACGCCATGTAGATGCAATACGTTTTTTGAGCCGGCACGTTCATGTAAGTCATCAATGTTTTGGGTAATGATTTGAACATTGTACTTGTCCTGCAATCTGGCAAGTGCTTTATGTGCCTCATTAGGCTGTGCTTCCAGTACTGATTTACGACGCTCATTGTAAAACTCTTGTACCAATTCCGGGTTACGTAGCCAGGCTTCAGGCGTAGCAACATCTTCGATGCGATGATTTTCCCATAGACCATCTGAATCTCTGAATGTTTTGAGCCCACTCTCTGCGCTAATTCCAGCACCCGTTAATATGACTATGGTTTCCATTTGTACAATTTGATAGCGAATATAATCAACTGTATATTGGTTTCAATGCGGTTTAATGATGAATTTATCATCATAATAGCTGGATATTTTTTTTATTTCAAAAAAATCATACCTTTATTCTATGATTAAATGCCTCTCTTTTATGTTGTTAGCGACACTCGTTGCTTCTTGCGAGTGGAGTTCCTCCTCTTCATCTTCAGATGCGCCAGTATCTGCCGTAAGGAGAAAAATAGCCTATGAAAAATGGCTGGAAGTAGCCAAGGAAGATTTCAGACTCTGCCCAAAATATGGGAATGGAGTTAAATCGCAGGAACAGATTAATGCTGATAAAATCTTTTTAGAAACGGTTATTGCGAAGGCGGGAAGTCCAGATTCTGCATCCAATCACTATTTTCTGAAAGCATGCGATTACCTTAGTCATGATGATTTGCAAACTACCATGTATAGACTTAACCAGGCGTGGATGCTAAATCCTAGAAATCCGGATGTATACAGGGGATTTGGATGGGTTTACAATCGTTTGGAAGAATACCAATTGGCCCTTGAGCAGTTTAATGAAGGTTTATCTTATGATCCTAAAAATGAAGAACTCCTTATGGAGAAATCATTTGTCGAAAAAAGACTTAAAGCCTCAAAAAGACCTACTTCTCTGTAAAAATTATTTATCCACTTTGTCCATATTCCGCTTATGGAATCGGGGTTCTTTGCGCATCATCTTATTGAAATAAAACAAAAGATTATGGCCGAATTAAGCGTTTCCTCGAACAGAAGAGCGGTTCCTAAAGTTGATTTAACCGCTATGGTTGATCTTGCATTTTTGCTGATTACCTTTTTTATGCTCACTACATCATTATCTAAACCAGTAGCGATGGATGTGATAAAGCCAGATGAGCCTCTGGATGACGTGCAGGAGCCTGTTCCCGCTTCCCGTTCAATGACCATTTTGCTCGGTAAAAATAACAAAGTAGCCTGGTATATGGGGGAGGCTGATAAAAGCCAACCCGTAATCGAAGGATTTGGAGGTATAAGGCAATCAATTTTGAAAAATAAGTTGAAGGTGGATGCCGCAAATGCCAATAATCCTAAAAAATCTCTATTTGTGATCATTAAACCTGCAACAGGAGCCAACTACAAAAACTTTGTAGACATTATGGATGAATTAAAAGTAGCTGGTATTACTGCCGCCCCTGCAATTGATGATGATCACATCACTATAGAAGAGCAAGAGTTTATGAGACAAAAACAGCTACTTTAGTAGCTGTTTTTAATATCGCTGACGCTCTAGCTCTGCTTTCAACTCGTCTTTAACACCTTTGGCTTTTTCCATCCATTCGGGAGCTTTATCTTTAAGGTCGTCCACAATAGAGCGGCCATTGATATCTTTTTTTGTGATGTACTTAATAGCACCGTAAACTGCGGCGCCTATTAGTGCTGTTTTTAATAGTCCCATATTTTTATTTTTGATATAGGCTATAACAAATGGAAGTTGTAATAGTTTCAATCAATCTGCTTAAATGATTCTTCAAAAATCCATACATTGGCTAAAAATTAAGGGTATTTAGCTACCTCGAAAACCTATTGTCCAATGAATTCAACAGATACTTTATTAATTAAACAAGCAAGGCTTGATTCGAACAGTTGTATAGCAAAAAAAGATGTAGCAGGAGTCTCTAAACACTGGATGAAAGATTTTGTACAGATTGCCGGAGATGGCAGTTATACCATTGGAAAAGCGAAAATTGCGCAGATTGGACATATATGTTTTCAAATAGTAGTCCATTGTTTGAGCGTATTCCTGATACAATTACCGTCAGCAATGGTGGAGATACTGCTTGGGAAAGTGGAACATGGAATTATAAAAATGATAAATACCACGGCAATTATGCCGCTACCTGGCGCAAAGTAAATGGAACGTGGTTAACTCAAAACGAACTTTATGTTTCCTTGAATTGATTAACCCAATGCGCTAGATAAGCTAAAAATAGAAAAGCCGCAATTTTTTGCGGCTTTTCTATTTTTATGGGTTTGTAGACCAAAGACTAACATCTTTTACCAATGCGCGGTTTGGAAGTTTTAAATGCGCAACCAGCAATTCAGCGAAATCTTCTGGCTGAAGTGTAGAGTCCGGATTGCCATCTGTTAGTTTATTATCTATCGCAAGGTCGGTAGCAATCGTACTTGGAGTAAGCGTAAATACGCGTACGTTAGACTTTCTTGCTTCGAACATCAATGATTCTGATAAGCCAATCAAACCAAATTTAGAGGCGCTATAAGCGCTTGTTAACGGAGAACCCTTAAGTCCTGCAGTTGAAGAAACGTTAACAATATCGCCGCTTTTGCGTTCCAACATTTGAGGCAGGATTTGTTTAATGAAATAGTAAGGACCAAATAAGTTGGTTTTTACTATATTTTCCCAATCGCTAACTTCTAACTCCAGGAATTTGCCAAATTTGGCAATGCCCGCATTGTTTACCAGTATATCTATGTTGCCAATTTCGGCTGTTATTTTTGCACAGGCAGCAGCTACCTCATCCAGGTTAGCCACATCGGCTGTTGCATATACAACTTTAATTGCAGGATTTATTTGTTTGGCTTGCTCAGTTACTTTTTCAAGGTCACTTGCTGTTCTTGATACCAGGGCTAAATTTACACCATCTTTTGCAAGCGTAAGTGCAATTGCTTTGCCTAAACCTTTACCGGCACCTGTAATTAGTGCTGTTTTGTTATTTAGAGTTTCCATATATGTAAAATGTATTAATATGATGAGGCCATTCGATAGAATTAACTTCTGGTTGCAAAATTACAAAACGGGATGCAATCGTAAGGTCAAAAAAAAACATCCACCTGTTAGGGTGGATGTTTTTAACAATTTATAAATATTTTGATTAGCTAATCTTAACATTAATTGCGTTCAAGCCTTTTTTACCTTGCTCGATGTCATAGCTCACTGAATCATTCTCACGAATGCTATCGATTAAGCCAGATGAATGAACAAAAATTTCAGCGTCACCATTAGCTGGTACGATAAATCCAAAACCTTTTGTCTCATTGAAGAATTTTACTGTTCCTTGTTGCATTGTATTATTATTTAAATATTTAACAAAGGTAATGTAATTTATTGTAAATCAAAATATTATTTGTTGATGTGACTGATTGCTAACATAAAGGGTAAATTCAGTATTCAACTATTTGATCACCCAATAGCCTAATGCAAGCCATATCAAGCCTTTAATCAAGAAAAAGAGGAATCCCCATACCCCAACTTTTCTCAGCCATTTTAATAATGCTGTTTTTTTTTCGGATGTAGATTTGGTGGTCATAAAGCAAAAATAGTTGATTTACAGATAAAATTATTGCGGATTTATATTTAGAGAAACGTTCCTCGGAATAAAAAAGTGTTTCAATGTTCTTGGGTTTGTATACACATCAGAATTGATTTCAAACACTTCATAAATGTTTTTGGAACTCAAGACTTCCGCGGCAGTACCATCGTACCACTTCCTTCCATTTTTAAGCATAATAATGCGATCGGCATACTGTCCAGCCAGGTTAATGTCATGCAGAATGCTAACCACCATAAAGCCCCGCTTGCTTAGCATTTTGGCTATAGCTAACGTTTGCTGTTGGTACTGCAAATCTAAACTGGCTACTGGTTCGTCCATAAGCAACAAAGCGTCTGGTACATCCCATATCTGGGCAAGTACCCTGGCCAGCTGTACCCTCTGTTGTTCGCCACCGGATAAGGTTAAGTAAGAACGATCTGCAAAGGCGATAACACCGGTTAACTCCATTACCTGCTGTACGATTTCTACATCCTTTACTGTAGGGTTATTGCTGTAATGCGGGTATCTCCCCATCATCGCGATTTCCATAACCGTAAAAGCCATATTTACAATATTTTGCTGGTTAAGTACGCCACGTTTTAAGGCAAGTTGCGCAGCTGTATAGGTAGAAATTTCTTTTCCCTGGAGTTGTACACTACCGCAGGTAGGAATCCTTTCTCCACTCAGAAGTCGGAACAAAGTTGATTTTCCCGCCCCATTAGCGCCAAGAATAATGAGGAGCTCGCCGGGACGGATGCTAAATGAAACATCCTTTACCAGCGATCTTTTTCCTATTTCAAATGTCAACGAATCAGCAATCAGCATTTTATAGAACGAGTTTCTTTTTATCCTTAATTAAAATATACAAAAATAGCGGGGTGCCTAATAGCGCAGTGATTACACCAATTGGTAGCTCAATAGGTGCAATGATGGTGCGACACAACATATCAGCCAGTGTAAGCATCAATGCGCCAAGTAAGGCAGATGCCGGTAACACATGCTTATTATCTACACCTATAAATAACCGGATGGTATGTGGGACAAGTAAGCCAACAAAGCTAATGATACCAGAGACAGCTACGGCTGCACCAACGCCCATGGTGGCCAGTATAACGACATTTCTTTTGATTTGGTTTACTTTTAAACCAAGTTGAGCCGCCTGGACTTCACCTAATGAGAATGCGTTTAAGGCTTTACCCATGCGCGGCAGTAGGAGTACTGGAATTAAAACAAAGGGCGCTACGGCCAATAAATTCTCCCATGTAGCGCCAGCCAGACTGCCTAACATCCAAAATGTGATGTTTCGCAATTGCTGATCATCGGCTATATAGGTGATTAGGCCTGTTAAAGCTCCTGCCAAGGCATTGATGGCAATACCGGCGAGTAACATTGTGGCCACATTTGATTTACCATCGGTGCGAGAAATTTGGTAGACCAGCATAGCAGCTATTCCTGCACCACTAAAGGCTCCGAAAGCGAGTAAGTAATAACCCAATAGGTTACTTAAACCTGCAAATAGCGCTACTTCAAGCACAATAATAATAACCGCCATCAAGGATGCTCCGGCAGAAATACCGATTAATCCCGGTTCTGCCAATGGATTTCTAAAGATGCCCTGAACAGCAGTTCCCGAAATGCCAAGGGCTGCACCAACCAATAGGCCAAGCGCTACACGGGGCAGACGTACAATATTTAAAACACCTTCATGTTGAGCAGAGACAGGGGGATCGGTAAATAACCCTATTTTTTTTGAAAGTATGAGCAGTACCTCTTTGATAGGGATTTTTACTGCACCTAAGCCCATCGAAAAGGCCGATGCTATAAATAATGCAATGATTAGTATAAGATATAACAGTACTTTTTTATTCACCACTTGTCGTTTAGCTGTGTAATTGCCTGGGCTAGTCTGGTAGAAAAGCCTGTGAGCAGATCCCCATCCATTTCCACGATCCTTTTATTTTTACCTGCATTGGTCAACGAAACACCAGGCATTTTTAAAATACTTGCAGCTCCACCCAGACTTTTATAACCAAAATCGAACATAAGTATAAGGTCTGGATTCGCATTTACAAGAGATTCGGTAGTGTATGGCTTAAATTTAGAGAAGCCTTGAGCTGCATTTTTTCCCCCAGCCAATTTAATGATTGCGTCAATATTGGTGTCTTTACCGGCTACCATCATTACTCCAGTGCCTCGCGCATAAATAAATAGCACTTTAGGTGATTTAGGGTTTTTCTTCACAAGAGCCAGTGCTTTGTTTACTTCAGATTCAGTTTTTTTAACCAGGTCTTCGCCTTTGGTAGCAACGCCAAGTGCGGCAGCAACTTGCCTGATAAAGGCAGATGCTCCTTTAACAGAAAACTCCTGTTTAATGACGATTACCCTGATTCCTGCTGATTTTAACTGAGATTCGGTTGCTTTCGATAAGCCGCCTTCTGGAGCTAAAACAAGATCAGGACTAAAAGAGATGATTCCCTCCGTAGATACCGTCCGGTTCTGGCTTACTTTAGGGAGCTTGGCAGTGTATGCAGGGTAGGTACTGGTCACATCAATGGCTACGATCTGCGGACCAAAACCTAGCGCATCAACTGTTTCAGTAAGCGCAGCACCAAGTGTAATGATTCGTTTTGGGGCCATGTTTGCATTCGCTGAGATGCCGTAGCCCAGAAAAATCAGCAGTAAAATGTATAAGGATTTCTTCATTCTATAATTGGATTAGGTATGCGATCACGGTACAAAGGAAGCTTTAATTAAAATGATTCCAAATAATTTATTGAGGATTGTCGGTATCGGTATTTTATCATTTTAAAAGTCCTGGTTTAGTCTTTTTTTATTTTTTTTGTTAGTCATCTATTTGCTTATTAGCCTTTTAGTTTGACTTGTTTCTGATGTTCTCTTTAGCCTGTTCAGGCAGTTACCTGACTGAAAAATCCCAATTCCGTTAATTTAATCCCGAAATAGTCAAAAATAATCCCGCTGACGTTGCTTGATTATTGGCAAATGTAAGCATATTTGTGATCTTATTTAGATTGATTAAAAATAACTAGTAGATATAAATGTACAACTCAATACCCTCAAAATATTCTTTTATCCTCGTATTTCTCCTGCTTAGCATTTATGGCTTTGCTGCTGATGTTAGGATTAAGCTGACTGGGGTAGTTACAGATGAAGCCGGAAAGGCAATCTCGGGAATTACAGTTGTTTTACAACCAGACAATAAAAGAGCGGTTACAGATGGCAATGGTAAGTTCAGCATCAATAATTTATATGGAGGCACCTATAATTTAACTATAAAGGTAATAGGCTTCGAAAAGTATGCGACTGAGGTAGAAATAGAAGAAGGCAAAATACAGCATGTCATTATTAAACTAAAACAGGGTGATCATGCGCTGAACGAAGTAAATGTTAGCGGTGTGCATAGTAATCCGGATAACTTTATTGACATGACACGTACCGCTATGCCTAGTAAGGTGATATCGAGAAAGGAGATAGAAATGATGGGAAGTAGGAGGCTGGATGAGGTTTTGAAAGAGCAAACAGGACTGGCCATTGTAAGTGATATAGGGGCTGGAAGTAGAGCCGTAGGGTTACAAATGCAAGGTTTTGGCAGCGGTTATACCATGATTATGATCGATGGACAACCAATGGTAGGTCGCAACGGTGGTAATTTTGATTTATCCCGAATTACTGTATCTAGCATAGAACGCATAGAAATTATAAAAGGTGCTTCTTCTTGCTTATTTGGAAGTGAGGCATTGGCAGGGGTTATTAATATCGTAACCCGGAAAAATATTACCCATCCTCAAGGTATGGCTGCATTAACATATGGCAGTTTTAATATGTTGGATGCCACTTTAGAAGGGGAAACTCCTTTTGCAGGCAAAAAAGGATCTACCTATTTTTCGGGTAATTATTACCGCACCGATGGATTCAACGCTAACCCTTACCTAAATGAAGGTAAAACCGCACCGCCGTTTAACAGTTTTGCTTTTCAGGGCAGGGGAACGTATTTGCTAAGTGATAAAAGTACTTTAAATTTTAATGGAAGATACGTAACCCGGTATTCAGAAAATGAACTTTCTTATGGGGTTAAACCTAGTAAGGATATATTAGATGAACATGATTTAAATGGCTCTATTGCCCTAAATAATAATTTCAATAACGGACTTAAATTAAAGACTCAATATTATTTAACACGTTATCAAACGGCGCAGGACATTACAGATTTGAATAGCGGAGTAGTTATACCCGGAAACCGGTTTGAGCAATACTTGCATCGTGCAGAGTTGCAGGCTACGCAACGTTTCTCCAACGTTATTGAACTTACCGGTGGTACTGGGGCTGCTTATGAATTGTTAGACAACACTGCTTACAGGGGTAGTAAAAATATGGCAAATTACTTCGGTTACGCTCAGGCCAGTTGGCAGGCAGCTGATCAGCTGTCTGTTACTGCTGGTGCCAGATACGATTACCATGATCGGTATGGCGCTAAATTAAATCCAAGCCTGGGATTGCAATACAATTTAAACGAAAAACTTAGGCTAAAAGCAGCCGTTGGTACCGGTTTTAAAACCCCAAATTTTCAGCAATTATACCTTGTGTTTACAAACCTGCAAACGGGTTATACCGTGCTGGGATCGGAAGAATTTGGACGAGAATTAAAACTGCTGCAAGATGCTGGACAGATTATGAGTGTATTGCCGATCGCTAAAAATATTGGCAGCTTAAGACCCGAACGCTCTGTTTCTTATAGCGCGGGCTTTAACTATAATCTTTTTACAAGTTTAAAACTGGATGTAAATGTCTTTTATAATGATATGAAGGACTTTATCAATAATGAACTGGTTGCAGTTAAAACCAATAATCAACAGGTTTTTTCATACATAAATATCGCCAGGGCTTATACCACAGGTACTGAAATAGGTTTAAGCTGGTCGGCGACCAGGTCATTAAACCTCTCTGCCGGTTACCAGTTGCTTTATGCGATAGACAAAGGTGTGGTCGACTCCATAAAGAACGGTACCGGTTTGTATGGATCTATTTACGATACTGATATCAATGACGTTAGGCCTGCCACACGTAAAGATTATGTGGGGTTAAACAACCGCTCGCGTCACATGGCTAACCTAAAAATCAGTTATGCACATGAAAAGAGTGGTATTACAGGCACATTTAGAGTGAATTATAGGAGTAAATATGGTTTTATGGAAGACAATAAGGCTAATAATTTTTTAGATCCCTATGATACTTATGTACGCAGTTTCTTTCTCTTGAATGCTGCAGTACAGAAAACATTTTACAACAAGCATTTGCAGTTACAGCTTACGGCAGATAACCTGATGAACTATCGGGATCAGTTGATGCCCGCACAGCAGGGACGAGCCATAGTCGCAGGTATCAGTTGGCGGTTTTTTAAAGATTAAGCATAATAAAATATGAAAAAGAGTAAACTAATACAAGGAATGGTCATGCTGGCAGTTGTCATCAGCTTCGCTGCCTGTACGAAGGATGAAATTAAGCCCGATCTTGAAGATGGTAAAAGTACCATTGTAAGAGATTTGCCTGGGGATGTAGGAAATACTGTAGGTGGAGCAAAGCCATTTGAGACTTTTTATTTCAGCTTAAAGACGAGTAATAAGGTTGATAAAAGTAAGCTGCTTACTGCCGATTGGGATATCGCATTTGCCAAAGAATACAATTCTTATGTGTCTGTAAATAATGGCACCGATAACCAGAATTACGGTTTTGGGGGCCCAGGAAAAGGGGCGATGGTGGTTGTCAATCAAGCTTATGATGCTGTAAAAACAGCACCTTCAGACGATGAATTTGTAAAAAATGGAGTGAATGAGGTAGGATGGGACCCCGGCAATGGTGATGGTTGGTACTTCTATGAACTAAATACGCATATCGCTGTACCTGTAAAAAACAGAACCTATGTTTTAAAGACTGCTGATGGTCAATATGCAAAATTGCAACTGATCAGCATGTATAAAGGCGCACCTGCTACAGTGAGTGACCTGAACTGGCCCGCTCCCTATTTCACATTCAGGTATTATGTCCAGCAAGATGGTAGTAGGAATTTAAGTACGAAAGATTAATTATAAACTAAGATAATGAAAACAAAACAACTTCTAACGCAAATCGCAGCTGTCATGTTCACTGTGATACTGCTCGGTGCCTGTTCTAAATCTAATGAATCCAAACCAGACGAAGAGTTACCCCCTGAGTCGGCCATGGTGCCTTTTTATAAGCTTCACAGAGTAGAAAACTTTGCCGTTGAAACTGACGATAAAAACCCTACGGAAACAAAGGCTGCGGCTTATTTTAGTTTGGAAACTAAAGCCGAAGCACCTGCAAAATATGCTAAAACAGCAAGATGGGATATGAGCTTTAACGGACTTTACAATAGTTTTATCGCTGGAAATTCCGGTACAGATGGTTCTAATCTAGGGTATGGTGGCCCGGGCGTTGGTGGTATTCTGATCCTTGAGAAAGCCTTCGATGAAGTAGTTGATGTTCCTTCAGACGCACAGTTTAAAACAAAAGGAACGATAATAGGGACTGATGAAAAGGGTGATTTTGGTGTTGGTACAGGCTGGTATCTTTATGATTTTGGTGGCGGTTTGATGAGTAATTCAAGTTTTGATAAGCAGCATGTTGCTTACGCGCTTTCTGCTCCAATGACCATGACAAACGGAACACAGCTTTCGGCAAGAACAATTGTTGTACGGACCGGCAAAGGCAATTATGCGAAAGTAAAAATGATCAGCTGTTATAAGGATGCTTTTACACCCGATAAATGGTTCAGAACTACACCGCACATGTTTTTCACATTTGAATATGTGATGGTACCAAAAGGGAGCACAAAATTTGAAATTAAATAAGATACCATAGTCAATGAAATCGAGATTAAAATTCTTCTGCTGCACATTATTTGCTTTAATGAGCTTATCCTCCTGTAAAAAGACAATGGACCTGCCTCAACAGTCCAATAGTAAAATAATAGCGTACAAGGTGCCTGTATCAGATGGCAGTATCAGCGGTGTAATAGACGAAACAGATAAAACGATTACAGTATACCTTCCATTTTATTATAATCTGGATGTAATTGATCCAGAGATTAAGCTGGCTACTGGAGCAAAACTTTCAGTTGAAGTCTTACCTGTAGATGTATTGGATAACAAGACAACTTATACTGTGACGGGCGCTGATAAAAGTACCGCAACCTATAAGTTAGTAATTAAGCTGCAGCAGATTTCGCCATTAAAGGTGAATGAGGTATCTACCGAGAGTAAAACTGTTGTATGGGGCATAGGCTATTACATGATTAATTTATCTGGTAACTTTAATACCCTCGATCCGACCAAAATAAGAATATTTCTTGTTGGAGCTGACAATACGGAGACCGAAATGTCCTACACTACTGGTTATGGGCCAGCAGCTGTAAATGTGTTGATGGCTGCGACCGAAAAAGTGTATTCAATGGGTTATGTTGGTGTGCCTCAGACCCTGGATCCCGGACTCTATAAAGTGAGGGTAAAAGTACAATCACTTACTACAGATTTAAAATACCCTGTTAAATTGGAATACATTTTACCACAAGTGGATTATGTTTCTATAATCGCGAAACAGGGCGATACCTTCACTATTAAATCAAGTGGTCCCGTATTTAAAGACTTAAAATCCATTACGATTAATGTTGCCGGGCAAGATGTATCACTTCCTGTTCTTAGCTATAGCAGAACATTGGCTACTGTGAAGATTCCTGAGACTGTGCCAGTGGGAACCTATTACCCTTCCATATTATTTGAGGGATTCCCAATTATAAATGCATTTTGGCCAATAACTGTAAACGCAAAATAGAAAACAATGAAATCAATATATTTATACATTTCAATCTTTTTTTTATTCAGCTTAAGTGCTTGTAAAAAAGAATATCCTGCCCTTCCATATACTGATATACTTGCATTTTCTGTTAAAGACGCCAATGGAGCGCAGTTAAAGGCTGTAATTGAAAACAATGAAATCATTTTATACTGGCCAGTAGGTCAGGCTATCCCTCAGGAAATTACGCCTTCGATTACGGTTGCTGATAAAGCAAGTATTTTACCACTTGCAGGCACAAAAGTATCCTTTAATGAGTCGGTAACTTATACTGTGACTGCCGAAAATGGAACGGTTACTACCTACAAATTGAAGCCAATTGTGAATAGTCTTATACCAATGATCAGCGCATTTTATGGGCCTGATATCTATAAAAATAAAAGATTTTTAAGGTCAAATAGGAGGGCCCAGTTAAGTGGTGATTTGTTTGATGTTGAAGAAGGTAAAACTAAGGTATTCTTTGTCAACACCAGTGGACAAGATATTCCTGTTAAAATCAATGAGATCACACCTATTGCTGTGATTTTGGATCCAGATTTTGCAATTGGTAATTATCAAAGCGTTAAGGTTATTTCTGGTAATAAAACAGTTCTATTTAAGGATAATTTTGAAGTAATTGCAGATCCTAAGCCGGTAGTCCTAACTGAAATCTCTGTTGCTTCAACAGTTAAGAGAAATGGGCAATTCATGATCGCAGGTGGAGAAAATTTGGATAAGGTCAATGCTGTAGTGTTATATAATTCGATCACAAAAACCTTTATTCCGATAAATCTGAAGTCTACAACAGCAAACAGTTTGACCTTGGAAATCCCTGCGAATTTTCCTTTAGGGGATTGTAACAGGATCAGGTATTTTTATCCTGACGCAGACTATTATGCTGCTGGGTATGGTCAGCTGGATTTTTTGAGTTTCCCCATTACGGTTGTTGAGTAATATTTTAATAGGCAAAAGAGCTACAAGAAATAACAATTCAATATTTAATAGACTAATTTATTATGAATCATTTAAGACCAAGAACTGCTAAAATATGCAGCTTATTACTCCTTACCGCTATCATGGCTTCGTCCTGTAAAAAGGATAAAGAGACAGTAGAGGCAGGATCTACCTTTTACTATAAACTGGAGCGTATTGAGAATTTTGCTCCAGCTACAACAGGCGCAACCACTATATACTTTAGTTTCGATACCAAAAAAGAGATTGCAGCAACACAAGTAAAAACAACAGAATGGGATATGGCATTCGGCGGCATGCTGACCAGCTTCATCAGTGGTAATAACAGTGCTGAGGCAACCAACTATGGTGCTGGAAGCAATGCTGTAGGTGGAGTTGCAATCATCGAAAAACCTTTTGATCAGGTAACTGATGTGCCAGCTGATTCAGAATTCAAAACGGGAAAAGATGTGTTTGGTACTGACAAAGAAGGCGCTGCGGCTTCAGGAACAGGATGGTATCTGTATGATATGACGGGATTGATAAGAGGTGATGGCAGTGCAAGAAAAAAGCACGTAGCTTACGCTATGCCCGAAAAACGCACATTGGTTATCCGCACTGCAAAAGGCGATTACGCGAAAATAAAAATGATCAGCATTTACAAAGATGCATTTACAGCTGATAAATGGTTTATCGATGTACCAATGCCATTTTTTACGTTTGAATACGTTATAGTACCAAAAGGCAGCACTAAATTCCAAATTAAGTAATTTTATACATAAAAATTAAACATATGTTAAGCACAAATATTAAAGAAGCTACTAAAGAAGCACACTTAAACCTTGAAAAAAAAGTAGTACAAAAAATGAAAGCTATTCGTAGCGATGCTGACTACGCCGATTTTTTAAAACATTTTTATGTTTATTTTAATCAGGTTGAGCAAGCTATTGCACCTTATATTACCACAGATTTATTGCCTGATCATGCAGAACGTCGTAATTCTTCTTACTTAAAACAAGATATTGAAGAGCTTGGTTCAAACGTAAATGAACTTCCAACTGCAACTGCTCCAGAGATCAATAACACAGTAGAGGCGCTTGGCGCACTTTACGTAATGGAAGGTTCGATTATGGGTGGACCAATCATTGTTAAAATGTTAGAGAAATTCGGAATCACAAAAGGAGTTTCTTTCTTCTCTGGTTATGGTGAAGCTACAGGCCAGATGTGGGGAAAGTTTACAGCGGTATTAAATGCGCAAGCCAATAACGAAGCTGAAGAAGCGCTTGCTATTAAAACTGCAAATGATACTTTTTCCAATTTTGGAGAAGTATTTGGCGAGGTTAGCGTTGCCTAATGAAAATCAAATCTAAGATAGAAGGCTCGGACGATTGGTTGTTTATCGAAGAAATTCCTGAACATTATACCCCAAATACACCACTCTCTGAAAAGAACATAAACATTAAAAGTCTGCCTGTGCAGAAGCTGGTAAATTACCAGCTTAGCGCTGGTGGATTATTTCTTGTGCATGCTACCATGCAGTTTAATACTAGTGTTAAGGTGCTTTCTGAAGTAGAAGGTGAAACCATCACTTCGCAATTCATATTTTATGGGACAAACCCTAATGTGGAGAAAAAGGAGGCTAAAAGTAATCGTAGAGAGGGTAGCCGTCACAATATTCGTTATATTCCTTCTATAAAGGGAAAATATCAGATGTTGCCTGACATAGAGTATAAGTACTTTTTATTGGTGCTCTCTAAGTCCTATTATTTTCATTTGATAGACCAACATTCCTTATTGCATACTGATTTTGTAAAAGAAATTTTGAAGGGAAAATATACTTCTTTTGCAGCTAAGGATCTTCCGGTAACAACGGAAATGAAAAGAGTCATTAACGACATCTGTGAATGTAAAAGGACAGGTGAGTTAAAAAGATTGCATACCGAATCAAAGATTCTGGAATTGTTGATGTTACAGCTTGAACAGATGCAGTCTGGGGTTGAGGTTGAAAAATATCTGATCAAACAAGATGATCTGAAAAAGATCGAACATGCCCGGGAAATCCTTGATGCGGAGTATAGTTATCCGCCAACAATTATAGAGCTTTCCAAGCAAATAACCTTGAATGAATTTAAACTGAAACGGGGTTTTAAAGCATATTACGGAACTACCATTTATGGTTATGTAACCCGGTTAAGGATGGAAGAGGCACGCCGGCTAATTCTTGATGAGAAAAGGAGTGTAGGACAGGTGGCTACAGCTGTTGGTTTCAACCATCAAAGCCATCTTACAGATGCTTTTAAACGTTATTTTGGAATTTTACCAAGTGAAATCAAAGCTAATGAAGATTAAGCAAAGACTAGTCTTTGCTTAACTTCTTAATCGGTTTAAGTACAACCTTCCTAAATTCTACTTCCGAACCCTCTGCTTGTAGTGCGATTTGTCCACTTTGAGCTGTGCAGTTCGTGCCGTAATTTGCAAGTTTATCATTTACCCAAACTTTCACTTTGTCGTCCAGGCATTCTACAACCATTTTATTCCATTCGCCTACTGGATTTTCTAAGCTATCTGCCAGCTTTTTTATCCGGCGTTGTTTCTTTCCATTTATTCCCCAGTTCTCTTTTGGGCCGCGTCTGGCTTCCATGTCAGGTACAGTAATATCTTCTTCAATACACCAAAAATCGCCTGCATTTTTATCCTGCATTTGTACTTCTATCGATTTTGGGAACATTCCATAAAGTGCTCTTGGTGTTGATGCATGAACCAATACGCCGCAATTTCCTGGCTTTGCAGAAAAACGGTATTGAACCTCTATGCTGTAGTTTTTGTAGTTTGCATCAGTAATTAGATGGCCGCGAGGATCACCCTTACTAACCAGCAAACCATTGCGCACAATAAACGAAGGTTTTATATCAGGATTTTTGTCTTTGTCAGGGACATCGCTGTGCCATCCTGTTAAATCTTTTCCGTTAAATAAGTTCCTTTTTTGTGCAAAGGATACAGAGCTGCTTAAGCATAATAGTCCTATGAGTACTGCCTTGGTTACATTTGGTTTCATAAGTTAAATATAGTATAACCCAATATAATGGGAGAATAGAATTGAAATAAAATTTAATCTGGATATCTACACGCAAAAGAAAAAGCTGTACCCTTAGCTTCTGAAATACTACAATCCTTTCAGGAAAGCACCTACATCAATCTCAATAGTTTCGTTATAGTTAAGCTAAAGTATCCCTATAATGAACGGCATTTGAACGGATATTGAACGGACATTGAACGGACACTCAACGGGTGGGGCCGTTCAGCATCCGCTGAACGCTGGTTAATTAGAACTTAAGTGATTTACCTTTAGCAATACTCAGGCCGGACCCAAGTAGGTTAGCAATCAAACGTTTAGTTCGTACATTAGAAAAGAGAAAACCAAAACATTATATGTTATATTTAGCATATAATTGTTTCTAAAATGATAAAAAGATTAAGCCTGCTTGCTTTCGGTTTGTGTTTAACCAGTGTATCAATTGCACAGACCAAAACCCCTAAACCATATGGAGCCTTACCATCAGAAAGGCAATTGAAATGGCATGAGACAGAAATGTACTGCCTGATTCACTTTACACCAACAACCTTTCAGAACAAAGAATGGGGTTATGGCGATGCAGAGCCTTCTCTTTTCAATCCTACAAAATTTAATGCATTGCAAATTGTGGAAGCGGCTAAAGCTGGTGGGTTTAAAGGGATAATTGCAGTCGCTAAACACCATGATGGTTTTGCCTTATGGCCAACAAAAACATCAGACTATAACATTAGTAAAAGCAACTGGAGGAATGGTAAGGGGGATATGGTAAAGGATTTTCAGCAGGCGGCAAAACAGGAAGGATTGAAATTTGGGGTATATTGTTCACCCTGGGATAGGAATAATCCTAATTATGGTAGTCCAGCTTATGTTGATATTTATAGAAAACAGTTAAAGGAATTGTATAGCAATTATGGCGAATTGTTTATGAGTTGGCACGATGGGGCCAATGGGGGCGATGGGTACTATGGTGGAAAAAAAGAGCAAAGGAAAGTAGATCAATCTAATTACTATGATTGGCACAATACCTGGGAAAATATAACCCGTAAAATGCAGCCTAACGCAGCTATATTTAGCGATGTTGGCTTGGACGTAAGATGGTTGGGGAATGAAAAAGGACTTGCACCTGAAACTAGTTGGGCTACGATTACAATTCAAGGGAAAAACGGAAAGCCAGCTATGCCGGGTTCCATGGATCAGGCTAATTTGGGCAGTGGTACAAGAGATGGTAAACAATGGGTTCCTTTTGAAGCTGATGTTGCATTGAGACCAGGTTGGTTTTATCATAAGGACCAGGATGATAAGGTAAAATCTGTTGCACAACTTTTTAATATTTATTGCAGCTCTGTAGGAAGAGGTGGCGGTTTGGATCTTGGATTATCGCCAAATACCGAAGGATTACTTCATCAAAATGATGTGGATACGCTGGCAAAATTTGGTGCAATGCTTAAACAAGTATTTGCAAATAATCAGGCTAAGCAGGCAAAAATTACTTTATCAAATGTTCGTGGCCAGGTAGAGTATCTGTTGAGTGCTGTTAATCGATCAGACATTCGTAAAAAGGAACTACTTTTATTCGGTTCTGCTAATTTAACTGATGCGGATCGTTACAGTTATTGGGCTACAGACGATGTGGTGCGTAATGTAACAGCCGAACTTGAATTTACAAAACCTGTAAATTTCTCCATCATCCAGTTACGTGAAAACATTAAACTAGGTCAAAGAATAGATAGCGTACAAGTGGAGGTTTTTAAGAACAATGCCTGGCTACAAATTGCTAAAGCAACCAGTATTGGTGCTAACCGCATTATTCGTTTGACTAAACCAGAAACAGCGGATAGGGTCAGGATAAAGTTTTATTCACCCGTATGTATAGCAGTAAGTGAATTGGGATTATATTGATGCATCTTTAACTTAATTCCTCTATTTGATCAGAATCATAAGTAAAGATACCCGTCAGCGGTTTCAACGATTGTTTTAACATAGCTGATGCCACCTTTTCTATCTTTATGCTGCGGTATTTTTTTAATCCAGCAATAAGCAAAGGATTTAAAACCCGCATTAGGCCAATCATGATGCCTTCACCGCTGCGGCGTTCCTTACGGTCGCCTACTAATAGTGATGGCCTATAGATATGTATGGCTTTAAAGGGGATGGTTTTAAGGTCACGCTCTACTTCGCCTTTTAGCTTGGAATAAAAGATAGAGGAATCTTGATTTGCACCTAGGGCCGATACTAAATGGTATTGAGAGGCGCCGTTTTGTTGCGCAATAAATGCAATATCCAATGGATATTGGTAATCTATTTTTCGGTATTGTTCTTTGTCGGGTGTTTTACTCTTTGTTGTACCTAGTGCACAAAATACAACATCGCCTTTGATATGTTCCTGATGGTTTTCGAGTTGATCAAAGTCAACCACCACTTGTCGCAATTTTGGGTGCTGTAGGGGGATTTCTTTTCTCACTATAGCGGTAACCATTGTATAATCCGGGTGATCTAGCAGTTGTTGTAATAAACTGCTTCCAATTAACCCCGTAGCGCCTGCAACTATTGCCTCCATTTTATCCAAATATAGAAAATTAACAATCAGATAGGGCGATAAGTTTGCTTTGATTGAGTGTTATCGTGCCAGCTGCAAGTATAATTATGGCGACATACCTCCGTTTGTAAGGTATAAATAGTTATGTTTGTATATCAAATACACCATTTTTTAAGAAAATTATTGCCTATAAATGAGTACGAAAACTGCAGTTTCTCCATCAGAATTCGAATTGGTATCTGGTCTAGAGATCCACGTACAATTAAACACACAATCGAAAATATTCTCATCTGATAGTGCTTCGTTTGGCGCAAAACCTAATGAACACATATCTCCGGTTTCTTTAGCGCTCCCTGGTGCATTACCTAAATTAAATAAGGAGGTTGTGGCTAAGGCGGTAAGGATGGGCTTAGCCTTAAATTGCAGCATCAATCAGGTTAATTATTTCGATCGTAAAAATTACTTCTATGCCGATCTGCCTAAAGGATATCAGATCACACAAGACAATAAGCCTATCTGCCAGAATGGTTTCATCAATGTAACGTTAAGCAATGGTGAAGAGAAACGGATAGGGATTAATAGGATTCACCTGGAGGAAGATGCAGGTAAAAGCTTGCATGATCAGGATGATAAATATTCGTATGTAGATCTGAATAGGGCTGGTGTACCTTTAATTGAAATTGTAACAGAACCAGATATCAGAAGCTCAGAAGAAGCCTCACTTTTATTAACGGAGATCAGGAAACTGGTTCGCCACCTGGACGTGAGTGATGGAAATATGGAAGAGGGAAGTTTACGTTGCGATGCCAACATCTCTATTCGTGAACAAGGGACTATTGAATTTGGAACACGCTGTGAGGTGAAAAACCTCAACTCGATCAGAAATGTACGCAGGGCAATGGATTTTGAATATGGAAGGCAGAAAGAAGTAATTTTGGCTGGCGGAAAGATTATACAGAGTACGCTTACTTTTGATGCAGATCATGGTACTACGGCGCCTATGCGAACTAAAGAAGAAGCTAACGATTACCGTTATTTCCCAGATCCAGATCTTGCTCCAGTACATATTTCAGATGAATGGTTGGCGCAGTTGAAGTTTGATATGCCTGCTTTACCTCAGGAAATCGCCAAAAAGCTGGTGACGGAGTATGGTGTAAGTGATTCTGAAGCCACAATGCTGTCTGACGATCATGATTTGTATAGCTATTTTAATGAGGCTTTGCCTTTTGTAAATAATAAAAAGAGCCTGGTAAACTGGCTTACAGGTTCTGTTAGGGCCTTGTTAAATGAGCAAGAAATAGGAATAGCAGATTTTAAGGTAATACCAGAGCAGCTTGCTGATGTCATCAATATGGTTGATGATAAACAAATCACCCAGCAAATTGCCTTGCAACAATTGTTACCAGAGTTGTTTAAAGCACCAGCTGACAATGTGATGGAACTGGCGGCGAAGCTAAATCTTTTGATTGTAGAAAATAACGATGAATTGTCGACCTTTGTAGACGACGTTCTGCAGAAGTATCAAGCTCAGGTTGAGGCCTATAGAAAAGGAAAAAAAGGAGTGTTAGGCCTTTTTGTTGGTGAAGTGATGAAGCTTGCCAAGGGAAAAGCTAACCCTCAGAAAATAAATGAATTGTTACAAGAAAAGTTAAAATAATGAAGATTATGATGAAGAGACTAGGATATATATTATTGTTGTGTGTTGTTTTTGCCGCGTGTAAGGATAAAGGAAGTTTTGTAATAGAAGGACAATTTAAAAATGCAAGTCCGGGAAGCAAAGTTTATTTGTTTGGCTTGCAGAAAGATCATCAAACGCCGTTGGATTCCACCGTATTTTCTGATAAGGGCGAATTTAAATTTACGCATAGTACACCTGCGGTTGACTTTTTTAGAATCTCCTCTAGTCATAGTGAATATATGATCATCGCAAAAAATGGAGATCAGATTAAGATTAATGCGGATTTGGCAGATAAAACGCTTGCTTATAGTATTTCTGGTGCTATGGAGGCCGATAAACTGGAAGAATTGAATAAAGTGAAGAACCGATATATGGGCAAAATCTCTGAGATTCAGAAGAAATTTGATGATGCTGTAACCGCACAACCTGATAAAAGGGACGTGATTATGGAGCAATTGAAACCAGCGTACGTTCGGGAAATTGATGGCCTAAATAAAGCAGTGTTAAAGTTTGCACAAGACAACACAACTTCTTTGGCTAGCTTCTATGCCGTAAATCTTTTAAATCCTGCTGAGTTTGAGAAAGAGATGGTAGATTATGCTGATAAAATCAAAAGTAATTTTAACGATAATGCGGCTGTAACTGAGTTTTTGGTAAGAATGGCTAAGCTTAAATCAATACAAGTTGGACAGGCAGCGCCAGACTTTACCATTAATGGTATCGATGGCAAGCCAATTAAACTGTCTGATTTTAAAGGTAAATATGTGATGCTTGATTTCTGGGCCTCATGGTGTGTGCCATGTAGAAATGAGAATCCTAATGTAGTTAAGGCTTATAATGCTTTTAAGGACAAGAATTTTACCGTCTTAGGTATATCATTAGATAAAGATGCTGCAGCCTGGAAGAGCGCAGTTATAGCTGATAAATTGACCTGGGCTCAGGGCAGTGATTTAAAGGATTTCGATAGTCCTACTGCAAAGTTATATGCTATTGAAGCTATACCTAGTTCTTTTATCGTAGATCCAAGTGGAAAAATCATCGCTAAAAACCTTCGTGGCGAGGAATTGGATGCATTTTTGAGTAAGACTTTACGATAACCCTAAATTCATGTTAATATAGATGAGCTTATTAACAATTTGTTAACTTGGGTTTAACGCTACATTGTAATTGATTACCTAATTTCGTAACAAATAATTAAAGCTATGAGCACCGTAAAACAGAAGATACTAATTGTTGATGATGAACCAGATATTCTAGAGCTGATAGAATACAACCTTAAGAAGGAAGGCTATCAGGTTTATTTAGCTGCAAATGGCCAGGAGGGAATTACGATTGCAAAAAAGGTGCACCCTGATTTAATTATCCTCGACATCATGATGCCGAAAATGGATGGTATTGAGGCTTGTAGATTAATGCGTGCAATTCCTGAGTTTAAAAACACATTTATGGTATTCCTTACTGCCCGCAGTGAAGAGTATTCTGAAATTGCTGGTTTTAACGTAGGTGCAGATGATTATATCGCTAAACCAATTAAGCCTCGTGCATTGGTTAGCCGTATTAATGCGATCTTAAGAAGAAATTCAAGTGCCGATGAGGTATCCGACAATAAAGTTGAAATAGGGGATTTGGTGATTGACAGAGAAGCTTATCTGGTTTATCAGAGTGGTAAGAAGGTTGTGTTGGCCAAAAAAGAATTCGAATTACTTTATCTATTGGCTTCTAAACCTGGAAAGGTATACACCAGAGAATCTATCTTAAAGAATATTTGGGAAGACTCTGTAGTGGTTACTAACCGCACTATTGATGTGCATATTCGTAAGCTGCGCGAGAAATTAGGCGAAACTTATGTGGCAACAGTTAAAGGAGTGGGCTATAAATTCGAACTTTCTTAGTACTTTTGTAGCTAAGAAATTCTTATCATATTGAAATATCCTTCCTTTAAAGATCTTATCCTATTTGAAAACGATGATTATATCGTAGTAAATAAACCGCCGTTTGTAGCTTCATTAGACGAGCGCGGCGGTTCGGGAGAAGTAAATATTCTTCGCCTTGCAAAGCAATATTCAGCTGATGCACAGGTATGTCACCGTTTAGATAAAGAAACATCTGGTGCCATTATTATCGCTAAAACGCCTGAAGCATATCGCAATGTGGCGATACAGTTCGAAAAGCGTAAAATCAACAAAACTTATCATGCCGTTGTGGATGGTCAGTTTACCTTCAAAGAGCTTTTTATTGACCTACCTATCTTAAATGATGGCAATAAAAGCGTTACGATTGACCGGAAAGAAGGCAAACGTGCAGAAACTATCTTTAATACGATAAAACATTACAGGCATTATACTTTGGTAGAATGTAAGCCGATTACCGGACGTATGCACCAAATCAGAATTCACCTGGCCACGCAGCGTGCTGCAATTGCGGGTGATGATATGTACAGAGGTAAGCCGGTATTCCTTTCCAGCATCAAAAAAGGCTATCGCATAGCAAAAGATGACGAGGAGCAACCTATTATGAAACGTTTTGCCCTACATGCCAGACACCTTGTATTTAAGGGATTGGACGGACAGGATATCGTAATAGAAGCGCCATATCCCAAAGATTTCGCCACACTCATTAAGTTATTAGATAAATTTGATGCTTAAAAATTAGATAAAGATGTACGTTAGGTTAGTGAATTATGTAGACGCAATTAATCAGTACAGGAAAACAAAGATCTCCAACCGGAATTTTCTTGTCATTGCGGCACTAATTGTAGGTATCCTTGCTGGCCTTGCCGCATCTTTACTTAAAGCCATAACGCACCACATCGAAGAATTTTTGCAGACTGGCGTTCAGTGGCAGTATAAGTATTACCTATTTTTCTTCTTCCCTTTTATCGGAATCTTGTTGTCGGTCATGTATGTCCGTCGCTTTATCAGGAAGGGGAAGTTTGAAACGGGCCTAACACCATTACTATATACGATTTCTAAAAAATCAAGTAAGGTTGAGCCTCATAATGCCTACTCGCAGATTATTACAGCAGCCTTAACTGTTGGTTTTGGCGGTTCTACGGGACTGGAAGCACCTATTGTAACCAGTGGGGGGGCTATCGGTTCTATTCTTGGCCGTTTCTTAGGTTTATCCTATAGAGAGACCACCATGTTGCTGGCTTGTGGTGCAGCGGCAGGTATTGCAGGTGCATTTAACAGTCCGATTGCTGGAATGGTCTTCGCAATAGAAATTTTACTTCCAGAATTTACCATTCCCGCATTTATACCCTTATTATTAGCCTCGGCAACTGCAGCGGTAGTGGCGCGTTTGTTTTACAACGAACAGCTTTTTTTTCTGGTTACGGAAGGCTGGAAAATGAATGCGCTGATCTATTATGTATTGCTGGCAGTATTGATTGGTATTTTCTCCATCTATTTTACAAAGATTAATGCTTTTATAAAAAGCTCTTTTTATAAGATAACCAATCCCTATAAGAAAGTAGTGATAGGCGGTTTAATGTTGGGCTTGTTGGTGTTTTTATTTCCAACTTTATATGGAGAGGGCTATATTACTATCAAAAGCCTTTTGGGAGGTAATTATACCGCTTTACTTACAAATAGTATATTTTCTGAATACAGTAGTTTACCATGGGTGATTATTCTGTTTACCGTTGTTACTGTTTTTGCTAAATCTGCAGCTACGCTAATTACCTTAAGTGCTGGTGGTAATGGGGGAATTTTTGCACCTAGTTTAATTATGGGTGGCTTAATGGGCTTTGTTTTGGCATTTACGATTAATACCCTGGGTATTGCGCATTTAAATGTGGCTAATTTTATTGTTGCCGGTATGGCCGCATCGTTAAGCGCTATTATGCACGCGCCTCTTACTGGTATCTTTTTAATTGCAGAGATTACGGGTGGCTATGTTTTAATGGTTCCTTTAATGATTACATCGGCAATAGCCTATCTGATTAACAGAAATAAAAATCAACATTCTATCTATACCAAACCTTTAGCAGAAAAGGGAGAACTTTCATCATTGGAAGATAAGGATACCACAGTGCTGAATATGATGAAATTAAGATACCTGGTGGAAAGTGATTATTTGGTACTGAATGAACATGATTTAATTTCAGCACGATTGAATGAGATTTTACAGTCTAAAAGGAACTTGTTTCCAGTTGTAGATGATGAGAAAGTCTTTAAAGGACTGGTGTATGTGGAAGATATTTTAAGAAAAGGGACAGATCAAGCCGAGGAGTGGTCTGTTAATAACTTGATGCAGGCAGCTCCAGCTGTAGTGGTTATTTCTGATCATTTGAAAATCGTTTTGCAGAAAATGGAAAAGGAAAATGCCTGGTTGTTGCCGGTGTTGGATGAGGCAGGTTTATATATGGGCTTTGTATCTAAGACTGCTATTTTTAATAAATATAGGGCTTTGTTGAGTCGACAGGCAGATTATATGGGATGATAAACAAAAAAAACTCCTGACATCATCAGGAGTTTTTTTGTTTATTCTACGGCTCTCTTCAAACCAAATTTCTCTATCTTACTGTATAGGTGACTGCGCTGAATTTCAATATCATCAGCAGTTTTGGAAACGTTCCAGTTGTTTTTCTCCAATTTAAATTTGATAAACTCTCGTTCAGCATGATCTTTATAATCCTGAAAGTTATTGAATTTCTCATAGTCAATCGAAGATCCGTTTTGTGATCCCGCATGACCATTGTTCGAACCCATCGCACCAATGTTTGTTCCACCACCTGGATTAGCGAAAGAGATAACATCGTTTTCTGTGATGGATTTGTCACTTAAAATAATCAGACGCTCAATCATATTATGTAACTCACGAACGTTTCCTGTCCATGGTAACGCTTGTAAGGCTGCCATAGCGCCATCACTGATCTTCTTAGCAGGCATTCCATAATCACGGCAAATCTCTTCCAGGAAGTTTCCTGCAATTTCAGGAATGTCTTCCGTTCGTTCGGTTAAATGAGGAACATGTATGTTGATTACATTTAAACGGTGGTATAAATCCATACGGAAATTACCAGCTTCGATTTCTTTTAAAAGATCTTTGTTGGTTGCAGCAAGTACCCGAACATTTACTTCCTGTTCTTTTTCGCCACCTACGCGGGTAATTTTATGTTCTTGTAAAGCACGTAATACTTTTGCTTGTGCAGAAAGGCTCATGTCACCAATTTCATCTAGAAATAGTGTACCACCATTTGCCAATTCAAATTTACCAATGCGTTGTTTTACTGCGGATGTAAAAGAGCCTTTTTCGTGCCCAAAAAGTTCACTTTCAATCAACTCAGAAGGGATAGCTGCACAGTTTACCTCAATAAGCGGATTTTCAGCTCGCTGAGATTTTTCGTGTAACCAGCGTGCGACTAATTCTTTACCACTACCATTTGCACCGGTTATTAAAACCCTTGCTTCGGTAGGTGCAACGCGTTCAATCGTCTCTTTAATTTTGTTGATGCTGTCAGAGCTACCAAGAATATCCCTTGTTTTGCTGGCTTTTCTTTTTAAGACTTTAGTTTCAGTAACTAAAGTACCTCTATCAAGCGCATTTCTAACCGTAATTAATAACCTGTTTAGATCAGGTGGTTTAGAAATAAAGTCGAAGGCACCTTTTTTACTAGCTTCTATGGCAGTTTCAACTGTGCCATGTCCAGAGATCATAATAAAAGGAAGATCCGGACTAAAGGCTAATGCTTGTTCAAGCACTTCCATACCATCCATTCGATTCATTTTGATGTCGCAAAGAACAAGATCGTATTTCTTTTTCTTAATGAGTTCTAATCCCTCAACACCATTGTCTATATCTTCTACTTCGTAGTTTTCGTATTCTAAAATTTCACGAAGGGTATTTCTTATTGCCCGCTCATCATCAATTATCAATAATTTTGCCATAGGTACTGCTAGTCATTTTTGCGTTAGGCTACTAATATAATTTATATTATCAATAACGCCTTAAAAAATAAAAAAATGCAAGCCTATAAGCCGGGTTCTGTTCCCAATAAATTAGGATTCTACCATTAATCTACTATAAATGTTGCCATTTATCTCTAACGACCTACCCACTAACATCGGACGAGCAGCCCTACATACGTTAGCCTATTTGGTCTTTCAACTCCCGGGGTTTACCACTCTTCCGGTCGCCCGGAAAAATCGTGAGCTCTTACCTCACGTTTTCAACCTTACCTGTACTTAAAAGCCATCGGCGGTATATTTTCTGCGGCACTTTCCATAACTCAGGCATTCAGTCCTGAGCCTCTTCCCGTTAGGAAGCGAGATGCTCTGTGTTGCCCGGACTTTCCTCTTTCCCTTTTGATCGGGCCAGCGATAGAACAGCTTGCATTTTGAACAAAGATACAAAATCTTAATTTATATCTCAGCGGCACCGTTTATCGTTGGTGAGGAGTTTACTTCGGATCTATTGCCGGGTTTTAGATTAAAATTGGAAGAAGTATTTCAGACCGAGGTTCCAGATCTTCGCGAGGAAGTTCTTGTTACCGTTGAGGAAGGAAAAGCTGATTGATTTCAATACATTTGCCTTTTTAATATTAACCATAAACAATCGAACCAAAATTATGAGTAATTCAACCAATTCTCCAATAAGCCACAATGTATATTTCGAAGGTAAAGTTCAAAGTCTTGGACTGGAAACAGCAAAAGGTAAAGCTACCGTTGGGGTAATGAAAAAGGGAACATATACATTTTCTGCCTCTTCACCTGAAAAAATGGTCATTATATCGGGTAGTATGGATGTAAAACTAACAGCAGATGGAGAAGCTAAAAAATATACTGAACAAGAAGAATTTGATGTGGCCGCGGGAACTTCGTTTGAAGTGTCATGTAATGATGATGTAGCTTATTTATGTTATTACGGGTAATAGCAAAAGCGGGTATCTCTTAATTTAGTTTATAAGATGCCCGTTGTTTTGTTACACACGAACCATTTTACATTTGCTTCTACATAAGATTTGGGGCTTTTTCTGGCTGACTCTTAGTTTTTGATTTTAGAAATTCATCAGACATTTTTTTCAAGGTGTTTAGTTTCTCCTGTACAATGCTGTTTTTCTCTTTTAATGCTGCCGATTTCTTAAAGAGTTCGGTGTAGATCTCCCCATTGAAATTGTGGTTTTGGTTTTCATTGACATTTTTCATATTGAGATGGTTTACTAGGGTAGGTGTCTTTAATTGATTGAATTTAAGTGTTTTAATGTTAAGTTTTGATTAGTTTACAGTTAAGTTTTTGATCATATCGGCGGTGTGTGCTGGTAAAGAACGTACAAGCTCTTTTCTTATGATTTAAATAGAATTAGATCTGACCTAAAATCATTAAAATCGGTCTATTGTTAAGGTGATGTTAATCATCTGTAACATTATTAAACATTTTGAAAGTAAATTAAACTTTGATAATGCTAGTTTGAAAAATAATAATTAACATTGATCAGAAGATTAAATGTAAGATGATTTTCAGGATATGACCAGATATAACCAATTTAGTGATTTCGAGCTGATTCTCAGGTTAAAAGAAGATGATGAGTCTGCCTTTACTGAAATCTATGAGCGCTATAAATGGGTACTCTATAGTCATGCCTACAAGAAACTTAAAAATAGGGAAGAGGCGAAGGATGTAATCCAAGAGCTTTTTGCTGGGCTTTGGACTAAACGAAATGTGATAAACTTCAACGTTAACTTATCGGGGTATCTGTATACCGCAATGCGGAACAAGATATTAAATATCATTGCACATCAGCAAGTGGCAGATAAATACATCGATTCACTGGAAGCTTACACTAGCCAAAATAGTTTTTTGACTGACCACCTGATTAGGGAAAAGCAGCTGGCTATGCAGATTGAGCAGGAAATAGATTCTTTACCACCCAGAATGAAAGCTTTATTTTTGCTGAGCCGGAAAGAATACCTTAGTCATCGTGAAATCGCATGTAAAATGGAAATTTCTGAGGAAACTGTAAAGCGGCAGATGAAGAATGCATTAAAGACCCTTCGCCTGAAACTAGGCATATTTAGCTTTTTTTTATTTTTTTTATGCTTCATCTAACCCTTGCGGTTTAGCTTCCTGTCTTAGTCATTAGTAATAGGAATATTGCTTTTGACCAGATATATGAATAGAGCAGAAATTAAAGATTTATTGGCGAAATACAAGGCGAACGCCTGTACTGATGCGGAGCTTGAGATTCTTGAAAGCTGGTACCTGGAGTATGAAAATACCGACCTTCCTGAGTTATCAGACAAAGAAAAGAAAGCTGATCTTGATGAGATCTGGAAAGGTATGCCTATAGCTCATTCCGGGGCTCGGCGTTTTCGTTGGTCGCATCTTTCTGTGGCAGCAATTGTGCTCATTGCGCTATCCGTTGGTTTTTTCTTGTATAAAATTAAAGATACGCCGTCTCAGCTGGCGCATACAAAGACCAATGACATTGCCCCTGGGGGAAACAAAGCAATTCTAGTTTTAGCCGACGGCAAGAGAATTTCTCTGACGGATGCGCCTGATGGTACGGTTACTCATATAGGGGGAATTACAATTGTGAAAAAATCTGATGGACGTTTAGTTTATAAGGTTATGAATAGTGGGCAAGAACAAAGTGGTGAATTAAAGTACAATATCATCGAAACTCCTGTTGGGGGACAATTTCAGGTAGATCTTCCGGATGGGACCAGGGTTTGGCTTAACGCGCTTTCTTCAATCAAATTTCCTGCGAGTTTTGCCGGACAGGCGTTTAGAAAGGTAGCTTTAAAGGGGGAGGCGTATTTCGAAGTAGCAAAGAATAAAAATCAGCCTTTTAGAGTAAGCACAGACAAGCAGGAAGTAGAGGTTGTAGGTACGCATTTTAATATTAATGCCTATCCAGATGAACTCGCAGTTAAAACTACTTTATTGGAAGGTAGCGTAAAGGTAAATGGTGAGTTTATCAAGCCGGGGCAGCAATCTGTTGTTACATCAACCGGTTTAAGAATATTTAAAACAGATCTTGAAGCTGCGGTGGCCTGGAAGAACGGACTCTTCATGTTTGATAGTGAACCGCTTGAAAGCGTGATGCGAAAAATCTCTAAATGGTACGGTGTAACCGTAAAATATAGCAATGAAGAAGTGAAGACATTGGTGTTCGGGGGGACGGTTTCAAAGTTCGATAATGTTTCTAAGGTCTTAAAAATGATGGAGCTAACAGGTGACGTACATTTTAAGCTTGAAGGGCCAGTGATAACTGTAATGCCATAATCATAGAATAATAAACGAGCAAATTAAACGACATGAAAATTTACAAAGACGATCCTTAGCGGCCTTAGCTAAATTGGATAGCTCAGAAAAAAGAGCCCCGATTCCCGTCGGAGCCCTTAAATGTCTGGTAGCTATTCATTTGATATTGTGTGCCAACAACAAAGTTTTTAACCAATCAAACAACCAAATGTATAAAATTTCTACAAGAATTTTAGGCAAGCCTCCGGGCTGCATAAATAAACTATTGCTTATTATGAAGCTCTGGATTTTACTAATGATTATTGCAATAACGGAGGTCAGTGCAACGGGACTTGCTCAGACTGTTACCTTAAAGCAACATAATATTACATTCGATCAGTTTTTTAAAGAGATCAGAAAACAAACTGGTTATAATGTTTTATGGACACTGAAAAAGATCGAAAATACAAAAACGATTGATGTTGATTTTAACAACACCCCCTTGACTACGGCGATGAGCCAGAGCCTTATCGGTCAGTCATTAAGTTATGTGATTGAAGATAAAACTATCATCATTAAGGATCTTGACAGGTCGGGGCAGCAAAACGTTGCTACTGGAAAAATTACCGGTATCATTAGTGATGAAAATGGACAGCCCCTTGTTGGAGCGAGTGTGAAGATTATTGAAGCTAAAAAAGTGGCTATGACCGACCAGAATGGGATTTATTCCATAGCGGTTGCTCCTGGTGTGTATACTTTGGAGGTTTCCTATATTTCATATGCTACACAAAAGGTAAGCAATGTGAAGGTTACGGCCGATAAATCTCAACTGATAAATGTTAAGCTGCAACCAGATCCTAAAGACCTTAAAGAGGTAATGGTAACTGCCCTTGGTATTAAACGCGAAGAGAAATCTCTGGGCTATTCTGCACAAAAACTTGATGGTTCAACGGTCTCTGACGCTCCAGCCAGTAACTGGCTAAATGCGCTTGAAGGTAAAGTTGCGGGCTTAAACATTCAGAAGGCAGATGGACCAATGGGTTCCTCAGATATCATTTTAAGAGGTGATAAATCTCTGCAATTGGGTAATAGTGGTGCGCTGATCGTAATTGATGGGGTGCCGATAAGCAATCAGATTAGTGGAAACGGTGGTGGAGCTTATTCTTCTGCAGAACCTTCACTTGATTTCGGTACTGCCGTAAGTGATCTTAGCCCGGATGACATTGCGAGCATTACCGTACTAAAAGGTCCTGGTGCAACGGCGCTATATGGTTCCAGGGGTGCGAACGGCGCAATTATCGTAACTACCAAATCTGGTGGTGCACGTAAGGGATTGGGCATCACGATAAATTCCAATACCTCGATAGATCAAGTGAATAATTTCCCGGATTATCAGTATGAATATGGGCAGGGTGCAGGTTCGGATGTAACTTATTACTCTTACGGAACTTCAGAAGATGGAGGGAGTACATCAGGAACCAGCTCTGGCTGGGGTCCAAAACTCAATACTGGAGTTAAATATTTTCAGTACGATCCAATAACCAAAACACAGAGTAAAGAAAGATTGCCATGGGTGGCTTATCCTGATAATAGGAAAGGTCTTTTCCGTACCGGTCTTACGACCAATAACGCTATTTCTATTGAAGGTGGTAACAGTACTACCACAGCCAGGGTATCTGTAAATAACACCTTTAACAGATACATTCTGGAAAATACATCTTATCAGCGGACCAATGTGAATTTTTCATTAACGCAGAAAATTAGTCCCAAAATGCAGATCTCTACCAAGATCAACTATTATAATAAATCGTCAGACAACCTGCCAAGTACGGGGTATAGCAATCAAACCGCGTCTTATTTTTTGATGTTTACCAACGCCAATGTGGATTTGAATTGGTTTAGAGATTACTGGGCCTCAGAAGATGATAAACAAAACAGGCCATTTAGTTCTGTGCCTGATAATCCTTACTTTGCTTTGTACGAGGAGTTGAATCCGATGAAGAGAAATGGTGTTTTTGGTAACATTAATTTCAATTATAACATCACAAAAGACCTCACATTTACGGCTAAAACGGCTATTGATATGTATGATGATATCAGCTCGAACAGACAGCCGATGAGTGCTCATCATTATACCAACGGATTTTATAAGGAGCAAAATATTATCCGTTACGAGCAAAATTCAGATTTTTTATTGAACTATAAAAGAAAGCTCGGTAAAGATTTTAGCATGAGTGCAGCCATTGGGGGAAACCGAATGCATTCGATGTACAACAGAACAATTGGCAGTATAAATAAATTACTGATCCCTGGAGTCTACACGCTTACCAATGGGATTGATAGACCTGTGTTGGTTGGCTATAAAGAAGAAAAAGCTATTAACAGCGCCTATGGTTTTGTCAATTTATCATACAGGGATTATTTGTTCCTGGAGGTGACGGCGAGGAACGACTGGTCAAGTGTTTTCTCTGGTGCCTACAATTCTTATTTCTATCCTTCGGCTAACTTAGGTCTTGTGGTGTCCGATATGCTGAAATTGAGCAGTAATACACTTTCCTATCTGAAAACCAGGTTCTCTTATGCGGAGGTGGGGAATGATACACGACCTTACCGGATAGAGAAATATTATGCTTCGAGCAATTTTCCATCTAGTGTTACGAATCCAACAACACTTAATAATTCTAATCTGAAACCTGAAAGAACAAAAAGTTATGAAGCTGGTTTGGAGGCCCGGTTCTTTAAAAACAAGATCGGAATTGACTTTTCAGCTTACCTGACTAATACCTACGATCAGATCTTAAGGGTGCCTGTAGAACGGGCTAGTGGCTATTACAACTATGTAATGAATGCAGGTTTGGTGCGCAATATGGGATTAGAATTGCAGGCCTGGGCTAAGGTGCTCACACGAAAAGATTTCTCCTGGAGAACAACCATAAATGGGGCCATTAACCGTGGAAAGATCGTATACCTTAAAGATGGTATAGAAAATCTGGAATTGTATGCAATGGGGTCTTCCGGGGTTTCATTAATGGCTATCCCAGGTGGAAGTATAGGTGATATATATGGCCGTGGTTATTTGCGTAACCCAAATGGTGATATAGTTTATTCTAATGGTGTACCACAGCTTACCCCGGATATCGTTTATCAGGGAAGTGCAGTTCCGAAGTTTAAAGGAGGCATAGGCAACGAATTTACTTATAAAAGATTCAGGTTAAATGTTTTATTCGATGGGGAATTTGGTCATAAAAAATACTCACTTTCCAATTCTGTCATGACTACATCGGGTAAGCTGAAAAGTACTATACCGGGTAGGGAAAAAGGAGGTATTCTGGGAACAGGGGTAATCCTAAATGAGGATGGTTCTTTCCGTCCTAACGATGTCGTGGTTAGTCCTTCGGTGTATTACAATGCGCACTTTGATCGTGTAAATGCAGAAGCGAATATTTTTGATGCAAGCTATATCAAATTAAGAGAGGCCCGGTTAGACTATACCATCAAGTCCAAATACCTGGAAAAATTGGGTATCAGAAATACTTCTGCCGGCATATTCGGGCGCAACCTATTCGTATGGAGTGCCTGGCCAATTTTTGATCCACAAAGCAGTACCCTTAACGGAGGAGTGATGATCCAGGGAATAGAGGTTGGACAGTTCCCTACCACCCGCACATTAGGATTCAATTTTAAACTTTCATTTTAACAGCTATACAGATGAAAAAGATACATTACCTGGTTTTAGCTTTTGCCACCATTACGGCACTAAGTTGTACAAAGGATTTTGATAATATGAGGAAAGACCCGAACTCTATAAAAGACATTACTCCGGGAACGCTTTTATCACAAACTTTGTATACTGCCACTACAACAAATATTGCTGCTGCCAGAAGCATAGGCAATGAGCTGATGCAATATACGGTACAGAAAAGTGAGAATGCCTTTGTACAGCGTTACGATATAAGGGCTACTGAAGGCAATAATTTATGGAATAAGCATTATACGATGCTGAATAATGCTCAGGATATGCTTATACGTGCAGAAAAAGAAGGGAACGCCAATTATACGGCTGTTGCGCTGACCTTAAAAGCATGGATGATGTCGGAGTTGACTGATGCTTTTGGCAATGTTCCTTATTCTGAAGCGCTAAAGGGAGATGAGCTGGACTTTTTGCCGAAATACGATAAACAGCAGGATATTTATGAGGATTTGCTGGGTAATCTGGATAAGGCAGCATTACTATTTAATGATAAGGAAAGACTTGATCAAGGAGGAGATATCCTTTATGGAACGCGGGAGGCTGCTCAGGTTACCTGCTGGAAAAAGTTCTGTAATTCCTTACGCCTGCGTTTATACCTCAGGGTAAGTAATCGTCCTGAAATGAATAGTCCGGCAAAGATCAACTCAATTGTCAGCAATCCAGATGTATATCCTATATTCACCGGCGCTTCGGATCAGGCTTATCTTGCATTTACCAATACAGAGCCATTTTACAATCCTTATTTCAATTTAACCAATGTAGATTTCGGTGCCAATTACTGCCCAAGTAACTTTATCCTTCAGATGATGCAGGATTTTGGTGATCCGAGAATCCCAATTTGGTACAATAAGAACGGATTGGAATATGTAAGTACCCAAAGTGGATTCCCTAGTGGAATGGCAGGTACTATTTTTAGTCTGCCAACTTCTTATATTAATTATACACTGCACGAAAGTCCACGCTTAGGAATGATTATGAGTTACTCAGAGCTCCAGTTTATTTTGGCAGAAGTGGCATTGAAAGGATGGATACCGGGAGGGAATGCCCAGGCGCAGATTTATTACGAAAATGGCGTTAGAGCCAGTATGACGTTTTGGGTGGCAACTTTACCGGCAACCTACCTTACCCAACCGGGCGTAGCTTTTGACGGAAACCTGTCTACCATTATTAATCAGAAATACCTCTCTCTATTTTATGTTGGATTGGAGTCCTGGTTCGACTACCGTAGGACAGGTTATCCTGCGCTTATTGTGCATCCACAAGCTAGCAATGGTGGTAAAATGCCACGACGTCTGTTATATCCGATAGTTACACAGGCTTACAATAAGACGAATTACCTGGAGGCTGTTAGCTGGATAGGTACAGATAACATCAACGTGAAATCGTGGTGGGAACAATAATATTATCATTATAAAAATATATAGAGATGAAAAAATTAATTTATTCATTTGTGATCATTACTGTTTCAGCTATGATGCTGACAGCCTGCTTCAAGCAAAAGGATACTTTATTGGGCACACCAACGGTAAATGTTAGCGTAGCTTCGGTACGTAATCTGTATACGGGTTCGGCTGTACAGCTTACTGAAGAGAATACTGGAGTTTCACGTCTGGCTGGAACAGTCATTTCCGATGTGGCTGGGGGAAATATTACAAAGGGACAATTTGTAATGGTACAAACCAAGGATGGCGTAACCGCCGGAATTGTGGTTGCTTTAAAAGATGCGGAAGATGTACCTTATGTGTCGGGTGATTCATTGGTTATAGAAATCCAGGGAAGTACGATAAACAGGGTTAAAGGAAGTCTACAGTTGATGGATATACCTAAAACTAAAATTACAAAAGTGGCGCAGGGAAGGTTTGTGAAAACTTTACTGATCACATTGGACGAGCTTGCAAAAAACTTTAACAAATACGAGAGTATGTTGGTTAAAATAGCAGGTGCGGATTTAGTTCCGGTTCCGGTAGCCAATGAAACTTATATTGGAGAAAAAGGGCTTGATGATGGTTCTACTGATGCAGATGTAAAGCTGTCGACAGAATCTGGAGCTACTTTTGCAAGCGCTAAAGTGCCGGTTAATGCCAATTTTACAGGTATAGCTACCTACAATAATCCACAGGGCAATACCACAGCCGGAGCTACCATGCAATTACGTATGCGGAGCATTAACGATGTGGAGATTACGAGTGCTCCGTTAAATGCCGATCTGGTGATCAGTGGATTTATGGCCGATCCAAGAGGAGGAGATGCCCCTGCGGTAGGTACATCCTCTGGTTATTCAAATGGTGTTACGGTAGTGCATAAGGGCTCTTATGAATACATTCAGCTAATGGCACTGCGTGATATCGATTTTGCAGTAACACCTTATTCGGTAGTTGTAGCCTCTAATGGAACAGTTACCGCAAATGGTTGGGCTGCCGGCGGAACGCTTACTTTTAAATTTAACCTTACTGCGGGTACTGCAAAGGCAGGTACTTTCCTTTACGTAGGCGGACCGGGTAAAGTATTGGGTGGATACTGGAACTGTGGGCCTACTACAGATATGAGCAGTGGCAACTGGATCAGGGTAATTAATGCACCCGCGGCTGCCTATGATGATTTTGGTACAGCTGCTGCAACCATGGGGAATATGGCGGGGGATGGTAGTAATGTTGCCGATGGGATTGCAGTATTTGCAGGAACAACAGTCACTCCAACATCAGTTCCTATAGATGCGGTTTTCTACGGTACAAAAATTACCACCGCTTATAATGCAGCCAATAAATGGGGGTATAGGGTTCCTTTGAATGATCATTATAATCCTGTCAATCCGGAAACCGGGGAGGCTCAGCCATTCTTTGGACAAGGTACTAATTTGTACATGTATAGGCAGCCTGCTGCCGATGTGGGTGATTACTCTAAACTCGGCGGCGTGGTGAGCAAGAACGCATGGATCATACCGCGAGAAACAACCAGTCTTTCTATTGGTACTTTATCTTGTCCTGAAGCGGCTGCACTTAACCTGCAAAGCATCGAATCAGGCTCAGGAGTTACTTACTTTAGAAAATAACCTGTTAATATGTTAAATATGAAATATCAATATAGATTATACCTGTTTGTTTTTTTACTGTTTACAGCCTTTACACAGCCGGGTTGCAGTAAGAAAGCTGAAACGGAAAAAGCAAAAGTAGAAGAGGTTATTGTAGAGAAGGGGGTAGATCATCCCTCTACTGAATACGTATCCCTTATTCAGAAGAATACAGATCTGATTAAAACCGTAAATACAAACGTAACTTCCATTCTATCAGTGGGAATAGAGGAAACAGATATTACCTATATCGGCGCCGGAAATGTTCCTATGGCAATTTTCTTGCTCAAAGTAGATCTTTCTGATCAAAATATAATTATGGAGGCTTGTATGCCTAATGATAAGAACGCCTATGGTTTTCAGACCGTAAGGAGTATGATTACAGCTAAGAATGCAAGTTATACAGATCGGGAAGTTATTGCAGCTACCAATGGTGATTACTTTAATGAGCTCGGTGTGCCCTTGGGTATGGTTTATAGGAATGGAGTGCTTACACGTAACCATCAAGATAAGTATTATTTTCTAAGTATCTTGAAGGATAATACATGCGTTATAGGCGATAATAAAAACTATATATCCTATGTAACACGAATTAAAGAAGGTTTGGGAGCCAGGTACTTATTGGTTAAGGATGCGGAGTTAACCACTGCGGGACTGGATGAAAATGTTGAGCCCAGAACAGCAGTGGGGGTAATCAATAGTAAGAAACTAGTTTTTTTAATTGTTGATGGAAGAAGGACTGGGTATTCTGCTGGAATCACATTAGCTGATGAAGCCAAAATACTGAAAGCTATTGGGGTTCGTGATGCGGTGAATCTTGATGGTGGAGGTTCTAGTACTTTTATTGTGAAAAATATTGTTGGAGGTTATGAAACACGAAACAGACCTTCGGGAGATGTAGAACGGGCAGTGGCAAATTCATGGATGATTATGCGGAAAAAGTAATATTTAAGGAAGTATTTGAATCTCAGTAAGACGAGAATACTTAAAAAAAAGAGCCTATATCATATTTTTTATGATATAGGCTCTTTTTTTTAAGCCCATTTGGATTTTTTTTTAGTTTTTCAGGATTGTTTTTGTGGCTTTATTTGTGTTTAAAATCATTGTTTTTTGTTTGTTTTTAAACTTAATATTGGTTTAATATACTTTTAATATGTTATAAATACTTTCGAAAGCATGACAGTGCATAACAGTTATCCGTTTTTAATGCAATAAATTCGGTTAACCAAGTATAAAAATTATGAAAAAAAATCTTTACAAAGTATTGGGTGATTCCAGTCGGTACAGTTTGACTTTGCTGCTACTACTGTTCTTTAAGCTGGCCTTTTCGCAAGAGAAAACCGGAGTCATAAAAGGAAAAATTACAGATGATTCAGGATCCCTGCCATCAGCATCAGTTTTGGCACTGGGTACAAAGAACGGAACAACGGCAGATGCTAATGGTAACTATTCCATTAGTCTTCCGGAAGGAACTTATACACTTTCTGCTTCTTATATCGGGTACACTAAATCTGATAAAGCAGATGTTAAGGTAACGGCCGGAAAAGAAATGATTGTCAATTTTAAGTTATCGTCAAATACGCAGCTAAAAGAAGTGGTGGTTACCTACGGTAAGCAGAAGTTGAGAGAGGTAACCGGTGCGCTTACACAAATTGATGCTGCTGGATTACAGGATATGCCTGTAGGACAATTTGCGCAACAGCTGCAAGGTAAAGTAGCCGGCGTACAGATCGCACAGAGCAGCGGGCAACCGGGTAGGGGAATGGAATTCCGTATCCGTGGGGCAGCATCGCTTTTCTTGACCAATCAGCCACTGTTTGTGGTAGATGGTTTACCTATTACGGGTAGTATCAATAACATTAATCCTTCCGAGATCGAAAGCTTTACAGTACTCAAAGATGCATCGTCGACAGCATTGTATGGTTCGCGTGCAGCAAATGGGGTAGTGTTGATTACGACTAAACATGCTAAACCCGGGGATTCAAAAATAGAATTCAGCAGTAACTACGGAATTCAAAAAATTCCTTCCAATCGTGTTCCTAAAATGATGAATGCAATAGAGTTTGCAACATTTATGAAGGAACGATACGAGGATCAGAAAATATTTCAGCCTACTTATGTAGTGCCCGCTGATCAATTGGCTGCTTATTCAGATCCGCTTAAATATGATGTGGGTACAAACTGGTATGATGTGTTAACACAGTCGGCCCCAATACAGAGTTATGATTTAACTATACAATCAGCTAACGAAAGGTCTTCATCTACCATTGTGGCAGGATATCAGTCGCAGGAAGGTGTAATCATCAATACGGATACAAAGTTGTTTACGCTACGTCTTAATCAGGAACTGAGTTTAAGTAACAATAAATTAAAAATTGGTTTTAACCTGGCTCCAAGTTACCGCAAAGATCATAACAACAGGTTAGCTACTGATGGAGTAAATGGGTTCTTTGAAAAGGTTGTAGAGGCTAGTCCTTTGTTTTCGCCGGTTAACCCGGATGGAAGTATGCCAAAGTTGGTTACCTCACCGGGTATGGTGGCTTATATCAATCCCTATGCTCAGTTTACAATGTCCAAAGACGATTATAGAACAACACGGATATTGGGAAATGCCTTTTTAAACTACGAGTTTTTAAAAGGGCTGACGTTAAGGACTAATTTGGCAGCAGATAAAGGAGCGGAGACGCGTGATCAGTTTACCCCAGCTTTTATCAATACGAACTCTATAGCATCGGGATTAAGTAGTTCTGTTGATAATTTTTCTTGGACCGCTGAAGCGAATCTCCATTATAATAAAACTTTTAATAACGATCACAATGTGGAAGCGCTTGTTGGTTACTCTGCTCAACAGTTTGAGCAAAATAGCAATTCGATATCGGGGACAGGTTTCCCAAGTGACGATGTTCCTTACCTAAGTGCTGCAACTTCTATTAGTGCCGGATCTAGTAATACTACAGCTTATTCCATGTTGTCGGCTATTGCCCGCTTGAACTACAATTACAAAGGAAGGTATTTATTACAAGGGGCTATTCGTAGCGATGGGTCGTCTCGATTTGGTAAGGATAAAAAATACGGCTACTTCCCATCTGTATCAGCTGGCTGGATTATCAGTGACGAGGCATTTATGCAGAAATTTAAGTTTATTGACTTTCTTAAACTGCGTACCAGCTATGGCATTACAGGGAATAACGGCTTTGGTAATTTTGATGCAATTGCTAAAATCGGAGAATATAATTATATCCTAAATGGCGTATTGGTTTCCGGTAATACAATTAATTCGTTGGGAAATCCAGAATTACGTTGGGAAAGAAACAAACAGTTTGATATAGGTTTAGAATTTGCGATACTTAAAAACCGAATCTCTGTTAACTATGATTACTATCGTAAAATAACGGATGGCATGATTCAGGACAGACCAATCCCAAGAGCTTCTGGTTTTTCTACCATTAAATACAATATTGGGGAGTTTGAATTTTGGGGACATGAGCTTAGTGTAAACACAACGAACTTAACAGGTAAGTTGCAATGGAATACTAATTTTAACATCTCTTTTGAAAACAATGTGATCAATTCATTGGTTGATCCCGGTTTTATCCGCAGAAACAATACGGTAACTTCAGATTATTACCGCAATCAGGTAGGCCACCGTTTAGGTGAGTTTTACGGTTTTGTTTTTGAAGGACTTTATAAAGATGCAGCTGATTTAGCCAATTCGCCTAAGTACGGAAGTTCATCAAACATTGGTACTATAAAAATGCGTGATGTATCGGGGCCTAACGGCGTGCCGGATGGGGTAATTAGCGATGAGTATGATCGTACGTTTATTGGAGATCCTACTCCTGATTTCAACTTCGGTATTACCAATAATTTTAAATACAAAAACTTCGATCTAAATATTACTATGGCCGGAGCTGTTGGCGGAGATATTTTAGCTGCCGCAAAATGGGCTTACCAAAGTAATATGGACGGTTCCAGGTTGCCTCTTGCTGCTATAAAAGACAGATGGAGATCAATAGAGAATCCGGGTTCGGGAATTTACCCGACCACCAGAGGGGGAACAACGGCAATAGGTAGACAAGTAAATAGCCAATGGGTAGAAAGCGGATCTTATCTGACTGCAAAAAATATATCTCTGGGTTATACTGTGCCATTAAAAGGTAATCTGATGATGAAAGCATTAAGGGTGTATGCGTCTGTTCAGCAAGCATTTATTATTACGAATTATTCTGGGATGAATCCTGAAATTAACCTTTCAGGTACCGATGCCACACAAGGTATTGGTGTAGACGAAAATGCATACCCTGTGCCAAGAACATTCTCAATCGGTATTTCAACAACATTTAAATAAGAATCTCCATGAAGAAGATATTTATATTAACAGCAATGCTTTCTCTTACAATCTTATCTTGTAAAAAGAGCTTTATCGAACTTAAACCGGAAGATTCTTACTCGCCGGAAACATTTTATAAAACAGAATCACAATTTAGACAGGCTGTTATGGCAGCCTATGTTCCTTTAAGAGATTTGGCAAATAATGATTTTTATACCTCAGAGATGCGGTCTGATAATACGCATTATCAGCCTTATCCAAGCAATCGTGGTACTGCATATCTGTATAAAGAAAATATTGCTGATTTTACAGATGGACCAACCAATACCAATAGTAATACAGTGTATTTTGCATGTTATTCGAGTATCTCGAAAGCCAATATCGTAATTGGAAGAATCGCAGATGCCGATATCCCTGAGGCTGCTAAAAATGATCTTACCGGGCAGGCTAAATTTTTAAGGGCATGGAATTATTTCAAGCTGGTACGTTTGTTTGGTGGTGTCCCTTTATATTTAAAGGAGGTAAGTAAAGCAGAAGATGCTTTTGTATCACGCTCAACTGTTGATGAGGTATATGCCCAGATTATTTCAGATGCAACCGACGCCATTGCTAAATTGGTAGGGCTTGATAAACTTCCTGCTGCTGAGAAGGGGCGGGCCACAAAAGGTGCTGCGACTATGTTGCTTGCAGAAGTATACATGACTCGAAAGAAATATGCTGATGCCGAGATTTTGTTGACTAATCTAGGGACAATGGGGTACGGATTGTGGCCAACTTATGCTCAAGCATTTTTACCTGCAAATAAAAATGGTATCGAGTCCATTTTTGAAATCCAATACCTGGAAGGTAATACTGCAGGTACAGCGCCAAGTAATTTTATTTATCAGTTTTTGCCAAGAACTACTAATACGACTATAATTACAGGTACTACCACTAATAATTCGGCTACCGGTGGATGGAATACACCTACACAAGATATGCTTGATGCTTATGAGGCCGGTGATACTCGGAAAGATGCATCTATAGGTATTGCAGAAGGTGTTTACAATGGTAGTGATCAATTGGTTATTTCGGCCAATAAGAGTATCATTAACTATGTTCCTGCTGCTGGTAAAATAGGGGTTCCGTATATTAAAAAATATCTGCATACACCACATGTTGTTGCAAACAACAGTAATGATAATTGGCCGATTTATCGTTATTCGGATGCGCTACTATTGTTGGCGGAGTCGTTAAACGAACAAGGGAAATCAGGATTGGTGCTTGCTCCTTTGAATGCGGTAAGAGCAAGGGCATTTGGCAATACAACTCATAATATTACCACCACTGATCAGACCTTGTTGCGTGATATTATTATGCATGAGCGTAGGGTAGAGCTTGCTTTTGAAAATAAGAGGTGGCATGATTTGGTGCGATGGGATAAAGCAGTGCAGGTTATGAATGCATATGGTGTTAAGCTAAAAGAAATGTATAGCTATTTATCACCTGCATCTTATGATGTTACCAAAGAGCGAATGCTGTACCCGATACCTCAGTCGGAAAGAGAAATAAATCCGGATTTGTTTCAAAACCCCGGATACAACTAGTTAAAGAAGGTGTTCGGTATTACTGGACACCTTCTTTTTTGACGCCTATAACCTAACCAATTATGAACCAAACCAGACGAAAATTTATTAAAATAAGTACACTTGCAACTGCCAATTTAGCCTTATTGAGTGTTAATGGTGCTGCAGCGATATTAAATAATAACTTTTTAAATTCTATTCCTTTAGCAGATTCAGATTTGATAAAGAATTTTATTACCCCACCTGACGAAGCCAAAACATCTTGCTACTGGTGGTGGTTTAACAGTTTGGTAAATAAAGAAGGCATTACTCTTGATTTGGCAGAGTTTAAAGCCAAAGGGATGGGCGGTGTATTGCTCATTAATTCGATCAGTGGTTTTGGCAGTGGTCCTATTCCTGAAGGTCCTAAGTTTCTTTCCGACGAATGGCGTGCACTTTACAGACATGCCTTAAAGGAAGCCGATAGGTTTGGAATTGAGGTTGGGGTAAACTTAAGTACTGGCTGGGCAATGGGGGGCGCATGGATAAAACCGGAGGATTCGGGAAGATGGTTGTTGCAGTCAAAATTAAGCATAACCGGACCTGGTCATTTTTCTGATAAGCTTCCTTTGCCGGGTAATAGGAACGGATATGAAAATGCCAAACAACTTTTTGTAAAGGATTATATTGATTTGCCACTGGATAAACTGGATTACCGGGATACGGCAGTAATTGCCTATCCTGAAGTTCAGGAAGGCTCATCGATGATGGCAGGTGAACGTGCAAAATCTTTCGCTGCTAAGAGTAATCGATTGGATGCCAGTAGCCATGCAGAAGCTGCGGATGTCATGAATCCTACCTTGGTTAAATGGAGCAATGCCGCAGATGATAAGCCTGTTTCATCATCCTCAATTATAGACCTGACATCTAAAGTTAAACCTGATGGTCAGTTGGATTGGGAAGTTCCGGCAGGAAAGTGGACGGTGATAAGAACCGGACATCGAATGACAGGAGCTCGTACAGCTTATGCTTTACCCGAGGCTGCAGGGTTAGAGATAGACTGGCTGGATAAAAAGGGAGTTGAAAGACAATTTGAATACCTGGGAAATATATTGCTTAAGGAAGCTGGGGATTTTAAAGGCAAGTCGCTAAAGTATTTCCACGATGATAGTTTTGAAGATGGATTCCCCAATTGGACAGCAACATTTTTGGATAAATTTAAAGCCTACAGAGGTTATGATGCAACACCATATTTGCCTGTTTTTGCAGGTGTAATGATTGATAGTGCGGAAATATCTGAACGATTTTTATACGATTACAGAAAGACTGTTGCGGATTGTATGGCTGATGGGCATTACAAACGCTTTGCAGAATTGTGCCATGAGAATGGGTTGCAGGTACAAAGCGAAGCAGGAGGACCAAGCTGGTCGGGAACAATGTGTATGGATGCGCTTAAAAATTTAGGTCGTATGGATTTGCCAATGGGCGAGTTTTGGCAGGGTAAAACCTTTGTACAGCACGATCAGAATCAAGTTGGAAAACTGGTGGCTTCTGCGGCACATATTTATGGCAAGAAAAAAGTTTCTGCAGAGGCATTTACGTCTTTTAAGCCACATTGGAGTGATTCGCCGGAAACACTAAAACCAGTGGCGGACCGGGCTTTTTGTGAAGGGATTAACAGATTTGTAATTCATACCTCGACCGCTACAAGGCCAGAGGATGGAAAACCCGGTTATGAATATGGCGCGGGTACACATTTTAACCGGAACATCACCTGGTGGGATAAAGCAGGGGCTTTTCTCGATTACATTAACAGATGTCAGTATTTATTGCAATCGGGGCTTTTTGTCGCGGATGTTTTATATTATAATGGAGATTGGGCTCCTAATTTGGTAGGGCCAAAGCGTATAGATCCTGCATTGGGAAAAGGGTACGATTACGATGTGTGTAATGAAGAGGTATTGTTAACCCGACTTTCTGTAAAAAACAAGCGTATTGTTCTGCCCGATGGAATGAGCTATGCTTTATTGGTATTGCCAGAGGTAGTACACATGCCTCTACCTGTAACTAAAAAGCTGCGGGACTTGGTAAAAGCCGGAGCTACCATCATTGGGCCTAAACCTGAAAAGGATCCGGGCTTGCAGAATTACCCTCATAATGATAAGGAGCTGGCAAGCATTGCAGTAGAGGTTTGGGGTGCTGGAGATACTTCTGGTATTCATTTGTATGGAAAGGGGCGGGTTTTTACAGGTAAGCAAATTCGGGAGGTGCTGTTGAATGACCATATCAAACCCGATTTCGAACATACTGGTGCAGCTAATTATATAGATTTTATCCATCGGAGTACAAAGGATACAGAGCTTTACTTTTTAGCTAATCGTAAAAATGATAAAGCAAAAACTACCTGTACCTTCAGGATAGGTAATGGTTATAGTCCTCAGCTCTGGGATCCGATTACTGGCGCAGTTTTGGCCGCGCCTGTGTTTAATGTTGAGGATGGCAGAATAACTATAGATTTTGACTTTTTACCTTATCAATCGGTATTTGTAGTCTTTACAAAATCTACTTCAAAAGCAAAACCTTCAGCAGAATGGCTTTTCCAAAACATAGCTGGCCTTTCGGCTATTCAGGAGATTAGAGGCTCATGGTTGGTAAAGTTTGATGCGAAATGGGGCGGGCCTGAGCAGATTCAGTTTGATAGTTTGCAGGATTGGAGTCAACATACAGACCAACGTATAAAATACTATTCGGGCAAGTCGGTATATCATAAACAGTTTAACCTTGACAAGGCTCCTTTAAAGGGGAAGCCAATTTTTTTAGATCTTGGCATTGTTAAGCATATAGCAAGTGTAAAGCTAAATGGTAAAGAACTGGGAATCATATGGACTTTGCCCTGGATGGTTGATATTAGTGATGTTGTAAAACAAAATGATAATCTGCTTGAAATAGAAGTGATTAATCTATGGCCCAATCGCCTGATTGGTGACGCTGCACTGCCAGTAGATAAGCGGTTGACGAATACCAATATCATTTATAAGCCAGAAGACAAGCTTTTACCTTCTGGTTTATTAGGCCCGGTCACCATTCTGGTTCAGTCTTAGCAAATGTTATTTATTTAGTCCACTTTTTTAAAGGCAGAGGGAGAAACATTAAATCTCTTCTTAAATGCGACAGAAAAATGATTGGAATGTCTGTACCCCAGCATGCTTGCAATCTCTTTTAAACTATATCCCTTACTTCCGTTGATCAAGTCCTTGGCAGTTTGCATTTTCAATTCTTGCGTAAAGGAATTTATGGTTTTATTAAACACCTGTTTAAATCCAGCCTGTAACTTGGTGCGATTCATACCAACATAGTCAGCCAACTCCTCAATAGAGAAACTTTTGGAAAGATCCTCGCTAATCAGTTCAATGACTTTATGGAATATCTGTAGATCTTTTGCTGTCCAAGCTGAGTCAAGAGTAGGGGAAGGTGTATTTAAAGTAATCGTTACTTTAAGTGTTTGATCCTCTGCGATCAATACCGTTTTCTCATAATGAAAATTGTCCTTCTTCAGTATTTTTTCAGCTAATATCAGTTTACCAAACTTGTCTTTAATGTAAATATCTACCATATAAGGGGCTTTAAATTCTCTGCTTAATTCGTATGCATTGCTGCAACTACCGTACAAAGTAACATATATTTTTGCGTTAATTAAGAACGAGTCTAAATAAAGTTAATAACTATTATATGCAAATTGCTACTCATTACAAATACATATGGTTGATTCTTTTCCTTATCATCGGATTTTCTGTACAAGCGCAGGAGAAGTATACCATAGAAGGAATGGTAAGATCTACTACCGGCGAACTGCTTATTGGAGCCGGTATTAAGGTTCTAGGTACCAATAAATCTACAGTAACAGACAACGAAGGAAAATTTAAAATTCATGATATTAGAACAGGGGACCATAAGATCAGCGTTCGGTATTTAGGTTATGTTGAATCTGTACAAAAACTAGTATTAGTAGGGACACCAGTCATTAGACAACTCAAATTCAACTTAAAGTCTATTCATAATGACCTTGCAGAAGTTGTAGTGATGGGGCGTACTGCAGTTAAAGAAGTGAATAGGCAAGCCTTTAACGTAACTGCTGTAGATGCAACTAAGTTATATAATACAACAATGGACATTTCCAGCGCCCTGGATCGGGTTGCTGGCGTGCGTGTACGGGAAACAGGTGGTGTTGGTTCCAGCTTTAATATATCCTTAAATGGTTTTTCTGGTAAGCATATCCGCTACTTTATTGACGGAATTCCAATGGACAACTTTGGCTCTTCTTTTCAAATCAACAACATCCCCATCAATGTTGCGGAGCGTGTAGAAGTATACAAGGGGGTAGTACCGATGTGGTTAGGTTCTGATGCTTTAGGTGGTGCCGTAAATATTGTGACTGGCAACAAGCACAGGAATTATGTGGATGCATCTTACTCCTATGGATCGTTCAATACCCACAGGGGGGTGATTAATGCTGCAGCTACCTCAAAATCAGGCTTTACTGTTCAGGTAAGTGCTTTTCAGAATTACTCAGATAATAATTACAAGGTGCAATTGCCGTCAAGACTTACAAATGTACAAGGACCTGAAATTTCATTACCCAGGTTTCATGACGTATATCATAACGAGACTTTGATTGCAAATGTTGGTGTAATTGATAAATCTTTCGCAGATAATTTATTATTCGGGATCACGATGGGACAGAATTATAAAGAAATGCAAACCGGTGCACGTCCAGATGAAGTTTTTGGTGCATTCCACAGGCGTGGAAACATTGTCATGCCATCACTTAAATACAAAAAAACAAATCTGATAAAAGGGATGGATGTTACCATAAATGCTAACTACAATCTTGGATTTGAAAGGAATATAGATACCGCACGTGCCAGTTACAATTGGTATGGCCTGCGGACGCCAAAAGCTGCTTACGGTGAACGGGCGCATACTGATGCTAAATACTATAATCATAATGGTTTGGCAACAGCTATGGTTAGTTACAAGATCAGCGAAAGGCATTCGGTAGCCATCAACAATGTTTTTTCCACCTTTAACCGTGAAACGAAAGATTTATTGATCCCTGCTAATGATAAGCTTGATCCAGCTAAAAAGATGGATAAAAATGTACTCGGCTTTGGCTATAGTTATGATATTGATAATAAATGGAGTGCGAACTTTTTTGGGAAGTACATTTATCAGAACAATATCATCGAAAGCAAAAATCTTAACAACGTTACTGAAAAAATAGGTTATGGATTTGCTATCGCTTATTTTTTCAATCCAAACCTGCAAGTCAGAACTTCCTATGAAATGGCTAACCGGATGCCGGAAGCAACGGAAATATTTGGCGATTTAGAAAATCAGGATCCAAACCCGACATTGAAACCGGAAAAGAGCGATAATTTTAACATAGGAATGGTTTATGGATTTAGCCTCAATAAGGAGCATCGCTTTTCTGTAACGGCCAATGGGATTTACAGGTATTCTAGCGACTTTATTTATAACACAATTAATCTCCTAAGTAAAGCTCAAGGTAAAACCATCTCTAACAACAAAGAGGGAGTAAGTACAATTGGGGTAGATGGGGAAGTAAGATATTCTTATAAAAACTGGTTATCTATTGGTGGGACCATGACTTATCAATATCTGCAAAATTTGCAGAAATATGAAGATGGATATACTTCGGAAAGCGACGTCTATTTAGACCAGATGCCTAACATTCCATATTTGTTTGGGAATCTGGATGCAAGTGTGTCCCTAAGGGACATCGCAAAAAAAGGTAATCACCTGACTGTGGGGTACAACCTACTTTATGTCAATCAATTTTGGTTGTACTGGCCAAGCCTCGGCAGTAGCAATATGGCTGATAAAAACGGAATCCCCACACAGCTCGCACATGATGTTAACCTGGTATACAGTATGAAGAACGGTCGTTACAATATCTCATTAGAGGCGAAAAACCTTACGGATAAACCATTGTACGATAACTTCAGTCTGCAAAAACCTGGTCGCGGGTTCTATTTAAATCTTAGATATTTCTTTAATAAAAATCAACAATAATAAATAACTCAATTAATAAATGACTTATATGAAAACAATGATTACCAAGGCACTATCGGTTCTGATGTTCGCCGCTGTTTTATCTTCTTGCAAAAAAAATAATAGAGAGGTTATTCCTGAAAACCCTGGAAACTATATACTGGCAGTTACACCGGTTGCCCAAACAGGGAAAGCAGATTACCTAGTTACTGCAAGTAGCCTTGAAGAAGGTAAAGTATCCATCATCGGTAATGGTGTGGAGCAAGACGGTACTTACCGTTACTATGTTACCTCTGGTACAAAATTCTTTAGCATGCTTTACGGTCGTGGCAACCCTGGTGCGGTTACGGTTTATGATGTTAAAGAGGGAAAGATCAGTAAATTAAGTGATTTCACTGCAGCAACTGTTCATGCTTTCGCTCCTGTAAATAAGGATATTTTAATGGTAAAAGTACCAAGAGCTTATGCAGCTACTGGACCTACTTTAGCGAACTGGTATATTGTGAGCACAGAAACTAATGTACAAACTTCAGAGGGTACATTGGATGCTGTTGCTGCTTCTCAAAACGGAGAGATTGCTCACTTTAGTTGGATTAAGCAGGTAGGAACCAAAATTTTCGCTCCTTTTTTCAGCATTAAAAACAATAGTTTCGAAACAGACTATCCCGATTTCGCTGGTATCGCAGTTTATTCTTATCCTACTATGCAATATGAGAAAACAATTAAGGATACCCGTACAAGCTTTATCGGTAGATACTTTACTGATGGTTTGGCTGTAGTTGAAAATGGGGATATTTATGCTTTTTCTTCTTCCGTAGCACAAAAAGGTGGTGTGCTGACTTCTACTAAACCATCATCTATTACCCGCATTAAAGCTGGGACAACTGAATTTGACCAGACTTATTTAATGAACTTCGAAACGGCTTCTAATGGATATGTAATTACGAACTGGTTATATGTTGGTCAAAATAAATTCATTGCTAACCTGGAGGTAAAGGCTACAACTGGAGCTTATGTTGATGGCAAGCGCCTGGCAATTGTAGATGTGGTGAACAAGACTGTATCAATGGTAACTGGTTTTCCTGACGCTGCTAGCATCGTAAATGTGACTGTAAATAACTACAGCCCTAAAGATGGAAAAACTGGTTATATGGGTGTAAACCTGACAGATGGTACTACCTGGGTTTACAAAGTGGATGCTTCTACTAACACGGCTACAAGAGGACTTAAAGTTGAAGGTGGATTGATTACTGCTATTCAGCATGTAAAATAATTCCTTCATCAAAAAATACAATTTATAACACCAAACGAATAAAACAATGATACCGGCAACTAAAAATACCCCAGCAAAAAAGAAGAGCAAAGATTCACTCTTCACCAGAATCAACAAATGGCTCCACCTTTGGTTGGGCTTGGCTTCCGGAATCATTGTTTTAATTGTTTGTTTAACAGGTTGTATCTGGGTGTTTAATGAAGAAATTAATAATTTATTGGCGCCGGAAACAAAGATTGAAAAACAGGATAAACCTGTTATTAGCCCGGCACAGTTATCGGCCATTGTGGCCCGTGATTATCCTGATAAATTACCCGCTTATGCCAGTTACCAGCAAGGCCGTACCATCGATCTAAATTTGAAAAATAAGGTTGAAAAGAAGGAAAAAGGAGCCCGTGGTGGTGGTAGAAGAGGAGCTGGGATTACCCTTAAAATTAACCCTTATACCGGAGAGGTTGTCAGTAAAGAGGTTCGCAAAAAAGGTGAAACCGATTTCTTTAGGTTTATTTTGAATGGCCATCGTTTTTTATGGATGCCTTATGAGATTGGCCGTCCTATTGTAAACTATGGGACAATGGTTTTTGTCGTACTATTGATTACAGGACTGATCTGGTGGTATCCAAAGAAATGGAACAAATCTACAACCGATAAGAGTTTTAAAATCAAATGGGGTGCTTCTTTTAAACGTGTAAACCTTGATTTGCACAACGTTCTGGGCTTTTATTCGCTGTTGTTTTTATTGGCTATAGCGCTCTCAGGAATGGTATACGGTATAAAATGGTATAGTGAAGGCTTATATTGGGTAACTTCTGGAGGTGAACAATTAGCGGAATTTAAACGTTTGGAATCTGATTCTCTGCAAGCTAAGAAGTTCTATACACCAGAACAGGCTATGGATTTAGCCTGGAATAAAGTGATTGCAAAACATCCAAAATCTCAAGGCTTTTACTACAATTTTCCTGATACTTCGGCCGTAAAAGCCACTATTAACATTACTGTATATCCAAATACAGGACAATTTTACAATAGTCAGGGTTATACATTTGATCAGCATACTTTAGCGGAGCTTAAGCGAGAGGATGTATACAGTGCCGAGTATGCAAAAGCAAGCTTTTCTACCAAATTGCGTAAAATGAATTATGATATTCATGTAGGCAGTATTTTGGGATTTCCTGGAAAGGTTATGGCTTTTTTGGCTTCTTTGATAGGTGCAAGTTTACCGATAACTGGTTTTTTAATTTGGTATGGCCGGAAGTTTAAAAAGAAGAAGAAGGTCCTGAAAAAGGAAGGTCATATTGAAGAGAAGGAAATGCAACTGCTACAAAGTGTATAGCCAATCTTGGACTGTTTGTCGGGAACAAGATAGCAGAATAGATTTTGTTTATTCATAAAAGGGGAGGCTTAAAGCTTCGTCATTCTTCGCAAAAAATGGCGGTTTAATCTGATTTATGAACTGGTTGATCTCAATTAACATTTGTTAACATCCTAATTTCTAAAATTCGCTTCATCAACATGATGTTGAGTTTTAGAAATATTAACATTTAAATCAATTGCGATGAAAATCTCTACAAAAACCAGTGCTAATAACTTGAGCCAGATTATTCCTGTTACTCTTCTTCTATTTAGTTTATTATTGACATCTTGTTCGAAAGAAACGGAAACAACTGCATACGCTTATCTAAGTATTGCAAATGTATCTCCTACTTTGGGCACCTATAATATATACCTTGATGGTACCAAATCCAATACTTCCGGAGCAGTAGCTTTTGGGGGAGTATTGGATTACAGCACGCTTACGGCAGGCAATCACACCTTAAGTTTTACAACGGAAAGTAGCAGCAATGTATTAACCAGTAAAACCGTAAGTCTGGAAGATAATGGTGTTTATTCAGCTTTTCTAATTGACAAAGGAAGTAACCTTGATGTTTTACTGATAAAGGATGATATTACCGTTGCTTCAACTGAAAAAGCTTTCATAAGGCTCATTAACTTGTCGCCCGATGCACCTGCATTGGATTTATCAGTTAGCGAAGCTGAGACGTTGATTAGTGGTAAAGTATATAAATCAGCAAGTGCTTTCCAGGCAATTGATCCGAAAACTTATTCATTTGAGCTTAAAGCTAATGGAATTGTTAAAGCCCTGCTAGTAGATCAAACCCTTACCGCGGGAAAATATTATACGATAATTGCCAGGGGCTTAACTACTGTTGGCGATATCGATCAGCCCTTTGGGGCCCAGCTAATCACTAATCTATAATCAGATTAGGATGAGAAAAGAAATATGGCTTATGGTGATTATGGTCGTAATTACCTATACAGCAAAGGCCCAACGGCCGCTACGAACCGATGCTACAATAAGTGGATTCTATACCACCTCAATGGATAAGATATTAGATACCATTATGGCTGGTTCTGATCTCAAAATTGTCTTCGACAGGAGCCTTGTGAGTAGGTATGATGTTGTAGATCGTTTTAATAATGAAAATGTGAAAGATGTAATCTTCCAATTGTGTAAGTCAAACAAGCTTTATTATTGGGTAGATGCAGACATGACCGTATACATCATCCGAGTTCCGGAGGACGTTGCTCGCTTAAAGAAAATGAGGCAAAATATGGAGGTCGGACGAGCAAAGTCATTTCAAATTCAAAAATCTGAGGATGTAGGTATTCAACCTAAGCTGGAGAAACGAAAAAGCGAACCCTTTAATATTACAGGGCGAATTATTGATCGCGGCAGTGGAGAATCTCTTCCTTCTGCGATTGTACGGGTGCAACATACCGGTATCATTAGTAATACCAATGCGGATGGTTATTTTACACTTATTGCTGTCCCCTCCGATACCTGTAAGCTTGAGGTGAATTATGTTGGTTATCAGCGTGAAACCTATTATTTGAATAAGGACAACATTAAAAAAGAGTTGATTATTGGTCTTTACCCCGCTTTAAAAACACTAAATGAAGTGGTGATTACAGATAAGCGTAGTGAGGGCTTAATGAGTACCGACAAGCGGAGGGTAAGTGTATTACAAATTTCCCCTTCAAAACTGGAGGAATTGCCGAATATAGGGGAGAAAGATATTCTACGATCTTTTCAGTTAATGCCCGGTATCAGCGCCAGCAATGAATCTTCTTCAGGTGCATATGTTCGTGGTGGTACACCTGATCAGAACCTGGTACTTTTTGATGGCTTTACCGTTTATCAGGTGGATCATCTTTACGGTTTTTTTAGTGCTTTTAATAGCAATGCAGTTAAGGATGTGACGATGTATAAAGGTGGCTTTTCTGCAAAATACGGGGGAAGGCTATCCAGTGTAACCGATATTGTGGGCAAGGAAGGCAATAGTAAGGAAACTAATATTGCAGGTGATTTAAGTCTGCTGAGTGCGAATGTATTTGTTGAAAAGCCTTTGAATGATAAGTCGACCTTGTTGCTGGCTTACAGGCGTTCTTATCAGGGACCTTTGTATGACAAGATCTTTAATAAATTCAACACCAGCACAGCTACGACAAGTGGGGCTGGCGGTGCAGCGGGACCAGGTCCTGGTGGGCCGCCAGGAGGTGGGGGTGGTGGTTTTGGCGGAAATGCAGCTTCAGTAAGTACACCCTCCTCTTATTTCTATGATCTAAATGCAAAATATACCTATGCACCTGATCAGAAAAATAGGTTTTCCTGGAGTATCTACCAGGGAAATGACAATCTGGATAACAGCAGAAGTTTAACACTCCCATCTGCAATAAATAATGGCAGAGCTATAAACATGTCTGATAAAACGACCTATGGTAATCTTGGATCCAGTTTTAAATGGTCTAGTAAATGGAACTCTAAATTATACTCCAATACATTACTCAGTTATTCAACTTACCATAGTGAGAGAGACAATAGTTCTAAAGTTACTGTGCAGGATGAGGATGGTAATGACGAGGAAATCAGTACGGGTACTTTCGAAAAGAATAAGCTTAAAGATTTTAGTTTAAAGTCCGATTGGGAGTACCAACTGGGGGCAAAGGTCAAAGTTTTGTTTGGGGGTTTTGCATCCCAGCAGCATGTAACCTATGAAAGTAGTCAGAGTGATACCAGTAAACTGATTGATCAGAACACTTCGGCAATTACATCAGGAGCATATGGAGAGCTGGAAAGTGATCTGACCGACAAAATTCAGGTAAAAGGAGGACTAAGAAGTACACTATACGACCAGACGGGTAAATTATATTTTGAACCTCGTTTTTCTGCCACTTATACTTTAACTGATAAATTAACTTTAAAAGCATCAACAGGCAAGTTTTATCAGTTTACCAATAGAGTACTTAGAGAAGATATTCTTTCCGGAAGCCGTGATTTCTGGGTGTTATCTAATGGCAGCTCTATACCTGTTAGTTCGGCGAATCACTATATAGCCGGTTTTAGCTATGAAACGGGTCAGTTTTTGATTGATATTGAGGGTTATTACAAGCAACTGGATAACTTGTCTGAATATTCGCAAAGACTAACTGGTAGCCGTAGACCTGGTCAGAATGTCACCCTTGAGGAGCATTTCTACAACGGCAGTGGTTATGCCAAAGGACTTGAATTTATGCTTCAGAAAACAAGAGGTAAGTATACCGGTTGGATCAGTTATACCTTAGCTAATGCAACCAATAATTTTGATGCTTATGGCGGTGAATTTGCTGCCAGCCAGGATACACGTCATGAGTTTAAATCGGTAAACTTATACCATTACGGTAAATGGACGTTCTCCGCAACTTGGATTTTTGCCACAGGCAAACCTTATACTGCGCCATTAAGTAGTTATACCATTAATGATTATAGTGGCAACAGCCATACATTTTTAACGATCAGCGGAAAGAACGCTTTGCGTATGCCTGATTATCATAGGCTGGATGCCTCAATTACTTATGACTTGATTAAGGTAGATAGCCGTAAGACCGGTAGTATTGGATTCTCTTTATTCAATATTTACAACCGATCTAACGTATGGTACAAACAATACAATATTGTAAATAATCAGGTGGTTACTTCCAATGTTAATTATTTAGGTCTTACTCCCAATATCACACTTAGCTTAAAATGGAAATAGTAAAACATATTAAAAGTAGCGCTACCGTTCTTGTAGTGGTATTTAGCTTCCTCTTAGCATGTAAGAAGGAAGATGCGGCAATAGCAGATTATAGTCGTCCTGTGGTACAGGCTTACCTTGTTCCCGGAAGCCCTTTACAGGTAAAAGTGTATTACCAGAAATATTTGGATGACACGATTTCTTATGGCTTTCCACTTAAAGATTTACAACTCAAAGTATCTGACGGGACAACTACGGTATCACTAACTGAAAACGCAGCTGGGGTATATGAATATGCTGATGCCGGGTTTGTAAAAGACAAAGGAACATATGCCTTAAGCTTTACTTACCTGGATAAGACTATAAGTGCACAGACTACAATGCCAGATAAGCCAGTAGCGTTTACGGTATCCGCGAACAGTCAGAAAGTGCCCGCGTTTTCATTCGGTACAGAACCTGAGGCTTTTGTTCCGGTTACGTTTAAATGGAATAACAAAGACGGAGGCTATTATATAATGGTGATGAAAAATACAGATACTTATCCTACGCGCATTAATAGCCGTGATACCAGACCTTATGCGGATTCTGAAGCGATTCTGGGGCAGGTGTCTACCTATCAAACTCAGCAGATGATGTTTAATTTTTCGGGAAACTATAAGGTACTGCTCTTTCGGATTAATAAGGAGTACAGTGATGCATTGAACAGTGGCGGTGGGACTTCATTAAATCTGGCTAATCCTTACACAAATGTTCAGAACGGTTTGGGTATTTTTACAGCAATGCAGGCAGATACGGTGGATTTGTTGGTCTATCAATAAATTATTATTTTACATTTGAGCTTTCAATGGAAAAATCAAGATACAAACGTCTACTGAATGCTTTAGTTCCATTATTGCTGTGGTTAGTTGTACTGAGTTTGCCTTTTTTCTCGAGGGTGGCGAATCTACCTCCCGAGATGCGAAATGGTTTTTTAAAAAGTCAGTTGGTAACGAATAGTCTTTTAGTGGTTGTATTTTATGTTCATACTTATTTTATCTATCCGGTAAGAGAAAAGAAATACGGAACATTGATTTATATCGGATTATTACTGGGGTGTTTAGGCTTGTTTATCGTGGCTAACAACTTCTTGATGCCGGAAATGCCCAGGTTTGCAAGGCCTCATTTTCCGCAGCAAGGGATGATGCCCCCCGGTAAACCTGGGGCCGGATTTATGCCGGGGCCGCCAATCGCTATTTTACCCTTTGCTTTTGTGATCATGGTGAGTTTTTGCTACCGGTTATACACTGATAAACAAGATCGTGACAGGCTGATTGAAGAGCGGGAACGTATCCATTTGAAAACTGAGTTAGAGTTCTTGTCCTCACAGATTAGTCCTCATTTTATGTTTAATTTGTTGAATACATTGGTTTCCATGGCCAGGAAGAAGTCAGAATTGTTGGAACCTTCGCTGATCAGGTTATCTCAATTGATGCGCTATATGCTTTATGATAACAATGCGCCTCAGATTAATTTGGCGAATGAGGTGGAATACCTGAAAAATTATATTAATCTCCAGTTGTTACGGTTTGGTGATGATATAAAAATTAATCTCTATCTATCTGGCGATTTTGAACGTTACACAATTGCGCCAATGCTGTTGATTCCTTTTGTTGAAAATGCGTTTAAGCATGGTATAGGTACACTTGAAGATCCAATTATTGATGTTTTGTTGTCTATCCCGGATGATAAAGATGAGTTATATTTAGTGGTTGTAAATGGCATTGCTCCACAAGGTATTTCTGCTCAGGAAAGTTCATCTGGTATAGGTTTGGCCAACGTTCGCCGAAGATTAGAACTAATTTATCCCGATCACCATTCATTTAACATTACGCAAACAGCAGATACTTTTACCGTTAAACTTCAGATAGATTTATAACATGAACTGTATATTGATAGATGACGAGCGTCCTGCCTTGGATTTGTTGGAAGACAACATCAAACAGATTCCTTTTTTAAATATTGTTGCTGCTTGTCGTAAGCCTATGGAGGCTTTAGAGTTATTGAAAACGCAGCAGATTGATTTGATGTTTTTGGATATTCAGATGCCGGGCATAAATGGATTAGATTTGCTGCGTTCTTTAAATAATCCCCCAATGGTCATATTGGTAACCGCTTATGGGGAACATGCTTTAGATGGTTTTAATCTGGATGTGGTTGATTATCTGGTAAAACCAGTCCCTTTTTCCAGACTTTTAAAGGCTGTACAGAAGGCACATGAACTATTTCAACTTAGACAACCTCAAAGCAGGTTACCCGCTCAGGAAAATGACCATGTATTTGTAAATGCCAATTATTCGTTGGTTAAGATTAGAATACAGGACGTCACGTTTATCGAGGGGATGAAAGATTATGTTCGCATAAATATCGAAGGTGGCAAGCCTGTTATTACTAGGATGGGCCTTAGAAATATAGAAGAACGTTTAGGAACAGAACGTTTTATGCGGGTGCATAAATCATATATTATTGCACTTGATAAGATAGAATCTGTACAAAAGTCGCAGCTGGTAGTAGCTGGAATAGAAATTCCGATAGGAGAAGGCTATCGGAATTCTTTGCAAACTTATATAGCCGACAAAAACTTATAGGCTAATTTTAAAGATTTACTTTGCGTAAGGAAAATTTTTGACTGGCTTTTTAGTAACCCGCTCTATCATGTCCATCGTCGAGAATGTTTCGTAGTCCCGGTCATTTATGTAAAATCTCCACAGCAAATCTCCGGATGCGCTGTCATTTAAGACTACGGTTAAAGTCGCAGAGCCCGTAATTGCGGGTAGTACCGTTGTATTTTCCTTGGGGCTAGGTTTTGTGTGGTCTGGTCTTACATTGAAATGTTCCACTTCATAATTTTCTGAAACTACAGCATCAACGCCCAGCGCTTTTGCAATTTCTTCTTTGGTGAAACTCTTCAGACTATCTATCATTCCTGCTCTTTTTAACAGGACATTTGTTTTCTCGAGGTCCTGAAAGCCGATTGTGTTTTTCATTTCACGTTCTAGCAAAAAGGTATAGAGTGCTGATTGTACTTTGTAGGCCAGATCGTTCTCTTTATCCCTATTGGCCTCATAGTCAAAATATCTAGGCTGTGCTTTGTAGGTAATTCTTACATCGGCAGGTAGGATTGCTATTAGTTTGTGCTGACTACTCAGCTGTTTAAAATTAGGGTTAGTGTAAGGCTTCTGCGCATAGCTGAAAGCACCAAAAGCCGTAGCCATGGCTAATAGAGATAGTTTTTTCATGATGTAAATGTTTCATTAGTGTGTAAACCAATGATAGAGAAAAAAAATGATTTGCTTTGTAATAATTAGCATACACTGTTTTTTTACCTACAATTTTTAAGATCTGCGGCTACGGATTCAGTTGTATGCATACCCTGTTTGTTACCAAAAGAATTGCTAATATAAACCAGCAATTGGGCAATATCAATGTCGTATAATTCAGGGAACGCGGGCATGGTACCCTCATATTTTATCCCATTTACTATAATGGAGTCTTTTATGCCATTTTTAATGTAACAGGCTAATTTTTCCCTGTTGGATTTTAGGAAAATAGAGTCTGTAAGCGGCGGGGTGAGGGTACCTAAACCTTCGCCTTTGGCACCATGGCAATTTTGACAATGCTTTATATAGAGGTCCCTGCCATTCACATAATAAACATCTTGTTTAATCTGTCCGGCATCCTGACAAGAATAGATGATGGTAGCTAACAGAAATAGGAATAACGTACCGATCAGGAAACTGCGCATAGCTTATTTTTTATCTTCTGACAATAAAACCGGAATGTCTTTCATCAATTGGGCAACTTGCTTAGTATCTGTGCCGTCGTAAGCACCACGAATACGTTTTTGCTTGTCAATCAGTACCAACCAACCTTGGTGTATATAACCTTCTTTAGCGGTGCTATCTTCAATAACAGCTACCAGGTAGTCTTTTTCAGCAATTTTATAAACACTGTCTTTACTGCCATATACAAATTGCCATTGGCCATTGTCTACGCCTAATTTTTGTGCATATTTCTTCAATACAGAAGGGGTATCATATTTAAAATCGATGGTATGCGAAAGGTACATGACCTCTGGATTGCCTTTATATTTTTCAAAGATTTCCTTCATGTTGCGATGCATAGTCGGGCATATCGTGGTGCATGAAGTAAAAAAGAAATCAGCAATATATATCTTGTCCTTAAACTTGTCATTGGTGATCATAACACTATCCTGATTCAGAAAACTAAAGTTAGGTATAGTTTTGTACACTGTATCTATACCAGAACTACCATCAGGCTTTTTAACAGTGTCTACTGTTCTTGGTCCTAATATGGGTAACTTTTTTTCGCCTTGACAAGAGGTTATTAAAACAATGGCGGCAGCGAATAAAGACAGTGGGATAGAAATTTGTAGCTTCATAAGAATAATGATAATTGAAGAAGGGCAAATGTAATTAAAATGAAATTAACCCTACCGTTTTGATAAGGTATACTATTGCCATAAAAGCGTCATGAAATAAATTATGGCCCTTTTTGGAGACGCTGTAGCTTGTTTTAGAATTGTGGCACAATTGGGCATCCGCTTTGAACAGCCTGCTGATAAAAATGAATTTATCATGGAAAATCAAATGATTTTTGTACGTGTTGCTACTTTAAATGATGTAAGGTATGCAGATGAGATAGCGAAAGAGACAGAGGAGTCGGCCATAGCGCGGGGCTCAGGTATATCAAAGCGTAGCGTTGAATCGCTTGCGGCTAAGATGAGAGAGGGAAAAGCCGTAATTGCAGTTACGGGAATAGGTGAATGGGTTGGCTTTTCTTATTTTGAAGTTTGGGAAAGTGGTAGGTATATATCCAATTCGGGACTGATCGTTGCGCCAAAGTTCCGTAATTCAGGTGTGGCAAAGGCGATTAAGGAAAGAGTATTCCGGATATCCCGTAGGATGTATCCCCATGCTAAAGTGTTCAGCATTACATCAGGAGCGGCGATTATGAAGCTGAATAGTAGGTTGGGATTTGAACCTGTCAGCTTTGCTGATATTACACAAGATAGTAGTTTTTGGGAAGGCTGCAAGAGCTGTGTAAACTACGATATCCTTGAAAACAAGAAGCGATGCAATTGTTTGTGTACCGCCATGCTTTTTGATCCAGAAAATGAGAAGGTAGCGCTGAATGTAGAGAAAACTGTCGTTGAGCAATCGATTATGATACTGGACTGCGTAGCTTATCCAAGGCATAGTTTGGTGCCTGATGCTACGGGAACAGATGCACTATGTACAGCCTTAACCGACATTAAGTGGTTTAATGAATATGTTTTTCCGATAGAAGGGAATCTTCCAAACCCAGTAAACATGAAGGTTAGTGGTGGACTGCACAGTTTTACGGTGGAGATTAGCTATGATCACAGTTATACTGCAAAAGAAATTTTAAATGTTATTAAAAATCATACCTGGTGTAAATTCACAATTAGGGATGAAGCGCTTAAATTGCAGTTAACTAATGACGTTTATAACGACAGTTTTGTCTCGAATAATTACTAATATTGTTGAAATTATCAGCTATGCAGCACACGGTTCTAATTATAGATGACGAGAAAAAGATATGCAGCCTTCTGGCGCGCATTATAGAACTGGAAGGCTTCAAAGTTTTTCAAGCTGGCACCGGAAAGGAAGGGCTAAAGATTCTCGCTAATAATGAGATTTATGTAGTGATTAGCGATGTAAAGCTTCCTGATATTAATGGTGTAGAGCTGGTTAAAGAAATCAAGAAAATCAGACCTTACGCTGAGGTGATTAACCTGACGGCTTTTGGTACCATTGCGGATGGGGTAATGGCGATCCGTAATGGAGCTTTTGATTACATCACCAAAGGTGATGATAACGATAAGATTATTCCATTGGTTTATAAGGCGCTTGATAAAGCGAAGCTTCAGTATAGAGTAAGCGAGTTGGAGACTAAAGTAGTCAAGAAGTATAGTTTTAGTGGCATCCTGGGTCAATCTAAGGCAATACAAGAAGCTATAAATCTTTCACAAAAGGTAGCCGCAACAGACACGACAGTCCTCTTACTGGGAGAAACTGGTACGGGAAAGGAAGTTTTTGCCCAGGCTATACATTATGAAAGCTTGCGTAAACTGAAGCCTTTTGTGGCAGTAAATTGTAGCGGGTTTAATCATGAATTGTTGGAAAGTGAATTGTTCGGTCATAAGGCCGGAGCTTTTACTGGTGCCATTAAGGATAAAAAAGGATTACTTGAAGAAGCCAATGAGGGAACGATTTTTCTGGATGAAATAGGAGAGATGAACCTGGACTTACAAGCCAAGTTATTGCGGGTTCTAGAGAATCAGACTTTTATTAAGGTTGGAGATACGCAGACCAGTAAAGTAAATGTACGAATTATAGCCGCTACCAATAGGGACTTAAAATTAGAAGCTGAAGCTGGTAAATTTAGGCTAGACCTTTATTACAGGCTTTCCGTATTTTCTATTGAATTGCCTTCTTTATCACAGCGAAAATCAGATATTCTTTTGCTTGCCAGACATTATTTAAAGGAGTTTGCCAATAAGGTGAATAGGCCTGGTTTTAAGATGGATGATGATTTTGAAGAGCTTCTGCTGAAGCATTCCTGGAAAGGTAACATCAGAGAGTTGAAAAACGTAATGGAGCGTGTGGTGATTTTGGCCGATGGACCATTGCTAAGCGCGAATTTGCTGCCGTATGAATTTCATGCAGCTGAAGTAGCTACCGAAGGTGATATGATGAAATTGGAAAATGTAGAGAAGCATCATATCGATAAAATACTTAAGTATACGGGGGGGAATAAAACGGAAGCTGCTCGATTGCTTGGGATTGGCTTAACTACCTTATACAGGAAAATCGAAAATTAAACTATAAAAAACAGCCCATACTAAACTAATAGTACAGGCTGCCAATTAACGCTCTCACCACAAATATAAGCCCCTTAACATGAAGATTTCATGAAGATGGAATTAATGTATATTGTAGAATTAAAAATTAACGCTGAATATGGTACAACAAGAAGTTCTCTTTACAGAAGATCAAAGGTTTAGACAATGGTGGCTTTGGCATATAAGCATTACAGTTGGGATGTGATTGATAAATGCTATATCAGAACGTATAGTCCATTAGGAGAATATGGGGGCTGGGGTATCCGCTACAGTATGTCTGGTCAAGGAATGGCCTATAATGTATCAGGCAATAAAGGATTGCAGCTGGAACTCAATAATGGTAAGAAGATATTGATAGGTACCAATAATCCGACTGAACTTGAAACAGCACTGACTAAGTTAAAATAAATAGACCTCACCAAAACGATAAAAAACCCTTCCATTTTGGAAGGGTTTTTTGTTTTGTACCCTGAAACTTATTCTTGTTTTATGTTGTTATTTGCTGATAATAAGCTAGTTGTGTGACGTTCTCTGATTGTGGTATGCCAATTGGCTATTGCTCATCTAAAAACAACACAATTATGTTAACAATCCTCCTTCTGCTTGCCCTGCTGCTACTCTGCTGGGTGTTTTACAAATCAATCGACTGGTTCGAAAAAATCTAAGAAATCATGATCGCATTATTCATTATCGCATTAGCCGTATTCATCTATATGATTTACGTGCTCATTAAACCCGAAAAATTTTAATTAATAGCTATGAACACTGAATTACTTGGAATTATTGCTACCTACCTGCTTACGCTGGCTATAGCCATTCCACTGGGAAAATACCTTGCAAAGGTTTTTGCCGGAGAGAAGGTCTGGACAGACTTTCTAAAACCTATTGAAAACGGCATATTCAAATTGTCTGGGATCAACCCCAAAGAAGAAATGAATTGGAAACAGCATTTAAAAGCGTTACTAACCATTAATATGGTTTGGTTGGTATACGGATTTTTTGTGTTATTGTACCAAGATAAACTGCCGCTAAATCCTGATGGAAATCCGGGAATGTCGCCGGACCTTTCCTTTAATACAGTAATCAGCTTTGTCGTAAACTGTAACCTACAGCACTATTCTGGCGAAAGTGGCCTGAGTTATTTAACTCAGCATTTTGTATTGATGTTCTTACAGTTTGTAAGTTGTGCGACAGGTATAGCCGCTGCGGTGGTTTTATTTAAAGCTTTTAGAGATAAAACTTCTGCTAAGCTGGGTAACTTCTGGGATTTTTTTGTGAAATCAATCACTCGCTTGTTACTGCCAATGTCTTTAGTTATCGCTTTAATTTTAGCTTTTAATGGTACACCAACTAGTTACGAAGGTAAAGATCAATTTATATCGGTACAGGGTGATACGGTAAATGTGTCTCGCGGTCCGGCTGCTGCATTTGTGGCTATCAAACACCTCGGTACAAATGGTGGTGGATGGTTTGGCACAAACTCTGCACATCCATTGGAAAACCCAAGTTATCTGACTGCGATGGTTGAGTTGTTTGCTCAGGTAGTTATTCCTATTGCTATGGTTATTGCTTTTGGTTATTTCATCAGACGCAAAAAACTAGCTTGGATGATATTTGGCGTAATGACTATTGGGATGCTACTCTTGCTCATTCCTACGCTTAGCTCGGAGCTTGGCGGGAGTCCGGCCATTGCAAAAATGGGTATTTCGCAGACTACAGGGGCTATGGAGGGTAAAGAGGTTCGTTTTGGTCCGGCCTTATCCGCATATTGGAGTACCGTAACAACGATTATTTCTACAGGTTCGGTAAACAGTATGCACGACAGTACCATGCCACTTACTGGTGTTTGGCAACTGTTAGGTATGATGATCAACTCCTTCTATGGCGGTTGCGGGGTAGGTATCCTCAATTATTTCATCTATCTGATTATAGCCGTATTTATATCCGGATTAATGGTTGGACGTACACCCGAGTTTTTGGGACATAAAGTTGAAGCCCGAGAAATTAAAATAGCCGCGTTGGTTACTTTGTTGAGTCCGTTTTTAATTCTAGCAGGTACAGCAATCGCCAGTTATGTATTTACCAATTATGGGGAGGCAGCCTGGGCTGTGCAACCTAAGAACTGGCTAAACAACCCTGGCTTTCACGGATTCTCAGAAATGTTGTACGAAATGACTTCATCTAATGCCAATAACGGGTCAGGATTTGAAGGCTTAGGAGACAATAATGTGTTCTGGAACGTAGCTACTGGTTTTGTATTGATGCTAGGTCGTTTTTTACCTATTATAGGACCTATAGCCATTGCAGGTTTGCTAGGTGCTAAAAAGTACATTCCTGAATCTGCTGGTACATTGAAAACAGATACGCTGACTTTCAGTGTGATGATCTTCGCCGTTATCGTGGTGCTCAATGCCCTTTCTTATTTCCCTGCACTGGCTTTAGGTCCATTGGCAGAATACTTTACGATGCTTAAATAGAAAATATTCAAATGAAAACTTCTAATAAATTATTTGAACCTGCTTTAGTGCAAACTGCATTAAAACAATCCTTTATCAAGCTGGATCCACGGGTGATGGTTCGTAACCCGGTGATGTTTACTGTTCTAATTGGTACAGTGATAATGGCATATGTTACGATCTACTCCCTTACCCATACTTCTCAGGGTTCGGCCGTATACAACTTCTTGATCTTCCTGATCTTATTGCTCACTGTTCTTTTTGCCAATTTTGCAGAGGCAATTGCCGAAGCCCGCGGTAAGGCACAGGCCGATAGTTTGAGGAAAACAAGGGAAGAAACACCAGCAAAAGTATTGTTAGCCAATGGAAATATAGAAATCCGTTCTTCCAATCTGCTTAAAAAAGGTGATGTATTTGTGTGTACCGCAGGTGATACGATACCAACTGATGGAGAAATCATCGAAGGCATTGCTACCATTGATGAATCGGCCATTACCGGAGAATCTGCTCCTGTGATTCGTGAATCTGGTGGTGACAAATCATCTGTAACCGGTGGTACAAAAGTGCTCTCTGATGAGATTAAAGTGCAAGTGAACACGCAGCCCGGAGAGAGCTTTCTGGATAAAATGATTGCGCTTGTAGAAGGAGCATCCCGTCAAAAAACACCCAACGAGATTGCTTTAACCATCTTGTTGGCCAGTTTTACGCTCGTGTTTATCATTGTATGCGTTACCTTAAAGCCATTTGCTGATTACGCCAATACACCGATTACAATTGCAGCATTAATTTCCCTGTTTGTGTGTTTAATCCCTACCACCATTGGCGGTTTACTTTCGGCCATTGGTATTGCGGGAATGGACAGAGCATTGCGTGCCAATGTGATCACTAAATCTGGTAAAGCCGTAGAAACTGCAGGCGATATCGACGTGTTGCTGTTGGATAAAACAGGTACCATCACTATTGGTAATCGTAAGGCTACTAATTTTTATCCTACAGCAGGTGTGATGATCAAAAGCTTTATGGATGCCTGTGTATTGAGCTCACTGGCTGATGAAACCCCGGAAGGGAAATCTATTGTAGAGTTGGCAGGGGTACAAGATACCCACGTGTTGACTAAAGCACCTGAAGACGCTAAGTTCATCAAGTTTACAGCCGAAACCAGGTCGAGTGGTATTGATACGCCCGATGGTAAACGGATTAGGAAAGGTGCTTTTGACTCGATTAGAAATATCGTTTTAACGGCTGGTAATCCTTTTCCTATGGATATTGAGGATCAGGTAAAAATGATAGCCAGCAATGGTGGAACACCTTTGGTGGTTGCCGAAAATGAGAAAGCATTGGGTGTGATTGAGTTGCAGGATATTATAAAGCCAGGCATCAGCGAGCGTTTTGAGCGCTTGCGTAAAATGGGGGTAAAAACAGTGATGGTAACTGGTGATAACCCACTTACGGCTAAGTTTATTGCTGATAAAGCTGGTGTTGATGATTTCATTGCTGAGGCTAAACCCGAAGATAAAATGAACTACATCAAAGAGGAGCAAGCCCAAGGTAAGCTGGTAGCTATGATGGGAGATGGAACCAATGATGCTCCAGCCTTGGCACAAGCCGATGTTGGTGTGGCCATGAACAGTGGAACACAGGCTGCTAAAGAAGCTGGTAATATGGTGGATTTGGACAATGATCCTACCAAACTGATTGAGATTATTGAAATAGGTAAACAGTTGCTCATCACTCGCGGTACACTAACTACCTTTTCTATTGCCAATGATGTCGCCAAGTATTTTGCTATAGTACCTGCTTTATTTATCGCATCAATTCCTGCTTTGGAGCATTTGAATATTATGGGGCTGCATAGTCCGGAAAGTGCAATTCTGTCGGCCGTAATTTTTAATGCCATCATTATTCCATTCTTGATTCCACTTGCCTTAAAAGGTGTGGCTTATAAGCCCATAGGAGCTACTGCACTGTTGCGTAGAAACCTGTTTATATACGGATTAGGAGGTGTTATTGTGCCATTTATTGGCATCAAGTTAATTGATTTGTTTGTTGGATTATTTGTTTAAAACATAAAAATATCATGAAAAAGTATTTGTTACAATCTATACGCCTTACCGCAGTTCTGTTGGTGTTGTTGTGCGTTGTATACCCCTTAATTGTTGCCTTTGCAGGCGGTTTTTCTAAAGGAAATGGGGGTGGAGAGAAAATCATAAAAAACGGTAAAGTAGTTGGTTATGCTTTAATTGGGCAGAACTTTAGCAAACCAGAATATTTCTGGGACAGACCATCGGCAGTTGGTTATAATGCTGCCGGATCAGGAGGTTCTAATAAAGGTCCATCCAACGAAGAATACCTGGCTGTGGTGTCGGGCAGAATTGATACCCTATTAAAATACCACCCTTATTTGAAAAAAGCAGATATACCTGCTGATATGGTAACTGCATCGGGTAGTGGTTTAGATCCTAATATCTCTGAACAAGCTGCAATCATTCAGATTAAAAGAGTTGCTGCAAATCGTGGTCTTACCGATAGGGCCGTTGCAGAACTTGTCGTAAAAAATACGGAGGGCCCTTTGCTGGGCATGTTTGGTCCCTCAGTTGTAAATGTCTTAAAATTAAACCTTGCCCTTGACGAATTAAAAAAATAAAATGAAGAAACTATTATTGCTTACAGCGGCCTTAAGTTCGGCCGCTTGCACTTACGCGCAGGAAGAAACCAAAATAAAAGTAACGGGTTACCTGGAGACCTATTATGGATACGATTTTAACAGGCCATCGGATAACAACAGACCTGGCTTTATTTACTCGCACAACCGCCACAATGAGGTGAATTTAAACCTTGGCTTTATCAAAGGAAATTACGACAACGGGGCGATTAGAGCCAATGTAGCTATCATGGCTGGTACTTATGCAAATGCCAATTTAGCTGCAGAACCGGGAGTGTTAAAAAACGTTTTTGAAGCCAATGCAGGTATCAAGCTCTCTAAAACAATTAATTTATGGGCAGATGCAGGTATATTTTCTTCGCACATAGGTTTTGAAAGTGCTATATCAAAAGATTGCTGGGTACTTACAAGAAATATCTCTTCAGAAAATACACCTTATTATGAGTCGGGAGCTAAGATAAGTTATGCAACCAATGATGGAAAGTTCTCTGCGGTCTTGTTATATTTAAATGGTTGGCAGCGCATTAACCGCTTAAGCGGAAATAGTAAACCAGCAGGTGGCGTGCAGTTAACCTGGAAACCGACCTCTAAAATTACCGTGAATTACAGTAATTATTTGGGAACTGAAGGTGCTGATAGTGTTCGGGTAAAACGTTTTTATCACAATGTGTATGCAATCTATCAAGTAACGGATGATTTCGGTTTAACGCTAGGGTTTGATTATGGAACGCAACAAAAAGCTAAGAGTAGTAGCGAGCATAGCGAAGTATTGTCGCCAGTTGCTATTGCGCAGTACACCATTGCCAGTAAATGGAAGGTTGCTGGTAGGATAGAGTATTATCAGGATAAGGATGGTGTTTTGATCGGCACAGGTACGGAAAACGGTTTTAAAACCACCGGGTATTCGGTAAATATGGATTATGCACCATTTAGCAATGCAGTAGTGAGATTGGAAGGAAAAGTATACGATAGTAAGGATAAGATTTTTATACGTAATGAAAATCCCGTTAATCATAACGCTGCAATTACAGCGAGCATGGCGGTTTCTTTTTAAGATCGTATAATTTTTACAGGGCTGGTTTTGGTGTGGCCGGTCCTGTATTAATATTCAATAGCATGAATAAAAAATATATTGTTAAACTGATTCCTGTTTTAAGTGTTTGTTTATTGTTGTTAATCGGGATTTGGTACTTGATAACTGAAGCGTATATCATCATTAAATGGTAGTCCCTGATGGAAGAAGAAAATAAAGAAAGCTCGGTACGTAAGTTCCTTGATCTTGTAAAGAAATCAAGAAGGGGAAAATTTAAGGTGTATATAGGCATGAGTGCAGGTGTAGGTAAAACTTACAGGATGCTACAAGAAGCACATGCCCTACTAAAAAATGGAATCGATATACAAATTGGATATATCGAGACGCATAACCGTGCGGAAACCCAAGCTCTTTTGGCGGGAGTACCTTTGATTGCCAGAAGGAAGATATTTTACAAAGGCAAGGAGTTGGATGAAATGGATGTGAATGCCATTATGACGCTGCATCCTGAAGTTGTTATCGTTGATGAGCTTGCTCACAGCAATGTGGAAGGGAGCAAGAATGGAAAAAGATGGCAAGATGTTGTGGATATACTGGAAGCTGGAATTAGTGTGATATCAGCGGTAAACATCCAACATCTGGAAAGTATGAACGAGGATATTGAGAAGATAACTGGCATACCCATTACAGAGAGAATACCTGATAAGATATTGGAACTGGCAGATGAGATTGTAAATATAGATTTGACGGCTGATGAACTGATAGATCGCTTAAAAGCTGGGAAAATTTATGACAAGAGTAAAATTGAACGCGCTTTGGGGAATTTTTTTCAGTCGGAAAGGATATTGCAGCTACGGGAGATGGCTTTAAAAGAGGTTGCTCATCATTTGGAAAGGAAGATCAGTTTGGAGATTCCTAAACAGATTAAACTAAGGCAAGAACGCTTTATGGCCTGTATTTCGACCAATCATGAAACTGCTAAAATTGTGATTCGTAAAACAGCAAGGTTGGCTTCATATTACCATTCCCCCTGGATAGTTTTGTATGTACAGAATGATAATGAACGGGGAGACCGTGTAAAGCTTGATTTACAACGTCATCTGATCAATAATTTTAAAATGGCGACAGAACTGGGAGCTGAAGTGATTAAGGTTAAGAGTAATCATATCACACAGACAATTATCAAAATGGCTGAAGAAAAGGAGATCACTACGATTTGCATGGGGCAGCCACATTTAAATTTATTTCAAATTATCATGAGAACTGCAATTTTTAACCAACTTTTGCGAAGTATTTCGGCTACGGAAACAGATCTAGTTATCTTATCATAAGCGTTGGGTATTTAAAAAAATAATAATGAAGATAAAAAACAAACTTCGCCTCGGATTCGGATTCTTGTTCGTGGTGATACTCTTTTTTGGTGGTGTTTCCCTATACTATATGAACGAAATATCCATCAGATCGAAGGTTATTTTGAAAGATAATTATGAGACGCTGAGCTTTACCAGTAAGATGCGATCTATTATAGACGAGGATTCACTGCCTTTATCGGCAAAAGCACAGGAGATGTTTAACCGCGAGTTGGGACTTGAAGAGAAGAACATTACTGAAGCCGGGGAAGGTAAAGCTGTTGCCGCATTGAAGGTGGCTTATGCTAGTATTATAGATCCTGCAACAGATTTAGCTACCAAGCAGAAAGCCCTAAGTCAGGTAAGATGGCAGTTGAAACTGATCGACGATGTGAATATGAATGCCATTGTAAGGAAAAATGCAGCAGCGCAATCTTCAATAGAAAAGTCGGCGATGTATGTGATCTTTGCGGCTTCTATTTGCTTCCTGATTTTGTTTTCCTTTATCGTTAATTTCCCGGGTTTTGTAGCCAACCCCTTAAGGGAGTTTGCAGATGCCATACGTGAAATCAGTCGCAAAAATTACAAACAAAGATTGGAGTTTAAAGGTTCTGATGAGTTTTCGGAACTAGCTGATTCATTTAATGTTATGACGGCAGAGCTGAATAAATGGGAGAATAGCAACCTGGCAAAATTACAATCGGAAAAGCTGAGGATCGAGACCATTATTGAGCAGATGCAAGATGCCATCATTGGAGTAAATGAGCGGCAGGAAATCATCTTCTTTAATAAAGTTGCAGGTCAGTTGCTGAATCTTGATCAGCAACAAGTGATCGGTGCAAATGCAGCAGAACTTAGGAAAAAGAATGATCTTTTGAATCGAATTTTGCAGGAAGATACTGTCAATAAGCCTATGAAAATCTATGCAGATCAAAAGGAATCTTATTTTCAGTTAGAACGTAGAGAAATTAGGATACCTAATTACGATGATGGTGCTGAACATGCTTTGGTTGAGATAGGGAAGGCAGCCGGAGAGGTTTATATCCTTAAGAACATCACGAAGTTTAAAGAGCTAGATGAAGCAAAAACCAATTTCATAGCCACGGTATCGCATGAGTTAAAAACACCAATATCTTCTATTAAAATGAGCTTAAAATTAATGGATGACGAACGAGTGGGGCCTATGAATCCAGAACAAAAAGAATTGGTGCAGCACATTAAGGAGGATTGTGGTCGTTTATTAAAAATAACTTCCGAATTGCTTGATCTTGCCCAGGTGGAAACGGGGAACCTGCAATTGAATTTTGTAAAATCTGATCCCCGCAAAATTGCCATTTATGCGATGGATGCGGTAAGGTTCCAGGCTGAACAGAAATCTATTGAACTGGAACTGATCTCTAGAAATAATCTACCTCATATCAGTGTAGATATAGAGAAAACAGCATGGGTGCTGGTTAATTTTTTATCTAATGCATTGAGGTATAGTGCTGAAAAATCAAAGATTGTTGTTCATGTAATTGAAAATAACAGCGCGATAGAGTTTTCTGTTCGTGATTTTGGTAAAGGAATAGAAGAAAAATATCAAAAGCGCTTGTTTGAGAAGTATTTTCAGGTACCAACCGATGGAAACAATAAATCAGGCTCTGGACTAGGCTTAGCCATATCCAAAGACTTTATAGAAGCAGAGAATGGTACAATATGGGTTGAAAGTGCAATAGGAGAAGGCAGCAGGTTCTGCTTTTCATTGCCTGTTGTAAGTTAATCCGGTTCTACAATTGGGCCAGTGGTAACTTTTGCCTCAAATTTTCCTTCAGAAAATATCTTGGTCACTTCTGTATTGTTATCTGGATCCCCCATATTGATTATGAAGGCTTTGCCTTTGATCTGAAATTCGCCTTTTATGCTTTTTCCATCAGTAAATTCGGTGATTTTAATTGTGCCTTCAGAACCGAGTATGCTCTGTTCGAACTCTGGAGTAGTATAAACTAATAAGATATTTTCTTCACCACTATATTCCCCAACACCATGGAAATTGTTAATCAATAGAGAAATTTGCTGATCGCCTGCGGCATCCATATCTCCGGTAATTATCATTCCCTTTTCCTCTTTTGCGTGTATGCCGAATACATTTTGATTTCCCTTAGCTTCTTTGTATGCACCATCAATTTTAAAGGAGATACTGGAATTTGTATAATTGACTACTGGTATTTTTTTGCAAGATCCAGTTATTAATACCACAAGTAGTAGCAGAGCAGAAAAGCTGAGTTGTTTCATTAGCGTTATTAGATTTAAAAGCTGAAGGTAATAAAAATCAAAAGAATAAAAATAAAAAGTTTTTTACAGTACCTTAGCGGCTTATAAGTTCTTTACTTTCTTCATCAACCGGTAATGGTTTTACTTAATTGTAGATTAATAGGGAATCGTGTGTAAATCACGAACTGTCGCGCAACTGTAAGTAACATAAAAGTTTTTACCCTTAGTATATCCACTGTTTAGTTATTGAAATGGGAAGGATGGTAAAAATGTTACAAGTCAGGAGACCTGCCTTTATCGAATTGACAATGCTTTCGCGATATGAAGCACGAGTTAAGTTTGATGCATTTTAAATGCGGACATTCAATAGAATGCCTGTGTCTGTGCATTTCTATTTTTCCTCTTCTTTATATTTTAGGCGGCATTGCGATTTAAGCAAAAGAGCTTTTAACTGATCTTTTCATCAATTAAAAAGCAAGAAAATGCTAACAAACAATTTGGGCTACCCGCGTATTGGTAGTAAAAGAGAACTCAAAAAAGCCTGCGAGCAGTATTGGTCGGGCAATTCAAGTATTCAAAGTCTGGTGCAAACCGGGCGAGACATCCGTAAGCAGAACTGGGAGCTGCAAAAAGAGGCAGGTATAGACCTGATCCCTTCTAATGATTTTTCATTTTATGATCAGGTATTAGATCTATCCCTTACTGTTGGGGCCATTCCCAAGCGTTACCATGAGGTAATCTTAAATAAAGGCAATTCAGAACTCGATCTTTATTTTGCAATGGCTAGAGGCTATCAAAAAGATGGACTAGACATCACAGCCATGGAAATGACCAAATGGTTTGATACCAATTATCATTATATCGTTCCCGAGTTTTTTAAAGACCAACAGTTTAAGCTGTTTTCAACTAAGCTGTTAGATGAATACCAGGAAGGTTTAAGATTAGGTGTTAAAACGAAGCCTGTAATTATTGGTCCGGTTTCTTATTTGTTGCTGGGTAAGGAAAAAGAAGCTGGGTTTGATAGAATAGACCTGGTTAAGAACCTGTTGCCTGTTTATATTGAACTCCTTAAAAAGCTTGAAGAACAGCGCGTAGAGTGGTTGCAACTTGATGAACCCTTCCTTTCCCTGGATCTTACAGATAAAGATAAAGCAGCTTTTAAATACGTTTATTCCGAGCTTAAAAAGCAGTTCCCTAAACTGAAAATATTATTGGCTACTTATTTTGGGGCCTTACAGGATAATACTGAGTTGGCAACTTCATTACCAGTTCATGCCTTGCATATTGACTTGGTTCGTAGTCCTGAGCAGCTGAAAACAGTATTAGAATTGGTTCCGGCCAAGATGAGTCTGTCTGTTGGTGTAGTTGATGGAAGAAACATCTGGAAGAATGATTTCCAAAAGTCCCTCGTTTTAATTGAAGAAGCACTCGATAAAGTAGGGGATGACAGGTTAATAATTAGTCCATCATGTTCACTGATTCATTCACCATGTGATTTAGATCTCGAAACGAATGAAATTACCTTAATTCCTGAAATTAAGGACTGGATGGCTTTTGCGAAACAAAAGGTAGATGAGGTAATCGTATTGAAGCAATTGGCCAATGAAGAAGCGATCGCTGATGCTAAACTGGTAGCTAACTTTGAGTCAAATGAGCGACGCAGGTCCTCTACTTTGATTCATAATCCTATTGTAAAACAGCGGGTAACAAGTATTTCATCTACGGATGATCAAAGAACCAGTCAGTTTTCTACTCGTCAGGAATTGCAGGCTAAATCATTAAAACTACCGTTATTTCCAACTACAACAATTGGTTCGTTTCCACAAACGACTGAAGTGCGTAGTTGGAGGGCTAAATATAAAAAGGGCGACTTAAGTCTGACTGAATATGATGCACTAATAGAAATTGAGACCGCAGAAACAATCCGTTTTCAGGAAGATACAGGCATAGATGTATTGGTGCATGGCGAGTTTGAACGAAACGATATGGTTGAATATTTTGGGGAGCAGTTGGCTGGTTTTGCCTTCAGTAAAAATGGTTGGGTGCAAAGTTATGGCAGCCGGTGTGTAAAGCCACCCGTAATTTATGGAGATGTATATCGCCCTGCGCCGATGACGGTAAGGTGGTCTGCTTACGCACAATCCTTAACTGATAAATGGGTGAAAGGAATGCTTACAGGTCCTGTAACTATTTTACAATGGTCTTTTGTCCGTAATGATCAGCCACGATCAGCAACTTGCACACAAATTGCATTGGCCATTAGGGATGAGGTTGTTGACTTAGAAAGGGCGGGTATTAAGATTATTCAAATTGATGAGCCCGCGATAAGGGAAGGATTGCCATTGCGTAAAGCCGATTGGCAGGATTATCTAGAATGGGCGGTACGTGCTTTCAGGATCTCCTCAAGTGGGGTGAAGGACGATACTCAAATCCATACGCACATGTGTTATTCGGAATTTAACGACATTATCCAAAATATTGCAGATATGGATGCAGATGTGATTACGATTGAATGTTCGCGCTCGCAAATGGAATTATTAGATGCGTTTGCTGATTTTAAATATCCAAATGAAATTGGACCAGGTGTGTATGATATTCATTCACCGCGTGTTCCAGCTCAGGAAGAAATGGTTTTTCTACTTAAAAAGGCTAAAAAAGTTATTCCTGCAAGTCAACTTTGGGTTAATCCAGACTGTGGTTTAAAGACCAGACATTGGGAGGAAACGAAAAAAGCTTTAACAGAAATGGTCGCTGCTGCAAAAGTACTGCGGGAATCTGTGGAAGAAGCTGTAACTTTGTAAAAAAAGAAAGGCAGGTGCCATGCCTGCCTTTCTTTACAGAATTACGTACGCACAAATGAGAATAAGGAAAAATGCGGTGATTACCGCGGTTGGAGGTTATGTTCCAGATACGGTTTTAAGTAACCATGACCTCGAAAAAATGGTGGATACCAAT